>Ga0255767_1000055_pt1 | contig 86548 bp, 97 predicted proteins | sample 071ome_24_FD_179967 | JGI IMG/M metagenome (GOLD analysis project Ga0255767, IMG submission 179967) | Coastal salt marsh microbial communities from the Groves Creek Marsh, Skidaway Island, Georgia - 071402CT metaG (version 2) | ecosystem: Environmental > Aquatic > Marine > Intertidal zone > Salt...
TAGATTCTACAAATGTTCCTAAACCTCTTGGAATTAATAAAATTGCTACTTATGATCTTGATATTTTAGCACAAGAAGGTTTTGCTGTAAGTGGTATTACAGACGGCACATTTACCGTTACAGATGCACAACTAATGGATTCAATTCCATTTATTGCCGGTGATGTTAATCTTTTAACATATCAGCCAAAATTAGAATTATTTAGAGTTGGTAGATTCTCGGATTTTGATAATCAATTATCAAATGAAAAACTAGGTTTTGGATCTATTGCATTAGGAAGAAATAACGCCGTATCTGGTCTTTATAGTACAGCTATTGGTAATGAAAATAATATTAGCCGCGGCGGTGATTTATCATTCACAAGTTTGAAAGGAAGTTACACTACATTTATAGGTACGAATAATATTCTTGATAGTATAGCTACTGGTTCTAATAACTTTATACTTGGTGAAGATAACCTTATAAAAGGTAATACTACAAATACATTTATAATTGGTAGAAATGTAACAGCTAATAATAAATCTGATCATATTATATTAAATACTTCTGCAGCTAATGATAGTTCTCTCGACAATACTAAAGTTGCAATAGGTAAAAATAATGCTGATTATGCTCTTGATGTCGCTGGTTCAATAAGAGTTGATAGCGGAGCAACGATATACTTTGGACCAAAAACAATTCAAGATTATCTTGGGTTTGGTAGTACTACATCAGTCGGACCAGGATTTGGAACTGGATCTATAATAGGCACAGGAATTGATTCAATTCAGTTTGATCATACTATTGGTGCTATTACTAATGCAGTAAGAATTAAAGTACCTTATGATCACGAATTATATGTTAAAAACACAGGTCATCCTGTTCGTACTTTTGATCCAGATTTAACCAAAGCCATACAACTTTCTAATATTCCTTTAACCGAATTAACAACAAATGCAGGAAATAATTTAGATACAATTTTCTACTTTGCTGATCCAATTGATTCATTCCAGTTTGCTCTTCGCAGAGATTCTCATGGTGGTCCTCCAGTTATATCAGGAGGTCTGATTGATAGTAATATAACAATAATTGATGGATTTGATTTTGGTGATGCTGGTGATGTTCTTTCTGTGCCATATACACCACCAAGAGTTCTTAGTCCGAATTTAAATGTCCTTGGTGATCTTTTTGTCGGAGGTGATGGTACAAACTTAAGAGTTGATTCACAAGGTGTTACATTTAGTGGTGATTTAGCCTTTACAAGTACAGCTGGTAACAAAAACTTTAGATTTGATTCACAAGGTATTACCGTTGGAGGAGCATTTACATTAGGCGGAAGTGCTATTACTATTGGTGGTCTATCATTTGATAGTCACGTTATCCGTCCAGGCAACTTAGTAATACCTACAATGATAGATTTCTTGGATACTGATTATGTCCAAGCAAGAGTTTCTAATGATGCATTCTGGCAAGCACATCCAGATGCTCTTTACTATAAACCTTCAGGTAGTGTAAAATCATTACTAGGTGGTCTTCAACCTTCTGAATTAACACCTACTTTATTAGCAGATCATACTTTAGCTCTGTCTGTAAGAAATATAGGTAAAGCACCAATTCTTATTGAAGATGCTAATGATTACTTGGACGACAATGCCGGCAATAGCCCTATAAGCATAAGAAATAGTCTAGGTCAAGTTAGACAATGGCCGACAGAAGATTATCTTGCATCAATAATAGATAATGCTTATGTTAGTTCAAGAGTTGTTTTAAATGCAGCTACACTTGCATCGTTTATTGATGAAGCTTATATAAAATCAATTGTTGATAGTTCATATATTCTTTCTGCAGCTAATGATAGTTCTGAATGGCAAAGGAGAGATAACACACTATTCTTTGGCACTTATCCAAATGTTAGAAATGTAAATGTTGGTATTGGAACAGATCAGCCAGTAACTAAATTTCACGTTGCTGGTGTTGGAAGATTTGATAGCGGACTAACAGTAACCGGCGGTCCAGTTAATATTTCTGGAACACAAGTTACAGTTGATAGCGATTATTTCTTCCAGATAACTTCTTCATTATTATCTAATAATTTAAATACATTAAGTCAAGGAGCTTTGATAGCAGCTCTTAATGTAAATACTGATTCTGAATTTGAAGCTTTCTATTTTCCAACACCTCCAGAACAGAGATTTGTCGAAGTATATAGAATTGATAGTTTAGGTGATTCACAGGTTCTTTCATCTTCCGATTACTTCTTTGCAAATCCAAATTCCTTTAGAGTTTATGAAGATGCTGTTGATTCGGCTGATCTATCTTTAAATGTAAATCTTAGAACACTTCCTACTACAATTACATTTACGGGTCTTGATATAAATGGTGATAATCTTAATATTAACACCGTTTATAGTGCAGGAGGTCTCCTAGACTCTTTACAAAATCCAAAATCTGGATATGGTGGCACATTTAGTATTATTGATGCAAATACTGTATCATTTACAGATGATGCAACTTCAGTAGCACTAAATGATATATTTAGAATTGATGATAAATCACCTAAAGTAACAACTTCTCTTTCACTACTTGGCCCAGCAACATTTAATGGTAATGTAACTGTTAATAATGGATATCATACCACAGTTGATACTCTAACGGCTAATAATCTAATTTCAAGTTCAACTAGTTTTACAGGTCCCGTTTCAGTTAATGCAACAGTCGGATCATTTACCTTTGATTCAAATGTTACAATGTATTATGGTCCTGGTGGTTTATCTTTTGATTCAAATATAGAAAGAATTGTTGATTCAAATTATATCGGTAATAGACTTCAAAGTGTTTGGAGTTATAATAATGATGCTGTCGGTAATCAACAAATATATTATGATGCTGGTGGTGCAGTTGTTATTGGTGAACCACAGGATATGGTCCTTGGTGATAGTGATACTAAATTCTTTGTAAAGAGTGGTAATGCAATTTTCTATCATGGTGATTGGGATAGTGCTGGAGTTGCTATAACAACACCAAATGTAATTCCAGATTTTACAATTAATCCTAGATATGGAACTAATGCCGGTGCTCGGATGATGTGGATACCCCAAAGGGGAGCATTTAGAGTTGGTGCAGTAGATGGAACAACCGTAACTTGGGATGATACTGAAGTTGGAAGAGCATCGGTTGGTATAGGTTATAATACATTAGCTACAGATTATTCTTTAGCCCTTGGTTATGATGTAAAAGCCGGAAATGCAATATTACCTAGAACTAATGCTGTTGCAATTGGTAATACGATTGATAACCCATCTCAAGATGGTGTTGGTATTGGTGCTAACATATACCACAACCAGAACTTTGCAGGGTCGGTTTCAATTGGTGAAAATATTGTAAATAACAACTTTGCAAATGCTGTTGCAATTGGTAAATCAATAACCAGTAATAGCGGTGTTTCAATTGGTAAAGATGTATCTTCAACAACAACCACTGCATCAGTTTCTATAGGACTTGATCAACGTGCAAGTAATAGTGGTGTTTCAATTGGTAGATTATCACCATCTAACCTAAGTGGTGTTTCAATTGGTAGATCAGCAACTTCCTATAGTTCAACTTCTATAGGTACAGTAGCATCTTCATCAAATGGTGGTGTTGCAATTGGTACATCTTTGACTGCAAACACTAGCGGTGTTTCAATTGGTGTTAGTAATACTTCATCTAATAGTGGTAAATCAATTGGTTCATCAGTATCATCTAATCTAAGTGGTGTTTCAATTGGTACAACATCAGATGCAACCCAAAGTGGTACCAGTATAGGTAGAAGCAATTCTACCAACTGGGGCGGTGTTGCTATTGGTTCTGGTAATACTGCAGCTGCATACGGTGGCGGTGTTGCTATTGGTGCAAGTAATAATGCGGGACCAAGAAGTATACTTATAGGCGGTAGTAATAATGGAAACGGTTATTATGGTGGCTTAGTAATTGTTGGTGATAATAATAGAAGTAATAACTACAATGGTCTTTTTGTAGGTAGAAATAACAGCGGACATAATGGTTACTGGGCCGGTGTTTCTGTTTTTGGATGGGGTAATACTAATAATTCACCTTCCAATGCAGTCAATACCCGAGGTACTGTTAGAATTTATGGTAATAGTAACTCCAACAATTCCGGTGTTAATATATTTGGGCATTTAAATACCAATAACGGACAAGTTAATATTTATGGTAGTGGTAATACCGGTTCTACAGGTCCGAGTGGAACAAGTTATATATTTGGTACTAATAATATTATTACTAGAAATGGTTTCTTATTTGGGTACGGAAACACTTCTGTAGATAATGGTTATGCTTATGGTGTAGGAAATACTGTAGCAAATGGCGGCTATGCTTATGGTGGCGGCAATACAACAACTCTCGGAACTGGCTACGCATTTGGTTACAGTAATACTACAGATGGATCAACAGGTACTGATGATCCAATGGCATTTGGCCATAACATATCTGCTTCATCTGGCGGTTTAGGGTTTGGTGAAAATCTAACAGTATCAAATGGTGGTTTAGCATTTGGTGCTAATAGTATATCTTCTGCATTTAGATCAATTGCAATTGGTAGCGGAATTACTGTTAACGGCAATAATTCAGTTGGAATTGGTCTATCTTCATCTGTATCTGGTACAGTAAATGAACCCAATACATTATCTATAATGGGCGGTAAGGTTGCCATCGGTCAAGCTGCTGCAGATCCGGCATATGATGTAGATATATACGGAAATGTTCACGTTGGTGTCTTTGGAGATTACTGGAGACACGGAAAGAGAATTAGTCAATATATTACGGATGATGTTGTAAACAATGCATACGTTGAAGGAATTATAGATGCTCCTTATGTACAGAATATTGTAGATATTCCGTATCTCAGAGCTACTATGACTCACCCATTCTTCTTCTATAGTGATCCTATTTCAAATGATCTTTACACAACAATATCTGGCGGTATTGGTATTGGTAGACAGCCAATAAACTCAAGTAAGTATAAATTAGATGTTGACGGAAGTATTAATTATACTGGTAAATTATATCTAAATGGTGATTTACTTATTCCGAGTGAAGATTCTCTTGGTGATGTTTATATTGAACATCATGAAAATCAATACTTTATTGGACCAGATAGTGCAGAAGAATACTTTGATTCAGCTTATGTAACTGCCCGTCAACAAATGTTTGGCTTTACAGCAGGTCAAACTTATCTTACTGTAATTGACGAAGGTTATATTAACAGTAGATTAGATGATACTTTATTCTTGGATTCAGCTGAGGCCCAAGTTATGATTGATAGGGCTTTGGGCGACGGTGTTGCATTTGGATTTGACATCATAGGAAGATCATCTCTTACTGCAACTCCAGCTGGCGGCACTCCAAGTGTTGGTATTGGTGTAACAGCCGATATACCAGGCTTTGGTAATATGCTTAAAGTTGGTGGTACAACTGAAATTCAAGGTAATCTGAATATTAGTAATAATGGTCAACTTCAATTTAATGGAGTGCCTTTCTCTCCAACAACCGTATTTACTGAAGATTTTGCTTACATTTACTATAACGGCAGTAAAAATGTTGGTATTGGAACTACAGTTCCAGCTGTAGATTTTGATGTAAACGGTACATTTAATGCTACAGAAATACAGCTAAACGGGGCAGACATACTTGGTATATTTGATTCTGATTTTGTTAGAGATAGACAAATTTTAATTGATTCAAATCTAACAACACAGTTAATTAATACAGATTATATAAGAGCAGCCGCTGATTCAGATTATATTAAAACTGCAATTACTCCAGATTTTCTTAAAAACATAGTTGATTCAGATTATGTTAAATCAATAGCGGACTCCGATTATATTAAATTAGTAGCCGATTCCGACTATATTAAAACGGCAGCAAATCAGTCTTGGATTAGATTTAATGCTGATTCCGATTACATTAAAACAGCCGCCGATTCCGACTATATTAAAACGGCAGCCAATCGGTCTTGGATTAGATTTAATGCTGATTCCGACTATATTAAAACTGCAGCTAATCAGTCTTGGATTAGATTTAATGCTGATTCCGACTATATTAAAACTGCAGCTAATCGGTCCTGGATTAGATTTAATGCTGATTCTGATTATATTAAGAGTGTTGCTGATTCCGCTTATATTAAAAATATTGTTGATTCTTCCTATACTCAATTACTTACTGGAATAGGAATTAGAGATGTGGACTTTGGTCCACATAAGATTTTATATAGAAATTCATATTCAAACATTTCTTCTCTGCCTACTGCAAGTAGTCATAAAGGTATGTTTGCAGTAATAAACACCGACAACAAACCATATGTTTCTACTGGATCTGCCTGGAATAGAATTATTCTAAATGGTGACAGTGTAGAATTTTCTGATCTTGTAGTATCAGGCAATCTTACTGTAAATGGTACACAAACAATTCTTAATACTCAAACTCTGGGTATTGACGATCCAATGATTCATCTTGGAAAAAATAATGAACTATCCGATGCCGTAGATATTGGCTTTATTGGGCATTATTCTCCAGATGGTGGCACTACAAAAGAACATACCGGTTTCTTTAGAGATGCAACAAATAGTGAATATTATATATTCAATGGATTAGATGATGCTGCTCTCGATGACAGTGATCCAACAGCTACTATTAATAGAAATGGCACAGGATTTACTCTTGCTGCACTAAATGTCGGAAGCATATCGGGTAAATATCTAGGATTTGATTCTGACTTTAATTCTAAAACAACTGATGATCTTACTGAAGGTTTAACAAATTTATACTATACTACAGTAAGAGCAAATGCTGACTTTGATTTAAGATTAGCAACTAAAACAACTGATGATCTTCTTGAAGGATCAAACTTATATTATACAGATGATAGAGTATCAACTTTAGTTGATTCAGCCTATGTTCTTGCTAGAAGCCCACAATTTGATTATATTAGTATTATCGACTCGGCTTATGTACAAGCAAGAGTGGTACCTCAAGGTGTTGATTCAGACGCTGTAGAAGCAATGGTTGATTCAGCCTATATTCTTGCTAGAAGCCCACAATTTGATTATATTAATATTATTGACTCTGCTTATATTAATGCAAGAATTTCAACTGTTGATTCTGCTCAAGTTCTTGCAATAATAGATTCTTCATATATTACAAGTATAATTGATTCAGATTATATTTTATCAATTACTGGATCTGGAGGAGGAAGTGGATCCGGCTCCGGAGGAGGATCATTAGTTGGGTATAGTTTTGTTGCAATAGCAGGTCAAACCGTATTTAGTGGTTCGGATATAGAAGGCGGTATTCTATCATATGATGTAACAACCGCTACAATAGTTACTGCCAATGGTATTACTCTTACAAAAGGGGTTGATTATACTCATACCGATAGTTCTAGTCTAACATTCTTTGAAGCCAGAGATTCTGGTGATGAAATTTCTATCTTTACTACTAAAGCTGCAGCAGATGCAGGATCTTCTGGATCAACAGGAACTACCACCACTTCAGTAACTGCTAGCACAGCAACAATATTTGATAGAACAATACATAGTAATAACTTTAAGTCAATTGAATACACCGTTCATATGGAAGATAGTAGTTTAGGTCATACTCAGATAACCAAACTACTTGCTACATATAATAAATCCCAGGTATTTAGTACTCAGTACGGTACAGTAAGTACTTTTGCCAATGATAGTGATCTTGGTATAATTGATGTAGTAGAAAATGGTGGTCAAATTCAATTAAAACTAATAAAGGCAAGTGGTACAGGAACAGTTAAAGTAGTATCAAATAAAACAGTAGTAAATTAGGCACGGGGAAAGTGAACTATGCCAAATAAAGATTTTAAGGTAAAAAATGGCCTAGATGTAGGACAAGATATTGTTGTACGAGGTGAATTAAAATCAGTTAAAGCCGACGGTAGCATAATTACAATTATAGATTCTTCTGGAGGAATACCTGCAGCAGGATCCGGATTTGATTCTGCCGGTGTACTTGACATAGTACAAGCAAATTCGATTGATTCGGCTAGAGCTATTCCTCTTATAAGAACATCTATAAGTTTAGGTTCTGCAGGAACCCAAGCATATGATAATTCTACTGGTGTTTTAACTATACCAGATACTACTGATCATATTACTGAAGGTACTAATTTATATTATACAGATGCAAGATTTGATACAAGATTAGGAACAAAATCTACCAACGATTTAACTGAAGGTACTAATTTATATTATACAGATGCAAGAGCCGACGCAAGAGCACAACTAAAGATTGATGCATTAGTAGATGCAGCCCCTGGGACACTTGATACTTTAAACGAACTTGCTGCTGCTCTTGGAGATGATGCTAACTTTAGTACAACAGTAACTAATAATATTGCTACTAAATTGCCAACTATTACCACAGTATTAGTTACTGTAGCAAGCGGTACTAATGAGTATGGAACTGGTAATAAATATTATTTTAGTGGGGCGGTTAGTCCGGTTCTTCATTTGCAACCCGGCAGAACATATAGGTTCGATCAATCAGATGCATCAAACTCTGGTCACCCACTCAGATTTTCAACTAATGCTAATAATAGTCCAAGTGCCACATATTCAACAGGTGTTACAGTTGCTGGAACACCTGGTAGTTCAGGTGCTTATACAGAAATAGCTGTTACTTTTGCAACACCAAGATTACATTATTATTGCACTAATCATAGTGGTATGGGTGGTTCTGGTCCAGATTATTCTGTAAATTTTGACGGGGCATTTAGTTCATTAACAGGTACGCCAACAACAATAGCTGGATACGGTATTACGGATGCATTTGATGGAGCTTTCAGTTCTTTAACAGGTACGCCAACAACAATAGCTGGCTATGGCATTACGGATGCGTTTGATGGGGCATTTAGTTCATTAACGGGCATACCTACCACAATTTCTGGATATGGTATTACGGATGCTCAATCAACACTTGTATCTGGAACCAATATTAAAACAATTAATGGAAATACACTTTTAGGGTCTGGTGATCTTGTTATAAGTGGCGGCGGTGGTGGTACAGTAGATTCTGCTTCAACAATTATTCTTATTCAAAATACTGTTGATTCGGCTTATGTTCAAGCTAGACAGTCTGGTGGTGGTTCTGGTATTAGTTTATCGGAGGCAAGAGCGGGATTATCAGTTACTACTGGTTCTGCATCAGGCGGCGGTTCTTTGTCTTATGATAATTCAACTGGAATATTTACTTTTAATCCTTCAACAAATTCTGGTGGAGGAACTGGTACAATAGACTCGGCTGATGTAATTGCAATAATTGATTCAGCTTATATTTCTGCACGTTCTTCTTTAAATGCAGTTGATGCATCTTTTGTAGATTTTAAATTTATTGCAGACTCTGGTCAAACAATATTTAGTGGTAATGATGTAAATGGAAATTCTTTAGCATTTGATTCTTCTAATTATGAATTATTTATAAATGGTATTAGATTACTTAGATCAGATTATTCTGCAAATCCTATCACAAATACAATTACTCTTGGTACAGCTGCAATAATTGAAGACGAAGTTGTAATTAATACTATAGTTGCAAACGATACAGTTGCATTAATAGATGCTGCATATATTAATGAAAGAGTAAGAAGTTCAAAAGCCCTTGATGGTATATCAACATTTATTTATACTGCAGATTCTGGTCAAACAACTTTTACGGGTTCTGATATAAAAGGTAAAATTTTATCTTATCAGTCTGGTGATATACAAGTTTATTTAAATGGTATTTTATTATCTGATTCAGATGATTATATAGCAACTAATGGTACATCTATTGTTCTTAATACAGCTGCTCCTTCAACATCCGAGCTTACAATTCAAGCATATAATTTATCAAACGTATCAACTTACAGAAGTTTACCCGGATTAGATGTATATAATTATACAGCGTCGTTAAATCAGACGAGTTTTAGTGGAACAGATGATAATGGTAATACACTTAATTATCATCCTGGTGCAATTATAGTTTCTATGAATGGTATTTTATTGAGTTCTACCGATTATACCGCAACTAACGGATCTTCTATTGTACTTACCGATGCTGCAGAGTCCTCTTCTGAAATTACAATTACTGCTTTCCTTGGTAGTGGAGCAGTGGATTCAGCTTATATTGCATCAATAGTAAATGAAGCATATATCGGAGAAAGACAAATAAAAGGTTTAGACTCAGCTTTAGCTGATGGTTTTTTAATGACAGAAGCAGAAACGGTTGCTCTTATTGACTCAGCTTATATTCTTGCCAGAAGCCCACAGTTTGATTATATCAATACTATTGATTCGGCTTATATTAATGCAAGAATTTCAACTGTTGATTCTGCTCAAGTATTGGGTATTGTGGATTCAGCATATATCTTATCTACATTTACTTCTTCTAATGATCCAGCAACAACAACATTTAGATATACTTCCGATTCTAATCAAACCATATTTACAGGCGCGGATGATGTAGGAAATACTTTATCATATAATTCTGGTCAACTTCAAGTATTTTTAAATGGTATTGTAATTATAGATGGTGTTGATTATACTGCAACAAATGGAACATCTCTTACTCTTACTGATCCTGTTGTAAACGGAACCGAATTACTTATTACAGCACATAGTAATTCATATATAAAAGAATTTACTAATAACAATTATTTCCACAATCAGTCATATTTTAAAAACTATGTTTATTCCGCAGATTCTGGACAAACGGTATTTACCGGTGCTGATATTAATGCACAAACATTAAATATAGATACAGACAATTATCAGGTGTTTATAAATGGTATTAGAGTTTTAGCATCAGATTTTACTGTAAACTCAACAACAAATACTATTACTTTTAACGATCCAACAGAAGCTGCGGATGAAGTTGTAATTAATACTTTACAAACAAATACTTCATCTGTATTAAAAATTACTGGAGCAGACTCCGATTATGTGACGGGTATTGTAAATAGTGTTTTAGCTAATGATTATGTTGAAGTAAATACTACACCATATACTGCTGCAGTAAATAAAAAATTAGTAATTGACACATCTTCAAATTCTATAACAATTAATTTACCTAGTTCTCCGACATTTGGTAATGAAATTAGAATTATTGATGGCTCCGGAAACTGTGCAACAAATAATATTATATTAACTTCTTCAGATAGGATACAGGGTACAGACTCAGATTTAACCGTAGATGTAAATGAAGCTTCATTTGGTTTAGTTTATTATAACGCAAGCCGTGGTTGGATTTTAACAGAAAAGTAATAATAAATAGTATAGACTAATTTAAGGTTATATAAAGATGACAAAATCAAAAGGTAGATTATTATCAGAATTGGCTGAAGCCCCTAAAAATGAAGACTATGCTGATGTAAATGCACTTCCCAATACTGGTAATAAAGTTGGAGATCAAGCTTTTGTTGAAGATACAAATAGGCTTTATATCTGGAACGGCACTGGCTGGTACAATATAGCTCTTATTAATACGAGTCCAATATGGGATTCTGGTGGACAACCTTCTGGTTCTTATGTATTGGATGCAGATAGCCCACAAGACCCAACTACCATTACACTAGCTGCTTCAGATCCAGAAGGTCTTCCAATAAATTACACCTACGTTACTGGTGGATCAATGGATTCAATGGCTACTATTAATCAAGACTCAAGCGTATTTACGATTACTCCTAAAACACTTGCACAGCTTGGTGAAGGGACATACACTGGATCAATTACCTTTAGAGCAAGCGATGGTGTTAATATCTTGCCTCAAATATCAAACTTTACACTTACATTTATAGTTAGTATTGAAAACAGTAAACACACTATTGCTTTATTTGATGTCACGAATACTTCAGATAACAATGATATAACCGATTCTTCCACTAATAATCATACAATTACGGTAAACGGCGATGCTCATGCCGGTACGTTTAGTCCTTATCGGCATGGTGGGTATAGCACTTACTTTGATGGGAATGGGGATTATCTAACTATTTCAAATGATGCTTCGATAAACTTAGCAAATACAAGCTTTACGATTGAGTGTTGGGTATTTCCCATGCTTGATTATAGTAAATATAGAACGATTTTTTCAAAGCGTGTCAGTGGCAGCAACACTACAAGTTACCATGGTTATTTAGCTATTAGCACTGGTGTCATTGGTTTTTATAATGGAACAAATTATGAAAGTTCCACTACTTTAGTAAGTAATGCTTGGAGCCATTGTGCATGGGTATATGATGGCACGAATATTAAAATTTTTGTAAATGGCACTCAGGTGCTTTCTCAAACTGTAAGTGTATCTGAGATAGATGAGCCTCTCTCTATTGGATTTACAAGAGGGTATAATGAAATATTCGGCGGATATATTTCTGATTTTAGAATAGTAAAAGGCACCGCTGTTTATACTAGCAACTTTACTCCACCAATTGCACGCCTTACCGCTATAGCAAATACTTCATTACTCACCTGCCATCTTCCATACATAGCAGATGGTTCTACCAACAATCATGCTATTACAGTAAACGGTAATACCTCAACAAGACCATTTGGCCCTTACGACAACAATGAATACGAAGTTGCGGATCATGGTGGGTCTGTGTATTTTGATGGGACTGGGGATTATTTAACAATAAATGATACTAATATAGCTGATTTTGGAACGAACGATTTTACTATAGAAGCGTGGGTTTATTGTAATGATACAACTGCAAGTCAAATTGTTGATACAAGGCCCGTCAGCACAAACGGAGCATATGTTACTATCACCGTTCAAGCGGGAACAGGCGTTTATTTTTATACCACTGTTGGTGAAATATTTCCTAATGGTGTTGGAACCATTAATGTAAATCAATGGCATCATGTCGCTTGGGTTCGTAATAGTGGTACAATCAGTATCTATGTTGATGGCACAAGTGTAGGGTCAGCATCAAATAGTACAAACTTTATTTCAAGTAATGTTGGTATTGGATGGAATGCTTTCATTGGAGAAAACACTGGTTCAGTTTATATCAGCGATTTACGAATAGTCAAAGATACTGCCATTTATACTAGCAATTTCACTCCACCTACATTTCCACTATCATCATCTGGTACATCTTTACACCTCAAAGGAACAGACGCATCCATCATTGATAAGTCTCAAAGATCGGTTTTGCAAGCAGTTGGGACTGTAGGCACAACAACATCAGTTAATTTTGCGGGAACTAAATCTATAGATTTTAGTACTATTAGCAACGATTATTATGTTAAAATACCATCAAAAAATGCTGGTGGTCCTGGGTTTCCAAATTTATTTGCCGCGCCGTGTACAATTGAATGCTGGATAAATCCTACACATGTTCAAGCTAATGGATTAGCTCATAAAATTGTTTGGTTTCTTGGTAGCGGAATCACGTATATATTATTTCAACAAGAAAATACTGACAATTTAAGATTAACAGTGAGAAACGGTGGTACCCAATTTTTTAATCAAGAAACTTCAAATAGTTATAAACTTGCGGCAAATACATGGCAACATGTTTGTTTTATGTCAAACTCGGGAGCAACAAGCTGTTCTTTGTATTTAAATGGAACTCGTGTAATGACTGGTAATTTATCAGCTGGGTTACTTGATCCAAGTGCTGATAATGTATATTTTTCATTTGGATCATCAGGACCCGGTACACCTTATGCTGGGTATGCTAGTGATATAAAAATATCCACATATAACGTATACGGAAGCCCAGCAGTCACAAGCTTTACACCACCAACATTACCATTTAGAGGATAATAAAGATATGCCAAGTAAAGCAAGACTTTTAGCAAAATCTATGATAGAAAGTCCTATACTTTCTGAAATAACATCAAATCCAAGTGTTACTCCTGCAACAATTGCATCTGCAGTAGATGAAGCTTCTGTTGGAGATTTTGCATCACCAGATTTACTCCCAAATACTGGTAACGAAATAGGAGATCAAGCTTTTGTACAATCATCAAATAGACTTTACATCTGGAATGGATCGGGTTGGTACAATATAGCCCTTATTAACACCACTCCAACATGGGATTCTGGTGGACAACCTTTGTCATCTTATGTGTTGGATGCTGATAGCCCACAGGATGCTACTATTATTACATTAGCCGCTTCAGATCCAGACGGTCTTCCCATATCATATTCTTATGTAACTGCTGGATCTATGGACTCGATGGCTACTATCAGTCAAGATTCAAGTGTCTTTACTATCACTCCTAAAACAGTTTCAGAAGTTGGAGAAGGTGCTGAATTAACTGGGTCGATTACCTTTAGAGCCAGTGATGGAGTAAATATTCTACCTTCAGTTTCATCATTTACCTTGAGATTTATTACTATTATAGAAAACAGTAGGTATACAACTTTACTAGCAACAGCAACTGGAACCTCAGACAATAATAACATAACTGACGAGTCTACTAGTAATCATACTATTACAGTCAACGGTGATACTCATGCTGGCACATTTAGTCCGTACAGGCATGGGGGGTATAGCAATCATTTTGATGGGTCTGGGGATTTCCTTGCAATACCTAATGATGCAGGATTTGGTTTTGGCACTGGTAGTTGGACATTTGAGACTTGGCTGTATTGTACAAAAACAGGCGCGACAAATGCAATCTTTGATACAAGAGTGGGTACAGGTACTCAGACAGGCTCGTTTGGAATTGGTATGCTATCAACTGGGCAAGTCCAAATGTTTTCTGGTGGCGTTCTTCACAAACCATCAGATACTTTAAGTTTCAACGAATGGCAGCACCTTGCTATTGTGAAAGACGCATCAACAAACACAACTACATTTTACTATAATGGCACCGCTTCATCTTCAACTTACTCTGACACCAGAGATTATGGATCAAGCCAGCCTGTTCAAATTGCTAAAGACGACTGGACAAATTACTTTGGTGGCTATTTGCGAGATTTACGAGTAGTTAAGGGTACTGCTGTTTATAGTGGTAATTTCACGCCACCAACAGGTCCACTCACAACCACTGGCGGTGAATACTCTAGCACAACTAATGTGAATACTAGCATTACTGCAAGTCACACTTCTTTGCTTACCTGCCATCTTCGATACATAGCAGATGGTTCTTCTAGCGGTCACACAATCACAATAAACGGCGATGTTTCAGTAAAACCATTCACACCTTACGACAACTTAGAATACGTAGCGGCAGATCATGGCGGGTCTGTTTATTTTGATGGGGGTGGAGATAAACTTTCATTACCATTTTCTGCTGATACAAACATTGTTCAAAATAATGATGATTTTACTATTGAGGCTTGGGTTTATCCAACTAGTTTTACGGGAGCCTTTCAAACTATTATATCACAGTGGGGGCAAGGCGGTACTAGTAGTGATGGATGGATTTTAGCTACCAACACCAGCGGACAACTTGGATGGTATTATGGGCCCGATAATACAAGTACTCCTATAATTACGGGAACATCTAATCCTTTATTTTTAAATTCTTGGAATCATGTTGCCATTGTTCGGACTTCAGGATCACACATAATGTATGTTAATGGCAGTCAAGCTGGGACGTATAGTGGCAGTCCAATTTATACTGGTTCATTTAGTAAAGATACTGATATTGGTTATTATGGAAACGGTGGGTCAGGTTCTAGTACTTCATGGTGGAATGGATATATTAGTGATTTAAGATTTGTAAAAGGAAGCGCCGTTTACACTTCCAACTTCACCCCACCAACTGTCCCACTTACAGCAATTACAAATACTTCCCTTCTCGTCTCAGGAACAGACGCCTCTATTATTGATAAGTCACAAAGTTCTAATATATTATTAGCCAACACAGCAGTTGGATCTGCAGATCAATTTAAATTTGCAAATACTAAATCATTAAAATTTTATGGAAATAGTAATTATGCTAGAGCAAAAGATATACCTGCTTTAAGAACTGGAGATTTTACTTACGAAGGTTGGATATACACAGTATCAGGACAAGCTGGAACTGCAAATACTTTTTTCGATACAAGAAGTGTCCCTACGAGTAGTGCTGATGGTTTTTATATTATGCATAGAACAGACAACTATAATAAATTTAGAGTTGGAACTGCCGGTACAGTTTTTTTAAATTCCACTAATTCTTATGATTTAGATACTTGGCATCATTGGGCTTTAGTTAGATCTGGTACTACTTGTACATTTTATATAAACGGAGTTGCCGATGCTACAACATTTACATCATCAATGGATATAACTTCACAAGATGTAACACTTGGTGCAAGTATGGCAGGTACAGGAAATACTTGGGTTTATTTACAAGATGTAAGAATAAGTAGTTATGCAAGATACACCGCAGACTTTACACCACCAACAGCACCACTAAAAGGATAATAAAGATATGCCTTCAGCAGCAAGAAATTTAGCAAACTTATTAGGTGGATCATCTACAATACCAGTAGAAAAACTTAGTAGTGATTTATCTACTATCGAACAAGTTTCAAGTACTGACGCTTTAACTGCATCAGGTAACACTGTCGGTGATCAAAGAGTTGTTGGTAATAATCTTTATATCTGGAATGGATCCGGTTGGTTTAGAATTGCTTTGATAAATGAAACTCCTACGTGGGATTCTGGTGGACAGCCACTATCATCTTATGAATTAGATGCTGATAGCCCACAGGATGCTACTGTTATTACACTTGCAGCCAGTGATCCCGATGGATTACCTATCACGTATACATATGTAACTGGTGGATCTATGGATAGTATGGCAACTATAAGTCAAGACTCGTCTGTCTTTACAATTACACCTAAAACTGTTACCGAAGTAGGAGAAGGAGTTGAACTAACTGGTAGTATTACTTTCAGAGCTAGTGATGGTGTCAATATTTTACCACAAGTATCAAGCTTTACTCTTAGTTTTGTTTTTCTTATAGAAAACAGCAAGTATACAACTTTACTAGCAACAGCAGTTGATACATCAGATAATAGTATAACCGATTCTTCAACTAATAACTATACAATATCTGTAAATCAGAGTACAAATGTTTCTGCTGGTACTTTTAGTCCGTATCGGCATGGTGGCTATTCTTGGGACTTTGAAGGCGGTTCAACTGTTGATGATACAGCAGTAGGTGCAGCAATTGTTGCACAAAGTACTGGTACAGATTTTAACGTAGGCACAAATGATTACAGCATAGAATGCTGGTTTAAACACAGAAGTCCAACAACATATAATACGAATCCGAATTTTAGATTATGTGAGTTTAATGATATACCAAACGGCGGTTCTAATGATAGAATATCTTTACAACACAATAATGTGGGAAATATAAGTGTTAAAGAAAACGGTAGTACTGTTGTTACGACAACCAGTACTCCATGTGATGGTGAATGGCATTTTATTCAAGTTATTCGTACTGGTGGTACTACAGCTGTTTATATTGATGGTACACAGGAGGCTTCGGCTTCTTCTTCTACAAACATCGGTGCAATATCACGTATAGTTGTAGGTGCTTGGTACGAATATAACTATGGTTTTGATGGTCAGATTGCTGACTTTAGATTTTCAAATATAGCACGAACAGCGGGAACTCCTACAGAAAGATTAACGTCAGATAGTAATACTAAATTGCTTGTTTGTTCAAAACCTTATTTTGTTGATGAAAGCGGAACCGCAACAAGCCTGTATCTGGCTAGGGCCTCTGGTGCAACAACAAGACCAGAACCTACATCAAAACCATTCGGCCCTTACGACAACTTAGAATACTCAGCAAGCGATCACGGTGGGTCTGTCTCCATGCCCAATGACAATGATTATCTTTCTGTTCCACATTCCAGCACACTAAAACCATCAGGCACAGATCCATTCTGTGTTTCATTTTGGTATTATCCAACAACATCTCCAGGCACTACTAGACAACTTGTCGGAGATGCTAATTATGTTTCATATCCGACAAACTGTCCTGGCTGGGACATATTATATCAAAGTGGTAGTCAATTAGATGTAAGATGGGGATATCCAAATTATGCAGATATGGCTTCTGGAAAAACAAACAGCACTGTTCAGGTTAATGCTTGGAATCACATTGCGTTCTGTAGAAGCGGAGGCTCTTTATCTTACTATTTAAACGGAAAAAGATGTAATACAACAACTTCTAATATTAATATATCAGCGTCTGGTTTAGCTAATTTTTATGTAGGTTATGCTGGAGAATCAACAGGCACCGCAATGAATTCAGCAATGGGAACTATTGCAGATTTTAAGTATGAGGTCGGCACGAGTCAGTTTGATGCTACAGCTTCTACTATCACTATACCTACAGCACCACAGAGTACTACAAATTCTGTATTGCACATCAAAGGTAGTGACGTTTCTTTTATAGACAAATCACAAGGTGCTAATATAGGCTTAATTGGTCCCGGCACTGGCACTTCAACAGAATCGCCGTTTGCTGGTGGCAAGTCATTAGATTTAACTTCTACCACCGAAACTTATGTTTATGTGGATGGTGATAGTATTGTTATTAATGCAAATGAGGCCTTTACTTTTGAATTTTGGATGAAATACGTTGGTCAAAGAGGCGGCTCCGGCACGTGTATTTTTGATTGGGGAATTCACAGTGGTAATGGTAATGTAGCACTCTTTAGACAAAACACTGGAGGCTATAAACTTCATATTACTGGATTTGGTGGATTTTCTAATTATAGTACCGCATATGATTCTTTAGAAGATGGAACTTGGAAACATTTTGCTCTAAGTCGCACAAGTTCTGGTGATGTAAAATCTTTCATTGATGGGTCTGTAATAGAAAGTTCTACAGGTTACACTTTATCAGTTGCTGATAGAGCAGATACAGCTAAAAAACTAAGAATTGGTGGACTTCATAATTATAACGCATACGGAATAAAAATGTATATACAAGATGCAAAAATTACCAGAGGATTGGCAAAATACACTGCAAACTTTACACCGCCTACAGAATCATTTAAAGCATAATACTTTCCCTATCCTCAACTAAGTACTCTTTTATTATATACTGGGTTTAGATAAATGTAAACCCTAAAATTAGTTATTTACATTATATAGATAATAGTATATAATAATTAAAACAATAGGATGATTTCGTTATGAAACGATTGATATATCAGGTATACGTTGGAAAGCGTTTAAAACTTTATGATCATTGTGTAAATTCAGTAGCAGAATATTGTAAAAAATATGATATTACTCACGAAGTACAAAGAACTCCCATTCTTAGAATAAAACCCGACGTGTTTGTAACAAACCGTAGTCGTGAATCATATGAAAAATATGGCGGTTTCTTACCTATATACGAAAAAGAAAATGCTTTTTCTTATTTAAAAACTTATGATCAAGTTGCCATTATAGATGCCGATGTATGGATAAGACCAAACTCTCCAAATATTTTTGATGACCTAGAACCAGAATATGATTTTGGTGGAGTAGTTGAACGTGAAATGCCTCTTACAAATCAATATAAATCTAAGATTATTGATTATTCAAGAATGCAATATTCTACAATTAAAAAAGTAAACTGGAAATGGAATAATCTTGGTGCAGAATTTATGAATATGGGTATTATGGTTATGAATCAAAAGATTCAGAAATATTTAAGAGGAGAAACTCCTGCACAATTTATTAGACGACCAGAGTTTAAATCTTTTGTTGATGGAATGGGTGCTTGGAAATGGTCTACAGATCAAACTCTTTTAAATACTTGGATACGTGAAGAGAATATGAAAATTAAAAATATGGATTGGAGATGGAACGGTTTATTTACTGCAAATACTCGAATTAAAGAGTGCTACTTTGTTCATTTTTTTAAAAAACAATCATTGCCTATGAATGGAGAAAATATAAAAGAATTGATGGAATTTGTACAATGAAAAAATTAATATATCAAGTTTGCATTGGTCAAAAAAGTAATTTATATGAATATTGTATTAATTCTGTAAGTGAATACTGTAAAAGAATAGGAGCTAAACATATAGTTCAGAGAGAACCAATTCTTAGAATTAAACCCAATCCATTTATGAATCAAAGAGAAGGTAAAACCGGAGGCTGGAAAAAATATGGATACATGCCAATCTTTGAAAAAGAAAATGTTTTTAATTACTTTAAAAAATATGATCTATGTTGTGTAGTAGATGCCGATATTTATATAAGACCAAATTCTCCAGACATATTTGAAAACTTTAATCAGCAATATGCACTCGGTAGTATATACGAATGTGATTTACCCATAAATGATAATTACGCACAGAAAATAAAAAATTATTCTAGTATGCTTTCTATGTTTAAATTAGATTGGGATATAAAACCAAGAACTGGACACTCTTTTTTTAATTCTGGAGTTATAATATATAATAGTAATAAAATGATAGAAGTGTTAAAAGGAATGAGTCCTAAACAATTTTTAGAACAACAAGAGCTACAAGATTTTATAAATGGTATAGGTCCGTTTAAATGGCAATCAGATCAAATGACTCTTAACTATTGGTTAAAAAGAAATAAAATTGATGTACAAAGAATGGATTGGAAATGGAACTGTTTATATTCTACAGTAAATGACGAAGACTTAAAACAATCTTACTTTGTGCATTTTTTCTTAAAGGATCATCTACCTGATAAAGGTGAAAATATAACTAAATTGATGGAAAAAATTAATGTATAATATTTCAACAGTATGTCCAACTCGAGGTCGACCATATTCGTGTGAAAAAATAGTTAAAAGTTGGATTAGGGCCACAAACAATTCTGAACTTATTATATACTTTCAAAATGATGATAATGAAGAAAATTTAAAAAAATATAGAGAATTAGTCAAATGACAATATTATATGATATAGGAGCATATAAAGGATCATTTACTCGTAATATTATTAAAAAAAATCCTAATGTAATTTCTTATATGTTTGAAGCAAACAATAAATTAACAAAGCCTAAAGATTTAAAAAAACATTATTGGTTTAATTGTGTACTTTCATCTAAAGATAATAAATTAGTTAATTTTTATTACAGAGGCGGAACGGGAGATTCTTATTATAAAGAAACAGATATGACCGGTGCATATACTGATCCTAATTCTTATGATTTACAGATTAAAAAAACTAAACATCTTACAGAATTTAATATACCTTTACCTGATATTATTAAAATTGATACTCAAGGATCCGAATTAGATATTTTATCAGACTGTGATGAAATTTTAAATTACTGTAATACAATATATACGGAAATGCCGGCACCAAACATGGTTTACAATCAAGGAGCTCCCTCATATGAAGAATATGTAGATTTTTTTAAAAAGCACGGTTTTATAAATTTTTCTATTGAAAAAGAACATGTAAAAAGAAATGAAGTATATCAATACGACATAAGGTTTACCAAATGAAAAAAGATTGGCAAGATTTTTTAAGAAATATACGGACTGAATTGAAATCACACCCTAATGATTTTCTATCTCAAAACACTATATCATACACTGTTCATCCACATTTTACTGGTAATGCTTTGACTTCGCCGCTTTATCGGGATATGATAAAGCTAGATTTTTTTCAGGATTTGAAAGATCCGTCGTTCGGTAAGCCTTATCTAGGATTTGATGGGCAGTATAGTATATCTACTATTCAATCCGCATATTATATCAATATTTTAAAAAATGCAGGTTACGGACCAGAGATCCTAAACCATGTTACAGATATTGGTGCAGGTTATGGTAATTTATGTAGGTCTTTTTATAAAACTGGATTCAAAGGAAAATATAATGTAGTTGACTTCTCCATAATGGGAGAAATGCAAAAGAAGTGGCTAGACAACACTCTTGGAAAAGAATACAATTATAAAATTTGCGAAATGACTCCACAGAATTTAAATCCATCACAGGAAAAAAGCTTACTGGTTGGAACATTTAGTATTAACGAAATGCCAATGTCGGAACGCATTAAAATAGAACCTTTTTATCATCTATATGATTTTATTCTTATTGCATTTAAGAATAATGCAAACTTTGGTGTCGATAATCTACCATACTTTAAGGGTCTTATAAATAATCTTAATTTATCGCATAATCTGAAAATTACAAAGTGTTCTTATTTTAAAAATAATCTATTTTTAACGGGAATTAAACTATGACTAAAATTTTATATACTGGCGGAACTTTTGATCTTTTTCATGCAGGACACGTAAACTTTTTAAGGATGTGTAAGCAGCTTGCAGATACTGTTGTTGTATCACTAAATACTGATAAATTTATACAGCAATATAAAGGGTTTGTCCCATTTCATAGCTATGAACAGCGTAGACAGATCTTAGAAGCCTGCATTTATGTTGACAAAGTTATTTCTAATATATCAGGATCTGATAGTACACAAGCAATAGAAAAAATACAACCACATATTATTGCTATTGGCACTGATTGGGCAAAGAAAGATTACTATGCTCAAATGGGATTTTCTCAAGAATGGCTTGATGTTCGTAATATAGTTCTTGTTTACTTACCATATACTGAAAAGATTAGTTCAACAATAATTAAGGAAAAAATTTCAAAGGCTTATAACCCATGAAAGTAGCATTATGTATTAGTGGTCAACAAAGACAGACCAAGATATTGCAAAAAGAAATTGATAAAAGACGTTTATATGCTTTTAAAGATGTAGATGTAGACTTTTTCTTACATACTTGGAAAAATCAAATTTTATTTTATTATGATGATTTAATTACAGAAGTTGAACCTAATATTGATTATGATCCTGTTTTGGATACTACTGAATGGGCTGGTTCATATTTTCAAAGTAAAAGAAAAGAAAAAAAAGGAAAATCCTTATACAATTCCACCAAACAAATATTAGCACACAATACATTAGTGTCCAAATTAAAAAAAGATTATGATATAATAATTAGATGTAGATGGGATATTTATTTTTCTGAAAATATTAATTATAGCGAATGGTTAAAAAAATCTTATAATGAAGGACCTATCAGTATGGGCCATCGAAGGTGGAATTTAGTATATCTTGATAATCCAAAACCTATGGGTGGCTTACAAAAAAAAGGTAATCTTCGATGGGAATATATGATTAGTCCTGATGCTATGATTATACATAAACCAAAAGACTGGGATTGTAACAAAGTCATATCTCTACATAAAAAAAAGGAATTACTCCCTGGTGAGTGGGGGTGGTATCAAATACTTAGTTCAGGAAAAAATAATCATAAAGGATATCATGGTGGTGTTCTTACTTTAGCACAAAGGTGGTAGAATAAAAATGAAAATTCTAATTTTAGGCGGAGACGGATTTTGCGGATGGCCAACTGCACTTAAACTAAGCGCAGTTGGTCACGATGTTCATATTCTTGATAATTTATCTCGTAGAAAGATTGATAAAGATTTAAATAGTTCATCTCTTACAAAAATTGAATCCATTGAAAAAAGACTTGAAACTGCTAAAAAATTACAAATGGAAATTGGTTTTACTCAAGCTGATGTATGTGATTCTATGGCATTAAAAGATTGTATTGAAAAATTTAGTCCAGATACAATTGTACATTTTGCTGAACAAAGAGCTGCACCATATTCTATGATTTCTGATTCAGAAAGAAGATATACAGTAAATAATAATATTACAGCAACACATACATTACTTAGTACGATTGTGGATGTAAATCCAAATATTCATTTAGTACATTTAGGAACGATGGGTGTGTATGGATATTCAAAGGATTTTGGTGCTATTCCTGAGGGATATTTAGATGTAAAAATAAATTCGACCGAAAAAGATGTTTCGATTTTATATCCAACAAATCCTGGTTCTATATACCACATGACAAAATCTCTTGATCAAATTATATTTCAATTTTATAATAAAAACTGGAATCTTAGAATAACAGATTTACATCAAGGAATAGTTTGGGGAACACAAACAGAAGAAACATCTTTGCATCCAGATTTAGTTAATAGATTTGATTATGATGGTGTTTATGGTACAGTCTTAAATAGATTTATTACTCAAGCTGCTACTAATCATCCTCTTACCGTATACGGTATTGGTGGGCAACGTAGAGCATTTATACATATTAATGATACAGTACAATGTATAAAATTATCTATTGAAAATCCTCCCGAGAATACAGATAGAGTTAGAATTTTTAATCAGGTTTCTGAAGTAAGGGGCGTTTTAGAACTTGCTAATATATTGAAAGAAAAATATGGAGCTGAAGTTAAACTATATGAAAATCCCAGAAAAGAACTTCCAGAAAATGAATTAGAAGTTTCTAATGAGGGATTAGTATCTCTTGGATTTGAACCCATTACTCTTTCGGAGAGTTTAATTGATGATTGTAAATTTATTGCAGAACAGTTTGGTAATAGAATGAATCCTAATAATATAATGAGTTCTCCAAAATGGTAAATATAATTCTTCAACATTATACCGGCAATCTAGGTGAGCTTGAAATAGCATCTAAATCTGCATTTGAAAAATATGCAGATATGGTAGGGGCAGAATATCATCTTATACGAGGTAATAAATTTAATATTGCATGCAGACCACCACTTCAAAAGTTGCACATGCTATCCGAAGAGTTTGATGATTATGATACAACTCTTATGGTAGATATTGATATGTTTCCTGTAAAGAATTTAAAAGAAAATATATTTGAAATAAAAGGGTATGGTAAACATACGCCGCTACAGAAGAAACTAAGATCAGATCAGGTAAGAAGATTTCCTTTATTGGCATCAGAAAGCGCTCCTTATTGGGGTGGAGCAGTTTATAAATTGCCGAGAGATATTAGACAAAGATTAAGAAAAGAAATTAATCTGGGTGTTGTTATGACTCTAAATGGTAAAAATATAAACGATAAATCGGGTAAGGGTGATGAAGGTGTTATGCACTATCTTGCAATGAAAGCCGGCATTGGAGAAAAAGATGTTTATCTTCCAGACGATAGATGGAGTTATAATAACTTTGATCCTAATCCTGAAAAAGCTGGTTTTATACACATTCGTAAAAAAATTAAACCTGGGGTAAAAAGTCCTAAGATTGATAATTATCGGAATCTTTTAGAAAAAGGTGTTATATAATGAATTTAATTTATCAGTACTGGGATGGTATTGTAAAACCAAGTGCTGTTGCTGGATCAAGTAATATGAAAAGATATGCTAAAAAAATTGATTCAGCATATCTTTTTGAAAGAAACCCAAAATATTTTAAAAATGCACCATTACCACATTATGGTGCATTTAAACCGGTATTTGATAAATCGTTTGATAAATATGAAAATATCTTATTTGTTGATACAGATGTATTTGCTAAACATAATTTAAATGAAAATATATTTTATAATTTTAAAGGTGATATTGGTATGTGTTCAGAACCATTACAACCTAAAATAAGAAATACTAGATCAGACGGTAATTCAAATATGAAAACCGAAAAAATATTTTCAGAAATTGTAGAATATTATGGTGGATCTCAAATAAAAGATAATGATGGTTTTAATAAAGTTTTTAATTCGGGTGTGGTTTTATATTCTAAAAAAGGTAGAGAAAAGGCTAGAAAATATTTTGATAAATTTAATCAATACTATAATCTTGCAAGAAATAAAGGTCTTGGAGGAGTATATCTTACAGATCAGAATTATTTGCAAGCAATGGCTCTTATGCCACATTTTGATTTTCAAGAGTTAGATCCCGAATGGAATTCCTGTATTACTTGGGCTCCAAAAAGTAGAGATTATATTATTGATTCAAGAACGGATAAAACTAAATTTGTCCATATACAAATGAGAGGAGCAGATAATCTTTCTGCTACACAGTTAGAAGTAATTACAAATAGGCCCGTTGAGGAATGGGGAAATGATCATCAAGGAAGAAGATTTAAAACAATAACATAAACTGGACAAAACATGAAATATAAAATATTCGGAATAGGTTTATCAAGAACTGGCACTACAACTTTAACTAATATATTAAATAAAGTTGGATATAACATTATACACTATCCTTCAAATAAAATTCAATTATTTTCAAATGCAAATGATGGGTGTACTGATATACCTGTTATTTTACACTATAAAGAATTATATAAAACTTTTCCGAATGCTAAATTTGTATATACAATCAGAAATAAAGAAGAATGGTTGAATTCAATAGTACCATATCTTGAAAGAAAAAGAACGTGGAAAGAGATGTCTGGTTCTCATCAAGAACAGGTAAGAACTAAAATATATGGCTATGCTTTTCCAACAAGACAACAGGCTAGTAATGCTTGGGATAAACATCATAATAGTGTTATGAAATTCTTTAATAATAAACAAGATAAATTATTAGTATTAGATATAGTTGGTGGTGATAACACCAATAAATTATGGAAATTTTTGGATATGAATAATAGTAATTTGCCAAAAGAATTTCCTCATAGTAATAAACTAGGGTTAGGAAAATGAAAATACTTATTTTTGGATTACCTGGTAGTGGAAAAACTACGTTGGCAAAACCATTTGCCGAATTAATTAATGGTGTTCATATTAATGCAGATGAAATAAGACATACATATAACGATTGGGATTTTAGTATTGAAGGGAGAATGAGACAAGCTCAACGTATGAGACATCTTGCTGATGGAGTAGTTCTTGCCGGTAAAGTTGCAGTAGCTGATTTTGTAGCTCCTACACATAAAGCCAGAAAAGAATTTAATGCCGATTTTACAGTATGGATGGATACAATAGACGAAGGCAGATTTGAAGATACTAATGCAATATTTGAAAAAGATACCGAAGTAGATTATCATGTAAAAGGTTGGTTTAATGATACTCACGAACAATTATTACCAGTAGTTAAAAGATGGATGGAAAGAAATGTTTGATCATAAAAAACCGACAACGCAAATGCTAGGAAGATGGCAACCGTGGCACCAAGGTCATACTGAATTATTTAAAAAAGCTTTATTAGAAACTGGTCAAGTTTGTATAATGGTGAGAGATGTTTTTAATATTGAAGGAGATGCCGGTGCAGGAAGAACAATAATACAAGATGATAATCCTTTTGGCTTTGTTGATATATCTAACAATATACAAGCTGCATTATCAAAAGAGGGGTTTACTTATTACGAAGAATATATTATAATGGAAGTACCAAATATAGTTGATATAAGTTATGGTAGAGGAGTTGGTTATACATTTACTCAACATGATCTTGGTGAAAAAATTCACAATATTTCTGCAACAAAGATTAGAAAAGAAATGAGGAAAAAAGGTAAATTATAAAATGCAAGCTTATGCCATAGTTATAAAAGATAATGAAATTTCACAAGCAGGTTATAATAATCTGGTTGAAAGCTTTTGGAACGTTGGTAATGAATTTCCTCTTATAATGTTTGAAGCAATAACACCAGATAATGTAGAAAAAGAAATGAGAGATAATGACTTACAGTGGAATTATCCTTGGGAAGGTAGTGTTATTGATTTTTCAACAGGTCTTACAAAATCTGCTTATGTGACTGCTAATAGAAAAGCAAGAATGGCTTGTTTTATGAGCCATTTTACTTTATGGCAAAAATGTTTTGAAACCAGAGAACCAATGATTATATTAGAACACGATTCTATATTTTTACATAAAATAGATTTTCATCCGGATGATACTGGATTTAATATAGTAGGATTAAATAATCCACTTGGTGCTACTCGTAGAGCAAAACAATATTATGATGCAATATTAAAAAATAAACAACCATTTCAACTAACACCATATATAGATGAAGATATGAAAGTTCCACAGGGTCTTGCTGGTAATTCAGCTTATCTTATGAAACCTGAAGGTGCAGAAAAAATGATTTCTTTGGTATATAAGTATGGTATGTGGCCAAATGACGCTATTATGTGTAGACAGTTAGTAAACGGTTTAGGCGTAAGTAGAAAATTTTATACAAGAATACAAGGACTAAAATCAACAACCACAAAGGAATAATCTATGTGGCTAGTAAGAGAAAAAATTAGTAAAAGTATTGTAGCAATGTGTTCTAGGCTTGTCGACGCTGAAGCTGTAGCGTGTAAAGGTTTAGAACACGAAAAATTATACATTGTTGAAAAATATAAGGATACAAAGTGATTCGTGTCGGTATAAATGGCTTCGGAAGAATTGGTAGATGTCTTGCTAGACATATAATGCAAGACAGAGACGATATGGAACTTGTACAAATAAATGCAAGTGGTGATCCAGAACAAAATATTCATCTTTTAAAATACGATAGTGTTCACGGTAGATATACGCCAAAGGATGATCTTACATATAAAATAAACTGGAGCCATTCACGAGACAATAAGTTTTTAAGCTGGGATAGTGTTGATTTAGTATTTGAATGTACAGGAGCATATAATGATGGTGATAGTGCAATTCACCATATTAAATATGGTAAAGCAAAGAAAGTTTTAATTAGTGCTCCAGCTAAAAATGTAGATAGAACGGTTGTATATGGAGTTAATCATAAAGAATTAACAAAGGATGATAATATAGTTAGTAATGCAAGTTGTACAACCAATTGTCTTGCTCCATTAGTAAAAGTTCTGGATAAATCTTTTGGTATTGTAAGAGGTCAAATGACCACAGTTCATAGTTATACTGGTGATCAAGGAACAATAGATAAACGTCATAGAGATTTATACAGAGCAAGAGCAGCCGGATCTAATATGATACCTACTAGTACAGGAGCGGCAAAAGCATTAGAACACGTTTATCCAAAATTAAAAAATAAAATAAAAGGTAGTGCAATTCGTGTACCTACAATTAATGTAAGTTGTATAGATTTAACTGTCCAGTTAAAAGAAGATGTTAATGAAGATTTAGTGAATAATACAGTTTTAAATGCTAGTAAACATAATATGAAAGGTATTATAGGATATGAAACACAACCTTTAGTAAGTAGTGACTATAATACAACAAAAGAAAGTTGTATTTTTGCCCCAGATCAAACAAGAATAGTGGATAATAAATTAGTTAGAGTTCTTGCATGGTATGATAACGAATGGTCATTTAGCTGTAGAATGGCAGATGTTGCTAGATATATGGGAGATTTAAGATGAAATTTATTGCAGCAATGGATCATAGCGGAGGTTCTACTGGTGGTGTTCTTGAAAGATATGGACAAGAATATACAGAAGAAAATAAAATGGATCTTATTCATGCCATGAGATTAAGAATGTATAATTCTCCCCATTTTAATTCAGATAATATTTGGGCTGCCATTCTTTATAAAGATACCGTTGAAAGAGGAATGGTTCCACTTTTATCAAAAAAAGGTATTTTTGCATTTCTTAAAATAGATTCGGGTTGTGCCGAAGATGGTATGATGGAAGATTTTAATATAGTTGAAATGTTGGATCTTGCTTTATATAATGATTGTATTGGAACTAAAATGAGAAGCATAGTAAAAACCGATACCATCATGAAACCAATTGTAAGACAACAGATTACTATAGCTAATATTATTATAGAAAGAGGATTATTACCAATTATTGAACCAGAAGTTCCCATTGATCATCCAGATAAAGACGATATTGAAAAAGACATGCACAATTATCTTTCTGAAAAATTAAATGAATTAAACGGACAATGTATTCTAAAATTAACTATCCCGACAACCAGAAATCTTTATTATGATTTTACCTATCATCCAAAAGTTTATAAAGTAGTAGGTTTAAGCGGAGGATATAGTACTCAAGAAGCTTGTGATAAATTAGCACTAAATACAAATATGACGGCAAGTTTTAGTAGAGCATTAAGTGAAAAATTGTATGCAGATCAATTAGATAGTCAATTTAATGCACAAATGAAAGATAACATTCGAATGATAAAAAGAGCATCACAAAGCAATACTATATTGAAAAACTAAGTAATTAGGAGATATTATGAAACAAGATGAAGGCTTAAATTTAGATGTAACTGGTAATGAACAGTATAGGAGAGAACTTATTGCTATTCAACAAGAAAATGAAATACTTAAAAAAAATATCAATGATTTACAGGGACAGCTACAATCCGCTTATTACCGAATAAAAGTGTTAATAAGTGATTTAGAAAATATGAAAAGAATAGTAGACTTTAACGGAGTTGAATAATGAAAGCCTTTGTTATTTGTATTGACGAAATAGAACAATCTGTGCAAGCAGCAGAAAGATGCATAAAATCTGGTGCTAGAAACGGTGTTCTTGTAGAAAAGTTTAAGGCTATTACTCCAGATAATGATTATAAAAAAATACTTGAAGAAGATGGGATACCAGTTGATAAATTTGTTGAAGACAGTAACAAATATTCCAGATATGATAGAGTTATTTGTGCATTTTTATCTCATTATTCATTATGGAAAGAATGTGCAAAACAAAGTAATAATTTTCTAATTTTAGAACACGATGCTTATTTTAATAATGTGATTACAGTAAATGCTAAGTATCATACTGACGATGTGATTTCAGTTGGTGAACCATCTTATGGAAAATTTAATACTCCCAATTTCCTTGGTATAGGTCCTTTAACATCTAAAAGATATTTCCCGGGTGCTCACGCATATATTATATCACCAAAAGGTGCCAAGAAAGCAATTGAAAAAGCAAAAACTGATGCAGGACCTACTGATGTATTTTTTGGATATCATAATTTTGATAATTTACAGGAAAGTTATCCTTGGCCTATATCAGTCAAAGAAAGTTTTAGCACTATTCAGAGAACACCAGGCTGTTTAGCTAAACACGCATATAATGATGGAGTTGGTTATGGCATTATATAATAAAGCCTTTGTAACAGGATGTGATGAAAGTCACGAATGGATGGTAGAATGGTTCCTTGATAATTTTAAAAAGCATAATAAATTACCCATAATCTTTGCAGATTTTGGTGTAAGTAAAAAATTTTTAAAATATGCAAAGAAAAACTTCGATTCAGTTATTGATATGACAAAGATTAAAGATAAAGGTTGGTTTAAAAAACCTAAATCTATGATCGAAGCATCTAAACTTTCTTCGAGTATTTGTTGGATTGATACGGATATTGAAATTTTAAAATCTATAGATGATGTTTTTATTTATGTTGAACCAAATAGACTTGCAATGGTAGAAGATAAACCCTGGACTAAAAGAAGGCGTGATTCAAGAGGATTACAATACTATAATTCTGGAATAGTTGCATTTAAGGATTCTCCTGTTATATTACATCAATGGGCTAAAAAAGTAGAAAATTTTCCCCAACAAGGAGATCAAGAAGTTTTGCATAGTATGATGGAATCTCCACTTAGTCAAAGAATATATATTTCAGATATACCAAATGAATATAATTGGTTAAGACTTCAATTAGAACATGACGGTCAAGATAGCAATAAAAAGAAAACTATTCATTGGACTGGCCCAAAAGGAAAAGAAAAAATAAAGAAAATGATGGGAATATAAATGATTATACCAAGACCACCAAAACACACACTAGATGTGCCTGGATTTAATAATCAGATTCATTTAGAAAGTCTTGAAAAATTTACTAAAATTATTCCAGAAAATTCTAAAGTTCTTGAGATAGGTTGTGCTTTTGGTTGTAGTACTTGGGCTTTAATGAATGCATTGCCGAAAGGATGTAAATTACACGTATGTGATACTTTTGGAATGGATAATCCGATGTTAAAACAACAACATTATAACGGTATTATGACTAAACATTCTCACAATCCGGCGGTAGTATATGCTCTAAGTTTATATATGGAAAAAAATCATAGAGAAGTATTTGAATATTGTGTATCTCAACATCCTAGATACTTTGAGTTGCATAAAAAAACTCATGCCAAAAAGAGTCTTGAAGTTTTAGAAAATGATAATAAATGGGATATGGTTTATATTGATGGACACCATGCTTATTCTACAGTTAAAAAGGAATTGAGTTATTTAAATGGAACTAAATATTTATGTGGAGATGATTATCATCCAGTACACGAAGGTACTATGAAAGCAATAGATGAGTTTTTAGTGGATAATGAATATAATTTTGAACACGATGACTTTGAAACAGGATCTGGATTTTGGAAAATGGAATTAAAAAATGGGTGATGTAGCACATATTATTGGAAACGGAAAAAGTTCTGGATTTTATAAGCACGATAAAGGTTTAAAAATAGCTTGTAATCTACCACCTTTTGAGGTTCAAAATCTTTATACTACCGTAATGGTTGATTTTAAAATGATGAATGCAATACATAAAAATCATATTACTGTTCCAGGTGATTGGGTTTTAGGTGCAAGACCGCATAAATGGATGGAAATGAAAAATGACTTTTATGTGAAATACTCAAAACAAATTAAAGAATTTTATCTTGTCTTACCTAAATATGCTGCTAATTATACAGACTTTAATTGTGGACATATGGCAACTCATTGGGTAGCAAATAAACTAAAGAGAAAAGAAATTCATATGTATGGATTTGATTCAATCTTTGAGTTTGATACAACAAGTATGTCAGATACTTTTATGGAATCAGTAAGAGACAATCTTAATACACAAAGATTAACGTCTAAATGGAGACCTATTTGGCATGGTATTTTTAATGAATTTAAAAATACACAGTTTGTTATATATCATGATGTAGGTAATGCACAAATTCCTCTTCCGAAAAATGTTGAAGTAAGAGACAACAATAAGGGAGTTAGAGCAGTACGAAAAAGAAATAAAGAATATAAGCCCGAACCATTTGATAAAACTAAACTTTCTAGTGCATAAGAGGGTTTACATCTTCTAAAAAATAGTATATTATACTTTATAGAGGTGGCAAATGTATTACTATATCGACAACCGACCAAAAAATATTTCATTTAAATTTTTAGATGAGGTATTAGACTTTGCTCAATATTATTTGGGTTTAAATTCAGATTATATAATAAAAATAGTGTTTTTAGGTGATCTTGGAGATACGGTGTGGGGGTACTGCAACGGTCTTGAAGATGAAGATTATGTGATAGAAGTGAGTTCCAAGTTAAGTAGTGGAGATATAGTAGAAACCATATTTCACGAATTAGTGCATGTAAAACAAATTATAGATGGTAGATTAGATGATGATGGAAGAACATGGAAAGGTAAAACTTACGATACAGTAAAAACACCATATAAAGAACTGCCTTGGGAAATAGAAGCATTTGAACTTCAAAAACTTATGGCAAATGAATTTTTTTCTGCCAAATAACATTTTAGGGGTTTACAAACTGGTTAAAATATACTATATTAATAGTATAAAGAGAATCGGAAGGAAGAAAAAATGATTGACTTTATCTCAGCAAGCGAAGGTAAAATCCAACTTTGGGAAGATGATATGATTGTAGCAGAAGCATGCACTGCTAAGTCAATTGCTTACTTTCTTCAAGAACACGGCTTTGATGGAAATGTTTATGCTTCATCTTCAATGGACTTTGCTTCAGAAGAAGGTTTCGAAACCGACCAATGTGCAAATGATCTTTGGGAAAAATCTGTAAATCTTTACTATGCTGTTCAACACTAAAAACGGAAAAAATATAAATGAATAAACATGAAGCAGAATTTATTGCAGAACAGCAACGGCGGATTAATCCTAGTCCAGTAATTAGTAGTCTTGAAGAAATGATTGAAGATGATTATAAAGCTTGGATTAAAAGCGGTAGAAGTCCGGTGTTTAACGAATTTCTAAAATCAAAATTTAGAATGGAAAGCTAAAATTAATGCTTCAAGACGAGGTATATCACGCTCAAGTGGCACTTGATATTTTAGAATTTGATTATCACCGACCATTTATAAATGGTAAATGTAATAGGGAAAATATCGAAAATAAAATTGTAGAAGGCATTCTTAAGAAAGAACTTGAACCCATGAATGATAAAGATGTAAATATCATTTGTGATTTAATTGACATTTTAATTTTTGAACTAGGAGTTAAAGATTAATAAATGGGTTACGTAGCTCAACTGGATAGAGCAACTGACTTCTAATCAGTAGGTTGAGGGTTCGAGTCCTTCCGTGACCGCCAAAAACGGAGTATAGCACAGCCTGGTAGTGCGCTTGGTTTGGGACCAAGAGGTCCAAGGTTCGAATCCTTGTACTCCGACCAATACACACTAATAAATTTTGATATACACATGAGAGTAGATGCACCTGCTTTCCAGTGCATAGGACAAGGACCGAAAGTCACAAGTCATGTGTATATCAAAATTTATATAACAATTCCGGCGTAGCTCAGCGGTAGAGCAGTTGACTGTTAATCAATTGGTCGTAGGTTCGATCCCTACCGCCGGAGCCATAATAGAGGATAAAATGTGGGTTTTATTAGTAATAAGTTATATTTCTGAATATAATGATTATAAAGTAACTGAATTTAACAGATATGCAAATCAGAATCAATGTATAATTAATCAAACAGTATTAGAATCAACCTTTAAAGATAATGAAAAAGCAGTTTGTATAAAGGGTCTGTAGCATAGCGGTTAATGCTCCCCGCTCATAACGGGTAGATCGTAGGTTCGAATCCTACCAGACCCACCAATTAAAAGGTATAAATAGTTTAAGAGATGAAAAAAATATCGGTTACGGAAAAAATGGCTACAATACCAAATACAGGAATGCCTTTTGATGTGCATCAAGTTATGCAAGCTTCTATGTACAGACCACCTATTGATCAATATCCAAATTCAGAAAATATAAAACCCCCGATAAAAAAAGAACCTATTCGTGTCATAGAACAAATGGATCGTTCTTCAGTTAAATATGATAGTACAGAAGATTTCTATGCAAAACTAGAAGTAATTAAACAACAAATGAAAAATGCAGAATTTATTAAATATAAAAGAGATGCATCTGTAGTTAATACAAAGATGGATCAAGGAAAAATAGTAAATATTGTAGCTTAATTACTTATGATACCAATCCAAATCTGGGGCTATAATATCTACAGATTTACCTTTAATTGGAGCAAGATTCATTGGAGATTTTTTTACACTCTTTATTGACATCTCAAAGGTAAACTGATAATTACCACCACCTTTAGCTTGTACTCTTGCTCTATATCCTAGAGTTGCAGCTTGACTAAATCTAGGGACACCTTTAAACTTTAGGGGGTTGGATGGACCGAGTAAATAAAATCCTGTAGTTCCTACATTTATATAATATGTTTTTTTCTTATTATAATATAACTCAATATTAGATGCAGGTATTTCAGCTTTAACTTCTTCAAATCTTTTTAATTCTTTTGCATAGATAGCACGTTTATCAAGACCTTCAATTTCAGCTTTTAATTCTGGAGAAGTGGAAAATTTATAAGGTTTGTTTTTCCACTTATCATTTATTGCATCCAATACACCATATGTCATAGCTAAATTACGAATAAATATCTTTTCTTCTTCTGTAGGTTTTGGTTCATCAAAATACCATTTTCCATTGGCATATTTAATAACTAAAGATCCTCCGGAAGCACCTGGAGAAATTTTTAATTCACAGCCAGACTGTTTACCTGCTCTTTGAATCATAAGATCTGGAATATCGGAACCTGCTCCGGCAGGAGTAAAATCTTTTGGAACTATACCCATAGGTTTTAAAACTTTTACTGCGTTTACTTCATATTGAAAACCTTGTTGTGCAGTACTAACCATTTCTGTAATGTATCCTCTAAAAGTTTGCATAAATATATTCCTATAGAATTAATCCTTTATTCTATTTATATTTTTTATTTTTATAAATATAATATGAAGGAATATAGGAGCTAAAAATGTTATCCAGTTTATCGTTTGAAAAAAAGAGTTTACTTTTTGGTCAATTAGCAAGTATAGCATATATGCCGCTTAAAGAAGCAAAGATTGAAGCAAAAAAATTGGGATTTAATAATACTACTTTTTATGATAAAGATGGTGCTCAAGCATATAGATTTATGAATAAAAATGATATTGTTATTGCATGTAGAGGTACTGAACCAACTCAATGGAATGATATTAAAGCAGACTTAAAAGCCATACCAGTTATGGCGGAAACAGTAAGTAGAGTACATAAAGGATTTAAACAAGAAGTAGATGATTTGTGGCCAATGGTAAAACCAGAGTTAGAAACAAAAACAAATTTAACAAAAAATCTTTGGTTTTGTGGACATAGTTTAGGTGCAGCAATGACTACTATTATGGCAAGTAGAGCATTTCATGATGATAATCTTACAGATCCGACTGAAGTATATACATATGGTTCTCCAAGAGTAGGTTGGAAAAAATATGTTAAAAGTTTAGGAATGACTCATCATAGATTTGTAAATAATAATGATATTGTCACTAGAGTTCCTTTGTGGATTATGGGATATAGACATCACGGTACTATGCACTATTTTAATAGACATGGAGATTATAGTAAAGCCACCGGTTGGAATAAAGTAAAAGATAGATTAATGGGTATGTGGATAGGTTTAAAAAAAGGTAAAATAGATAACATTGGTGATCATCCAATGGGATCTTATATTCCATGTTTAGAAAAAATGCAACAATAGTTTTCTGTTTAGGACTTCTTATAGCGTGTGAACCTATAGAATATTCCTCTAAAGATATTACTAAACCTGCTGAACAGTATTTGGGTTTAGATGAAAATAGAAATAGAAAACAATTAAAAGAATTAGTAGGTATAGATCCGGCTCGTATTGAATGGTGTGCAGCATTTGTAAATGCAATTCTTGATATGCAAGATATACCTGGATCTGAATCAGTGAGTGATTATCCTTTAATGGCTCGTAGTTTTTTAACTTGGGGTGAAAAAGTTCACCAAGATGATATACAGAAGGGTGATATAGTAATATTTCCTAGGGGGGATAAAAATTGGGAAGGTCATGTCGGTTTTTTTATAAGAAAAACGTTTGATAATAATAAGGAAAAATGGATAATACTAGGTGGAAATCAAGATAACACTGTAAGCTATGCTGAATATATTCCTAAAAAAGCAATAGCTATAAGAAGAAAAATAAATTAAGTGTTTACTTTTCCTAAAAAATATATTAGAATAAAAGAATCTAATGGAGAAGAAAATGAAAAAAACTTTAACTGCAATAATCTTAGCTATGATTTCATCGGCGGCTATAGCCGATATTAGAGCTGCAGAAGTTTGGTATGTTGAAAATGTAAATGTTCAACAACAAACTCAAGAACCAAGTCAACAATGTTCTTTACAGCAAGTTCCAGTATATGGTACGATACATAATCAACATGCATCAGGAATTAATAATAACGTTCTTGCTGGAGCTATTATCGGTGGATTAATTGGCGGAACCTCTAAAGGTAGTGATTCTGGGATACTTCCTGGTATGATCGTAGGCGGGCTTCTTGGTAGCACAACACCAGGAGCACAAAGACAAAAGATTATAGGTTATAAAACCCAAGAAGTTTGTAATACTGTATATCATCCTATAAATCAGCAAGTCAAGTCTCAAATAGTTCATTGGAAATATGGAAGTAAACGTGGTTACTTTTATAGTAATCAGAAACACTTTGTAGGTCAGACCGTAATGGTTGATGTGGATATGTAATAAAGGTTTATATCATGAGAAACGTGAATACACAGAATACTTTTTCTGTTGATAATGATGGTCACATTCGTCTTAAAACAAGCTCGACACCCAAAGATATGGGCATCCAAAACGGAGATACATTTGCAGTTTTAATAATTGAAGGCGAAGCCGTTTTAGTGAGAATGGAATTAGAATTGAAAGAGTAATGAAAGAATCTAATTTAAAATCTCGTAAATTAATTTTTCTAAAAGATATAATTGAAACCAAAGTTCGTAAAGAACAAGAGTTGGCTTATTATCAGAAAAAACTTGAAGAATTAAAAGAAAAAATGAACTATCTTCGTCATGATATTGACTTGACTAATACTATCATCAATATTATTGAAGAAGAAAAAATTATTGATTTTAAAGAGCAAATGGAAGAAAGATTACTTCTAAAGGATGATAAATAAAGTGACGTGTAATAATCACCATTTATTTTTTGAACCATTAAAAAATGGTCACTTTAAAGCAGTTGATACATGGTGTGGGCATAAGATAAATCAAAAAATTTGGTATTGTTCAGATAAATGTAAAGATAAAGGCATTGAAGGATCACCTAAAGGATATATATCATCTGATGACGAACCTATAATGAACGATTAAAGGAAATTATATGAGTAAACTTCCATATGCATTTAAAAGAGATTTACAAAATTTAATTCAAGCTCACAGATTGGATAATATCTGTGGAAAACCAACTTACTTATTAGCGGATTATATAATGAAACAAATCGAAGCTTTTCAAAGTCAACATATTGAACCTAGAAATTGGTGGAATGATATAAATAGTAATGTACCATCCCCTGTTTTTGAAAAAGGTTATCCTTCATATGAAGCGGTAAATAAAGATCAGCCGGTTCAAGAAAGATATCATGAATATATGGGAAGAATGTTAAAGGAAAATGCAGATGAGTGATATTTTTGATTTTGGTTTTACAGCAGTAGATGAATCTGAACTAGAAGCTGTACAAGCTCTTGGCGCAACTGCTAAAGATGTAGAGGAAAAAGCTTCTACTACGCAAGACAAACTTGATAAGTTGTATAACGCTATTATCCCGCTTTTAAATAATCTTAAAGCAAATCCAGAAAAAGAATATATTCTCTGGCCGAATCGGTTATCAAAAGTAGAAGCCTTTGAAACACATTTAACAGATATATACAATTCATAAAATTATAAGTTATTTATTTTATTAGATTCTTTTTTGTTTACATTTCATACAAAATGTAGTATGTTATAAGTGTAGGCAATGAAAGGATCTATAATGCAGATTATTAACTCACATCAGAAAGCGCTTTACAATCATCTAAAACAAAAAGGATGGAATCATGAAGTTATAAGCGCCTATCTTAAATATGAGAGAAATAAAAAATCCATTATTCATACTAAAAGAATTACTCTTGGTACAGATTCTCAAAAAACAAAAACATATAAAGCCGAATGGGCTTTTGAAGCAAAGTGTAAGAACGATATTATAGACTTTGATGATTTAAAAGAAGCCGAAAAATTTATGAAACGAGTCATAAATTCAAAAACTTGGCTTCAACTTTGCGGCGGATTGGGACGTAGAATACCAATATTAGAAACAAACGGGTTTCGTGGTAAAACAGCAGGACGTGCCTTTGTAAATAAGATACAGCTTTGTCCTAAAAATGGAATGAATTCATATACCTTATTACACGAACTTGCACATGTGGCTGGGTATATGCATCACGATGTAGGATTTCGCATTTGCCTTCTTAAATTAGTGTCTCGTTTTATAGGTAGAAAGCCTGCTGATGAATTAAAGAAACAATTCAAAGCTCTGAAACTAAAAGTTACTATTAGTAATCATATTAAATCTCCTGAACAGTGGCTCAAAACATATGAAAGATTAGAAAATGCAAGGGCTGCTCGAGCAGCCTAATACTTTTGTATATGGAAAGATAATGAGTATAGGTATACATTTTAGGGGTTTACAAACCATTAAAAATGTGATATGTTCAAAATATAAAGAAAGGAATAAAGTATGATTAACAATATGAATAAGATAATCTTAACAGATTGCGATGGAGTTCTCATGAACTGGGAATTTGCTTTTAATCTTTGGATGAAACATAAAGGTTATTCAGTCGCTCCAGGTAAAGAAAATGCTTATGATATGGGCGAGCGTTATGATTTAGATAATCAAACTAAAAAATTAGTTGTTCAAACTTTTAATGAATCCGCAGCTATTGGTTTTCTACCTCCCCTACGTGATGCAATGTATTATGTAGATTTACTTCATCGTAAACATGGATTTACTTTTCATATGATTACATCATTATCTCTTGATCCATCAGCTCAAGCTCTTCGGATTGAAAATACTAAAAAACTATTTGGTGAAACAGCATTTAGTAGTTTTTCTTTTGCAGATACTGGTGCTGATAAAGATGATGTTTTGGAACCATATAGAGATACTGGATATATTTGGCTTGAAGATAAAACAGAAAATGCCGAACTTGGAGATCGGCTCGGATTAGAAAGCATTCTTATTGAACATGGTCATAATATGAATAATAAACAATTCCCTTTAATGAAAAACTGGAGAGATTTATATGAATATGTCACTGTCTGAACTATTAGTTTTAAGATCCGAGTATGAAGACTTGGCAAGAAATTTTGATGTTGCTGAGGATAAGCGTCATGGAGTTATAAATAGCTTAGAGTGGTTTAAACGATATGGTAATCGCAAAAACAGATTTAGAAATGGCTATGATAGAGCAATAGAAATATGTAATGTCATGCTGAAAGAAATTAAAAGGGAATAGGAATGCCATCAAAGTCAGTCCTTATAGCACGAGCTTTTAGTAAAACAGGGGTCTTATCTACAGTTATAGATTCGGCTCCTTCCTTGTCATATGGAGATAATAATGTTTTATCTTTAATAGATTCTTCATATGTTTCAAGTAGGGCCCCGGCGGGTTATACTGATGGTGACGTCTTGTTGTTAATAGATTCGGCTTATGTTACGGCTCGAGCTCCAGCCGGTGGTGGAAGTTCTATAACTACGTACGCTAATCTTGCTGCCTTTCCTTCAACTGGAAATACACTTTCAGATCAAGGATATGATGAAGAAACGGATACTTTATACATATGGAACGGGACTCAGTGGCTGGATATAAATAGACAAACAGTGTTTTCTTATTACTTAGTAAATGCTGGAAATTTCACTGGACCAAAAGAAGGCACTCAAACGATAACACCTAACAACAATATTACGCTCGTTAATCTTGCGGCTTCAATAGATGCCGAGGTTGGATCCGCTGTGATATTTGATGTTGAAAAAAATGATTCTGCGGTTCAAACATTTACAATACCTTCAGGTCAAACTGAAATAAACGCAAACTTTAATTCAAACATAACCTTTACAAACACCGATAATATATCAGTTGATATAACTTCCGGAAGCGCAAAGGATCTGGTCGTAAAAATAAACTATAAGGAAACATAAAAATGGCAGTTACAGTTACAGATAACTCACTTAGTACAAACGCTAGGTATGTAGTTTATTCTGGAAGTACGGTAGCAGACGATGCTCAGACAATTCTACTTGGTATCAAAGATGCACTTGTTAATCTAGGATGGACTAAATGGGATAATGCTGGAGCAAATGCAGTGCTGGGTACAGCTGCTGATGCAAAAATCATTATGAGAAAAGAAACTTACGATAACGCGAGTTCTGGCCACTATAAGTACATGATACTTAGGTTGAGTTCAACGGGATCGGCTCATACTCTTAAGATAGCATATGCTGCTGATCACTCAAATAATGCGTCTTATAACAGTTGGGTAAACATAGCATATAACAGAACATCGTTTAATGACAATGAAGGCAAAGCTATTACTTTATCATTTTTATCAGGAGGATCCATTTGGATATTTGTCGAAGATCATTCTATTGTTTTTAAGTTTACGGGAACTGGATTCACTGAAGCCACTCAGGGTTCATGTTTATATTTTGGAGAGTATGAGAAAATATTTGGAGAAGCCTGTGATGCTTCTACTGGTTACATACACAATGGCGTTGCTATAGACGGAAATGATTTTGTGACTCGTACTGGAACATTTGGCTATTATAATGGTATATGGGCAAATGGGTCTTACGGTGGATCAGCCTCTGGCTATGTTGGATATGTAAATCCAAAACTAGCCGGTACCGGTGGAGGTTTTGGGTCTCAGTTTGCTTTAACAGAATATCCACAAGCAGCTGGTTCTACATATACTATTTTGCGCGCCGGTCAGGCGAATTGGAATGCTCCATTAGCTTCGACTTCAGCCACTGATGCTGATGGTATACTTGATTATACCCGAGCACATCTGGGATGGTTAGGATGGATAGGACATGTGGCCCCGGCGCACATATCTAACTTAGCAACGGTAATTGATGGTTCCCAATCCCAAAGCGTTCCTCAAACGGATATGTTTACTTCTGGATATTGGAGATACACTACTACTCCAGTGGAAGAGATAGCACAATTTTTGCCCAATCCTTCTAGCCCGTCATCAATAGCTCTATATGAACCTGTGATTTCTTCTGGAACTGTTAATTATAATCATCTTACCTCTTCCAGCGCTCATTCATATGATAGCTACAGTTCTAGTTCACAAAGAAGAGGATTTGCTATACATGGAAAGCTTTTAGGTTTTAGAATGTCTGCAGGTCAACCGCCTACTGAATCAGGGGGCTATCAGTTTTTAGATACCGGAACTATACCTTTAGACGCCGATGGTTACTATAGTGCTTCTGGTACACCTACTTCATGTTGGGCAATTCCAATATTTAACGGTACTAGAGCAAGCGCGTGCATATGGGTTAAGAAATGACTTTAGCAAATAATCCAACACCTGATTCAATAGGTACTGGGGATTTTTATTTTGATTCAGCTGGAGATATTGTTGAAGCTAATACCGATTTAGTTTCGGCTATATCTCTTTCTTCTACATCATCCACAGGATCTTTAGAATTTTCAAACATATCTTCATCCAATCCAAAAACTGGATTTAACAATACGGAAATATTAGAAGCACAATCTATAACATCAACCTCGTCTACAGGAGTTTTAGAATACGCAAACATATCTTCATCCAATCCAAAAACTGGATTTAACAACACAGATATATTTGAAATTCAATCTGTATCATCTCATACGCCTACTGCTATTATTACACAAGCAGAAATAAAAGCAAATAATCCAATTACTGGATTCGGCACTTCTGGTGTGGATCCAAAAATAATTAAATACGAAATGACAATAAGGATATAAAACAAATGTCTGAAGAATTACTTGCTACTTTAAAAGTACAAATGAAACACCTCATAGATGAAGCTTGTGATATCTATATGTTTAACATTTCAACAGATACACACAGCAGAATTAGAATGAAAGCCGCTCAAGATTTTAATAGTAGAATTTGGCTTTTACATTTCGATGAATCAAATGCTTGGATTGCTTCAACAGGAGCTCCCGCAAATAATGCTGATCATTATACGCAGGTCGCTTTGTGGGAGAATCTTCCAGTTGAAAAAATGGTTCCTCCTGTTGAAATAAGCGAAGACTCTGCATAAATAACCAAAGCTTAATTATTTTTTTATATAAATAGTAGCAAATACTATTTAATAGGAAAGTTATAATGGCTGCAGTTACATCAAGAGATGAATTATCCGAATATTGTTTAAGAAGGCTTGGCGCTCCAGTTATAGAGATAAACGTTGATCCAGATCAAGTTGAAGATAGAATAGATGAAGCCCTTGAATTTTTTCAAGAGTTTCATTCTGATGCTACACTGCGTACTTATTTCAAACATCTTATAACAGAAACAGATGTAGAAAACGAGTACATTACAATGCCTAATAATATAGACATTGTTTCTAAACTTTTTCCCGTTTCAAGTTCTAGTAATAACAGCATTGATATGTTCAGTGTTAAGTATCAAATGATGCTTAATGATATTACTGATCTTCAAAACTTTGCTGGTGATCTTGCGTATTATACTCAACTACAGCAATATTTAACTTTGATTGATATGAAGTTAAATGGTTTGCCTCAAGTACAATTTTCCAGACATCAGAACAGACTTTATATTTTTGGAGATTTTAATGATAAAGATATAAAAGCTGGAGACTATATTGTGGCTGAAGTATATCAGATAATTGATCCAGATACACATACCAATGTTTACAATGATAAGTTTATCAAAGCGTATAGTACCGCACTTATCAAGAGACAATGGGGTGCTAATCTTTTAAAGTTTGAAGGAATGCAACTACCCGGTGGTGTGATGTTAAACGGGCGGCAGATTTATGAAGATGCAATGCAAGACATTGAAAAACTTGAAGAGAATATACGCCTAGAGCATGAAATGCCAGCAGACTTTTTTGTAGGATAATAGATGGCTCTTAATCATTATTTTAATCAGAAAGCCAAAAATGAACAAAATCTCTATGAAGATATAATCATAGAGAGTCTAAAAATATACGGTCAAGATGTATATTATTTGCCTCGTGAGATAGTAAACGAAAATGATATATTTGGTGAAGATGTCCCATCTAAATTTTCTTCAGCTTATAAAATAGAAATGTATATAGAAAATACAGAAGGATTTGACGGAGAAGGTGATCTATTTACCAAATTTGGTGTTGAAATAAGAGATGCTGCTACATTTATAGTTTCCAGAAAGAGATGGACTAATGTAGTTGGCCAAATGAACAATAAAATAGAAAGTATTAGACCTAGAGAAGGTGATCTAATTTATCTTACTCTTACAAATAAACTATTTGAAATTATGCATGTTGAACACGAACAGCCTTTTTACCAACTAAGCAATCTTCCTACATTTAAATTAAGATGCGAGCTATTTACATACAGTGATGAAAGACTTGATACAAACGTTGATGTAATTGATAATATAGAAAAATTAGGCTATAATCTTAAACTGCTTATGAATCAAGGTGTTGATAGTATTAATTCTCGTTACTCATATGACTTTATGGAAGGTGAATTTGTTCAACAAACTCTATCAAATGGTAAAGTTCTCACAGCTGAAGTTCTTGAATATAATCAACAATTAAATTATGTTGTAGTTTCTCATATAAGCACAAGTGATGGTAGCTACGGAATGTTTGTTCCTGGAACTATAACTAATACAAGAGAAAGAAATATATCAGGTGCTCTTGCATTTGTTGGTGATTCTTCAATACAAGTTGAAAGAACACTTATTAGTATAAATGAAAATATTTACGGTGATAGTAGTTTTGCACAAAATGATGTATTTGATACAACCGAAAATTCATTTGCATTAGATTTCCTAGACTTTTCTGAAACTAACCCATTTGGTGATCCAGAGGATTTATAATGTTTACATATTTTTACCATCAGAGAATAAGAAAGTCAGTAGCTTTATTTGGAACCCTTTTTAATAACATTTATGTTATTCGTAAAGATAAAACTGGAAAATCAATTAGTCAAATTAAAGTGCCTTTAGCATATGCACCAAGAGAAAAATATTTAGAAAGAATTAGAACAAATCCAGATTTAAGAAATAATTCTCAGATTGCTCTTAAACTTCCTAGAATGTCATTTGAAATTACAAGTATTGGATATGACCCAGAAAGAAAACTTCCTAAATTAAATAATTATCATAGAGGTATTACTAATACAACAAGGGATAAGTTTTTTTCTCCAAGTCCATATCAGATTACTTTTCAATTAAATATTTTTTCTAAAAATCAAGACGATGCCTTACAAATAGTTGAGCAGATTCTTCCTTACTTTAATCCTCAATATACTATTAGTATTAAACCTTTTAATGATGCTCATTCTGATATAGTTGAAGATGTTCCTGTTACAATACAGGGTGTAAATTTTAGTGATGATTTTGAAGGAACGCTTGAAAATAGAAGAACAATTATTTATACATTAGATTTTGGAATGTCTGTTAACTTTTACGGTCCAATTGATCCTCAATCAATTGTTCGTCGTGTGGATACTACCATACATCAAGCTGTAGATTTCAGTGTTACCGATGATCCAAAATTAGAAAGAATTATTACCACACCGAATCCTATTGAAGTTAATCCAGATAGTGATTATGGATTTGACACAACATTAGACGTATATGATAATGAACCAGAAGTTATATTATCATCACTATATGTCGAAGATGATTATGTATTATCAGGTTATGTAGACTCTTCGGGTGCATAAAAACAGGAGATAGAAATGCCAATTGTTCTTAGAAACAGTAAAAACTCTGCTCTAACACACTCGGAGCTTGACGGAAACTTTACGGATCTTGATACTCGAGTTAATTCAAAAGCAGATTCATCTACTATTACAGGAATAGTAGATCAAGATTATATTAGAAATAGACAGATTACATATTTGGATTCTGTTGATATTACATCAAGGATTACATCACTTATTGATTCTAATTATATACAAACAAGACAAAATACTTATGATAATGCAGATGTTAATACTCACTTAAATCTTGGTAATGCTGCTCCTAATCAAATTCTTAGTTGGACAGGTGCAGACTTTGATTGGATTAATCAGACATCAGGAACTGGTGGAGGAATTGATTCTGCTGTAGTTATTAATATTGTAGATTCAGCATATATTCAAGCTAGACAACAGACAGCAGTAACTTATACAAATTCAGATGTTGACACTCATCTAAACACAAGCACCGCAAGCGCAAATGAAATTTTAAGTTGGACTGGTACTGATTATGATTGGGTAGCACAGTCGGGTGGTGGTAGCGGATTGGATTCTGCGGGTGTTGCTTCTTATTTGAATGGAGGTTGGAACTTTCATCTTATTCCTGATACAAATTCTACTTATGATATCGGCAGCGCAGAATATAAGGTAAGACACTTATATTTAAGTGATAATAGTTTATATTTCGACTCTGGTCAGACTAGTATAGGATTTGAAACTATAGGAACTAGTAAAAATCTTAAATTTAATAATAATGTAGTAAAAGAAGCATCTCATACCGAAGAAGCAGGCGGACCAGTTGATATAAGTAAAACAAACCATTTTGTTACTACAGGAGCTACATATGACCTTCCAAATGGAGAGTATGTAGGACAAGAATTAAAATTCTGGCATAAAACACAAGGCGGAACAAACATAGTTAGAGTGAATGTGCTTAATGCAAAATGGAGAAATGGTGGTGGAGTACTAAGTACTATTCCTAATATGTTATGGGATCAAGATAAAACAAATACTGCATGCTATGGCTGCATCTGGGATGGTGAAGCTTGGATTATTGGAGAAGGTTCATTAGGAGCATAACGTGAGTGAAGATAGAGTAGATGATGACTTCGAATATTCAAGAAGAACTTATTATGATCTAATAGAAAAAGGTCAGGGTGCTCTTGAAGAGATGATGGAAGTCGCTAAGCAACTGGAACATCCCAGAGCATTTGAAGTTGTATCTGGGATGATTAAAAATATATCAGACGTAAATGATAGACTTATGGATCTTCATAAGAAAAAGAAAGATTATTTAAAAAAAGACGAACCTAAACAGGTTGAAGGAACAACCAATAATAATCTTTTTGTTGGTTCTACCGTAGAACTGCAACGTATGCTTCAAGATATGAATAAAAAACAAGATAATGTAATTGATATTACGGACAGATTAAGAGATGAATCAGAGTGAAAGTTACCTCGGTAACCCAAACGTAAAACGTGATGGTATTGTTCAGCAGTGGACTCAAGAACAGATAAATGAGTATGTAAAGTGTTCTCAAGATTCTTCATACTTTGCAAAAAATTACTGTAAAATTATATCGCTTGATAAAGGATTAGTGCCTTTTATTTTATATCCATATCAAGAGAAAATGTTTAAACATTTTAATGATAATAGATTTTCAATAGTTCTTGCTTGTCGGCAATCGGGTAAATCTATTTCTTCTGTTGCTTATTTGCTTTGGTTTGCATTATTTCATCCCGAAAAAACTATTGCAATTATGGCAAATAAAGGTGCTACTGCAAGAGAAATGCTTAGTAGAATTACTCTTATGCTTGAAAACTTACCGTTCTTTTTACAACCTGGATGTAAAGCACTTAATAAAGGATCTATAGAATTTAGTAATAATTCAAGAATAGTTGCAGCTGCTACATCTGGTTCTTCTATTCGTGGTATGTCTGTTAATCTTTTATATCTTGATGAATTTGCTTTTGTGGAACGAGCAAATGAATTTTATACTTCAACATATCCTGTTGTTTCATCTGGTAAAGATACAAAAGTAATTATTACCTCCACTGCTAATGGTATTGGTAATGTATTTCATAAGATATGGGAAGGTGCTACTCAAGGAGTTAATGAATATAAATCATTTAGAGTAGATTGGTGGGATGTTCCTGGAAGAGATAAAGAATGGGCAAAGCAAACTATTGCTAATACCTCTCAGTTACAGTTTGATCAAGAATTTGGAAATACATTCTTCGGCACAGGAGATACTCTTATTGGTGCTGAAACTTTATTATCTTTAAGAAGAAAAGATCCTATCCAAATAACAAAGGAAGGTGTTAAAATATATGAAAAACCTGTAAAAGGTCATCAATACATTATGACTGTAGATGTTGCAAAGGGTAGAGGTCAAGATTATTCGACTTTTAATTTACTCGATGTGACGGCTAATCCATTTAAACAGGTTGCAGTCTATCGCAACAATACTATTTCTCCATTACTCTACCCAAATATTATTTATAAATTTGCAACCTCTTATAATGAAGCTATGGTGGTAATTGAATCAAATGATGCAGGACAAGTTGTCTGTAATGGTCTATACCACGAATTAGAATATGAAAATATGTTTGTTGAGTCAACCGTAAAAGCTAATTCTCTTGGATTACTTATGACTAGAAAAGTTAAACGTATTGGTTGTTCTTCTTTTAAAGATTTGTTGGAAAACCAAAAAATAGAAATAGTCGATGAAAATACTATACTTGAAATATCTACATTTGTTGCAAAAGGTCAGTCATATGAAGCATCTCAAGGTAATCACGATGATTTAGTAATGAATTTTATTATGTTTAGTTATTTTAGCGGAACAATATTTTTTAATGAAATAACAGATATTAACATTAAACAAATGATGTTTGAAGAAAGAATGAAAGAAATTGAAGATGATATATTACCATTTGGATTTATAGATGATGGATTAGATCAGCAACCACAATATGATCCAGAAAGAGAAGGATGGGCTGTTGAGTATAGTCATGAAAACTTCTAAACTCATTTTTATATAAATACTATTAATTGAAAAAAAACGTATTATGGAATAGCTTATAATTTACCAAAATGGAAAAAGGAAAGAGACATGGCTTTATATACAGCATCAGAGTCTCCGGCAATTATTACTCGTGAAGTTGACCTAACTAACGGAGTCCCAAACGTACCTACATCAACCGGGGTATTAGTAGGAGATTTTCGCTGGGGTCCTGTAAATCAGCCGGTACTCGTTAACAACGAAGCAACTCTTGCAAGTAAATTTGGAAATCCTGATCAAGACGAAGATAGAGCAGTAGATTTCCTTAGTGCATCGAGTTACTTACAATATTCAGATGATCTTTATGTCATTAGAGCAATCACAAAATCTACAGCTACTGGCGGAGCACAAATTCCAGCAGTACTTACTGCAACAACCGCAAATGGTATTATTACTGCAGTTTCTGTAGCACCAAATGGCGGTTATACTTCTGAACCAACAGTTACAATTTCAGCACCAGATTCTGGCGAAACTCCAGTATTTACTGTAGTTTATGACGCAGTAAATGATGAAATTGATTCAATTACTGTACTTAATGATTCAGACGGTCAAGGTAATATTACCTATAGATACGATACTCCACCAGTATTTACAATTACTGGAGGCGGAAGAGAAACGGTTGCAATTAATGCATATGATGCCACAAACACACCAGAAACATTACCTGTTGTAGAAAATCGTGATGGTTGGGATGCAGACAAATCAGGTCATGCAAACAACAATCATCTTACCATTGCTAAATGGCCTGGTGAACTAGGAAACTCATTAAAAGTTTGCTATTGTGGTGCTAATGATTCAGATTTCACTAACTGGACTTATACTGCAAGCGCTGGTCAAACAATTAATTTAAGTTCATATTTTACTGGAGCTCCAGGAACATCACAATTTGCAGCCGATAGAGGTGCTTCAAATGATGAAGTTCATGTTGTTGTAATTGATGAAGATGGTGAATTTACTGGCGTTCCCAATAGAGTACTTGAAGTTTTCCCATTCTTATCTCTTGCATCAAATGCAAAAACAGAACAGGGTACGGTAAATTATGCACCTGATGTTGTTGCTAAAAGTTCAAGTTATATTTGGATTGCTAAAATGCCAGCAGCATTTGGTTCAAATGCAGGTACTGCAACAACTAATGGTAAAAATTATGCAGGGCCCGGAGTTTTAACACATTCTACAAGTCTTGTAAATGGTTCAAATTCGGGAAGTATAAGTTCTGCTGAATATGCAACAGCATTTGCAACAGTAAATGATCCAAATAATATATCTGTAGATTTCTTAATTGCTCCAGGTATGGGTAGTGCATCAGAACAACAAACTGTAGTAAACAATATGGTATCTATTGCAGAAAACGATAGAAAAGACTGTGTAGTTGTTACGTCTCCAAACAGAGCTGCAATAATAGGAAGTGCTAATCCTAGAACAGATATTATTGCTGCACAATCTAGTAATGTATTTACTCGTAGTTCATATCTATTTGCAGATTCAAATTATCTTAAGGTATATGATAAATTTAATGATAGATATATCTTCATACCTGCTGCAGCTTCAACTGCTGGTATTATGGCAGCTTCAGATAATGATACAGCACCTTGGTTTTCACCCGCTGGAACAAGAAGAGGAAGATACTTTGGTGTAACATCTCTGGCATATAACCCAGATAAATCTGATAGAGATGAACTATATAAAGCTGGATTTAATCCAATTGCAAATATTCCAGGGCAAGGAATTACTTTATATGGTGATAAAACTCATCTATCAAGACCTTCTGCATTTGATAGAATTAATGTTCGTAGATTGTTCCTTACTCTCGAAAGAGCAATATCTTCGGCCGCTCAAAATATTCTCTTTGAATTCAATGATGAATTTACAAGAGCTGAGTTTGTAAATATTGTAGAACCAGTTCTTAGAAATATTCAGGGCAGAAGAGGTATTACTGATTTTAAACTTGTGTGTGATGAAACTAATAATACACCAGAAATAGTTGACACAAATCAGTTCATAGCAAATATCTTCATTAAACCCGCAAGATCGATCAACTTCATTACTCTTAATTTTGTAGCGGTAAGATCTGGCGTTTCTTTTGAAGAAGTCGTCGGCGCAGTATAATAGGGGTATATAAAAATGGCAATTTTAGGCGTAAATGATTTTAAATCAAAACTTAGAGGTGGAGGCGCACGCCCAAATCTCTTTCAAGTAATATTAACTTTCCCGGCTTATGTTACCGGGGACGTTGAACTTGCATCATTCTTAATTAAAGCTGCTCAGATGCCGGCTTCAACTATGGGAACAATTCCAGTACCATATAGAGGGCGTCAATTGCAGATAGCTGGAGATAGAGTATTTGAGCCATGGACAGTTACTGTTATTAACGACACTGATTTTAAAATTAGACAGTCAATGGAACAGTGGATGAATGGTATAAATGCACATCAAGCAAATACTGGTCTTACTAATCCAGCAGATTATCAAGTTGATGCTGCAGTACAGCAGTTGGATAAAGATGCTTCTGTTCTATATGAATACAGATTTAGAGGTATTTTCCCAACGGCAATTTCTTCAATTGATCTATCTTATGAAAATGTAGATACTATTGAAGAATTTGGTGTGGAGTTCCAACTTCAATATTGGGAGAGTATTACTCCTGATGGGTCTACAGTAACTACTTAAAAGTTGAATAAATATAATTTGGTTAGGGGAAAAATTCCCCTAACCTTTATATAGTTAAAGGATAGTTATGGCAGATAATTCAATTAAGCTTTTTGGATTTGAAATCAAAAGGGCTAACTCATCTGAAAAAGCACAGCAGAAAATTAAATCGGTTGTTCCTCAAACCGATGATGATGGTGCTGGTTATATTACTGCTTCCGGTAGTCATTTTGGTCAATATTTAGATATAGACGGAAGTTCTGCAAAAGATAATTATCAGATGATAAGAAAATATCGTGGTGTTGCAGTACATCCAGAAGTAGATAATGCTATTGAAGATATTGTTAATGAAGCGATTGTTGGTGATGAAGATATAGAACCTATTAGTCTTACACTTGAAGATGTTGAATTTCCAGAAAATGTTAAAAAACAAATACAAGAAGAATTTGAAAATATTCTTGGTATGTTAAATTTTTCAGAAAACGGACACGATATATTTAGAAGATGGTATATTGATGGTAGATTATATCATCATTTAGTAGTTGATGAAAAAAATGAAAAAGCTGGAATACAGGACATTAGATTTATAGACGCTTTAAAAATTCGTAAAATGAAAGAGGTAAAAAAGAAAAAAGACCCTCTTACAAATGCGGATATTATAGAAAGTGTAAAAGAGTATTATGTTTATCAAGAAAGACCAGGTCAAGAAAGACAAGCAGTAAAGTTTACTCTTGATTCTATCAGTTATGTAACATCAGGACTATTAGATGAAACTCGTAAAAAAGTAGTATCTCATTTACATAAATGTATTAAACCAATTAATCAGTTAAGAATGATGGAAGACTCGCTTGTCATTTATAGACTTGCTAGAGCACCAGAACGTAGAATTTTTTATATTGATGTAGGTAACTTACCAAAAGGTAAAGCTGAAGAATACATGAAAAATATTATGACCAAATATCGTAATAAATTAGTATATGACGCTCAAAATGGAGAACTAAGAGATGACCGTAAACATATGTCTATGTTGGAAGATTTTTGGTTACCTCGTAGAGAAGGTGGTAGAGGTACTGAAATCTCTACTTTACCAGGAGGAGAAAATCTTGGTCAGATAGATGACATAGTTTATTTCCAAAAACGTGTTTATCGTGCATTAAACGTTCCTATTAATAGATTAGAACAGGAAGCACAATTTTCTCTCGGACGTTCAACAGAAATATCAAGAGACGAAGTTAAATTTCAAAAATTTATTGATAGACTTCGTAAAAAATTTAGTCACTTATTCTTAGGAATCTTAAAAAAACAGCTTATTTTAAAAAAGATCATTACCGACTCTGATTGGGATAATCACAAAATACATTTTAAAATTGATTATGCAAGAGATAATTATTTTGCAGAATCTAAAGAAAGTGAAATATTAAAAGATCGAATTCAAACTCTTGATATGATGCAACAGTATGTTGGAGAATATTATACTAAAGATTGGGTTATGAGAAATGTTCTAAAGTTTACCGAAGAAGAAATGAAAGAAATGGAACAAGACGTAGATGATGAAAATCAAGAAAAAGCAGATGAGATAGATAATATTGAATCTGATAACACATAGCTCAAAGTTTTTAGATAATGTATGATTTAATAACCTATACAACAAATAAAGGGCAAAGTGGAACACTAGATCCGTCTAGTTCGCCAAGTATTATAACAAGAACGATTGATTTTGATACAGTCTGGATTGATCTTTCTGTAGATTTAGAACAATCACCAAATCCAGAATATATTCGTGGTTGGTTTTTTGAACTTAATGAATTACCTGGATATAGTTTTTATCCAAATTCATCTGCAATTCAAACTGGATTAAATCCTCCAGAAAAAAGAATATTTACATCAAATCAGAAAATTAGATTATACATAGATTTAAATACTATGTTACAACTTGATGGTTTAAGACCTCATGACTTTGTTTTATCTACAGTTGTTGCAACATCAGAAGAAAATTTAAAAAGAGGAAATTGGATAGAAACTAATCGTTCCGATTTATTTTTTACTATATATGCAAATGGTAATCCTCCTGTGGAATTTTTGGATGTATTACCAGAAACTTTATTTGAATCAGATTTCGGAGAACCAACAAGAAGTCTTACTATAGACTCTGCCTATATTAATGGGATGAGGGTTGACTCTGCACATATTAGACACTTAGCATATGTAAATCTCTTAGAAGGCGATTCTGCTTATTTTACTAATGTTACAACTAATAAAATATTAACAGATTTGTTATCTGCAAATATTAATAGTGATATATCTATTTTATCTAATCTTAATATAGATTCTAATAAAATAATAGGTATAGGATCAGAAAATAGTGGTAATGTATTAGATTTAGACTATGATGAACCAACAGATAGAAATAATAGTATAGCTCTAACTTCAGTTCAATCTATTCATAATTTTTTAGATGTGAATAATAGTGAAGATAGTAATTATTGGGCTTTATATAATAATTTAAATGCATATAGTGATTCAATTAATAGAAATAATGCAATATTTTTAATTGATGAAGATGGTACTGTTACAGCAAAAGCTATAAATGTAAATCAGTATATTTTAGACAGTGATGGATTAAAATGGTCTAATGATAGTAATGCAAGAATATATTATGATAGTAATTTAAAATTATGGAAAATAGAACCTGGTTTATTTGAGATAGTAGATTCAGAACAAATTATTGAAAATAATCCTCTTTTATCTATTATATCAACTGGGAGAGACGGTCAGTTTTTATCTTTTGCAGAATCAGCAGAATCTTATTATTTAGATTATGCATTAAAAACCGGAAGATTTATAATAGATGAACAAACTTTGGCAGAGGAAAAAGATTATATTCCTGATACAGAATTAGAGTCTATGGATTCTAATGCTAAGTACATATATTATGATCGGTTTAGTAGATTTTCGCATCTTTATGATCAAGGAGTTACATTTCCACTTACTGATTCTGATGCTCAACTTTTAGATTCTGATGCTCAAGTTTTAAGATATGATGAAACAACAAATTCAATATATGGCGATTTTGCTACAACGGCTTTTTCTGGAATTATATCTCCTAAAAGATATGATACTTATAGAGTAAAAGCAACGTTTAATTCAACCACACCTACTGATTTTCCTATATTTTTAGTAGTTGCTCAATTAAAAATACGGGGAAAAGAATATACAATTAGTGCGTTCAGAAGACCTAAAGGAACTTTACAAACTTATGGAGATTATTTAGAAACTGGACAAATAATTACAGAACCTCCTTCATGGGGTTTAGTTTATAATTTTGGTCAAAAAGATGCATACTATTTTGATTTTGATTGGGTATCAAGAGGATCTGCACCGGCACCTGTTACACCAAATTTTGAAGGTGAAAGTACAAGCGATTGGGTTTCTTCTGGTCAGACAACTGTTTTTGCAGAAAAGGTTGGAAATGTAATAAGTGTTGTAACAAATCAGTTTGGTGATACTAATATTGAAAATTTTGAATTTAGAACTGGAATTGAATTAGATATTGAAAAAGCAATTGCTAACGGCAAAACTTTTCTTGCACCATTTTTAAATGCAGAAACTTCTTATGGTTTTGGTGTTAAAGGGCAGAGTGGTGTTATTATATCAGATATAGCATTTGAAACAGAAGATCCTGAAAAGTATATATTTGATTTAAAAAATGATATAGTTTATACTTATATTTCCGAAAGAAATTTAACAGAAGGAAATTATCCTACAGTACCAGTTTTAGTTGAAAATGCGGGCTATTATGCTTTGGATAGTAGTGTTGGTGTTAGCGATATTATGAAAACAGGAAGATTCTTTTATAATGAAAGAACTAAGACACTATTTTGGAAAGATCCAGATAATACATATAAACTTATACAGGAAGTAGATTTAAATAGAGACTTTTTAGGTAAATATATTGAACTAAGAGGCACAGGTTTAAATAATAATTCACCAGCATATCTTTATATTAATAATGAACCTGATTATTTTGAATTTGATGAAAATCCAATTTTTTTAAATGGTTACCATGGCCATGGTAGAGGTTTGAATCTCACTATATTTGGAAATGATGGTACTAAAATTTCTTCTAATACTTATGATACTCATGGTGATTCTGCTAATTCCACATTACTAGCAGATGCTATAAACAATATGTCTAATGGTCAAATTGGAGCAATAACTTCTTATGACGCTTGGATTTCTAATGTAAATGATAAATTAAAAACTGCAGCATTAAGTCAAGGTTTAATGAAATTTTATAATGCACCAAAATTTCCAATTAGAAATCCCTATGCAGCAGTATTTCAAAAAACTGGAAGCGAAACTCCTAGATCACATGAAACAACTTCTGGAGATTCATCACTATCACCACATGCAGATTTAAGTTTTCATATTACAAGAGGAACTTTCCATACTTATGGTCCAGAACAGCCAAATTCTTTATCGGCTTGGAATGGAAAAAAAGAAGCATGGATAGATGAAAACCATAATACAAAAATTAATCAAACTCTTATGCTTACAGAAGGTAGACGTAAGGGCATGGCTTTTGAGGAAACTTCTTTTACTTCTACCGGTATTAATGAAGATAGTGCTAGAATATATCTTACTTCAGAAGAAGATTCTCAAAGAACATTAGTTATCAGAGTTGGAGATGATTTAAATGATAAGATAGCATTTGAAGTTCCGGATATAGATGGTGTTTTACAGAACGGATTTATTAATTTTCATAGAGGAAATTTACATATAGTATATGATCAAACACCGCAATTAGGAGGTGATCTTGATGTACAAGACTTTAGAATTTATAAAGATTCATTAGCATTTGAATTATTCGATCTAGGCTATTCTTTAGGTAAAGGCGATAATAGTATAGCTACAGCTTCACGTCAAAGCATCTTTAATTTTATAGATAAAAATGATAATGAAACGGATAATTTTTTTGGTATCTTTTCAAATAAAGAACCACTAATAGAAGCAACTACTGTTAATGATGCAATATTTGCTGTTATGGAAGACGGTTCCGTTATATTTAATTTTGCTAATGCTGGAACAGGACCAACAGAAATAGGCGGATCAACAGGTAGACAGACTGGGCTAACAACAGATGATGTACCAGAAGGACCTTCAGGATTAAATCTTTATTTTGATTCGGCAAGAGTTTTTCTTGCATTAAAATATGAAAATAATAATGCTAATACTTCATATGATGCTAACGGCGGTGGTATAGGTAATATCACAGTAGATCAAGCAAATAAAACCCTTAAATTTGACGGCATTACTAATACTGACGGTTTGCCCGAAGGTTCTACTAATCTTTATTTTACTGATGAAAGAGCACAAGATGCAGTTGGTAGTATTATGTCTGGAGATGACGATATATCGGTTGTCTACGACGACGGAGCTAATACTATTGCAATAACATCAACACTTACTCAAGAAACAGTATTTGGATTACAGAGTAAGTATTCTTTAACTTCTGCAGGCGGTGGTGCATTAGGTCAAGTTAAATTAAACATTGACTCAAACGGAATTCAAAGAAGTGAAATAGTAAATATTAGAGGCACAAACGGAATTAATGTAAGTGGAGACTCAAATTATATTACAGTCGATGCTTCAGATTTAGTAAAAAATTATAATATTTTAAGTGATAACTTATCTAATGGTGCAGAATTAATTTTAAGAGAAACGGATATTAATAATAATGCAACAGATGATCAAGTAGCATTTATAGGAACTGAAGGTATTTCAATATCACAAACTAATGGTAATAGTATTACAATATCTGGAATTGATCTTCAAGCAGTAAGCAGAATAACAGCCACAGAAAACGGGAATCAAAAATTTATAACTTTAATTGATTCAAGTCCTGTTGCCGGAGTTACTACAACTAATTTATTAGTTACTGGAGCAAATGGTTTAGAAGTTGATGTAGATAGTAATGGAGCCGGTACAACTACTCTTGATTTTAGTGCAGCTGCTTTACAAATTACTTCTACACTTCAAGCTGATAGTTATGAAAAAATTATTTTTACAGAAACTGATGCCGATGGAAACACTTCATCACAATTTATAAGATTTGTAGGTGATGGTGGTATGAGTATTACCTCTAGAGGTCCACAAGGGACTGATGATGGACAAATAACTATAAGTGCAGCTAGTATGCACCACCCCAATACTACCTACGTAACTAATTTTGCAACACCGATTTTAAATCCTACTAATATAGTCGATTTTAACTTAATACACGAAGGACCCGATAGTGGAGAAAATACAACACTAAAAATTAAATCTAAGGACGGAATTTTAGTAGAAGAATCGAATGGTGAACTGGTTATTGGTGCAATAGTCCAGATTGAACAAATTAATAATGAAACAATATCTTTTGAAACTAATGGAGATAGTGGTATTTCTTTTGGTTCTACAACTTCATTTACTACAAATAGTTCAACATCAGAAACCATACAAGTTAATCATGGTGCTACAGGTTCTGGCACTACGGTTGCAACAAATAATAGTGGTCAAACAGTTATACAAAATATTACAGTTGATAAATTTGGTCATATACAATCTACAAGTAATGCTACAGTAGCAGGTCAATATTTAATGAGTGCAACTGATGCTAATAATGATCCGGTTATTAGATTAGATACTCAAGCTAATGGACAAAGTGGTTCTGCAGAAGATGTTATAATTGAAGGGCAGGGTGCGGTAAAAATTTCAGTTGGTACTGGTGGAACAGATAAAATTATAATAAGAGTTGATAGTAGTGATTTTGCAAATATAGCATTTAATGACTTAACTGATGGTAATTCGACTAACACATCAAATAGTAATACTGGCCATGATGTAACTCTTGGAAATCTTAATCACGTAGGACATGTTCCTGCATGGGACGGGACAAACTTTACAACGCGTAAACTAGCTTTCAACGGTCACGATATTACAGATCTGGATGTAGGTGGTGTGGCTTTTGAAGAAGTTTTAGCTTGGGTTGGACCAAATTATCCTGTTGGTGGAGGTCAAAATGCTTGGAGAAATGCAGCTCTAAGCGATTTACTTGATATACCATCCAGTATTGATGATTTAAGTGATGTAGATACAACTACAACAGCACCAACAAATGGTCAAGCACTAGTTTGGGATGGATCGAACTTTGTACCAGGTGATGTTGCAGCTTCGTTAGCTATGAATGATCTTACAGATGTTAGCACATCAAGCATAACTGATGGTCAAGTTTTGATTTATCAAAGTTCATCTTCTAGCTTCATTCCGGGTGATGCAGGAAATACTTACACCGCAGGTGATGGATTGGATCTATCTGTAAGCAACGAATTTAGTTTAGATATTAAAGCAAACATGGGTTTGGTTATTGATAATACAGAGTTATCAATTGACACTACTGTTAAAACCGATAATATACAAGCTCAAACAGCAAGTTCTTCAGTTACATTATCAAACTCTGGTGGAAATACTAAGTTAGAAATTACAAATGATGGTGGCTTAAATTTAAACGGAACCCTTGCTAATACATTTACGGTAAGTGCAGCAGGTGCTGTTGTTGCAGCTGATGATATATCAGCATTTTCAGATGAAAGATTGAAGACCGATGTTAAAACCATAGATAATGCATTATATCTTGTTAATAAATTAAGAGGTGTTTCATTTACTAAAAATAAAAAGAGTGGAATAGGCGTTATTGCTCAAGAGATAGAAAAAATAATACCTGAAGTTGTAAATACGGCAGAAGACGAAATGGGTACTAAATCTGTTGCTTATGGTAATTTAGTAGGTGTTCTTATTGAAGCTATAAAAGAACTTTCTGAAAAAGTTGAAAAACTTGAAAGGAAAATATAATGCCATTTGTGCCAAGTACAGGAACACTATCATTTAATAATGACATAGAAGCTGTTTTTGAAGATCAGTCTCCGCCTACAATGAGTTTATCTGAATACTATAGAAATGGAACAAATGTTCAAACTGCTGTCACAGCAGGAAACGTTGATACTAATACTGTAGTTACATCCGGTATTCCTACATCTGGTACAATTAGTTTTAGTGATTTTAGAAATCAAGGTTATGATCTACTAGTACAATCTGCTATTTATGATAGAAATAATACAAATATCACTCTGGGAACAGAGTTTACTTTTACCGTTCCTTCAGGAGTAACAGAAATATCTGCATTTTGTGTAGGAGCAGGTGGCGGCGGTGGAGGTAATGATGGTGTTTCTGGTCCAACATCTTCTGGAGGCGGCGGTGGAGGTGCTGTATGGGGACATTGGACAGTCTCGCCTGGTTCAGTTTTTTATTGTAATGTAGGCGTAGGCGGCTATGGAGGTTCTACTTCGCCAGGTATATCTAATGGAGGTAATGGAGGAGATACTTATATAAGACAAGGCACAACATACTTTTTAAGAGCATATGGTGGTGATGGCGGAATAACAAATTATGGATCAAATAATGTTATTAGTTATACCGGAGGTTCTGGAGGTTCATATACCGGAACACAACAAGGTGGTGGTGGTGTTGGGGGTGACGGAGGTGATGGTGTTTCTAACTCTGGCGGCGGCGGAGGTGGTGGTGCTGGTGGTTATGGTGGAGCAGGTTCGGGCACGGGAGGTGACGGACAAGCAGGTTTTGCAACTAGTACTACTCAAACAGATGGTGTAGGTGGCGCTGGTGCTGGAGGAGAACAGAGTAATAGTGGTTATGTAAGGGTTGTTTCAAGTGGTGGTGCTGTTGGTATATTTGGACAAGGTAATAGTGGATCAACAACCGGAAGTACTGATCCAAGAGTTTCATCTAGTAGACATGGATCTACATATTCAGCTGGATTTCCAGGTAATGTTTTAGTACCAGCTTCTGGTCTCGGATCTATTACCGTTGCAACAGGTCGTTCAATTACTAACAATTCAGGAAAAGCAGCATCACCTGGTGCAGGCGGCGGTGGTCTTGAAGATGATACGTTAGGACTTGGCCAAGAGGGTGGAGATGGTGCTATAAGAATTGTTTGGGGTTATCAATCAGATGGTACTACACAAAGAAGATATCCTTCAGCTTTTGCTGTAGCAGGTGATTACTAAATAAAAGTCAAAAACCTAATTTATATAAATAATCTAAAATATGGAGAAATAATTATGAATGATGAATTAAATACAGAAGATGATGAAATTGAAACCATTGATACAACAGCAGAAGAAGATATTAATACAGAAGAAGAATCTGAAATAGATCCTATAGAAGCAATGATATCAGCTATTGAAGATAAGGATTTTATTAGTTCTTCAAATATTTTTAATGATCTAGTTTCTAGTAAAATGACAGATGCAATTGATAATAAAAGAATAGAAATAGCAGATAGAATTTATAATAATGCACCTGAAGAAATTGATACAGAAGTAGATATGGAAATAGATAACGAAGTAGAAGAAGATGAAGTCGTTTAAACAATTAAAAGCCAATTTAGAAGAATCTAAAAAAATGAAAGTTAAAGGAATCTCTATAGAGATTGTTAAGGCTGGAAATAAATTTAAGGCTATGGTAGACGGAGATCATCTCGATACTTATGCTTCGGAAAAAGAAGCTGAAAAAATGGCGAAGGAATTCGTCAAGCAATATAAAGGATAGAACTATGAAGCTTATTGCGGAATATAACGATCATCAATTATCTTATATTACTGAGGATACAGAATCAGGAAAGAAAAACTATGTGATTGAAGGTATCTTCGCACAAGCTGAAAGTAAGAATAGAAACGGCAGAATATATCCAAGAGAAATTTTGGAGTCTGCTGTACATAAATTTGCAACTGAACAGGTTGCAACTAAGAGAGCAGTTGGAGAACTGAATCATCCAGATGGTCCAACTGTTAACTTAGATAAGGTTTCACATCGCATCACCGAACTTAATTGGGACGGTAATAATGTGATGGGAAAGGCGCTTATATTAGATACTCCAATGGGAAACATTGTAAAAGGTCTCCTCGATGGTGGTGTTCAACTAGGCGTTTCAACTCGTGGTATGGGAAGTCTTGAGAATCGTAATGGGACAATGTATGTTAAAGAAGATTTTCATTTAGCAACTGTCGACATTGTACAAGATCCATCTGCTCCGCAAGCATTCGTTAATGGGATAATGGAAGGCGTAGAGTGGGTTTGGAACAATGGTGTGATTCAACCTCAGCACCTTATTGAAGAGGATGTTGAAGAAATTGAAGAAGAAACTCAGGATATTGAAGAAATTGAGACTGAAATTAGAAAAGCTCCGCGTGCTGACTTGCATTTAGTACAGGAACGTGAGTTTAAGAATTTCCTCTCGTTGCTCAAATAAAAGAGGAGTCAAACATGACTGATCAAGTAAAAGACCAGGATATTGAACTCGATGAAGCAGCGGAAGTTGTGGATGAGGCTCATGATCCTAAGAATGCAGAAGCTCAATCTGTTGCATCAGTAGATGCTGCAGGTGATGCGACTAAAGCTGCTCCAAAACGGAAAGGCGACAAGTCAAACTCAGAGCCAATGCCAAAAACAAAAGCCGGCATGGTTAACGCCATGTATAATAAAATGAATAAGATGAAGAAAGAAGATCTGCAAGCATCTTATAAAAGCATGATGGGTGAAGAAATTGAACTCGAAGATGAGATCATTACTTCAGACCACTCACAGGATCTGGAAGCGTTGATTGCAAACGAAGAAGGATTGGCTGAAGGCTTTAAACATAAAGCTGCTACTATTTTTGAAGCTGCTGTTAATTCTAAAGTACAAGAGTATGTTTCTGTTAAACAAGCAGAGATGGATGCTCAAATGGCGGAAAGAGTTGCTGCACTTGAAGAACAAATGGCAGTTGAAATCGAAGAAGGTCTCAACGAAACACGTGGAGAGCTTGTTGAAAAAATCGACAGCTATCTAAACTACGTTGTTGAAACTTGGATGGAAGAAAACAAGCTGGCTGTAGAAAAAGGCTTGAGAACTGAAATTGCAGAAACATTCATGAACAATCTGAAAGAACTGTTTACTGAATCTTATATTGAAGTTCCAGAATCCAAAATCGATCTAGTGGACGATCTTGTAGAACAAGTTGAAGAACTTGAAAAGCAATTGAATTCACAGACCGAGAAAAACATTTCAATGTCAGAATCTGTAAAATCAATGAAGAAAGAAATTTGCATCCGCGAAGCTTCAAAAGATTTAGCAGAAACACAAGTTGAAAAGCTTAGAAATCTAGCTGAAAGCGTTGACTTTGATAACGAAGAAGATTTTATTTCAAAAATTGCAACACTTAAAGAATCATACTTTGGTCAAAAATCTACAAAGCCTGTAGATACACCAGTAGAAATGGTTAATGAAACTGTTGAAGAAGAAGAAATAGATGAAACTGAAATTTCAAGTAACATGAGTAGATACTTATCAGCTTTGAGAACACAATAATTTAAGGGGACAAAAGAAAATGTCTAATACATATAAAAATCTCACGGAGAAATGGGCACCAGTGCTCAATGAAGAATCAGCAGGTAGAATTGATGATTCTTACAGAAGATCAGTAACAGCTGTTGTTCTTGAAAACCAAGAAAAAGCTCTTGCTGAGCAACGTCAAGCTGAAGCTGGTTTCTTGGCAGAATCACCAGGAAACAATACTGGTTCAGTAGGTAACTGGGATCCAATCCTTATTTCTCTTGTACGTCGTGCAATGCCAAATATGATGGCATATGATGTATGTGGTGTTCAGCCAATGACGGGCCCAACTGGTCTGATCTTCGCAATGAAGTCACGCTATGGTGCTGGTTCAACAAGTTCAACTGAAGCACTCTTTAATGAAGCAGATACTACTTTCAGTGGTGATTCTTCAGCAACTCAAGGTTCAGCTGGACCATCAGGTCTTTCTGGTGTAACAGATGCTGGTGCAGATAGTACACTAGATAACGACCGTGTAACCAATGGCTTTGGCGGTGGTATGCCAACAGCAGACGGCGAAGGACTTGGAACAACTAATCCTAACTTCAACGAAATGGGTTTCACCATTGAAAAAGCAACTGTTTCAGCGAAAACACGTGCGTTGAAAGCAGAGTACAGCCTTGAGCTTGCACAAGACTTGAAAGCGATTCATGGTCTTGATGCAGAATCAGAGCTGGCAAATATTCTGTCAACTGAAATTCTTGCGGAAATTAACCGTGAAGTAATTCGCACAATCAACTCACAAGCTAAAACTGGTGCTTCTACATCACAAACTGCACTTAACGGCGTATTCGATCTTGCAAATGATGCAGACGGTCGTTGGTCAGTAGAGAAGTTCAAAGGTCTTATGGTACAAATCGAGCGTGAAGCAAATACTATTGCTAAAGAAACTCGGAGAGGCCGTGGTAACTTCATCATTACATCTTCAGACGTAGCTTCTTGCTTGTCAGCAACAGGTATGCTTGACTATGCTCCGGCAATGTCAACAAACCTGAACGTAGATGACACAGGAAACACATTTGCAGGTGTTCTTAACGGACGTACTCGTGTATATATCGACCCATATGCAACAACCGACTATGTAACCGTAGGTTATAAAGGTACTAATGCTTATGATGCCGGTGTATTCTATTGCCCATATGTACCGCTTACAATGGTACGTGCAGTGGGTGAAAATGACTTCCAGCCAAAAATCGGGTTTAAAACTCGTTACGGCATGGTATCAAACCCATTTGTTGGTTTAACACCTTCAAATGGTCTTGCTGCAGCGAAGTCTAACCAGTACTACCGCATCTTCCGCGTGGATAACATCCTTAACGCATAAGATTATTAATAAAAAAGGGAGGGGTTTAACCCTCCCAACTAAGCTCCATTCGTGGGGCTTTTTTTATGATATCTTCTTTAACCAGTCTGACATAATCTTTTCTGCCCACTTAGGATTTTTATTTTCTAAAATTTTAAGAGGTGAGCCATTGATACCGTCTTGTTTACGTGCTTCAACATATTCTTCAACAGTAAATGATTTACAAAGTTCTTTTACAAATTTTGCTTTTGTAATTGGCCCTTTATATTTGAACCGAGCAATAAATAGTTCTTTTGGCATACCTACACGTGATGGGTGGCAGTTAGGAACAACTTGATCCCAGGTAGGTTGACCTTCATATGTACCTGTGTATTCAAGATACCCACCGTAATATGTAAACTTTGATTTATCAAACTGTGTCATTAGTTTCTCCGATTCTATTTACTCTTACAAGATATACTAAAAATTGGTATTTGTAAACCCCTAAAATACACTTTTTATTAATATAAATAGATATAACTTCAACGGAGATTGATATGGCTGATCTTACTGAAAATTTTAATTTTCTACAACCTAGCAACTTTAAAGTTGTTATTGACAGAAAAAATTATGGTAATTTGGAATTTTTTGCACAAAGAGTTGTACATCCTGGGGTAAATGTTACGGCTCCTATAGTACCTTATAGCCGTTTGCAAAGTATTTCTATACCCGGAGATACTCTTGGTGTTGATGATTTAGCATTTGATGTTCTTGTAGATGAAAATATGACAAGTTATACAGAAGTTTATAATTGGTTAGAAAGTCTTGTTGTGACTCCTACAAGAAGTCGAGATAAAATTTTAGCTGAAGATCAAAATGTGGTAGATATAACACTTTCTATATTAAGCAGTCATAATAATGTAATTAAAAAAATTAGATATATAGATTGTGTAGTAACAAATATAGGAACTCTTTTATTGGAAGCAGCCGCTACTGAAACACCAGTGGTTACATTTCCAGTAAACTTCAAAGTATCATATTTTGAATTAGTATAGATACTATTAATAAAATTTATTATGGAGACATATGTGTTGAATCTTGAAAACATACTTAATGAATGGTCAAAAGATAGTGAAATAGATGAACACCACTTAGATAGATCATCTATACAAATAGCAAAACTTCATTCAAAATATTTACAGTATCTTTCAATAGCAAAATTACAATTGAAAAAAACTGAACTAAATCAAAAAATTCTACTTAAAGATAAATGGCTTTATTATACAAATAAAATGTCACAAGAAGAAATGGATGAAAGAGGTTGGGATTATGATCCATATAATGGTGTTAAAGTTATGAAAGGTGATATGAATCACATTTATGATTCAGATATAGATATACAAGCAAGTGAAGAAAAGATTACTTATTATAAAACTTTAGTTGAAACTTTAACAGAAATTGTTTCTAATATTAATTGGAAACACCAGACAATAAGTAATATTATAAAATGGAAACAATTTGAAGCTGGTGGTTTTTAGTGGATATAGTTAAAATACAAAAGAAAGATCATGCAAATATGATTATTGGATGTGATTGGGGTATTGCTCAAGAATTATCTGATTATTTTTCTTTCTTTGTTCCTGGTTATAAATTTATGCCTTTATATAAAAATAAGGTATGGGACGGCAAAATAAGATTATTTAATGTAAATAATTGTGAACTTTCTTGTGGTCTTATATCTTATGTAAAAGATTTTTGTGAAAAAAGAAATTATCAATTAGAATATGAAGAAAGCCAATTTGGATTACCTGAATCATATAATGAAATAAATCCAAATGATATAATGAATTTTATAAAAAATCTTAATCTAAAAAGTAAAGGTGAATCTATTTCTATTAGAGATTACCAATTTAATGCAATATGCGAAGGATTAAAAAGAAAAAGATCAATACTTTTATCTCCTACAGGATCTGGAAAATCTTTAATTTTATATTGTTTATCTAAATATTGGTTACAAATGCTAACAGATGGTTGGAAATATCCAAGAGCGGGAAGAGTATTAATCATTGTTCCGACAACATCTTTAGTAGAACAAATGTATGGTGATTTTATAGATTATGGACAAAAACCAGAAGGTATGCATAAAATATACTCTGGTAAAGATAAAGATTTTGAAAGTGCTATTTGTATAAGTACATGGCAATCAATATATAAAATGCCAGCTGCCTGGTTTGATCAGTTTGGTATGGTTTTAGGAGATGAATGTCATGGATTTAAATCAAAATCTCTTACAAATATAATGAATAAATGTAGACTTGCTGAATATAGATTTGGTACTACAGGCACATTAGATGGAACACAAACTCATCAACTTGTATTAGAAGGTCTTTTTGGCAAGGTAATGAAAGTTACTACAACCAAGACTCTACAAGATAATCAGACACTTGCAGATTTAGAAATTTTTATGATACAACTTCAGTATAGCGAAGAAATTAAAAAACAAATAGTAGGATTACAATATCAAGATGAAATAGACTATATTGTTAAATATGAACAAAGAAATAAGTTTATAAGGAATCTTGCTTTAGATCAAAAAGGTAATACATTAGTTTTATTTCAGTTTGTTGAAAAACATGGAAAACCTCTTTTTGATTTAATAAATACTAAAGCTAAAGAAGGTAGAAAAGTATTTTTTGTAAGTGGTGCTACTGAAACTTCTGATAGAGAAGCTATTAGAAAAATAACAGAAGGACAAAAAGATGCTATCATTGTTGCTAGTCTTGGTACTTTTAGTACTGGCATTAACATACGGAATTTGCACAATATTATTTTTGCAAGTCCTTCAAAGTCACAAATCAAGGTCCTACAGTCTATTGGTAGGGGACTTCGGAAATCGGAAGATGGATCAAATACTAGACTCTATGATATAGCTGACGATTTTAAATATAAATCGAGAAAAAATTATGCACTTTTGCATAGCGAAGAAAGATTAAAAATTTATAAAAAAGAAAAATTTAATTTTAAATTCTATAAGGTTCCAATATGATTGACATAAACAACGTTAAACAAATAAAACTTTCAGATGGTTCGGAAATTATTTGCGAAATAATGGAAGAACTCGAAGAAGATATTGTTGTTCGCTGTGCTTTTAGAATAGCAAGAATTGATTTAGATGTAGAAAGAAGTTATTATATGTTTAAACCTTGGATGACATATGTAGAAGAACCTGATCATTTCGTAACAATTAATTTATATCATTTACTTGCCGCTACAATTCCATCCAAAGAAATTTTAGAACAATATGAAAATGCTATAGAAAAAATTAATGAAGCACGAAATGAAAAACAAGATAATATAATCCAAGCTTCAACTAAAGAAGTAAAAGATCAGATTACAGTAAAACACGATTCAGAATCTGATAATGTATTAAAATTCAATTTTGTGGATAAAACTAAATTACATTAGTATTCCCTATCCTCAACTAAGTACTCTTTTATTATATACTAGATTCGGGTAGCTGTAAACAAAAAAATATTGCAATTTTAAATAAATTAGTTGTTTACAGCCATCTTGTATTAGTTTATAATATATAGGTAAAAGGTTTATATTTATGGTAAAGAAAACAAAAAACGTACACTATATTAATAATTCAGAATTTTCTCTGGCTATTGTTGATTATGTTAAAAAAGTTACTGTGGCAAAGGAAAGCAATGAAACTTTGCCTGTTGTCCCAGATTATATAGCTAAAAGCTTTTTACAAATTGCTGAAAATTTATCCCATAAATCCAATTTTATTAGATATACATATCGTGAAGAAATGGTAATGGATGCAGTTGAAAACTGTTTAAAAGCAATAGAAAATTATGATATAAATGCAACAACAAGATCAGGTAAACCAAATGCTTTTGCTTATTTCACTCAAATTATATGGTATGCTTTTTTACGAAGAATTACAAAAGAAAAGAAACAACAAGATATTAAAGAAAAATATTTAGCACAATCAGGAATTGATGCTTTCCTAGTAACAGAACTTGGTACAACAGACCCATCATCTCAAGTGGCTAATCACTTTATAGATACATTAAAAGATAGAATTGATAAAGTAAAAGCTTATGATACAGAAATTAAAACCTTTTCAAAGAAAATAAAAAATAAAAAGAAAAGAGCAATTAATGTAGACTCTGATTTATCGGATTTTTTGGAATAATATATAAATGAAAATAGCAGTATTAAATGATACTCATTGCGGTATCAGGAATAGTTCTGATGTGTTTTTAAATAATGCAGCAGATTTTTATGAAAACATCTTTTTCCCATATTGTAAAGAAAATGATATTAAGCAAATTATTCATCTTGGTGATTATTATGATCATCGTAAATTTGTTAATTTTAGGGCGTTAAATCATAATAGGAAACATTTTTTATCACATCTACGTGATTATGGTATGACTATGGATATTATACCTGGTAATCATGATACCTATTATAAAAATACAAACGATTTAAATAGCCTAAAAGAACTACTCGGCCATTTTATGAACGAAATTAATATTATTATGGACCCACGTGTTCTTGAATACGGCTCACTTAAAATTGCAATGTTACCCTGGATTACCCAAGAGAATTATGATAAATCTATGGAATTTATTAAAAACTGTAAAGCTGATTGGCTGGGCGGGCATCTTGAATTAACAGGATTTGATCTTATGAGAGGAGTTGTAAATAAACATGGTATGGATCACTCTGTTTTTTCAAGATTTGAAAAAGTTTTATCTGGTCATTTCCATACTAAATCACATAAAGATAATGTAATTTATTTAGGAACACAAATGGAATTTTTCTGGTCAGATGCTCATGATCCTAAATATTTTCATGTAATAGATACCGAAACAAGAGAAATGGAAGCTATTAGAAATCCATATACTTTATTTGAAAAAATAATATATGATGATTCAAAAAGGAATTATTCAGAATATAATGTAGATCATTTAGATTATAAATTTGTAAAAATAGTTGTAATTAATAAATCTGACCTCTTTACATTTGACCGTTTTATTGATAGAATACAAAATAGAAAGATTCATGAATTAAAAATTGCAGAAAACTTTAATGAGTTTATCGGAGAAAATGTTGAAGATGAAAATATCTCTTTAGAGGACACCGAAATGCTATTAGATAGTTATGTTGATGCAGTTGAAACTGATCTTGATAAAGATAAAATAAAAGTAAATATGAGAAAACTTTTAACAGAAGCACAGTCTATGGAAATAGTTTAATGCCAAAACGTGAAAAGATAAGCTGTTTATCAAAGAAATGGGAAAAAGCTTTTAAGAAAGCTGCCAAGAAAAAAGATAGACAAAAATCTAAAAAAGAAATAAGGCAGAGATAATGATTATTTTTAAATCTATTCGATATAAAAACTTTTTATCGACAGGTAATAATTGGACAAATATTAGTCTTAATAAATCAAAATCCACTCTTATAGTAGGGCAGAATGGTGCCGGAAAGTCAACAATTCTTGATGCTCTTTCTTTTGCTTTGTTTGGCAAGCCTCATCGTAATATTAATAAACCACAATTGGTTAATACAATTAATAATAAAGATAGTATTGTAGAAGTAGAATTTATTATAGGAAAGTCTATTTTTAAAGTTGTTCGTGGTATTAAACCGCAAATATTTGAAATATGGAAAAATGGTGAGATGATTAATCAATCTTCTCATGCCAAGGAGTACCAGAAGATCCTTGAACAAAACATTATTAAGCTTAATCATAAAAGCTTTCATCAAATTGTTGTGCTTGGTTCCTCTTCCTTTATTCCTTTCATGCAACTCCCTGCACAACATAGGAGAGATGTAATTGAGGATCTTCTGGACATTAATGTTTTTTCAAAGATGAACATTCTCATAAAAGAAAAAAATAGTATTTTAAAAGAAAAGTTAAAAGATAATTCATATCAATTAGATATATTAAATAACAAACTAGAATCTCAGAGAAAATATATCAGAGATATAACTCAAATAAATGAGGATGAGATTAATGATAAAAAAGAAAAAATATCCGAAGTACAAAAGAACATCGAAGGATTACACCATTCAAATGCCGAATTTTCGAGTTTTATTCAAGACTCTGCCGAAAACACAAGAGATGCACTTAAAGAAGCCAATGATGAGAAACAGTCCATTCTGCACGATAAGGCTACTGCGACATCAACCATTAAGTCAATTGTTAAAGAATCGAAATTTTATGAAAAGAATGATAACTGCCCGACGTGTTCGCAAGTCATAGATCCAGAACTTAAATCAAAAAAGATTGAAGAGTGTAAACATAATGCACTTGATATCAAAAAACAGATGGATTTACTTGAAGAAAAAAATAAAGAATTAACAGAAAGATTGGAATATTGGAATATACAAACAGAAAAAATTCGTGATTTTCAATCTAAGATAAATGGTAATAATCAAACCATAGAATCTTTACTTTCTCAAATACAAAGTTTAAATAAGGATATTGAAAGATTAAGTTCCAGAGAAGGCGATATAGGTGAAGCCAACGAAGAACTTAATAATATGATTGAAGAAAGAAATAATTTAATGGAATTTAAATTAGAACTTAATGAAGAATATTCTTATAATAATGTTATGGCAGAAATGCTTAAAGATACGGGTATTAAAACTAAAGTCATTAAACAATACATACCTGTTATCAATAAACTCGTGAATCAATATCTTCAAGTTCTTGATTTCTTTGTTCATTTTAATTTAGATGAAAGTTTCCAAGAAACTATTAGATCCCGTCATAGAGATGCTTTTTCATATGATTCTTTTTCTGAAGGAGAAAAACAAAGAATAGATCTTGCATTATTATTTACTTGGCGCATGATAGCCAAAATGAAAAATTCTGTAGCCACTAATTTACTTATATTAGATGAAACTTTTGATTCATCTTTAGATCATGATGGTGTAGATAATCTTATGAAAATCCTACATACTCTTGATGATGATACAAATGTTTTTGTTATATCTCATAAAGGAGAAATACTTGATGGAAAATTTGAAGAAAAGCTGGAGTTTAGAAAAGAGAAAAACTTCAGTAAGATGGTGGCATAATGCCAAATATTGAAATAACAACCAAACCTACAGGTAGAAGCCCAGAAAATAAATATTTTTTAGGAGAAAAAACAAAACATCTTGATTTAACTAGACCCAAATATAATAAAATTGGAAATTTAGAAGATTATGAAGTAATGCGTATGAGAATGGATCTTATGGACTATTCTCACAATCTTGTATTTTATACTGCCGGTTTATGTTTTCGTGTAGAAACTAATGATGATAGACACGCACAGTTTGTTCGTAATATGTTTCCAGTAGTAGATAATCCTTTACAATACACTGCCGATTGGACAATTATTCATAATACGGAAATGGTAGTTGATAAACCATATATCTATGTTAATTTAGATGAACATGTTATGTTAATTTGTGGTACTACATTTTTAGGAGAAATTAAAAAAGGTATCTTTGGTATTATTAGTTTTGAATTACCAGAAAAAGATATTCTACCTATGCATTGTAGTGCATTTACATATAATGATACAACTAATCTTATGTTTGGATTAAGTGGTACTGGTAAAACCACATTAAGTAGTGATCCAGAATATAAACTAATTAGTGATGATGAAGTTTACTGGGATGATACTGGCATTCATATGGTAGAAACGGGCTGCTATGCTAAAAGTGAAGGTCTGACTCCAGAAACTCATCATACTATTTTTTATGCTGTTGAAGATGCTAGAAAAAAAGAATGTTTAGTAATAGAAAATCCTGGTGTATCAAATGCTAGATTAAGTTATCCTATAACTTCTGTTGAAAATGCATATTATAGTAATGAAGATTTTGGTCACCCAGATAATATATTTTTCTTAACTATGGATGCAACTGGTACCTTTCCACCAGTATCTAAGATTGATGATAAGGCAGTAAAGCGTTTCTTTGAAACGGGTTATACCAGTCAAATGCCAGGTACTGAAGCAGGATCTGAAGAAATAAAACCATTATTTAGCCCATGCTATGGATCACCATTTATGCCGAGAGCAGTAAAAGAGTATAGTGATTTATTAATGAAAAAGGTTCGGAAACACGAATGTAATGTTTATTTAATCAACACTGGTATGGATACTAATGGTAATAGATATGCTTTAGATTTTACTCGTAAAACAGTAAAGACTGCAATAGATATAGGTTATAGTATTAATAATGATATACCTAATATGTTAGAAAAATTAATTGATAGATATGGAAAATAATTGTTTACTATATTAGAAAAATATGATATAATTAGCTATGTTTTATGAAATGGAGAAAAATTATAATGGAACTTAGTGAATCAACACTTTCGGTGTTAAAGAATTATGCTTCAATAAATTCAAATTTAGTTATTAATGAAGGCAATACACTTCAAACTATCTCTGAAGCAAAAAATATTCTTTCTAAGGCTGAAATTAAGGAAACCTTTCCAAGAACATTTGGTATTTATGATCTAAATGAATTTTTGGGTGTCCTTGGTTTGGTAGATTCGCCACGGCTTAATTTTGAACAAGATTATGTTATTATTGGAGATTCTACTGGAAGATCAAAGATAAAATATTTTTATTCTGATACTGAAATATTAACTTCTCCTTCAAAAGAAGTAAAAATGCCAGATACAGATATAAGGTTTACTCTTGACGGAGATACTTTAAATAAAGTAAAAAGAGCAGCATCTGCTCTTGGTCATGGTGAATTACATGTGAGACCTAGTGGATCAAGTGTAAGTTTAGTTGTTACATCAGGTGAAAATGCTACTGCAAATAGTTTTTCTATTGATGTGGAAGGTAGTTCTAACACTGATAAATACAATTTTATTTTTAATATTTCTAATTTAAAAATTGATCAAGGAGATTATGAAGTAGAAATTTCTTCAAAACTAATTTCTAAATTTACTAAAAGTACTGGTGATCTTATGTACTGGATTGCCCTTGAAAAGACATCAACATACGGAGAATAATAAATGTCTGATAAAGAAGATCAAAAACGAGCAATGGAACTTTTGAATCAAATTGCCCGTAGTTCAATTGCTATTATTGATACTATTACACAACGTGGCGGTTTTCGTGGAGAAGAATTGTCTACTATTGGTAACCTACGTGACCAGTGTACACAAGGTGTGCAAGTTGTAGAAAATTGGAAACAAGAACAAGCCGAAGATTAATATTTAAGGATATTATTATATTATGAACAGTGATTTTTTGTGGGTAGAAAAATATCGCCCAGCAACTATTGAAGATACTATCCTAACACCTAATCTAAAAACTATTTTTCAAAATATTATCAAGTCCGGTGAATTGCCTAATATGCTTTTTTCTGGGACTGCCGGTCTTGGTAAAACAACTGTAGCTAAAGCATTATGTAATGAATTAGAACTTGATTACATTTTAGTTAACGGTTCAGAAGAAGGCAATATTGATACTCTTAGAACTAAGATAAAACAATTTGCTTCTTCTGTTTCCCTGCAAGGCGGGTATAAAGTAGTCATTCTCGATGAGGCTGATTATTTGAACCCCCAGAGCACCCAACCTGCTTTGCGGGGATTCATAGAAGAATTTTCAAATAATTGTAGATTTATTCTTACTTGTAATTTTAAGAATAGAATTATTGAACCACTTCATTCGAGATGTTCTGTTTATGAGTTTAATACATCTAAAAAAGATATGGCCCCTTTGGCTGCTCAAATGCTATCTCGACTTCAAACCATTTTAAAGAAAGAAAATGTAGAATTTGAAAATAAAATTTTAGCTGAGCTCATTATGAAATATGGTCCAGATTGGAGACGTATTCTAAATGAAGTCCAAAGATATTCCATTGGTGGAAAAATTGATTCTGGTATTCTTATCAATATTGGCGATCAATCTTATAAGAGTCTTATGGATTTTCTTAAGAATAAAGACTTTAAGAAAATGCGATCATGGGTTGTAAATAATATTGATACAGATGCATCATCAATCTTCCGTGGTATATATGATAGAATGACAGATCATATAAAGCCACAATCTATACCAGCACTTGTTCTTATCTTAGCTGATTATCAATATAAAAATGCTTTTGTTGCAGATCACGAATTAAACGTAGTAGCCTGTATGACTGAAATAATGGCTAACGTGGAGTTTACATAGAATGATTTTGGATAATGAATTAAAACTTGATTATAGTGATGTTTTAATTAGACCTAAAAGAAGCACACTCGGATCACGTAAAGAAGTAGATTTAAATAGAAAGTTTACTTTTGCTAATTTGGGTGGGGCTAGAGAAAGTTCATATGATTATGATGGTGTTCCTATCATGGCAGCTAATATGGACGGTGTTGGTACTATGGAAATGGCTGATGAATTAAGTGAGCATTATAATATGTTTACTTGTCTTGTTAAGACATATAGCGCCGAAGAACTTATAGATTTTTTTAATCCAAGAGTTGACTTACGAACAGAATTTGTTGCCATGAGTATTGGCATTACAAAAGCTGACAAAGAAAAGCTTGCTCAAGTTTATAACAAAACTCAAAGAAATCTGAAATATCTTTGTGTGGATGTGGCAAACGGATATAGTGAGCGTTTTGTGCAGTTTATTAAGTTTCTTAGAGAACATTATCCTTTTCTTGTAATTATTGCAGGTAATGTAGTTACTGCAGATCAAACACAGGAGTTAATCTTAAATGGCGCTGATATTGTTAAAGTTGGTATTGGTCCTGGTAGCGTATGCACTACTAGGATACAGACTGGAGTGGGATATCCGCAACTTAGTGCGGTTATCGAATGTGCAGACGCAGCACATGGATTGGGTGGCCATATCATTGCTGATGGTGGTTGTACTTGTCCTGGTGATGTTGCTAAAGCCTTTGCTGCTGGTGCCGACTTTGTAATGCTAGGCGGTATGCTTGCAGGACACGATGAAGGCGGCGGTGAAATAATTACTAAGTACTATCAAAGCAACGAACTAAGACCAGAACGTGATGATGGAATGAATGGAGAAATTCCTGAAAAAAATTGGTTTGAAGAAGTTATTAAAGAAAAGAAATTTGTTCAATTTTATGGTATGAGTAGTAAAGCTGCAAATGATAAACATTTTGGTGGTTTAAAGGAATATCGATCATCTGAAGGAAGAGAAGTTTTAATTCCATATCGTGGATCAGTTAAAAACACCACTCAAGATATATTGGGTGGTATTCGATCTACATGTACATATGTAGGAGCAAGAAAATTAAAACAGCTAAGTAAGTGTACTACCTTTGTAAGATGTACAAATCAATTTAATAAAGTGTATGCTTAGTATTTACTTTTCTTTAAATATAGGTTATAATAATGAGTGAGTTTACATCATCATATCAATCTCTTAAAGGCAGTTTACTCAGAACTTTAGTTTATACTATTGGGCATTTTTTTATTGCAATAACCTGTCTTATGCTTATATCAGATGTACCTCTTTGGATAGCAGCTACAGACGCTGTAGTAGAACCTCTTGCAAATGCAGTATGGTTTTATTTTTTAGATAGATTGTGGATAGCAAAGAATGACTGAAATTATTTTATATAACATATTATTCTGGGTACCATATTATTGGATTTGTGCCCTACCTCAACGTATATTTCAAAAACAAATAGATGAGACTATAAATGACTAATTCTTTAATATTTGACTTTGAAACATTATCTACAGATAGATATAATGGTGTAGTTGTTTCTTTAGCAATTCTTAAATTTTCAGAAGATAATTTTACAATTAATACTGGTTATACTTTTTCTGAATTAGTTAATTCTGCAAAACTTTTAAAGTTTGATGTTCAAGACCAAGTTAAAAACTATAATAGGGTAATAGATAAAAAAACTTTGGAATGGTGGAATGAACAAGGAACTGAAGCAAAGAAACAGATAATTCCATCAGACAGAGATAAATCAATTAATGAACTTTATGACTTTTTTATATCAGTATCCGACAATAATACTGATAAAGTATATACAAGAGGTAATAATTTTGATCCTATTATATTTGAAAATATTATGGACCAATTACATAAACCACAACCATATAGATTTTGGCAATTAAGAGATACCAGATCAATTATAGAAGGTCTATCTTGGGGCAGCGGATTAAGAAATAATTTTATACCTGAGGGATGTGAAGATTTTATTCATCATAATCCTATTCATGATATTGCTATAGATGTTATGAGAATACAAGCTTTAGTGAGGGCTATTTCGTGAATCACTTTGATTATTTAAATAGTATTAATTATTCTAAAGAAAATATAATGAAAGATAATTTGGATGAAAAAGCATATAATTCATTCATGGTTAATCGTGGATTATCTTATTTTAATGATACTGTTATATATGCCAATGAAATGAATATGAATGCTCATATAGATTCAAAAATGCAATATGACTTCCTTAGAACTCTCATTAGAAAACGTAAAAGATTTTCTAAATGGACCAAAGAGGATAAAAACTTAGATGTTGACTTAATAAAAGAATATTACGGATATTCTAAAGAAAAAGCATATCAAGTGCTTCCTTTACTTACAAAAGAACAAATGGATTATATTAGTAAGAAGATGAGTAAAGGTGGCAAAAAACCGTAAATATAAGTTATTATAAATAGAAATATCATGATATAACTATAATAATAATTTACGTGAGTTGAAGATATGAATGAAGTCAATAATGAATTAGTGAAATGGACTCCAGAAACTATGCTGGAAGTTTCTCTAAATGAACCTGATGATTTTTTAAAGGTCAGAGAAACACTCACCCGTATAGGGGTTGCATCTCGAAAAGAAAAAAAACTATTTCAGTCTTGTCATATATTACATAAACAAGGCAGATACTTTATAGTTCATTTTAAAGAACTATTTTTATTAGATGGTAAAAAATCTAATTTAGAAGAAGGCGATATTGCTAGAAGAAATACGATCGCTACTCTTATGTCAGACTGGGGCTTAGTAACAATTCAAGAAGAAAGTAAAGCGCAGCCTTTATCCCCATTAAGACAAATTAAAATTATCCCATTTAAAGATAAACAAGAATGGGAGCTATGTCCAAAATATAATATTGGAAGAAAATAGAATATCAGCTATTCATTAAAGTAATAGCTTATTTTTATAAATAATAGTGGATGCCAGAAATGGGTCCACTATTAATTCTTGCTTGACAAAAAGGAGAAAACAATGACAGGCATACAAACACTTTTTCCACGTTCATCTTTTGTTGGTTTTGATCATCTATTTAATGAGTTAGAATACACAGCTAAACATTCAAAAGATCATTACCCCCCACATAATATTATTAAAACAGATGAAAACGATTATTTAATCGAGCTTGCTGTTGCAGGGTTTTCCAAAGATGAACTAACAGTTGAAGTTAAAGATAGAACTTTAACAGTAACAGGAGAACACGAATCAAGAGGTCGTGAGTTTATACATCGTGGTATTAGCACGAAAAAGTTTAAGCGCACGTTCCGGCTGTCAGAGCACGTACACGTACACGGAGCAGATATTCAGGACGGTATTCTTGCAATAGAATTGAAGTACGTCGTTCCTGAAGAAATGCGTCCTCGTAAAATTACAATTGGAAAATTTAACGAGGTCGAACATGACACAAGCAGTACTGGTAGCGCACAGCTACTTAACGAAAACAGCTGAACTGTTAATTGAGTTCTTTAAATCATTAAAACAAGCACGTAAACTAAACAAACTACAGCGCCAAACATACAACGAATTGATGGCTTTGTCTGATAAGGATTTAAACGATATCGGAATCCATAGAGGTGATATTAGATATATCGCTTATCAGAATCAAAACCTGAAAGGGTGGGTATAATGGTGGCACAAGTAACCCACATTTGGTGGTCACTTAGACAAGAACTGGTTTCAATGCTTTCTTCAGCGTGGAAATCATTTAACCACTTTGCATTAGTAGTTGGTCACTCACGTGCCGCAACACATTTGGCTAGAATGGGATACCATGAACAAGCCAAGAATGTTATGATGGAATTAAAGAAGCTGCAAAATAATCGCTAATGTATTATAAATAAAACTTTATAATCAGAAGGCTTTAGTTAGCTCAGGGGGCGGGAAACCGCCCCTCAGATCACACACAATCACAAGGAAAATAAAAATGACAAATAAAAACCCATTTGAAATCAGAGCAGATATGCTCAAACTTGCAAAAGACTATATGGATCAACAGTATCATATGAATGTAGACTTTTGGAGACAACAGTTTGATACAAACAAAGCAACAGCTGAAGAATTTCAAAAAGCAATCCAAGAATATTATACAATGGATGATCTAATGGATAAAGCAAAAGAAATGTATTCTTTTGTTTCAAAGAAAGATTAATATGAAAGGCTGGCTTAACTGGTGGCTATATTTAAGGAAAATGGGCTATCCTTTTTTCTACAGTATAGAATGGGCTTATTATAATAATAAGTACTGGCATCCAGAAGGTATTTGGCCATATGATATGAAAAAAAGACGTTTACAATCTTTCTAATTTATGATATAATAATTCCAAACTGGAGGTTATTATTTTGAATTCATTCTACACTTCAGTGAACCGTTATGGCAATTCCATTCTTTATCGTGGATATTCACCTAACGGTTCACCTATTAATCAACGCTATAAATTTAAACCAAAATTTTGGTTACCATCTAAAAATCCAACAGAGATAAAATCCTTTGATGGTACGAATATTGCACCAGTCGAATTTGAAAAAATGAGCGATGCTAAAGAATTTCTTGAGCAATATTCGGAAATGGAAGGTGCAAAAATATATGGCACCCGTAATTATATTCATCAGTTTATTACAGAAAAATTTCCTGATGATATTAAATTTAATCCAAAAAATACAAATGTAGTTAATTTTGATATAGAAGTTGCTTCTGATGATGGTTTCCCTACACCAGAAGCTGCAGCTTATCCTATTATATCAATTGCGCTTAAATCTAGTAAATCTTCCATATATCAAGTATGGGGTTTAGATAATTATGATCCGTCTAAAACTGAAATTAATTTAGATGGTGGACAAATCCAATATCATCAATTTAATTCAGAAGAAGCCATGATGGTTTCGTTTCTAACATACTGGACTAAAAATTATCCAGATATTATAACTGGCTGGAATACCAGATTTTTTGACATACCGTATCTCGTTAATCGGATCAAGATTATTGGAACACAGGAAGCTGCTAATAAATTATCACCGTGGAAACTTGTTAATGAAAGAAATACCACAATCATGGGTCGACCACAGGTTAACCATGAAATTGTTGGTATTCAACAAGCCGACTATCTTGAATTATTTAAAAAGTTTGGATACTCATATGGTACTCAAGAATCGTATAGATTAGATCATGTTGCAAATACGGTACTTGGAGAAAAGAAATTATCTTATGAAGAACATGGTAATCTTTATACTTTATATAAACAAGATCATCAAAAATTTATTGACTATAATATTAGAGATGTACAACTAATTGATAAAATGGATGCCAAGATGGGTCTTATTAATCTGGCTATGACTATGGCATATAGGGCTGGCACTAATTTATCTGATACTTTTGGTACGACTTCAATTTGGGAATCTATCCTTTATCGCAGATTACTTTCTAAAAATATTGTTTCTCCTATTGAACAAATAAAAAGAGTTGCTTATGAAAATAATTCTAATCCCAATGTTATTGAAGGTGGTTATGTAAAAGATCCTCAAGTAGGAGCACACGATTGGGTAGTATCTTTTGATTTAAATTCTCTGTATCCAAATATTATTGTTCAATCTAACATATCACCGGAAACTATTATTCGCAATAAAACTTGGAGATTTTTCCCTCAAGGTGTTGATCATTATCTAAACGGAGAAGATAAAATTGATGAAGAATTTTCTGTTTGTGCTAGTGGTGTTCCTTTTTCAAGAGAAAAACAGGGTATTATTCCAGAACTTATTGTGGATTATTATTCAGAAAGAACACAAATAAAGAAGAAAATGTTAGATGCAAAATCTCAGTATGAAAAAACAAAATCTTCATATCTCGAGTCTGAGATTAATCAGCTAGAAAATAATCAGATGGCAATTAAAATTTTGCTTAATTCTCTTTATGGTGCTCTTGCTAATAAACACTTTAAATATTTTGATAATGCTCTTGCTGAAAGCGTAACTTTAACTGGTCAGCTTTCGATCAAGTGGGCGGAAAGAGCAATAAATGAAGAAATGAATAAAATCTTAAAAACAGAAAATACCGATTATGTTATAGCAATTGATACTGATTCTGTTTATATTAATTTTGGTCCTCTTATTGAAAAATTAAATCCTAAAGATCCCGTAAAAGCCATTGATAAATTATGTAAAGACCACTTTGAAAAAATTATTGCTATGGCATATGATAAACTATTTTACAGACTTAATGGTTATACTCCAAGAATGGAAATGGGTAGAGAAGTTATTGCAGATCGTGGAATATGGACTGCTAAAAAACGCTATATACTTAACGTACATAATAACGAAGGAGTACAATACGCAGAACCTAAACTAAAAATGATGGGTATAGAAGCAATTAAATCTTCAACACCTCAAGTTGTAAGAGATAAATTCAGAGAAATATTTAAGATTATTATTAGTAGCACAGAAACGGAAACACGTAATTATATTAATAATTTTAAATCTGAATTTAAATCTTTACCTCCAGAAGCGGTCGCTTTTCCTAGAGGTGTTTCAGATATTAATAAATTTTCACATAATAAAAATATTTATTGTAATTCTGCCCATTCTAAAAAATGGACAGAAGGTTCTAAACAAATAGATGTAAAAACAACACCTATTCATGTTCGTGGTGCTCTTTTATATAACTATCATGTAAAAGATAAAGCTTTAGATAAAAAGTATATTATGATACAAAACGGAGAAAAAATTAAATTTACTTATATGAAACTTCCTAATCCTATTCGTGAAAATGTTATTTCTTTTCCAGATTATTTACCTGAAGAATTAAATTTACATAAATATGTGGACTATGATATGCAATTTGAAAAAACATTTATCGAACCTCTTAACCCTATACTTGAAGCTGTAGGGTGGTCGGTAAAAGATGTTCAAACTTTGGAGGACTTTTTTGGATGATTAATTATGTTTTTGATGTGGATGGAACTCTTACACCCAGTAGAATGAAAATGGATAAAGAGTTTCAAAAATTCTTTTTAGAATTTATAGAAAAAAACAACGTCTATCTTGTTACGGGTTCAGATTATATAAAAACGGTCGAACAGGTTGGTAAAGAGATATGTGAAAAAGTTATTAAATGCTATAACTGTTGCGGCAATAGTATTTGGCAGAATGGAGAAGAAATTTATAAGTCTGATTGGAAACTTTCAGAAGAAATTGTGGATTGGCTAAAAAAAGAATTAAAGAATAGTAAATTTAGTATAAGGACTGGAAATCATATAGAACAGAGACCAGGCTTGGTAAATTTTAGTATTCTTGGTAGAAATGCTTCTTTTGAAGAAAGATTCATATATACACAATGGGACGATCAAATAGATGAAAGAATAACAATTGCCAAAAAATTCAATCAGAGGTTTTCCTACTATAAAGCACAAGTTGCAGGAGAAACCGGAATTGATATTACTCAAATAGGAAATGATAAAAGTCAAGTTGCAAATCATATAGATGGTCCTATTGTATTTTTTGGTGATAAAATGAAAGCCGGTGGCAATGATTATCCTTTAGCATTAGAAGTTAAAATGAGACCAGACTCTTGGAATCATGAAGTAAAAGACTGGAAAGAAACATATAAAATATTAACTAATTTATCATATAAAGGTTTACAAAAAGTCGAATATAATGTATAATACTATTAATATTATGAAAGATAAAAACAATGAGTAAAGCAGGAAAAGTGTGGGGTGTAACAGAACTTATTGAAGCGAATGGTTCTTTAGAGTTTCATCGTATTCAAATGAATAAAGGAGGTGTTTGTTCTAAACATCTTCATGAGTTTAAATGGAATGGGTTCTATGTCGAAAAAGGTGTAATGTTGGTTCGTGTCTGGCAGAAGGATTATGATCTTGTGGACGAAACTATTTTATATGAAGGAGATTATACAAAAGTCAAACCAGGTCTTTATCATCAGTTTGAATGCCTAGAGTCCGGTGTTGCTTACGAACTCTATTGGGCTGAGTTTAATCATAACGATATTGTAAGAGAAACTGTAGGGTATAATGAAAAAAATAAAAAGTAATAGTTGGACTTTAGAAGTACAAGAAAATGGAAAAACTAAGGAACTATTTATTGAATTTCCTCCTGAAGCTCTTAGTCAAGTAGGCTGGGATGAAGGAGATACTTTACTTTGGGAAGAATTAACTGATGGTGTTTGGAGTATAACAAAGAAAGATGACTAAAATGAAAATCGGTTTAACGGCTAGTACATTTGATTTACTACACGCTGGTCATATAATGATGTTAAGAGAAGCCAAATCAAAATGTGACTGGCTTATAGCAGCACTACAAGTAGATCCTTCATTAGATAGAAAAGAAAAAAATTCTCCCATACAAACTATAGTTGAAAGACAAGCTCAACTTGAAGCAGTAAAGTATGTAGATGAAGTCATTATTTATTGTACTGAAAATGATCTTTTAGATATTATTAATATGTACCCAATTGATATAAGAATACTTGGTGAAGAATATAGACAAAAAGATTTTACAGGTAAGGACGAATGCCGTAATCGTGGAATTGAACTATACTTTAATAAAAGAGATCATAGATTTAGCTCAAGCGGATTAAGATCAAGAGTTTGCGAAAATCATAAATAATACTTTACATATCAGTAAAAATAGGATATAATATAAAAATGAACTATGTAGAAAAAATTATTCAGTGGCATCATGATAGAAATCTTATTGAAGGTTCTACAGATAAAGACCAATATATGAAACTTATTCAAGAAATGGGTGAGCTATCGGACAGTATCTGTAAAAATAAAGACATTAGAGACGATTGTGGTGATATTATGGTTGTTCTAATTAATATTATGGAAAGAAACAATATAAGTTTTGAAGAATGTCTTGAAGTAGCCTATAATGATATTAAAGACCGTAAAGGTAGAATGGTGGATGGTGTGTTTATAAAGGAAGGTGATAATTAATGCAACCAAAATACCCAATCTATATAATTTCTAAGGGTAGAGCGGACTCACGTCTTACTTCAAAAACTCTTGAAGAAATGAGAGTACCATACAGAATTGTTATTGAAGATAGTGAATATGATGATTATGCTAAAGGTATATCACCCGAAAAAATTATAACTCTGCCTACAGATTTTAGAGAAAATCCAAAGTATGCAATTCCAGATAACAAAGGCAGAATTGGCGGTTCTATTCCTGCACGTAACTTTGTTTGGGAACATTCTATTAATGAAGGTCATAAGCGGCATTGGATTATGGATGATAATATTAAACATTTCTATAGATTACATAAGAATAGAAAAACTAAAGTAACCTCTGGAACTATTATTAGATTATGTGAAGATTTTACCGACCGATATACTAATGTAAAAATGTCTGGTATGAATTATCAATATTTTGCTCCAGCTTCTCAGAAAAAAAAGCCATATACACTTAATACCAGAATTTATTCTTGTATTCTATTATCTAATGATTTGAAACATCGCTGGCGTGGTAAATACAATGAAGATACAGTTCTAAGTCTTGATATTCTAAAAGATGATTGGTGTACAATTTTATTTAATGCATTCTTATGTGGTAAAATTACAACTCTTGTTATGGGCGGTGGTAATACTGATAATGTGTATGTTGACGGAGACAATCGTTTACAGTTTGCACAAGCACTTGTAGAACAACATCCAGATCTGGTTAAAGTTGTACATAGATATAATAGATGGCATCACCATGTAGATTATAGTCCGTTTAAAAAGAATAAGCTTATCTATCGTGATGACTATGTTATTAAAGGTGGTGTAAACGAACACGGTATGAAATTACATAAATTAACTATGGAACAATATAAAAAAGCAACTACAGAATTTGGAAACGCGGAGAACCCCTACTATGAGCAAACCTAAAGGAGCTAACCTATTTGTATTAGACGGACAAGAAGATGATCTTGATCCTATGGGTTGGGATGATATGCCAGAATTTGAACAAGAGAATAGAGAGGATTATGCTGCTCTTGTTATTAGATTTAGGACAGAGGAAGATTTAAAAGAATTTGCACAAAAGATTGGACAACCTAATCTTACTAAAAAATCACGTGGGACATTTTATCCTGCGGTAGAATTTAATGAGGCAAATCTTTTGCGTTGGATGGATGAAGAACAAATACCGAGCTGATTATGCAAGTTTCTGCAACATTCTTTAAATCTATTTATGATAATAAGACTCATAAGAATATGAGTTTTTCTGATTTTTCACAGTTTGAAAAATTTTTATATAAGTTGTCAGAAAGAAAGTTAAAGGATAAAAAAGATGCTCAACTTATATCTCCAGCTTCATATATTGAAGATACAACCAGAGCAAATAAAAATGTGATAGACTGGGCTGGCTGGGCAGCTATGGATGTAGATGATCACGAGTTTAAAGGGGATTTAAAAAATGAGCTTATTCGTATATATGGTAAGTACTATTTCGTTTGCTATAGTACTGCTAGCAGTCGAGAAAGTTTACCAAAGTTTCGTCTGGTCTTCCCACTTACAAAAAGAGTTAGATCAGATAATATCAGACATTTTTGGTACGCACTCAACACACAACTTAAGGCTATCGGCGATGCGCAAACTAAAGATTTATCACGAATGTATTATATCCCTGGTTCGTACTCTGGCGCTTTCAACTTTATTTTTACTAACACTGGTGGTTCTTATATAGATCCAGAAGAACTGATGAGTGCTCATCCTTATCAGGAAAAGAAAACTGGAACATTCTTAGATAGATTACCAACAGAAATGCAAAAATCCATTATAGAATATCGTAAGAATAAAATGGAAAATAATAATGTCAATTGGACTAATTATGAAGATTGCCCATTTGTAAATAAGAATCTTATCAGAGATTTTAAAAATATAGCATATGTAGATAATACCGGAAGATATGCTATGGTTTATAAAATAATGGTTTCTATAGCAAGTAATGCAATTAAGAAACAATATCCTATAAATACGTTTGAAATTGTAGAACTAATTAAACAACTTGATGCAGATACAGCAAAGAGATATGAAAATAGACCTCTTAATATAGAAGCTGATCGTGCTATAGAATATGCGTATAGAAATATTTAAAAAAAATGTATTTTAGGGGTTTACAAGTGATGATTTTTAGTATATGTTGTAAGAGTAAATAGAATCGGAGACTTCTTATGGCTTACTGGACTCACACAAATTCACCAATCGGCATTTTTACTGAAAAAGAGGTTGGCAATTGTTTTGAATACTCTATTAATGATGATCCGATTACTTCATTTAATGAAGATTTTCCTCATAAAATCTGGGTCTGCAATGGATACCGTTACGGAACGGTAAAGAAAACCGTTGTAGTAATCTGTATAGATGAAGACGAATACGGTCTCCCTGTGACACAAACGTGGCACATTAAAAATAATCGTATATATGCAAATTAGGGGTTTACAAACTCCTAAAAATATAGTATGTTGATTATATAAAGAGAATCGGAAAGGAACTAAAATGTCTAACGTTGCTACAAATCTTAAAAAAGTTGGAACTTATCTCGGATATTTTACAATTCAAAAACATACAACAAACGTAAATAATAACAAGCCTTCTCGTACTTATGAAAAGCTTGTATTTACAAAAGCCGATGGTATGGAAACTCGTGACTTTAAAGCCATGGGTGATATTGTATATGGTATGTATGTTAACGGCGATCTTGTTAAGATTGGCAAAGCAGGTTCAACAAACGGTTGGGCTGGACGTATTAGTACCTATGGTGTTGATCCAAAAGGTGAAGCAACTAATCGTAAAATCATTACACATCTAAAAGAAGATTTTACATATGAAACTCGTGTAGAAGTATATGGCATTTCAGTTCCTCGTGTTCACTCAGAATATTTTTGCCCAGTAACACGTGAAACGGTTTCCATTGAACTTCCGCAAAACCATCAGGTAGAAACTCATTTAACT
>Ga0255767_1000056_pt1 | contig 86173 bp, 84 predicted proteins | sample 071ome_24_FD_179967 | JGI IMG/M metagenome (GOLD analysis project Ga0255767, IMG submission 179967) | Coastal salt marsh microbial communities from the Groves Creek Marsh, Skidaway Island, Georgia - 071402CT metaG (version 2) | ecosystem: Environmental > Aquatic > Marine > Intertidal zone > Salt...
CCGAGTTGGTGGCCCAGAAGAGGGCGCGGTGATTACTCGCAAATTCCATGATGCTCTCGGTGCTCTCGCTGCGCTCCCGCGAATGGTGATCGCCGAGGTTGCTGGCTATGCACTTGGTGGCGGCTGCGAACTCGCAATGGCCTGCGACTATCGAATCGCATCGACGAAGGCTGTCTTCGGGCAACCCGAAATTTTGCTTGGCATCATTCCAGGGGGTGGTGGCACTCAGCGTCTCCCCCGCATTGTTGGGGCGAGCCGAGCGAAGGAAATCTCTCTCTCCGGACGCCAGGTTGACGCCGAAGAAGCTCTTCGAATTGGCCTCGCCGACGAAGTTGTCGAGCATGAAGCACTCCGAGAGCGTTCACTCGAACTTGCATCGAGTCTCGCCAAGGGCGCTCTCGTCGCCCAAGGACTCACCAAAGAAGCGATCGACCGGGGCCTCTCACTCACTCTCGATGATGGTCTCGCAGTTGAGCGCGAGGCGTTTACCGAAGTGTTCCGGTCAGAAGACTCCCAGATCGGGGTGAAGAGTTTCTTGGAGCATGGCCCGGGCAAGGCTGACTTCGTCGGTCGCTAATCACCTTCCTGCGCCACTGGGGCCATGACCTCTCTGGCGCATGCACAGCTTCTTCAGATATCTCCGCGACCATGATGGTGTCGCCGGATCAGCAGTTGCCCGAGAGTTGGGGGTGACATGGCACCGAGAGCGACGGCTCATCGAACTCGGTGTGCTCGATCGGCCTGCCCATCGAGTGTTGCGGTCAACGACTTTTCCTGAAACCTGGAAACAACGTTGCCGGCTTGCGACGATGGGCCCTGGCAATGGCATCATTTCCCACGCTGCTGCCATCAGGCTTCACGATCTCGAAGGGTGCGATGACGACGATCGTGTTCATTTGCTCTGCCGCAAAGGCTCGTGGCCCGGTGCGCCAGGAGACATCGTTACTCACTTCACCCGCGGCCTCTCAGAGGACGACGTCGTCGACATCGACGGCATTCCTGTATTGAGCGTTCCGAGCACACTTGCCCTTCTGCGAGCCCATGCATCAGAGTCGGCAACCGCACGGGCGCTCATCTCAGCTTTACGTAAGGGATGGTCGGTCACCGAAATTCAGCGGGTAGCGCAAAGGTGGCAGTCAAGGGGCCGACCCGGTCCGTCATTTGTCATCGAAGCGCTCGATCGAGCGCAGAGGGAAGTCTCCGCCTCAGGCGTCAACCGGAGCAAGCATCTCGTCAGCAGCTGACCACGGATCGAGTCGTTGTTCGGTGACCTCTCCGGTCACTTCATCCCAACGATCACCCGTGCAGAGTTCTCGGGCTCGCTCACGAAGACGATTGGCAACAATCTCTCTCAACTCTTCAGATGACCTGAAACGACGACGTTCTTCTAACAGCCCTGAACTCTCTGCATATTCACGGTGTTCGAGGACCGCGTTCCATAATTCTGGAACTCCTTCACCTGTGTTGGCGACGGTCGTCACGATTGTTGGACGCCAGGCGTCATGAGGGAGATCAGACAGATCAAGCATCTGTTCAAGGTCTCGACGAGTCTCCTCAACACCCTTTCGGTCAGCCTTATTGATCACGAACACATCGGCGATTTCCATCAGGCCAGCCTTATTCGCCTGCACGCTGTCACCCCATCCAGGGTTGACGACGACGACTGTTGTGTCTGCTTTGCCAGCAACCTCGACCTCGACCTGACCGACCCCGACCGTCTCGACCAGGATCCACTTGCGTCCAAGGGCGTCGAGTAGTCGAACCGCTTCAGGTGTCGCAAGTGAAAGTCCTCCGAGGTGGCCTCGTGTTGCCATTGACCGAATAAATACACCGGGATCGGTTGCATGGTCTTGCATACGCACGCGATCACCAAGAATCGCTCCACCGGTGAACGGAGACGACGGGTCGATCGCAAGTACTGCGACTTCAAGATCAAGTGAGCGCAAATGGCCGATCGTCGCACTCGTCAATGTGCTCTTTCCCGCTCCGGGGGCTCCTGTCAAACCAACGGTGTAGCCCTCGCCACTCTTCGGGTAGGCAAGTCGCCCGACCACTCGGCCGGGTTCGCCACCACGCTCAATCAGGGACAGCAGGCGTGCGGTCGCAGCCCGGTCACCTTGCAGTGCAGCCGAAAATAACGCCTCTGGATCTGCTGACGCACGGGCCATCAGATGACGTTCTCCGCGGCCGACACATCAATGACCTCGGTGACACCATCAACTCGATCTCGCATGATTCGCTCGATGCCACCTTTGAGGGTTTGTGTTGACACTGGGCACGTGCCGCAGGCACCGACGAGACGAACAGAGACGACGCCGGTGTCTTCGTCGACGCCGATGAGTTCGACATCGCCGCCGTCCGCTTGAAGCACGGGCCGAATGACCTCAATCGTCGCAAGAACTTTTTCCAACATGACGCCTCTATTCAACCATTCAAGGCCCGTTTTACCCCCGTCGAGCGATGCGAACACTGAGAACATCTCCTACGCTCGAACCGTGGTCGGTTCGCACGCCAAGCATTCCCACCTGCTCGCACATCAGGGCGGTTGGGATGAAATCCTGCTCGTCGCAGGTCCGATCGTGATCGTCATTGCATTGCTTGCCCTCGTGAAGCGGCGTGTCGAGCGAGCGGCAGCCGAACACGAGCGTGCTCGCGGGGCATCACCTTCGGGTGATGCCGACTCCAATCTCACGTAGGCGGCCGACGAGGTCGTCGTACCCGCGGTCGATATGACCCACTCCACTGATTGTCGTCACGCCGTCGGCTGCCAATCCGGCAACGACAAGCGCTGCGCCGGCACGAATATCGTGCGCGGTTACCGACGCCCCTGACAGCCGCTGCACGCCAGTGATCTCGGCGTGATGCTCGTGCATCTTGATGTTCGCTCCAAGCGCCTGCAACTCGTCGATGTATCGGAACCGGCCCGGATACAGATTCTCGGTGACCACCGCTGAGCCATCAGCGACCGACAGCATCGCGATCACGAGTGGCTTGTAGTCGGTTGCAACGCCCGGGTATGGCAGAGTCTGTACGTCAACCGAGCGCAGTCGCTGAGGAGCGGTGACCCTCACACCGATTCCATCGAGATCGGTGAAGACGAGCCCCATCTCAGTGCAGCGGTGCAGAAACATCTGCATGTCGTTTCGCTGAGCGTCGATCATGTCGACTTCGCCGCCGGCAACCGCCACCGATGCGATGTAGGTTGCCGCTTGAATTCGGTCTGGAACGACGCGATGTGAGGCAGAATGCAATGCCCCGTGAGGCACTCCGGTGATTCGAAGTGTTGACTCACCGATTCCCTCGATGTGGGCTCCCATTGCGACGAGGAAGCGGCAAAGATCAGCAACTTCTGGCTCGCGAGCAGCGCCATCGATCGTCGTCACCCCATCGGCACATACTGCAGCGGTGACCAAATTTTCGGTTGCTCCAACACTGGGAAAAGAAAAGCGGATGTCGGCGCCGACAAGCCGGGAAGCGTTAACGGTGAGCACACCATCTGCGAATGTGCAGGTCGCCCCCATGGCTTCGAGTCCGGCGATATGCATGTCGATTGGTCGGAGTCCGAAATCGTCGCCCCCTGGAAGGGCGATCTCGATCTTGCCAACCCGCGAGACGAGTGGCCCAAGCAGATTGATTGACGCCCGCATACGACCTGCGAGATCGGCAGGAACGCTGGTCGATAACTCACCGGAATGGGTGATGCGCAACGAGCCATCGCTGCCGGTGTCGACCTGGGAGCCAATCGAGCGAAGAAGATCAGACATGATGTCGACGTCAACGATCTCAGGAACGTTGTCGAGATTGAATTCCCCGTCGGCAAGCACTGTTGCCGCCATCAACTTCAGAACAGAATTCTTCGCACCCGGCACACGAACCGTGCCATGTAAAGGGCCTCGGTGGTCGATGCGGATAACCGGCTCAACCACCTCTTCTGTCATTCCCGTCCTCTCATTAGGCACTGCAACAGTATGCTCCCGCCGTGACGGTAAGTCGGGGCACTCGAACAGTGACGCGTTCTTGGGAGGCAACGCCCCATCTCCTATCGGTGCTGTCAACACCGCGTCATGACCTCGTAGTAGAAGAACGTTCACCCTCAGGTGACGACAGCGGCCACACGTTTGTTCTCGCAGATGGTCCGTTTTCTCATTGGGAACGCCATGTCAGCATCGACGACAACAGGATCGTTGAAACCACCTCGTATCGCATCGATATCCCATGGTTTGGGTGGGTGTTCTTTTTTCCCATCATGTTCTTTGTCAACCGACTTGGGGTTCGACGCCATCATCTCACCTCCACCCCGCCGTCTCTGCCGTGGTGGGCACCACCCGATCGCCTGAATGCCCGTCAAGTCATGATTCTTGGCCTGCTGGCTGCCGCAGCAATGAGCTCAGCATTCACCAACACTGTCTTCACTCAAACGGTTACGTTCGCAGCAGATGACTTCGGAGTGGGTAATACCGGCGTCGGTGTCGCCGGGTCTCTCGTAAGGGCAGGAATCCTCATCACTATCCCTCTCGCCATCGCCGGCGACCGAATTGGCCGTCGCAAGATTGTCATCGCGATGGCGTGGACCGCTCCGATCATGACCGCCACCGGCGCTCTCGCCCCCAACTTTCCCTTTCTCGTCGCAACCCAGAGCATCGGGCGACCGCTGGGCCTCGCACTCGACTTTCTTATTGCTGTTATCGCCGCTGAGGAGATGCCACGAGGTTCGCGGGCCTACGCCGTTGGCATTATGGCGATGGCGAGCGGCCTCGGTGCGGGTGTCGCTGTCATGGCCCTCCCACTTACCGATCTCGGCCCTTCGGGCTGGAGATGGGTGTTTGCTCTCACGCTCATATGGCTGGTGATCGCGGTTGATCTCACGCGACGGCTTCCCGAGTCACGACGATTTAGCGCGCCGCACGCAGAGCATGTTCCGTTGCATCGCAAACGTTTCTTCACTCTCGCCGCAATCCTCGTCGGTGTGAATCTTCTCGTCGCACCGGCAAGTTTCTTCCAAAATCGCTATCTCAGCGATGTGCGAGAGCTTTCGGGCTCGGCGATCTCACTGTTTAGTTTGGCAACTGCAACGCCAGCAGCAATTGGGCTCATCATTGGTGGGCGGGCGGCAGATCGGCGCGGACGTCGACGCCTCATCGCCATGTCGCTTCCATTCGCTGCGTTACTCATTGTCGCATCGTTCAGCATCGGAGGCCTTCCGATGTGGATCACCGCGTTTGGTGGTGGACTTCTTGGCGGGGTTGCCTACCCCGCCCTTGCGGTCTATCGAGCCGAACTCTTTCCTACTGGCAACAGAAGCCGTGCTGCTGGTCTGCTCACCGTTGCCGCCCTTCTCGGCGGGATTGCCGGCCTCCTCGGTGCCGGCGCACTGCTCGACACCGGGTGGGATTACCGATCGGTCATGGGGCTGCTCATGTTTGGACAGGTCATCGCCGTGATTCTTGTTGTCGTCGGACTTCCTGAGACCGCTCAGCGCGAGCTCGAAGAGATCAGCGGCGACTAACTCGTCACGACTTCGTCAAGATACGACGAGCCTCGGCAAGTTCACGTATCGCTGCGCTTGCATCCTCATGGTCTCCTCCATGATCTGGGTGCACCGATCGCATTTGCTGCCGGTAACGGCGGGAGACTTCCCGAGATGATGGTGACGTCTCTACGTCGGAGAACCCAAGACGTTCCAATGCCCATGCACGTGGGTCGGCGAGAGCGGCGAGTGATGAACTTTGTGCACCGGCAAGGAATGCGACCATCGATGGCCCGATGGGCCCTTTCCAACGCAGAGCCTGAATCAAGACATCTGCGATCGATGATCGATGCTGCTGGTCGAGGCGTTCAATTGCGTAAATCGCTCCGAGGACCTGTGCCAGGTCACCACCACGGTCTGCGAATTCAAATGACATTTCCTCACCTTCACCGATGAGGCGATGAGTGCTGACCGCAAGCCCATGGCGATCGACTTGGTAGCGGTGCCGCATTCGGGGTTGTACCACTCGGCGACCGGCACCGATATCGCTGATGAGCCGACGAAGACCAGTGATGTCATCGCTCGCGAGATCGAGGGCATGGCGAGCCACGACCGCACCCAAGAGAATTCCTCCCAGACCTGGAGCGGGTTCGACCGGCAGAACGAGATGGCCTAGCGCAACTCGGCGAGTCGGCTGCGCTGAACGGGAATGAAAGATTTCCAATTCGGCGAGCAGCATTCCGCCGAGCGTAGCGACGACTGTTCAACGCGTCGTTTTGTGCTCAGAGTTCTGGTGAGAAGTCATACCCACGGACGGCAAAGGTCTCGCAGATCTCGTGCCGCTACCGCGATGTGTTCGGGGTCGAAAGGTTCCTCGGTAAATGACGTTGTCAACTGCTCTACCGCTGCAACCACCGAGGCCCACACGTTCATCGCAAGCCCGTAGGGGGGCGACGACTCAGCGAGTTCCGGTGCGAGTCCGAACAGTTGCATACGAGCTGTCGCATCATCGACGGACCGTGCAAGATTGTCACCGATTGAGAACAAGGCGGCGAGAGCCCCGTCGGGTGCTGAACTATCAAGCACTGCAAGGTCTCCTGATTCGATCGCATCAAGGAGTTCATCAACATCGTCCGCCGCATCACCAATAACGAAGAGCGAATCGCCTTCCCACCGATGAGGAATCTCCCCTGCGATGAGCTGCTCAACGAGCACCCCGCGCTCAGATACCGACCATTCGTCAAGTTGAAATTCAACGGCTTCGTCATCGTCGCCAAGAGCGATGGGAAACGGCCCAATTTCGCGTTCGAGTCGATCAAAAATCTCATCGGTGATGTCTTCAGCGGACTCTGGCACAACAAGTTCGTTATCGCGCCACGCATGGGGAACAGAAGCCGCCGCTAACGACTCAACGAGAGCACTCCGCTGATCGGCATCCCACACGGTGAGGTCGTAGAAGACGTTCACCGCTTCGTCATCATTTGCGTCAAACTCGTGCTGATCGGTCACGCGATGACACTACCTGTTCAGCAACCAGAGAGATTTTCATCTGTCAATGACGTCATGCAAAAAGGCGCCTACCAGTTCGTACTCTCGCCGTCGATGTTCGGTGTTTCGCAACCCATGCCCCTCCCCCTCAAATTCGGTGTAACGCACCTCGACGCCAGATGCATAAAGGGTGTCTCGCAGGGCTCGGCTTTGAGCGACGGGCACGACCGGGTCATCGGTGCCGTGCATCAGTAGCAACGGCTGCCGGATGAGATCAGCTCGACCGACCATCGATCGTTCTTCGTACCGGGGGTCACCGAGAGGTCCGATGAGTGTGTCGTTGTAATGGGCCTCAAAACGGTGAGTTGCCCCTGCTAGGGATGCGGCGTCACTCACCGGATACAACGCAATTCCACCAGCGACCGACTTCGAGTAGTCGATGAGCACACCTAAGACCGCCATCCCTCCCGATGACGACCCCATCACCACTGTCGTCGATGGTGTTGCCCACCCCCGGCGCTGGCATTCAGAAATCACCGCAGCCACATCGTCAACATCGGCGCGGCCCCATTCGCCGTGTAACGCCTGAGTAAACGAGCGCCCGTGACCGGTCGAACCTCGCGGATCAGGAATGATGACATCCCAACCCTGAGACTGCCAATACGCAACTCGGGGCAGAAATTCGACCTGCCATTGGTCGGTTGGGCCGCCATGGATGTGCACGAGACACCGTCCAAGCCCGGCACCGTAACGACGAAACGAGATTCGGTGCCCATCACTAATGGTTTCTTCACAGGAGGGCTCAGACAGTTCAATCGACGCCCACTTTTCGCTCGGACCGACTGCGAGCACCGTGCGACCCCAACGTTCGCTTTCGGTGAGGGATGCCCCACTTTCGAGCCGATACACGACGAGTTGATTGGGTGTTCGCGCTCCACTTCTGAGAGCCGTAATGCCTCCGTGGCCCCAATGGACTTGATGATGCACGCCACGACCGATTGGTTCCCACTTCTGAGCATCAAACGAATACACACAGAGTTCGCCAAACCCATCGAGGTTTCGGGTGAACGCGAGGTGCTCACCGTCAGGTGACATCGCAAATGAGCGCTGTGATGTGCCCCACGACGGGCCGCCATGTTCAACCGCATCAGCAATCAACAACGTTTCGTCACACCACACGTTGAGCCATCCCGAGTCGTCTCGCAGTGACAACACGCCGTGGCGTGAACCGGTGATCTGTTGCTGCTGACCTTTCCCCGCGATGACGGTGATCGAGCGCTCATCAAGGTTGCATCTCACCTGAACTGAGTGGTCCCACGGCATATCGGGAACCGACCAACCCTGCCACATCACCACCTGCTTTCCGCGGTCGCTGATCACGGCAGGGTCTGCACAGAAATCATGCCGGCCGTCATCGAGGCGTTCGACGTCACCATTGCCGATCGCAATCATCCACACCGATCCACGATCAGCGGTCACCACCACTGCGTTGCGGCCAACCACCGGTACCGGACTTTCAATCGGACCGTCCATTGCCGACAACAGCGTTGTTGCTGGGCGTGTCCGATCGGGCCAGACCCGCAGCGTGCCGTCGTACGCCACATAGACGATTGCATCGCCATCGCCAGCAAAACACCAGACCCCTCCACTTCCACCACGCCCCGCCGCCGGTGGCGTATCAATCTCAAGTGTCTTCTCTGATCCCCCGTCAACCAAAACCTCAACGAACGAGCATGCTTCTCCGGAAGGTCGAGAAAGAAAGATGACCGCGTCACCGTCGGGTGTAGGTCGAGGCTCGGTGATATCCCGGCCAGAAAGACACATCTCGATGTCGGGGGTTTCGCCCATGCAGATGACGGTACCTTCCGGCACTACCGTATGGGTATGTCTGACACCAGTGCCCAGCGCCCTGATCGCAACCTTGCCCTCGAACTTGTGCGCGCCACCGAATCAGCTGCTCTCGCCGCAGCACGATGGGTGGGTCGCGGCGACAAAGAGGGTGCTGACGCAGCAGCGGTAGATGCAATGCGCCTCAGCCTTTCCACAGTTCAGATGAACGGCGTCGTCATCATCGGTGAGGGCGAGAAAGATGATGCCCCGATGCTGTATAACAGCGAAGTCGTCGGAGACGGCTCTGACCCGCAAGTTGATGTCGCAGTTGACCCCATTGACGGTACAACGCTGACCGCCCTCGGTCTCAACAATGCGTTGTCAGTGATCGCAGTTGGTGAGCGCGGCTCAATGTTTGATCCGGGCCCCTCGTTCTACATGAAGAAAATTGCGGTTGGGCCCGAGGCTGTCGGCTGTATCGACATCACAGCAAGCCCGACACAAAATCTTCGATGGATCGCGAAGGCCAAGCAGACAACTGTGCGCGACCTCACCGCCGTGATTCTCGACCGGCCTCGACATCAAGACCTCATCGACGAGGTTCGTTCTACCGGTGCTCGCATCCGTCTGATTCGTGATGGCGACGTGTACGGGGCGATTGCAACATCGTGGCCTGATGCCGGTGTCGACGTTCTGTTCGGTATCGGTGGCACCCCTGAAGGTGTGATTAGTGCTGCTGCCCTCAAGAGCATGGGGGGAGAAATTCAAGCAATCGTCGATCCGCAATCAGATGATGAACGAGCGAACGTCGAGGCTGCCGGTATCGACACGAGTCGGGTGCTCAGCCAAGATGATCTCGTTCAAGGCGACAACTGCTTCTTCGCCGCCACAGGACTGACCGATGGCCAACTCCTCCGAGGCGTTCGCTTCGACGGGCGCGGCGCAAGAACACAAAGTCTCGTGATGAGATCCCGATCAGGAACGGTGCGCTTTATCGATGCCCGCCACAGAGTGCGGAAACTCCAGGAGTTTTCTGCGATCGATTACACCTGAACGCCGGCGGCGCTGAGACGAGCGTTTGCCCGCCCGAGCGCTGCAACCGCACTTGCGTCATGTTCTCCACGCAACTGCGATTCCGCACGCTCTTTTGCCGCCTTTGCCCGCTCAACGTCAATCTGCGAGGCAATCTCCGCGGTATCTGAAAGTATCGACACCTTGTTGTTGCTTACCTCGACGAATCCGCCATGGACGGCGATGTCTTCAGTTGAGCCGTCGGCAAGGAACACCCGGGTGTGGCTTTCTGTCAACGCCCCAAGAAATGCGGCGTGGCCTGGCTGAAAGGCGATTTCTCCACCACCGAGGGTACGGGTGATGACCATCGTGGCCTCACCCGAATACAGCACCGCCTCCGGCGATACCACCTCTACGCTCATGGTGGCTGACATCGATCAGCTCTCCCTCAGAGCCTTCGCCTTCGCCTGCACCTGATCGATGTTGCCAACGTTCAAGAATGCCTGCTCAGGAAGGTCGTCGAGTTCACCGTCGATGAGAGCCTCGAATGATTCGACAGTCTCAGCAACAGGTACGTACTCGCCCTTGAGACCGGTGAAGACCTCGGCGACATAGAACGGCTGCGACAAGAAGCGCTGCACCTTACGGGCACGGTTCACGGTGAGACGGTCCTCTTCGGAAAGTTCGTCAAGACCCAGAATTGCGATGATGTCCTGCAGTTCCTTATAGCGCTGGAGCGTCTCCTGCACACGACGAGCCACGTTGTAGTGGTGATCTCCAACCACCTCAGGTGAGAGGATCGTCGAGGTTGACGCCAACGGGTCCACAGCCGGGTAGATACCGAGCGCTGCGACCTGACGAGACAACTCAGTCGTTGCATCAAGGTGCGTGAAGGTCGTGAATGGCGCAGGGTCGGTGTAGTCGTCAGCGGGCACATACACGGCCTGCAGGGACGTAATCGAACGGCCTCGGGTTGAGGTAATGCGCTCCTGCAACTGACCCATCTCGTCAGCGAGCGTTGGCTGGTAACCCACAGCTGATGGCATACGGCCGAGCAGCGTTGACACCTCTGAACCCGCCTGCACGAAACGGAAGATGTTGTCGACGAAGAGCAACACGTCCTGGTTTTGAACGTCGCGGAAGTACTCAGCCATCGTGAGGGCTGACAGCGCAACGCGGAGACGCACGCCTGGTGGCTCGTCCATCTGACCGAAGACCAAGGCGGCCTTTTCAAACACACCTGACTCCATCATTTCAAGACGGAGGTCGGTGCCCTCACGGGTGCGCTCACCAACACCGGCGAACACCGACACACCACCGTGCTGTGATGCCACACGGTTAATCATCTCGGTGATGAGCACGGTCTTGCCCACGCCCGCACCTCCGAAGAGGCCAATCTTGCCACCGGCGACATATGGGGTGAGAAGGTCGATGACCTTAATGCCGGTCTCGAACATGCGAGCCTGCGGCTCAAGAGCGTCGAACGATGGAGCTTCACGGTGAATCTCCCAACGATCCATCTGGTCAAAGCCGTCTGGGTCGTTGTCGAGTGCTTCACCCCACACGTTCCACACGTGTCCGAGCACCTTGTCGCCCACTGGCACGGTGATACCGCGCCCTGTATTGCGGACGGTGGTGCCGCGCGTGAGGCCGTCGGTCGGCTTCAAGCACACGGCGCGAACTCGGCCAGAACCAAGTTGCTGTGCGACTTCTGCCAACACGGGTTGCGGCTGTCCATCGACGATGATGTCGAACTCAAGCGCAGTGTTGAGTTCTGGAAGCGCACCACGTGGGAACTCGACGTCGATCACCGGTCCGGCGATTGCGACGACGCGTCCTGAGGCGAGTTCGGTTTCGGTCATGCTCATGTCAGTTGTCTCCGTGCTGTGCTGCTGGGACGGGCGACTCTCCGAGGAGGTCGACATATTGGGCGGTCGAGGAATTCCCCGAACCGAGGGCTTCGGCACCACCAACGATCTCCATGATCTCGGTGGTAATTGCGTCCTGACGGGCGCGGTTCATAATGATGCTGAGATTGTTAATCAGCTCTTCGGCGTTATCTGTTGCCGACTTCATTGCTCGCTGCCGGAAGGCGTGCTCAGACGCAGCTGCGTTCAGCAATGCGGCATACACACGAGCTTCGACATACCGAGGGATCAGCGTGTCGAGAATGGTGGATGGATCAGGTTCGAATTCGTAGTCTCCGCCGCTGCCATCGGTTGAGCCGGCCTTACCGTCTCCACCTTCGATCGCTTCCGCGGTGAGCGGAACCAAAGGCCGAAGCACGACTTCTTGGCTGCCCGGAGTGATGAATCGGGTGTAGACCAATTCGATGCGGTCAACTTCACCTGACTCGTACATCGCTACCGCAGCCTGGGCGATCTCGCGAGCATTCTCATACGACGGGCTATCGCTGTACCCTCCGAAGGCTCCCGCAACGTTGTAATTGCGGAACTTGAAATAGCTCTCGGCCTTGCGGCCTGAGGTGACGATTCGGTAGTCCTTGCCGGCGAGGGTGTCTGCTTTGATCTCGCCCTCAGCCGCACGCTGCACTCCGGCGTTGTAGCCGCCGCACAATCCACGGTCGGCGGAGATCACGACGTAGCAGGTTGTGCGAATCTCATCTCGCCCAAGCAACAACGGTGAATCTGATGAGCCACCAGCAGCAGCGAGGTCTTTCACAACCTCGGTGATCTGCTCCGAGTACGGCACAGCGGCCTGTACTCGTTGCTGGGCTTTCACGATTCGTGAGCCCGCAATCAGTTCCATGGCGCGCGTGATCTTCTTGGTGGCCTGCATCGACTTGATGCGACCGCGAAGAATGCGCTCCTGACCTCCTGCCATCTAGATCACTCCGTGGCGAGGGTCTTGTCGGAATTTGCGTCGCCGACTTCGTCAGCGTCAACAGCCGTTGGATCGGCGTTCACGCCTGATGCCGCACTGGCTGCAACGAACGAGTCTTTGAATGATTGAACGATGTCGTCGAGGCTGTCAGGCACACCTGAAGTACGGATCTCCTGCAAGAGACCTGCGTGACGGCTTCGCATGAACTCAAGAAGTTCTTCTTCGAAGCGACCGACATCAGCCACTGGAACGTCGTCGATGTAGCCCTTCGTGCCGGCGAAAATCGACACCACTTGCTCTTCAACTGACATTGGGCTGTTGAGGGGCTGCTTCAGCAGCTCAACGAGACGGTAGCCACGCTCGAGCTGCGCTTTTGACACTGCGTCAAGCTCTGAGCCGAATGTTGCGAATGCTTCGAGCTCGCGGAACTGGGCGAGGTCGAGCTTCAGCGTTCCAGCGACACCCTTCATCGACTTGATCTGCGCTGCGCCACCTACTCGTGACACCGAGATACCCACGTCGACCGCAGGGCGAACACCTGACTTGAAGAGGTTGTCCTGCAGGTACACCTGACCGTCGGTGATCGAAATCACGTTGGTCGGAATGAACGCTGATACGTCGCCGGCCTTCGTCTCAATGATCGGAAGAGCGGTAAGTGAGCCTGCGCCGTTCTCATCGGAGAGTTTTGCGGCACGCTCGAGGAGACGGCTGTGCAAGTAGAAGACGTCACCGGGATACGCCTCACGGCCTGGTGGGCGGCGCAACAACAGCGACAGCTGGCGATAGGCCTCAGCCTGCTTGGAAAGGTCGTCGTAGACAACGAGGGCGTGCTCGCCGTTTTCCATCCAGTGCTGACCCATTGCGCAACCGGCGTAGGGAGCAAGGTATTTGAACGGCGCCGAGTCGGCAGCAGGAGCGGTCACCACGACGGTGTACTCCATAGCGCCGGCCTCACGAAGCGTCTCAACGGTCTGAGCGACGGTTGAACCCTTCTGGCCGATCGCAACGTAAATGCACTTCACGCCCTGTCCCTTTTGGTTCAGGATCGTGTCGATTGCAACCGTGGTCTTACCGGTCTTGCGGTCACCAATGATGAGCTCACGCTGACCACGGCCAATCGGCGTCATGGCGTCAATCGCCTTGATGCCAGTCTGCAACGGCTCGTGCACCGGCTTGCGACCCATGATGCCAGGCGCCTGGATTTCCATACGGCGCATCTCGACGCCAACAAGGTCACCCTTGCCGTCAACCGGCTCGCCGATTGCGTTCACGACGCGACCGAGAACACCGTCGCCTGACGGCACCGACAAAATGCGTCCGGTAGCCGTGACCGACTGGCCCTCTTCGATCTGGTCTGATGACCCGAGGACCACCGCACCAATCGAACCTTCATCAAGGTTGAGAGCGAGACCGAGGACGCCTCCAGGGAATTCGAGAAGCTCGTTCACCGCAGCGTCGGGCAAGCCAGCAACACGGGCAATACCATCACCAACTTCGACGACCCGACCAACGGTGCGAGCCTCGACCGATGGCTCGTAGCCATCGAGGTTCTTTGTGATTGCTGCCGCAATATCGGCAGCGGAAAGTGTGAGTTCAGCCATGACGTGTTCTCCTAGAGACGGCTCTTCAACTGGTCAAGACGGGTACGAACGCTTCCATCGATGACGCTGTCACCAACGGTTGCGACGACTCCACCGATCACGGTGGGGTCAATAACAACTTTGAGATTCACCTCATGCCCAGATGAGTTGGTCAAGGCTGCTTTCAAGCGGCTCACCTGGTCATCTGAGAGGGCGACCGCAGTGCGAACTTCTGCGACTGCGAGATCTTTTGAGGCCGATGCTCGGGCGACGAGGCTGTCGATGATCTCAGGAAGATCACGGCCACGGCCGGAACCAATGACCATCGACACCAACTGCATGGTCGTCGAGGTCGCTTGACCATCGAGCAGGCTCTCTACGATGCCTTGACGACGATCGGCCGGCACCATGTCATCGGTGAGTGCGGCACGGAGTGCATCGCTCGACTCGTATGAGCGAGCGAACCGAAACAGTTCGTCTTCAACCTCGTCGAGATTGCCTTCCGCTCGAGCGATTTCAAACAGGGCTCGTGCGTAACCCTCAATACGTGCGTCACTCATGATCCGGCACCTACCTTCTGAATGAAGTCTTCGATCAGTGCTTGCTGAGTTGCATCATCAAGAGTTTCGGCGACCAATTGATCGACGACCGATGATGAGATTCGGGATACTTCAACTCGGAGCTCATCACCCATGCGACCCGCAAGACCCGCTGACTCAGCCTCTGCGCGTGCTTCGAGATCGGCGATCTCTGCAGCCAAACGCTCACGGCCCTCTGACAGCAACGCAGCGGCTTGCTCATCGGCCTCGGCGAGGAGACGGGCACGCTCAGAAGCGATGTCACCAGCAGCACGACGAATCTCTTCGGCCTCGGTGCGAGCCGACTCGAGTGCTTCAGCAGCACCATCGAGTTCAGCCTGGATCTTTGCGGTGCGGTCAGCCATGCCCTTCTTCGCAGCAGGGCCTCCGAACTTGTAGATCAAAGCAAAAATGATGATCGACGCAATACCGCCATAAATCAGTTCGGAGAGCGGTGGCAATAGCCAGTTAACACTCTGTGCGGGATCGATATCTCCCGCGGCAATCAGGTTCATCGTGTTGCTCCTGACGTCATTGAGCCCTCAACAGCTGCCGACACGGCTCCCGCATCGGGGGCACGCCCAGTTGCGAGTTCGACGGTGCGGGCGGCGACGGTTGCGGCTGCTGAACCAATATCACCCCGAATTGCGTCATGCGCAGCAGCAGCCTCGGCGGCAGCCGCGTCTCGAGCGCTTGAGATGCGAGCGTTGGCCTCAGCGAGTTGCGCTGAACGCTCTTGCTCCAACGTGGCGCGGGCAGCATCGATACGAGATGCGGCCTCAGCTTTCACTTCGGAGAGCGCAGCCTCATATGCGGCTACCTCAGCTTCTGCTTCGCTGCGAGCCTGATCGGCTTCAGCGTGCGCACCACGAATCGAGTCGTAGCGAGCATCCATGCTCCGACGAAGGCGCGGATACAGGAAGAAGCGCATGAGCAACGCAAAGAGGATGAATGCACCGGCACCCCAGTACAACTCTTTGGCTTCAGGCATGATCGGGCTTGGGCCCGGATCGCACTTCCCTAGCGATTCGATCTTTTCTGAAGGATCTTTACCCTCAGGAATGATCGAACAATCCGCGTACGTGTACTCGGAGTAGCCCTCCTCGCCTTCGCTGGCGGAGAGGAGCACTTCAGGTCCATTTGACCCGTATGTCACGACGGCTGTCAGCACGTCAACTCCTTGATCTGCAGTTATCGGTTACGTATACGAGATCCGGTCGATGCCGGATCGAGTGATCAGAGACCGATGAGGATGAAGACCACGAAGCCGATGAGGGCGAGCGCCTCGGTGAAGGCGATGCCAAGGAACATCGTGGTGCGGACCATGCCGGCAGCCTCTGGCTGACGGGCCATTGCCTCAACGGACTTACCGACCAGGTAGCCAATGCCGATACCGGGGCCAATTGCGGCGAGTCCGTAAGCGAACCCGGCCGAACTAGCGGCGGCTGCAGCCTTGTCGGCTTCCTGAGCGAGAATGGTGAATGCTTCCATGTTGGGGTTGTCTCCTGGTTGGTTTGTAAGGGGAGAAATCGGTCCTGAGTGTTAGTGCTCAGGATGGGCGGCGCCACCGATGTACACGGCGGCGAGGATCGTGAAGATGTAAGCCTGCAAGAACGCGACGAGAACCTCGAACGCGGTGAGGAACACCAGCATGAAGAACGGCAAAATGCCGACCGGAACCAGGGCAATGTTGCCGCCCTGAACCAATTCCTTCGTGAGAAGGGCAAAGGTCACGAGAAGGATGTGACCAGCGAGCATGTTGGCAAACAGACGAACTGTCAGCGAGAACGGACGCACGAGGAACGTCGAGATGAACTCGATCGGCGTCACGAGGATGTAGAGCGGCCCGGGCACCCCAGGAGGGAAGAGCGAGTTCTTGAGATATCCGAGGCCCTGGTGCTTGAAGCCAACGCCGATGAAGACGACCCACACGAGCAGTGAAAGGAAAAGTGGGAGCGCCATTCGAGCAGTTGCTGGCATCTGAATGACCGGAATAATTCCCGGAACGTTGCAGAGGTAGATAAACGAGAAAAGGCTGAGAAGGAATGGTGTCCATCCGAGGCCATCGCGACCCATCGTCGGCATGACGATCTGGTTTTCGATGAATTCAACAATTGCTTCTGCGAGGTTTCGAACTCCCTTGGGAGCCTTCGAGCCATCGGAGTTACCGGCGATGAGGAAGATCACCGACGCAATCACCGCAGCGAGCACCGAGATGATGGCGACCTTGTTGAACGACGGGAACACATCACTCCATCGGAGGATTTCGTTAATTGGTGGAAATTCGAGTGCGAACACGATTGTTTCGTTCCTGTTGTTTCTACGGGCGGGCAGGTTTTAGGCCAGCGTGAGCCAGCGAGATTGCTACGTACTTCAACTCCCACACGAGGAGTCCTATATGAGACACGATTATGGTCGCTCCGAGTGCGGGACGCGAAATCCATGATGCGTCACGCACGAGAAGGAAGGCAACGAGAATCAATCCTAGACGAATGAGGTAGCCGAACAACGTGGCGGCCATCACTAATGCGGTAGAAATTTTGGCGGCGCCTGAGACGAGTGCAGCGGCCAACAAAAAGTTGACGAAGACAAGTCCAAGAGCGAACGCCGCCGACAACGCTCCGGGGCCGCCCCAAGGCATCGCTGCCACCGCGATGATCAAGGGGGTGACGTAGATACCGCGCTTGACCATGTCGAGCGAAATTCGCACTTCAATCGGGTTGTCATCGAGTTCAGGCGTCGACATATCTGGAGTCGTCATCGAGTCGTCCTCGCTTGTGAAGCCTCACGACGCTCAGCTTCAAGGCGTTCCATACGGCTGTCGTAGTCGAGTTTCATCTTGACGAAGGAGCCGGCGGCAGCAAAGAGCACAAGTCCGATCATGAAGAGTGGACGAGTTCCCAGCCATCGGTCGACCAGCCAGCCAATTCCGAGAAAGAACGCAAGAAGGAGCGCAGTTTCCATCCCGCGACCCAAGTTGTCGTCGGCTCCGCCAGCGCGGGAATCTCGGGCTTGGGTAAAGAGCAACTTCATAGGAGGTAGCGAGTCATCAGCAAGCACCACCTGTGCTTGACAACGTCCGAAAAACTAGACGATGTACGCCGGCGTTCGCAACCATCTCGTGTTGCAGTTTCTTGGCATTTTCCATCGGTGAAGAAGCGCGAAGTTCAGTCGTCTGAGGTGATCTGTTCAGATGCGGGTCGAAGCAGTGCCGCCTCAATCTCTTCAGCCCGCTTTCGGCGGACGCTCGGATGCAGCACCGTGAACAACACGATCGCGATCGCCCCCATTCCAAATGGCAGGTACGTCGGGTTGGTGCCTGTGAGCACCGGATACAGCGTGAATGCTGACAGCAACGCCGTCCACGTCCACAAGATGGCAACACTTCGACGGTGACCATGACCAAGGTTCATCAAGCGGTGATGAAGATGGCCCTTATCAGCAACGTCAATCGCTTGACGCTGTGAGGCACGACGCACGATCGCAAACAGCGTGTCGAGAATTGGGACACCAAGAATGAGCACTGGGATCGCCAACGGAGCAAGGAAGAAAAACGTTTGGCCGACGAACGCCTGGGTCAATGGATCAGCTCGGCCTCCAACCATGCCTGTCGCAACCGCAAGAAGGAGACCAAGAAGGAACGCTCCCCCGTCGCCCATAAAGATGGTCGCCGGGTTGAAATTATGTGGAAGGAATCCAATCGCAATTCCGGCCGCGATGATTGCGACGAGTGGCCCCAAGTTGGGTTGGCTTAAGAGCCCAAGATCAGACAATTTGAATGCGTACAGAAAAAACGCTCCTGCCCCGATTGCGACGATTCCTGCGGCCAGCCCATCAAGACCATCGATCAAGTTGATCGCTTGAGTCATACCTAGCAACCAGATCACGGTCACCACTGGCTGCCAGTCGCCCGACAAAATAAACACGTCGAGATAAGGAACGCGGAAGTAGTACATCGTCGCACCGAACCATGTCAACAACATTGCCGCAATAACGATGCCAGTCACTTTGGCCGGAGGAGCAAGATCTCGGGTGTCGTCGAAGAATCCAATAGCGGTGATGGCAAGCGCAGCGAGAATGACACCAATGTGTTCGATGCTCCCATCGAAAAGGGCGTCGAAACGGCCAAGCGACTGTGCGAACGCAAGCGCAATTACAAGTCCGAGCAACATTCCGAGACCACCGACGTTCGGAATCGCTGTTGTGTGGACACTTCGGTCATTAGGTTGCGCAACCCAACCTCGTCGCTGCGCGATCTTGCTCACGACAGGAGTGGTCAGAAACGTGACTACAGCCGCCACGAACCCAATGATGAGGTAGTCAAAGAGGCTCGGCATGGCGTGACCTTAGACCCGATACGGCTTAGTACGCCGGGAACCTCTCACAGAGATCAGCAACCTCTCGACGGACCTCAGCCACCACTTGCGCATCGCTTCGATGACGCAATGTTCGAGCGATGAGATCAGCGATCACCGGCATCTCGACAGCCCCCATTCCCTGGGTCGTCACCGACGGTGTCCCGATGCGAACACCGCTCGTCACAAATGGGCTTCGAGGGTCGTCGGGAACCGTGTTCTTATTCAACGTGATACCTGCATCGTCGAGAACGGCCTGCGCTTCCTTGCCGGTCAGTTCGGCGTCAAAGGGCTGGAGATCAACGACGATCATGTGAGTATCGGTGCCACCCGACACCATTCTGAACCCGTGACCAGCGAGACAGTCGGCAAGTTGAGAGGCGTTCGAGACAATGCGGTGGGCGTATTCGCCGAACTCCGGTGACGCCGCTTCTTTAAACGCAATCGCTTTGCCCGCAATCACATGCTCCAACGGGCCGCCTTGCCAACCTGGAAATACCGCTTTATCGATTGCGGCAGCATGCTCAGCTTTCGCCAGAATGCAACCACCACGAGGGCCTCGCAAGGTCTTGTGTGTCGTAAACGTCACGACATCAGCAAACGGAACCGGGTTTGGATGGGCGCCACCTGCAACGAGCCCAGCGAGGTGAGCAATATCAAATAGCAGCAACGCACCGACCTCATCGGCAATCTTTTTGAACGGCTCAGGGTCGAGCCGGCGGGGGTAACTCGTCGTACCCGCCACGATGAGTTTTGGTCGGTGCTCTACTGCAAGCTCACGAACACGGTCCATGTCGATACGTTCCTCAGCACCAACACCAAACGACACAAAGTTATAGAGCAGCCCGCTTGCATTAACCGGGGAACCATGTGTGAGATGGCCACCGTGGTCAAGACTGAGCCCGAGCACGGTGTCACCGGGTGACAGCAATGCCTGATACACGCACATATTTGCGTTAGCGCCGGAGTGTGGCTGCACGTTTGCGTGGTCGGCTCCAAACAAACGTTTCACTCTTTCAATCGCAATCGACTCAATCGAGTCGACGATCTGGTTGCCTCCGTAGTAACGCTTGCCCGGGTAGCCCTCTGCATATTTGTTGGTGAGAATTGACCCAACAGCCTTCATGACCGCAGGGGAAGTGAAATTTTCGCTCGCAATGAGCTGCAGACCCGTTTGCTGTCGATCAAACTCGGCCTCGAGCAACGCCTCAACTTCGAGGTCGGGCTGCGCATCAGATGGAAACGGCATGGTTAGAACTCCTCCTCGAGAGCGGTGAGTTGATCGACTCTTCTTGCGTGACGACCTCCCTCAAACTCGGTTGAAAGAAAGGCCTCAACAATTTCTTCGGCGAGCCCCACACCGACAACTCGAGCACCAATCGACAGCACGTTGGCATCGTTGTGTTGTCGTGCCATGCGGGCGGTGTACAGGCAATTGCACAACGCGGCCCGAACACCTCGGACCTTATTTGCCGCCAACTGTTCGCCCTGCCCGCTTCCTCCGAGCACGATGCCGACATCAGCTTCGCCATCGCGCACAGATCGTCCGGCAGCTGAACAAAATTCTGGATAGTCGACGCTGTCGGTGGAGTGTGTCCCGTGGTCGATCACGTGGTGACCCGACGCTTCGACATAGGCAATGAGGTGTTGTTTAAGTTCGAAGCCGGCGTGATCACAGCCGAAAGAGATGGTCGCCACGACTGCAAAGTGTACGGCCGAACGTGCCTAGGGTCACGGACGTGCCAACAATCTCAGCTCGTACACCAGTGATCATCGGCGTCGGCCAAGTGCAACAGCGGGTCGACGACCCGAGTGAGGCCGCCGATGCAACCGTGTTGATGGCGAACGCCATCAGATCAGCGGCCGACGATGCAACCTCAACTGGTGACTCGATTCGTTCAGCTGATGTGCTCGCAATCGTGCACACCTTGTCGTGGCGATACGGCGACCCGGCCCGGGTGGTGGCCGACCGGCTCGGTATTAGCCCTCGCCGAGTCGTCACCCCAATGGGCGGCAACTCGCCTCAATCTCTCGTCAACTCTGCCTCACAACGAATCCTTCGAGGAGAACTTGACTGCGCACTTCTTGTCGGCGGCGAAACATGGCGCTCACGAATGCGGGCCAGAAAGCACGGCGTCGATCTCGACTGGCCAAAAGTTGATCCAGAAGTACTTGAACAGGAACCACCAGAAACATGGGGTCACGACCTGCAAATGTCAAACGCAGAGGAGACCGAACTGGGTCTCATCATGCCGGTGCAGGTGTACCCGATGTTTGAAACAGCAATCAGAGCTTCCCGGGGCGTCAGCCCTGAGCAACACCTCGCCGATGTCGGTCGTATGTGGTCAGCATTTAGCGCCGTCGCAGAGCAGAACCCGAATGCCTGGCTACGACAATCACTGAGCCCGAGTGAGATCACCACACCATCAGAGTCAAACCGCATGGTCGGTTACCCCTATACAAAAGCGATGAACTCGAATAATGACGTTGACATGGCAGCAGCGATCATCATTTGTTCGGCTGAGCATGCGGAGTCACTCGGGGTGCCAAGAGACCAGTGGGTCTTCCCCCACAGTGGTTCTGACTGCCACGAACATCCGTTCATCACCGATCGCGACAATTTCTCTCAGACACCTGCCGTTGAGTTGGGTGGTCGACACGCACTCGAGTTGGCCTCGCTTGATATCGATGACATCGCTCATCTCGATCTCTACTCGTGCTTTCCTTCGGCGGTGCAACTCGGTGCTCGCTCTCTCGGTATCGACCCGTACAGCGAAAGCCGTCCACTCACTCAGACCGGCGGGCTCTCATTTGCTGGCGGACCATGGAATGAATACGTCATGCATTCGATTGCGACGATGGTCGAGACCCTCCGCAACGACCCAGGATCTACAGGTCTGGTGTGGGCCAACGGCGGGTTCGTGACGAAGCATGCGTTTGGCACCTATTCGACGACACCGCCATCTCAAGATTTCAGACATGCCGAGCCTCAAGACGAGATCGATGCTCTTCCCAAGGCGGGCTGGGCTGACGCTGAAACCGCATCTCACGACAGCACCACTTACATCGAGGCCTACACCGTCATGCACGGACGGACATCTCAGCCAGAAACCGCCTGGGCCGCGATCAGACTTGCCGATGGCCGGCGCACATTTGGCAAGAGTGACGACCCCGCACTGCTCGCTCACCTTCTCGAGGGCGAGCACGTGGGTGAGGTTGTTCAGGTGATGGGCGATCACCGCTTTGAACCCGTGAACTAAGTCGGCAGTGACGTGACCTACTGAGAGGTGGCATGATCACACCATGACGAGTTCATCTACGAAGCCCCGCATCATCCTCGATTGCGATCCCGGCCACGACGACGCGGTTGCGATCGTTGTCGCCGCACACACATGCGAGTTACTGGGCATCACAACGGTGGCGGGTAACGCCCCGCTCGACAGGACCACTCACAACGCCCGAGTGCTTCGACACATGCTCGACCTTGACGTCGAGGTGCACTCAGGGGCCGGTCGGCCGATGGTGGTCGAGCCAGCATTTGCCGGATACGTCCACGGCGAAAGTGGTCTTGACGGCGCTGACCTTCCCGAACCGACTCGGCCGCTTGATGGAACCGACGGCATTCAATTCCTTATCGAAACTGCCCGCTCCAACCCTGGCTGCCACCTTGTCGTCACTGGGCCGATGACGAATATTGCTCTTGCGCTGCGAAGCGACCCCTCGCTCGGAGACCACATCGCCGGCATCTCGTTTATGGGTGGCGGCACATTTGGAAATCGCACTGCGATGTCTGAATTCAATTTCTGGGCTGACCCGCATGCGGCTGCGGTCGTCGTCAACTCGGGCCTCCCTCTCATCATGGCTGGCCTCGACGTCACCCACCAGTTTCAAGCGACCGCGCCCCGCATCGAACAGGTGAAATCAATTGACGGGCAACTCGCACACGTGCTCTCCGGCTTATTCGATTTCTTTTCTGCGAATTACAGCTCACGTCACGACGACATGGAAGGCGCAGCCGTTCACGATCCTCTTGCGGTACTCGCGCTCAGCCATCGTCAGCTGTTCGAGTCGGAAGAACGATTCGTCGACGTCGTTACCGACGGCGATCACACTCGAGGAATGACCGTTGTCGATCAACGAACCCTCATCGATCGGCCCGCTGCGAACTGCACAGTGCTCACCAAGGTTGACGCGGATGCCGCCTGGGATGTCGCCGCAGCGGCGATCGCTGCGGGAAGCGTTGAGCGGTGACCACCGACTCCTTCCCACGCCAGTACGCCCGCACGCGCCGCTTCTCCCTCGGCGAGCCACGCGACCTCCGGATTAGTCCTGACCACTCAACCGTGTTCTTTGCGCGATCAAAGAGCGGTAGCGACCCCGTCACCTGCCTCTGGGCATGTGATTTGAACACAGGTCGCGAGCGGCTCATTGTCGACCCCAGCGAACTCAACGCCGACTCAGAGCGCTCAGATGCCGAGCGGGCCGTTCGTGAACGCCTCCGTGAGTCGGCCGAGGGCATCACCTCATTCGACACTGACCATGGCTGCACGACCGCAGTGTTCACCGTGTCGGGAAGCGTCTTTCGGGTCGACCTCGCCTCAGGCGAACTCACCGCAGTTGACGTTGGTGCTGGAGCCTTTGATCCGCGACTCTCGCCGGATGGTCAACACCTCGCCGTCGTGACCGGCACCACATTTAAGGTCGTATCGATAGCGGCACCCCAGACACCGCTCATCGAACTCAGTAGCGACAGCGCTGACATCAGGTGGGGTGTGGCCGAGTTCATTGCCGCTGAGGAAATGGGACGGATGCGCGGGCATTGGTGGTCGCCAGATGGCACACAACTTCTCGTCGCCCGGGTCGATAACAGCCCCGTGTCGGAGTGGTCACTCAGCGACCCGGCGCAGCCCTGGGCACAACACCAGTCGATGAAATACCCGGCGGCTGGAACTGCAAATGCCACGGCCACCTTCCACCTTGTCGATCTCTCATCAGGAGCGCTAACTCCAGTCGAGTGGGACGCCGCTGCCTTCGAATACGTGGCGAGAGCGTCGTGGGACTCATTTGGGCCTCTCTTGACGGTGCAATCGCGTGATCAACGAACTCTCAATGTGCTTCGGGTTGATCCGATCGACGGGTCAACCACCGCTATCTGGCACGACGAGGATGAGCACTGGGTTGAGCTTGTTCCGGGCACACCCGTTGGAATCGGGCTCGACAACGTCGTGACCGCAGCAGACCGAGATGGTGCCCGTCGCCTCATCATTGATGGTGAACCGGTCACACCTGCCGACCTTCAAGTCCGGTCGGTTATTCACGCTCATCACGATGGCGTGTTGTTCACCGCGAACCCGATCGACAACGGCACTGTTCAACACCTTTGGGTCTGGCACCGCAAGGGTGGCCTTTCCGAACTCGTTGGCGGCGACGTCGTCGCACAAGCGGCCGGAACCACCGAATTCGCCATCACGAAAACCGCAGACCTTCACCACGCAGGTCAGCCGTGGACACTCCCAAATGGACATCAGCTCGCATCATTTTCAGAACACCCTCTCTGCGAACCACACGTGACGATCGCTCGAGGCATCGCAGAAGACGGTCACGCGCTCGACGTTGCGATTCTGCTTCCCTCAACGCCGATCACCGGCCCATTACCGGTGCTTGTTGACCCCTACGGCGGCCCGCACGCGCTGCGGGTCGTTCGATCGCAACGTGCACATCTCAACTCCCAATGGTTCGCTGATCAAGGGTTCGCTGTCGTCATTTGCGATGGCCGAGGCACCCCAGGCCGAGGATCGTCGTGGGAACGTGCAGTCCATGGAGACCTCGCGTCACCGGTTCTCGATGACCAAGTGACCGCACTCGACATCGCAGCGAAGCACTGCGAAACACACCTCGGCTGCACCCTCGATCTCTCACGGGTTGCAATCCGAGGATGGAGTTTTGGCGGTTACCTCTCGGCACTCGCAGTCATGCGAAGGCCTGATCGCTTTCATGTTGCTGTCGCCGGAGCACCAGTCACCGAATGGCGCTGGTACGACACTCACTACACCGAGCGGTATCTCGGGAATCCGGCGGTCGATGACACCGCCTATCGACGATCATCACTCATCGAAGATCTCGAGTCACTCGAACGACCGCTATTGCTCGTTCACGGTCTCGCTGACGACAACGTTGTTGCCGCTCACACCCTGCAACTGTCGTCTGCACTGCTATCGATCGGCGCTCCACATTCTGTTCTCCCACTCGCTGGGGTGAGCCACATGACCCCTCAAGAAGTCGTTGCTGAACATCTCCTCAATCTTCAACTTGACTTCATCCGTCAGCACCTGTCGTCTTCCCAAAACCACTAACTCGCTCCGAATGCATGTCGCTACACGAGTCGATAACCCATGAGAAGTTCACCTCGGCTTACCGCTGCTCAAGCAGTAACACGTTCACTGCGCGAGCAACGCTTCACTCATCCCCCTCGGTCATCTGATGTCGGTACTTGATCTCATCATCATCGGAATCGCCGTCTGTCTCGGCGCCATCGTGAAGAGCGTCACGGGAATGGGCCTCCCACTCATCGCGCTCCCTATCATCTCGCTCTTCGTTTCACCTGAAACCGGGATCGCCATTCTCGCCATACCCTCAATTGTTCAGAACGCCGGAATTGTCAGCACTAACTGGCACGCACGTACAGAAACCCGAGGTCTCACTTCGTTTTGTCTTGCCGGTGGAGTCGGAGTGGTGATCGGCACGCTCTCACTTGGCGCTGTACCTGAACACATCACACTCATCGCGCTCAACATCACCATCATCACCTGGCTCTACCAGCGTCTCCGGAACCCCGACCACAACATTCCGAAAACAAAGGAGCGCCTGCTGTCGCCTGCAGCCGGAATCGTCGCTGGGATCTTCCAAGGTGGATCTGGTGTGTCGGGGCCTGTCGTTGCCGCATGGCATCAAGGGTTACGGCTCCAACGAGATGCATTCGTATTTTCCATCGCCACTGCGTTTGGTCTCATCGGAACCACTCAGACCATCACCCTCGCGGTGAATGGTCATCTTGAGGGCAGAGTGCTCGTCTCACTGGCGATTTCCGCCATCGTCCTTATCTCTGTGCCGATCGGACCACCACTTCGGCGCCGGCTATCGGGCGCAGCATTTGACCGTGCGGTGATCGGCCTCGTCATTGCGTCGTGCATCAGCCTCACCGTCGACATTGTCATATCTCTTGCCCGCTGATTGAGCGCACTCTCGGCACTCACTAATGTGGAATCAGACTCGTTTGGCAGATGGGGGCATCGAGACATGACGATTGACGATTACGCACTGAGTGACCGTTACACGCAGGAGCAGACGACGTCGTTCCTTTCCGGCGTTCAAGCACTTGCGCGGCTTCCCCTTGAGCAGCTCATGGCCGACAAGAACAACGGGCTCAATACCGCAGCATTTGTGAGCGGATACCCAGGGTCGCCTCTTGGCGGTTACGGAGATGAAGTTGATCGCGCAACATCGATTAACGCCGACCTTCCGCTTCGCCATATTCCAGCAATCAACGAAGAACACGCGGCAACAGCGGTCATGGGATCTCAACTCGTCACAACCCGCGCAGATGCCCTCCACCAAGGCGTTGTCGGGGTCTGGTACGGAAAAGCTCCAGGCCTTGAACGCGCCAGCGATGCGATTCGCCACGCCGTGCTCGCCGGCACCGGCGCCTACGGTGGCGTCGTCGCTCTCGTCGGTGACGATCCGGGTGCGAAGAGCTCGACCGTGCCATCGAATTCGACCGATATTCTCGCCGCACTGCGCATACCAGTCCTCGTGCCCGGCGATCCAGCTGCCCTACTCGAACTTGGCCGTCACGCGATTTCAATGAGTAGAGCGGCAGGGCTTTGGGCCTCAGTACGGGTCGTCGCCGACGTTGCCGACGGCACCTCCTCGGTACAGCTTGACGCCTTACAGCATCATCCGGTGTCGCCGGAGCGCCCAGCCAACCTCTTGGCACCCACCGGTCGGGTGATATCACCGTTCAACCTTGAGCTCGAACGTGAACTCATTGAAGTTCGGCTTCCCATCGCGCTCGACTACATCCGCCTCAACAAGCTCAACCGCGTGACCGCTGGCAATGACCGAGCCGAGGTTGGCATTATCGCGTCGGGCAACACCCATCGGCAGGTACATGAGGCGCTCAAACGACTCGGCATGCAGTCGAACGACGACATTGCAAGCAATGGCATCCGAATCCTCGAGATGGCGGTGACCTACCCGGTTGACACATCCACCATCAAGAAGTTCGCTCACGGACTGAGCGAACTCATCATCATCGAAGAAAAGCAACCGATCGTCGAAACCGCGGTCCGCGACATTCTTTCGGGGGCCGCGAATTCGCCACGCATTATCGGTAAGTCGGTTCACCATGCCGACCCGATCGCACCCCACCACGGGACGCTCGACACCGGCACGATCACCACCGCGTTACGAACCCAACTCAGCGAACGACTCGGTGACCGCCTTGCTCCGGTCGCCCCGCAGCAAATTCATCACATTGAACTCACAGTTGAGCGCAGCCCATTCTTCTGCTCGGGCTGCCCACACAACTCCTCAACGGTGGTTCCTGAGGGGTCGGTAGTCGGAGCAGGAATTGGATGTCACACGATGGTCATGCTCGGCGAACCAGGCCGGGGCGGCGACATTGTTGGTGTCACCGCGATGGGCAACGAAGGATCGCTCTGGATCGGAATGGAAGATTTTGTTTCCACCGATCACATGATCCAGAACATCGGTGACGGCACGTACTTCCACAGCGGGCAGCTCGCCATCACCTCCGCCGTTGCGGCAGGAAGCCACATGACATTTAAATTGCTCTACAACGGCGCTGTATCGATGACCGGTGGCCAAACGCCATCTGGTCAACTGTCGCCCGCCGCGGTAGCCGCCAATCTTCTCCGCCAAGGAGTCACTCGTGTCATCGTCACCACCGACGACACCGACCGGCATAACGACTGGCCAACCGAGGTTGACGTCTGGCATCGCTCTCGCCTCATCGAAGCACAAGAAGTGCTCGCGGCAACCCCGGGCGTCACCGTGCTCATCCACGATCAGCCATGTGCCGCCGAACTCCGGCGCGATCGCAAACGCGGGCGTGCTGTCACCCCGACCGATCGCATCGTGATCGACCATCGCATCTGCGAGGGCTGCGGTGATTGCGGCCGCACCAGCAACTGCCTGTCGGTGCAGGCATTCGACACCCCGTGGGGTCGAAAAACTCGCATCGATCAGAACTCCTGCAACCTTGACCAGTCATGCGTCGATGGTGACTGCCCATCGTTTATTGCTGTTGACACCGAGCCAAGCCTCTTCGCTCGCCTCACCTCACGCATGTTCGATCGCAATGGCACACCGACACGCCAAACCTCAACCGAGATTCCGCCGACTGAGCCACCCACTCCGACCGCTTCAACAGATCGAGACGACCTCGCGATTCGACTCACCGGCGTTGGTGGAACCGGAGTGGTCACCGTCGCACAAGTGATCGGTACCGCAGCAACGCTCGACGGTTGGAGTGTTCAAGGCATTGACCAGATCGGCCTCAGCCAGAAAGCCGGTCCGGTAGTGAGTGACATCCGACTTTCGCGCGGAGGCGCAGTGCAAGCAAGCCGCCTTGGTCAAGGCGATGCGGATGTACTGATCGCTCTTGACAACCTCGTTGCCGCTGGAGCGAACGGTCTTGGAGTCATTTCACCAACGACCATGGTGGTCGGCTCATCGACCGAGACACCCACCGCGTCGATGATTGCGCACCCTGAACTGCACCTACCCAATAGCGATGACATCGAAAGCGCCTTGGGTGATGCGACAGACAGCACGAAGCAACTCTGGGCTGACGCAGCTCAGATCACCACCCGCTTTTTGGGCGATGCGACAACGGCGAATGTCTTCGTCGTCGGGATGGCCGTTCAGATTGGCGCATTGCCGATTTCGCTCGACAGCCTCTCCGAGGCAATCCGGGTGAATGGTGCTGCAGTTGAGGCCAACCTCACGGCACTTCGCCTCGGCCGCCTGTACGCAGTCGGTCAGTTGAACATCGATGCACCTTCGTCAACCACAGCAGAAGTCGAACTTCCCGACGACGTCATCGGGCGCTGCGCTGAGGACGTAAGAGCCCATAGCGGCACTCGCTCATCGCAACGCTTCCTCGACACCGTTCAACGGGTTCGCGACGTCGATCCTGACCCATCGCTTGAGTTGACGACATCTGTCGCAAGTCACCTTCACCAACTCATGACCTACAAAGACGAATACGAGGTCGCCCGATTGATCACGACCGGTGACGGGGCCGGCGCATCTGACTCGATTGCAGACGGTAAGGGAGTTCGCTATCGACTGCTCCACCCACCGATCCTCGCCGCAATGGGCGTGAAAAGAAAGCTGCGCTTCGGCCCGGGCTGGATACCGATGTTCAAACTGCTGAGACGAGCACGGGTGCTTCGAGGAACTCCACTCGACATCTTCGGCTATGCCCGAGTGCGCAAGATCGAACGTTCGCTACCCGGCGAGTACCTCGAGCTCGTTGACGCAATCACCACTTCGGTCTCGACCCTGCCCTACACCCGTCTCGTCGAACTTGCACGCCTTCCCGACGTCATCCGCGGTTACGAGGAACTGAAAGAAAGCCGAGTTGAAATTTTCCGCACTCAACGGACGGCAGCACTCGCTGAACTGAAGTAGCGTGCCTTGCGCTTAGTTTGACTCGTGATACGACGAGTAAAACTCTCGGTTCGGCGCCAACACATCAAAGACGTCTCCGGTTGGCTCCGGCAGCGCAGCATCACTCGTCTCGCATCGTGACACACGTTCTCCCCATCGGAAAATAACCGAACCCCATGTGACACCCCCACCGAACGCAGTGATCGCAATCGTGTCATTCGGAGAAATTCTTCCTTCGTCGAGAGCATCGCAAAGCGCCATCGGAATCGATGCGGCAGAGGTGTTGCCATGGTGTGCGATGTTCACCATCACCTTCGACTCGGGTACTCCAAGTCGCGACGTCGCCGCCTGGATGATCCGAAGGTTCGCCTGATGAGGAACAACGAGGTCAATATCGTCTGCGTCGAGAGATGCTCGTTCCAACGCTCTGGTCACCGACTCGGCCATACCCTTGACCGCAATCTTGTACACCGCTTGACCTTCAAAATGAAGCCGATGCTGGGAGGGGTCGCGGAATGTCGAGAGTTCCCCACGGGTTCCGAGGGTTGGTATGACCATCGTCGAGCCGGCGGGGCCATCGGCACCGAGGTCGACACCGAGCACGCCAACATCAGCCTGATCGGAGTGCTCAATGATGACTGCTCCCGCTCCGTCGCCAAAGATCACACAGGAATTTCGATCGCGGTAGTCGAGGAAAAAGTGCAGCTTCTCTACTCCGACAAGAAGGATTCGCCGTGCGACCCCAGAGGTCACCAGCGATGTTGCGGTGGCGAAACCATAGACAAACCCAGAACACGCAGCATTGAGATCGAACGCACCCGCATTGACCGCACCAAGACGCTCTTGCAACACACATGCATTACTTGGACAACTGATCTCCGGCGTCACTGTCGCCATAACGATGAGGTCGAGGTCGGTGGTCTCCAGACCAGCAGCGGCGAGCGCATGTCGCGCTGCAACCTCGGCCATATCGGTTGTCTCGACATGACAGATGCCGCGTTCAGAAATGCCCGTGCGTTCACGAATCCACTCGTCATCGGTATCGACAAGTGTGCTGAGGTCAGCATTTGTCAACGACAACGGAGGTCTGCATTTCCCCCACCCTGTGATTACTGCCCCCATGTGTCCCCCAGTTGCTCAGCTGCCCAACGTGGGAGCGTCGGTAAATACTAGGTAGACGATGAGCATCAAGGCGAAGCCAATGAATGACACGGTTGCGACGCCAACAAATCTCACCATCGTCGGGTGTACCGGGTTTTCTCCGGCACGCAACGGGCCATGCAACGAGTCATATCGAAACTCAGCCCAGAAAATCACGACACCCCCAACCGCCACCCACAGAGCTCCAAAGACGCCAAACAGGTAATGCGCATGCTCTGAAGCTGTGCGGGCGAGCAGTGCTCCAGCGATGATCGTGGCCAGACCTGTGCGCTCCCATGCCAGCGACGTTCGCTCGTGGGGAAGAGGCGGGTCAAACGAATTCAGTGGGCGCTGATGGCGACGCCCCCGACGTTGCCTCATTGCGAATCGATCACCAGCAAGATCACTGCGGCCACTCCGATCAGGGCAACACCAATGGCGGTGATCTGAGGAAGGTATGACGCAGGGAGAGGCTGTTCGAGACGCATTGCGCGCTCGTTGAGTGACCAACGGCGAAACGCTGTTGAGGCAGTCACGAACGCAAGCGCCAACACCATGACTCCGATGACTTCAACACCTTCAATGTCTTTAAGAACAACGATCGACCCTAAACCGCCGGCAACGAGAGCCAATGACGTGCGAATCCATGAGAGAAACGTGCGCTCGTTCGCAAGAGTGAACCGGTAGTCGGGGTCAACACCCCAGCCTCTGGGATCGGGTGGAAACAGATATTCGCGTAGCTTCATTTGGTCACTCCCAACTCGGTGATAGCTGCGAGAAAACGATCATTCTCAGCAGGGCTACCGATGGTGACCCTGATGCCCTCTCCATCAAACGGCCGCACTACCACTCCGCGCTTTTCTAGCTCGGTTGCGAGCCTCATGGTGTCAGAACCGGTCGAGAGGTACACGAAATTGGCTTGATGGGCGGGCATCCACCACCCCATCTCAGAGAGTTGTGCCTCGACGCGGCCTCGTTCGCTCACAATCACTGCGCACCGCGCTTCAATTTCTTCGATGTTGTCAATCGCCGCTATCGCAGCCGCTTGAGCAGCTGCGTTCACGTGAAACGGGACAGCAACTTTGTCAATATCGGCGATGACTTCCGGGTCACCGACCGCGTAGCCCACTCGCAAACCAGCAAGACCATGTGCTTTCGACAGGGTCCGCGTCACGAGCACATTCCGAAACTGCGGAACAATGTCGGCGACCGGGTCGGGAGTACCAGCGTCGACGAACTCGCGGTAGGCCTCATCGATCACAACAATCACCTCTTCGCTCGATGCCGTGGCGATTCGGACGATGTCATCATGACTGAGGACAGTGCCCGTCGGGTTATTCGGGGTCGCAAGCATGACCACCTTGGTCGCCGGAGTGAGTGCTGCGATGATGCCATCGACGTCATAGGTCAAGTCGTCGAGTAGAGGAACCCGAACCATCTCAGCTCCGGTGAGTTGCGAGTAAATCGGGTACACCTCAAACGAACGCCATCCAAAAATAATCTCGTCACCCGGATCGAGGTAGGTGAGGAAAATCTGTTGCAACAACCCGACCGAGCCGTTTCCAATGGTGATGTGGTCGGCTGAAATGTCGAGCCACTCAGCGATCCGAGACCGCAACTCTCCCCCGCGGTGATCCGCGTAGCGGTTTGCCCCGCGAACTGCGGAAAGAACTGCATTCTCCACAGCGGAGATTGGGCCCTCAGGGTTTTCGTTCGACGCAAGTTTTACCGCGTCGGCAATTCCATGCTCTTGTTGCGCTTGTTTTGCATCACGTCCCGGCCGGTACGCGGGAAGTGCTTCTACGGCAGATCGGGGCCGTCCGGGTCGTGCTTGTGTGTTCACGCCTACGAACGGTAGCGGCCAACGACACCTGAGTTCTCAAGTTCGTCAATCTCTTCGTCTGAGTACCCGAGTTCTAGGAGCACCTCACGACCGTTCTCACCGAGCACAGGCGCAAATCGTCGGGGTTCAGCATCGACGGGTACCCCTGGTGCAAGTGAGGGAGTCATGCGGTACCGACCGAGGCGCGGATGGTCGGTCATCGGCAGAGAATTCGTCACGTCATCGAGGGTGACAACTTCGTGTACCGGAACTCCCGCTGCGGCACAGGCGTCGACGAACTCTTGGGTGGTGTGGGTTTCGGCGATTCGCTGGTACTCGCGGTAGAGCTCATCGATGTTGTTGAGCCGTCCTAAGCGCGAAACAAATCGCTCGTCTTCGAGCATTTCCAGGCGACCGCCGATGCGAATCAGACCCTCGAAGTGGTGTCGCTCGTACGCAAGAATTGCTACGAGGCCCCCATCTGAGGTTCGAAGCGGACGACGTTCTGCGCTCAATAATCTCGGATACCCCGCTCGCGAAAGTTGTGGTTCGGGAATTGCTTCTGCTCCGTGCTCGACAAGCAAAAAAGCCCGCATCATGTCGTACATCGCGAGCACTGTGTCAGTTCCCTCGCCTGTTCGTTCACGGTGGAAAAGCCCGGCGAGCACCGCTTGTGTGAGCGCCATTCCCGACACCTTGTCGGCGATAAGAATCGGCGCCATCACCGGTGGAAGCCCTGAACGCTCATTGGTGTCAACGAATCCGGTTGCTGCCTGAATGATGTCGTCGTATGCAGCGGCGTCGGCATTTGGTGAACTCGGGTCGTAACCAGCTGCCGCAACCCAGACAAGATCAGGGCGAAGCGGCCGTAAATCGTCGGGAGTAACACGAGCACGCTCACGAGAGCCCGGACGAAGGTTGGTGACGAACACATCGCTCTCTGCGACAAGTCTCTCGAATATCGCCCGACCCTCGTCACTGCGCAGGTCGAGCACAATGCTGCGCTTATTCCTCATGAGGTTCAATGTCACGCCGGAGACATCGGGGTGAGGGCCCTTGCCCATATGCCGATTGGCATCTCCCACCGGAGTTTCGACAACGGTGACCTCAGCGCCCATGTCGGCAAGAATTTGGGTACCAAAAGGACCCATAATGACCGCCGTCAGGTCAAGAACTTTTACGCCGGCAAGCGGTTGGTAATGACTCATCGGCTTCTCAGTCGAGCAGGTTGACAGGGATATCGACAAATCGGGCACGAAGCCACTCACCGAGACTCTTCGCTTGGCCATCGGTTCGTGTTGATGCCGCAACACCTTCAGAGAGCAATCCTCTGACCACGAAGTTCAACGACCGAATGTTCGCAAACGCGTATCGGTCAACGGTGAGATTCGCTGTCTCTGGAAGTAAGTCTTTGAATCGTTCAACGGTGAGGAATTCATCAAGCCACAACCAGGCCTCATCACTTCGGGCGAACATCCCAAGGTTTGCATCTCCACCCTTATCGCCCGAGCGCGCACCAAATAATGTGCCCAACGGAGCGCTACGTGTTTCACCCGATGAAGGTGAACCCTGGGGACCTGGGGTGGGTTCGATGCTCACCGGCGAGTGCTCTGGGGCCACCGATTCAACTTGACGCGTTGAACCATTTACATGAACGTACGCGGGAACGAGGTCAGCCGGCACAAGCGCTGGTCGGTACACGCCGAACGGCGATCCCGCTGATGGGCCTCCCGACAGCGAATAAAAGCCTGGAATACTCGACAGACCGGTTTCAACAAATGCGTTTGAAAAGGCGCGACCGACTTTGCGTTCGTCACGGTCTTTCACGCTGATGCGAAGTTGGGCAGTTGCCGCTTCGTTACTTTCCGGATCGCTGTGGTCGGTCCGCACGAGACGAACCTCGCATTCTTCGAAGTCTGCAGCGGCATAGGGCGACGCCTCCCAGAATGCTTCGAGAGCCATCTCTGATTTTTCTTCAACGTCAAGTCCGGTGAGCGCGAGCACCATGTCATTTCGGTAACCACCAAGTTCGTTCATCGCAACCTTCAATGATCCCGCCGGTGGCTCGCCTTTCACGCCCGAAATTCGGACCCGATCGGGCTCAACTTGTTGAAGAGAAATGGTGTCGAATCGTGATGTCACATCAGGTCCGAGATATTGAGCGCCACCGATTTCGTAGAGCAATTGGCTGGTCACCGTTCCGACCGAGACCAGACCACCGGTTCCGTCATGCTTACCGATCACACTCGAGCCATCCGCAAACACGTCGGCGAATGGAAACCCGATTCGCTCGCGACCCGGCACCTCGGTGAAGAAGGAATAGTTCCCTCCAGTGACCTGTCCTGAGCATTCAATGACGTGACCAGCGACGACTGCGCCCGCGAGAGCGTCCCAATCTGTGCGCGACCATCCATGGTGATAAGCCGCCGGGCCACAGACGACCGCTGCATCTGTCACCCGACCGGTGACAACGATGTCAGCACCCTCGGTGAGAGCATCAACGATGCCCCAGCAACCGAGGTACGCATTTGCCGACACATAGCGAGATACATCGCCCAGCCCATTTGCTGGATCGAATGCGACGAGATTTCCACTTTCAGCGAGATCGACCGCTCGATCAAGAAGATTGTCGCCGTCAACGTAGGCAATAGTTGGGTTGAGACCGAGACGGTCGGCGATTTCTTGAAGGGCGTCCGCACATCCACCCGGATCGAGTCCACCAGCGTTCGAGACGACTTTGATGCCACGATCAAGACAGGTTCCCATCACCTGCTCCATCTGAGTGACAAAGGTTGACGCATATCCGCGGCCGGGATTTTTTGCGCGAATCCTCGAAAGGATGAGCATCGTGAGTTCGGCTAGCCAATCCCCCGTGAGGACATCGATCGGGCCGCCTTCAACCATTTCCTTTGCACCAGATAGACGGTCACCGAAAAACCCGGAACAGTTCGCAATACGAATCGAGTCACTCATGAGTCCTGACCTCCGATCTCAAGCTCGACAAGTAGATCGCCCATATCGACGCGATCGCCAACACTGAAACGAACTGTGGTGACCGTCGCTGCAGACGGAGTCGTGATTTGGTGCTCCATCTTCATCGCCTCGATCACCATCAACACTTGGTCGGCCTCGACCGAGTCGCCGTCGGAGACCCGAACGTCGATCACGGTGCCCGGCAGTGGAGCAACAGGTCCTGACCCTGCGAGGTCAGCGTCGTGTTCGGCAAAGCGAGGAAGTTCATGCCATTCGGTGCGACCAGACCAACCGCTCACCCGCCACGACTCGCCGAGGCGAGAAACGTTGGGCGATGTTCGCCGACCATCCATTTCTATGGCATCTCCGCAGCGCCGCACCACCGACCGTGGGCGATCATCTGGGTCCAGAGCGCCGTCGTCGTCAGCTTTTGGCCACGGGCCAAGCAGAAATTCCCAGGTGTCGCCACCGAGTAACCGATATTCGACTTCATATTCGACCAGTGCATCACCACCCGATTCGACCATCGTTATCCGCTGCCCACGTGTCGACAGATTTCTCCATCCACTCGGGGCAAAGCCCCAGCGTTGATCGGCACGGCGATTGGCTGCAACTCGATCAAGAACGACGGCCACAAGATGCGCGTCGATGTCTGCAGTTTCAGGTCGAACACCCTGCAACACATGAGGTTGCCGATCGAGATACCCGGTATCGACGCCACCTTCCACGAACACGTCGTCGGTAAGAATCGCCACAAGGCTGTCTGCGTTGGTGCGAACTCCCCCAATGTCGGATCGGCGCATCGCATCGGCGGCTACTGCGAGCGCGGTCTGGCGGTCAGCGCCCGTGACGATGATCTTGGCGAGAAGCGAGTCGTAATTTGTCGTTACAACGCTGCCGGGGCGAATTCCGCTGTCGACGCGAACATTGCCAGGAACGTCGAATGCAGTGATCACACCGGTCGACGGCATCCACCCGCTACTTGGATCTTCTGCCACAAGACGAAGCTCTACCGCGTGACCGCACAGCGAGATTGCGTCCTGAGTCATTCCGAGCCCGGCACCTGATGCAACATCGAATTGAAGTCCGACGAGGTCGACACCGGTCACGGCTTCGGTGACCGGGTGCTCGACTTGCAAACGAGTATTCACTTCCAGGAATGTGATCGTTCCGTCGTTCCCGACAAGGAACTCGACGGTTCCCGCACCCCGATAGTTCACATGACGAGCGAGGCGCGTCGCTCCGTCGTGCAACGCTGCACGAACGTCGTCGGGCAGGCCGACCGCCGGGGCTTCCTCGATCACTTTCTGATTACGGCGCTGCACCGAACAATCGCGTTCACCGAAGTGCAACACCTCGCCTTCGCCGTCGCCCACGATCTGAACTTCGATATGGCGACCCTGTTCGATGTAGGGCTCAATAAACACGGTCGCATCGCCAAATGCTGCAGCCGCCTCACGCGAAGCTGACTCGATTGCGGCTGCGAGGTCGTCACCCTCTCGGACGATGCGCATCCCTCGGCCGCCACCACCGGCAGCCGCTTTCACCAATGCTGGCATCGATACGTCTGCCGGAGTGCTGCCATCGGCTGCAACTTCAATAATCGGAGTCGTCGGAACACCTGACTCTTCGGCCGCACGTTTTGCCGCCACCTTGTCACCGAGCAGTTCGATCTGTTCGGCGGTTGGTCCGACCCACATGAGGCCCGCTGCTTCAACCGCACGTGCCGCCTCCGCGTTTTCGGCGAGGAATCCATACCCGGGATGTACCGCATCGCATCCATTCGCAACCGCTGCGTCAACGATTGCATCGATGCGTAAATAACTCTCGGCTGCGGTCTCTCCGCCGAGCGCCACGGCCACATCCATCGAGTCGAGGTGGAGCGATGTGCTGTCAGCGTCTGAGTACACGCCAACACACGAGATGCCGCGGTCTCGAGCGGTGCGCGCGATGCGGATTGCGATCTCGCCACGGTTTGCGATGAGGAGTCGTCGGATCTGTCGAGTTGCCATGATCAGTGCCTCCACACGCCGTATTCGGTCGCCCCGCGGACTTCATTCGAATGAATCGCCGAAAGAGCCATTCCTACGACATGCCGGGTGTCATTCGGATGGATAATTCCGTCATCCCAAATTCGACCGGTGGCAAACAGTGCTGAACTTTCGCTTTCGATCTGCGCCTCAAGGGCTTCTTTTTGGGTGTTCAACTGTTCTTCGTCAACGTCGATGCCGCGGCCGGCTGCGGCATTCCGAGCGACAATGTCCATGACACCGGCAAGCTGTCTGCCACCCATCACCGCGATTTTGTGATTCGGCCACGTGAAAATGAATCGAGGGTCATATGCCCGACCCGCCATGCCGTAGTTGCCAGCCCCATACGAGGCTCCAACCATGAGCACGACGTGAGGAACCTCAGAGTTCGACACTGCGTTGATGAGCTTCGCCCCATTGCGAATGATGCCGCCCCGCTCGGCCTGTGAACCCACCATGAAGCCGGTGATGTTGTGCAAAAAGACAAGCGGCGTGTTGGTGCGATTGCAGAGTTGAATGAACTGTGCACCTTTTGCCGCTTCTTCTGAGAACAAAATGCCGTTGTTGCCAATAAACCCGACAGGGAATCCATGCACCGATCCCCAGCCGCAGATCAATTTGTCGCCATACAGCGGCTTGAACTCTTCAAAACGACTTCCGTCAAGCACACGGGCGTACACCTCACGGATGTCAAACGGCACCCGGACATCTGCCGAAGCACAACCGATGAGCTCATCGGTTGGGTACAGCGGTTCATCGGCCGGTTCAGTCGGGCCAGGACCGAGTTTCTCCCACCTCAGGTGAGCAACAATTTCTCGGGTAATCCGGAGCGCATCCATTTCATCGACGGCGAGGTAATCGGACAATCCGCTCACCCGAGAGTGCATCTCTGCTCCACCGAGGGTTTCCTCATCAACAATTTCGTCAATCGCCATCTTCACGAGGGGCGGCCCGCCCAAGTACGCCGTACCTCGCTCTTTCACAAAGACCGTGTAATCACTCATTCCAGGCGTATATGCGCCACCGGCTGTTGCCGGCCCGAACCCAACTGCGATTGTCGGAATACCGGCTTTCGACAATTGGGTTTGATGTTTGAAGCTCGCGCCCCCCGGAACAAAGATGTCAGCTTGATGAGGAAGGTCTGCGCCCGCTGACTCGTTCAACGCAATCCACGGCAAACGATTCTGAGCAACGATTTCGAAGAACCGCGAACTCTTCTCAACGGTTCGTGGGTTTGACGAACCGCCTCGGTACGTCATATCGGTAGCGGTGATACCGACTTCAACGCCCTCAATAATTCCGATGCCCATGACCACTCCGGCACCGATCGGGAATTCAGACCCCCATCCGGCAAGCGGACTCAGCTCAAGAAACGGCGTATCGGGGTCGACGAGCTGCTCGATGCGCTCACGAGCGAGCATCTTCCCGCGTTTGCGATGACGGTCGACATACCGTTGCCCACCAATCGTCTCTACTTTCGAGAGCTCATCTGCAACAAGACCCCAGAGTGCTTCCATCTCCGCCTTGTTGCTCTGGAACTCAGAACTGCGCGTATCGAGCCGCGATCGAATGACTGATCTCGGTCGTGCCGCGCTCCCCACAGCTATTTCGTTCGACACAATCGATGACCGTAGGTGGTGGTACCTTCGAGAGTCAATCTGGTACTGCGAGACGGCGCTAACAACGACAATCCGAATGGACGTGGAACGCCGCATATAGGGGGGAAAATGACCGTTCAGGGTGTTCTCGATGACCTCATCGCCGAGCAGCAGGCGCTTGATGATGTCGTCTCGTCGCTCTCACCGCAGCAGTGGGCTGAAGCAACTCCGAGCCCCGGGTGGAATGTCGCCGATCAAATTGCTCATCTCACCTACTTTGACGCCACCGCAGCGCTGGCGATTCGCGATACGTCTGCATTTATCGAACATCGTGATCATCTCGCCGGGTTGATGTCCGATCCAGCAGCGGTTGAGCGAGAGACGATGGATCCGCTTCGCGCTCTTACCGGCGACGGCCTCCTCAGCGAATGGCGTGCCAACCGCCGGGCTCTTGAGGCCGCAGGGCGAACCCTCGCGGAGGATGCCCGAGTTGAGTGGTACGGCCCGTCGATGGGAGCCAAGTCATTTCTCACTGCACGTCTGATGGAAGCATGGGCACACGGACAAGATGTCGTCGACACGCTCGGCGCGAGCAGAGCTGCGTCTGACCGTCTGCGCCACATCGCCCAATTAGGAGTCATCACCCGCGGTTGGAGTTACATCAACCGAGGGCTTGAGGTACCGACGGGCAATGTGTCGGTGAGACTGACCGCTCCATCGGGCGACGTGTGGGAATGGAACCTTGACGATGCGGATGCCGCAGTATCTGGAAGCGCAGAAGATTTCTGTCTCATCGTCACGCAGCGTCGCCATGTCGATGACACAAATCTCGTGACCGACGGAGAACTCGCCCGCGATTGGATGCTCCAAGCTCAAGCCTTCGCGGGAGGAGCGACCGATGGCCCGACGGCGGGCACGTGGAAGGACACCTGATGGATTTTGATTTTCCTACCGACGACGATCCACGACGGAGTGAACTGCGAGCGTGGCTCGCCGAGCATCCATCTCCTACGAGTGCAGAACTTCATGAGGCAGGTCTGTTAGTCCCCCATTGGCCTCGACCTTGGGGAGTTGAAGCAGATCCCATTCATCAGCTCATCATCGATGAGGAACTGAAGGCTGCCGGAGTGCGAGAAACCTCCGTATCAACAAATCCGATCGGTGTTGGATGGGCCGCTCCAACGATTCTGCTTGCGGGAACTGACTGGCAAAAAGAACGCTTTCTTCCGAAAATTTTCAGCGGAGAAGAGCAATGGTGCCAACTCTTCAGCGAACCCGACTCGGGGTCAGACCTTGCAGCGCTGGCAACCCGGGCGGTTCGAGATGGCGACGAGTACGTCATCAACGGTTCAAAAATCTGGTCGAGCGGTGCCCATCATTCGGAATACGGAATCCTCATCGCGCGAACCGACCCTGACGTGCCGAAACATAAAGGGATCTCCTACTTCATCATTCCGATGGATATTCCTGGGCTCACACTGTCACCGATCATCGATATGACGACCGCTCACTCGTTTAACCAAACATTCTTCGATGACGTTCGCCTTCCGGCGAAATATCTCGTTGGGCAAGAAGGCGACGGGTGGCGACTCGCGAAAGTCACGCTTGCCAACGAACGCGTGTCGTTGTCATCAGCCGGCTCGCTGTGGGGCTCAGGACCGTCGGCTGACGACCTCCTCAATCTTGTGCGCAGCAACGGAGGTTGCGATGACCCGGTCTTGCGTCAACGCATTGCCGGCTTGCACATTGAGTCAGAAGTGCTTCGCCTCAACCGACTTCGCACCTTGAGTGCCCGACTCAATGGGCGCACGCCTGGAGCCGAAGCCTCGGTGCAAAAGATCATGGGTGACGAGCACGGTCAACACGTCATGGAACTGGCAAAAGACCTCGTCGGCGCATCGGGCATGTTGACGGGCTCTGGCCCGGCTGGAGACATCCCTCGACGTGCGCAACGTGGAGCGACCGAAGTGAACTTTGCTCGTGGCGAAGGCAGCCAATTCCCCGAAGTTGACCCACTGTGGCACTACGGCTGGCTGTTTTCTCCCGCTCTCACCCTTGGTGGTGGAACATTTGCTGTGCAACGCAACATCGTTGCTGAACTCGTGCTTGGGCTTCCCCGCGACATCCATGGGGATGCCGGGATGACATGGTCTGAATTTCGAACCCGAAAGGAACCATCATGAGAACTCGTGTCACCGACATGCTCGGAATCGACATTCCGATTCTCGCCTTTAGCCACTGTCGTGACGTCGTCGCTGCAGTCACAAAGGCGGGAGGTCTCGGAGTCCTGGGTGCGGCGGGCCACTCAGATAAGCAGCTTGAGATCGACCTCGATTGGATCGAAGAACAGGTTGGCGATCTTCCGTACGGCGTTGACCTCATCGTGCCAGCGAAGTACACCGGCTCCGACCAAGGCGGAATGACCGTTGCCGAACTTGGCGAAATGATTCCTGGTGAGCACCGAGACTTCGTCGACAAACTCCTCGATGACTATGGGGTGCCCGCCCTCGACGAAGAGCAAGGGGGCAGGGGGCTCGGCGCAGAATCCAAATCAGCGCCACTCACCGCAGACCGCGCTGCACCTCAACTTGAGATCACTCTCGCCCATAAGGCTGCTCTCGTTGTGAATGCCCTTGGCCCGCCTCCGGCTCACATGCTCGACAGCGCCCACGAACAAGGTCGGCTTGTTGGAGCCCTTGCAGGAAAGGCGCAACACGCCGAACGCCATGCTGCGGTCGGGGTCGACATCGTCATCGCTCAGGGTTCTGAGGCTGGTGGCCACACTGGAGAGATCGGCACGATGGTGCTCATTCCCGAGATCGTCGACGCACTCGGAGGTCAAGTTCCCGTACTTGGCGCTGGCGGTATCGGTCGAGGACGTCAGATGGCAGCCTCGATGGCTCTCGGTGCAGAAGGCGTGTGGTGTGGATCGGTCTGGCTGACCACCGAGGAAGCGGAGACGCACCCAACCGTGAAAGAGAAGTTTCTCGCGGCAACGTCATCAGACACATTGCGGTCGAAATCTCGCACTGGTAAGCCGGCCCGTCAGTTGCGTACCGCGTGGACCGACGCCTGGGAAGATCCCGCAAACCCGAAGCCGCTCCCAATGCCGTTACAGCCAATGCTCGTTGACACTGCGATTCGACGAATCGATCGCGCCGCTCACGACTCATCATCGGGTGCGGCACAGCTTGCGAACTATTTCGTCGGTCAGATCGTTGGAACGATGAATGTGTCAAAGCCTGCCGCTCGCGTCGTCTACGAGATGGTTGAGGAGTTCATTGAATCAGTGCAGCGCCTCGACGGGCTGATGAACGACTGATCCGAAGCGCAGGCGACTGACATCTACCTTCACGACACCTACATCTTTCTCACGAATGCAAGGTCGGTTACGGCCCGACCGGCCTCAACTCCCTTTCGCTCAAATCGAGTCACCGGGCGATCAGAGGGTCGCGCCACGATGCCACCATCGAGTTCTGGGTGTGCCGAGCAGACGGCGAGCATTTGTTCTGCATAGTCGTCGATATCGGTCGCCATACGCAGGCGACCACCACCCACAATCCATGGAACCAATCGACCAATGATCGGTTCGGTCACGAGTCGCCGTTGGCGTTGGCGAGGTTTTGGCCACGGGTCAGGAAACCACACCCTGATTTCGGTAAACGTTGGTGCCGGAAGTCGCGTGATGAACTCAAGAGCGTCTCCGTGAATCACCCGAAGGTTGGTGAGTTCATGCGAGTGAAGATCAACGAGAAGCCTGGCGATACCAGGCGTATGCACATCGGCTGCGATGAGGTCAACATCAGGTTCCGCTAGCGCAGATGCAATCGCCGCTTCGCCTGCACCAGAACCGATTTCCAAAGCCACAGGTGCTGACCGCTCAAAAATCTCCTCCGCTGAAGTCGGAGGACCTTCGACATCTAATCCGAATAGTGGAAGTAACTCTTCAAACGCAGTGGACCGCGCCTGAGACATTCTTCGTCGGCGTGGTTTGAAAGTTCTCGCAACCGCCATTGGGCGTCCGTCAGGAGCGCGCATCATTCCCCTCGCTGGGTGCTGAGGAACCGCTCCATGAGATGCCTCCCTGCGGTGATCGGTGGCGCAACTTCTCCATCGGAAGGCCGGCAAGGGTCGAGCACCTCAATAACCGCATCCCAATTCGCATTATGAAAAAACGCGATCGACTGCCGTTCGTTAAGACCGCTGTCAAGTGAAGGAACCTGCACCCGGTGAAGGGTGGAGCGCCAACGACCAGCCGTCCAGCGTTCGAGTGCATCTCCAATGTTGACGACGTACGCACCCTCCTCAGCAGGTACTTGGTGCCATTCTTCGTCGGCGCCACGAACTTCGAGCCCACCGGGAGCATCGTCTTGGCGAAGCAATGTCAATGTTCCGTAATCAGAATGAGCACCTGCCCTGAGCTGCCCGGAAGCGACCGACGACGGCTCGACATGCGGGTAATGCAAGAGACGTAGCGCCGACGTGTGGCGATCGATCGATGAGGCAAAGGTGTCGGCCGACATTCCGAGCCCTCGTGCCATCAACGACAGCAACTGCTCGCACAACACTGCGAGTTCGTCGTAATAGCGCTGCATGACGTCGGACATGCCCGGTGGTTCAACCGGCCACCGATTCGGGGAGTACGCAAATGCAGCTGCCGGGTCTCGGGAGATGATCGCCTGAAGTTCACTCGCATCGACAAACGGTCCGATGGAAAACGTTTCTTTGAGATCGGGCGGGCTCGACTCCCCTCGGCTTGCTGCTAATCGCTCGACTTGGAAAGGGCCGTACCCATATGCGTCACCATCGGGGATCGCAACCGCAAGCTTTGTCTCTTCATCAAGAGCAAAAAACGCAGACGCACAATTCCATGCATCTCTCTCAAGAAGCGGGTCGACTCCGTGCCCGATGACCTGCATGAACCCAAATGAGCTGCACGCATCGTCGAGTTGTCGAGCAACGATCTCAGCCGGCTCGCGCAGATCTATGGTCGGAATAGACATCGCAAAGAGAGAAGTGGGCGTTGATCGTTATCGGTTCACGCCACCTCGCAGATGCTGGGTTTTTCAGGCAGCTGAACGCTCAAGGATGTGAACACCACATGCCGACGCAAGTCCGATCACGTGGGCAAGTCCAACCTTTGCGCCCTCAATCTGACGATCGCCTGCTTCACCACGAACGTGCTGACAGACCTCCCAAATGTTGGCGATACCTGTGGCTGAAATTGGGTGCCCCTTCGATTGGAGACCACCCGATACGTTGACCGGCAGTCTTCCGTCACGATGAGCTGCGCCTGATTCGAAGAAGTCGACTGCGCCACCCTCCTCACAGAGCATCAGGTTGTCGTAGTGCACGAGTTCGGCGGTTGCGAAACAGTCGTGAAGTTCGACGAGGTTGAGGTCTTGTGGTCCGACTCCGGCCTGCTCATACGCCTGGTGGGCTGCGCTTCGGGTGAGCGTGTTGACATCTGGCAGCACTTGACATGCCTCTTGCCAAGGGTCGCTCGTGAGAATTGAGGCAGACACCTTTACCGCTCGACGCTGCTGCTCGAGCGAGAGCGTCTTCAACTTCTCACCGTTAATGACGACGGCCGCCGCAGCACCGTCGCAGTTCGCTGAACACATCGGACGAGTATTCGGGTAGGCGATCATGACGTCATTCATGATCTGATCGAGGCTCATCGCTTTGTTGTACGCAGCAAGCGGGTTCAACGTCGAGTGAGCATGGTTCTTCTCACTGATCTTTGCGAACAACTCGAAATCGGCGCCACCGTACTTGTGGCCATACTCCATACCGATTTGCGCGAATACGCCCGGCATCGATTCGGTGCCGATTCGGCCATCAACCGGGCCGACCGCACCGAAGCGTCCGTTGCGCTCCCACTCGTCATTGTCGGCTTTTGCTTTACCCCCTGCTCCGAGCAGTCCGGCTCCAGCGAGTTTTTCGACGCCGACTGCAAGGCCCATGTCGACCTCGCCAGCCTTGACCGCCATGATGGCGGTGCGAAGAGCGGTGGCACCCGTTGCACATGCATTCGAGACGTTGTAGGCGGGAATGCCTGTCTGACCAACTTGCTTCTGTAGTTGCTGGGCGATGCTGCCTGAGCCGAGCAGGTTACCGGCAGCAAGGATGCCGATATCAGCCATCGTCACCCCTGCATCTGCGAGTGCGCCTTGAATGGCCTCGGCACCAAGGTCGACTACGTCAAGGTTGGGATGTTTGCCGAACTTTGTCATGTGAATCCCGAGGATCCAGATGTCGTCGCTTCTACTCATGATCTCTCCTTAATTCTGAGTTGGGCCTGCGCTCAGGCTGGCTCGAATCCGTAATTGACCGCTTCTACGCCAGCAGAATCTGTTCCCACCACCGTAGTGGCAAGGCGGACGTTCATTCCGAGACTGACGTGTTCGGGGTCGGGTGGACAATTGATGATGTTTGCTCGAACGCTGGTGCCGCCGCAGTCGATGACCGCCGCAACAAAAGGCACCTCAACGCCAGGTGCTGCGAAGGTAATAATCGAAAACGATCGGACTACTCCTTCGGTGGGGATGTCGACCGGCGTGAAGTCGGTTGCGAAACACGCAGCGCATGCGTTGCGTCGATCGAAATAGCGGGCGCCGCATGAAGTGCATTCATTGGCGACAAGATGTGGTGTCGGCTCAAGTCTGAGGTACTCGACAAACGGAATCTGTGTTGCGGTCGACATACGTCCTCCTTTGGTATTCAAGGTGAACATACGCCGTTATTTTGCGCAACGACGAGTCGGTCGGACGACCCGCAAAGTGGCAGGCTGGTGAGATGTCGCTTCTCGAACCGATGGACGGTCTCAGCGCCGAAGAATCTGAATTTGTTGACGTGATTGCAAAGTGGGTTGACAATGAGGTCCGCCCTGTCGTTCGAGACCTCGAACACTCAGATACGTATCCCGAGGCACTTATTGATCAGATGAAAGAGCTCGGCGTGTACGGGCTCGCCATCGGTGAGCCGTGGAACTCAGGTTCGGTGTCGGGTCGCTGTTATGCCCGCATCACCGAAGAAATCGCTCGGGGGTGGATGTCGCTGTCAGGTGCATTCGGCGGACACTCAGTGGTCTCAAAACTGCTTACACGCCACGGTACCCCTCAACAACAAGAGCGCTACTTGCCGCTCATGGCAACTGGCGAACTTCGGGCGACGATGGCGCTCACCGAGCCTGATGGCGGGTCTGATCTCCAAGCGATTCGTACCGTTGCGCGACCAACATCTCGGGACGGTGTTGACGGCTACGTCATCAATGGGGCGAAGACCTGGATCACCAATTCCCGGATGTCAGATGTCGTTGCGCTGCTGTGCAAAACCGACCCAGAAGCAACCCCCGCGCATACCGGAATTTCGATTTTGCTCGTCGAGAAAGTTCCGGGTTTCACCGTGGGTCGTAACCTGCCGAAACTTGGGTACAAAGGTGTTGAGAGTTGTGAGCTCTCATTCGACGATTGCTTTGTTCCTGCATCGGCCCTGTTGGGCGGAGAGGAAGGCCATGGCTTCACCCAGATGATGGGCGGACTTGAGATTGGACGCATTCAAGTGGCCGCACGCGCGATCGGAGTTGCACGCGCCGCGTTTGATGATGCCCTCGAATATGCAACCCAGCGAGAAACCTTCGGTCAGCCGATCTGGCGCCACCAGTCGGTCGGCAATCTCCTCGCCGATATGGCAACTCAGATCACTGCCGGCCAACGGCTGAATTATCACGCCGCCGAACGTTTCGATAGCGGCGTGCGGGCCGATCTCGAAGCAGGAATGGCGAAGTTGTTCTGCTCTGAAATGGCTGCGAAGGTGGCGCTCGATGCCATCAGAATTCACGGCGGGCACGGATATTCAACCGAGTTTGACGTTGAGAGGTATTACCGAGATGCCCCGCTCATGATTGTCGGTGAGGGCACCAACGAAATTCAGCGCAATGTCATCGCCCGCCAGCTCGTCGATCGCCGTACAAAACGCTGACCTACCTGCCGACGGCACCGGCTGCGACGAGCTCAGCGATGTCATCATCGAGATAGCCCAATTCACGAAGAATGCTCGTCGTGTGTTCGCCGACCTCAGGAATCGCACTCATCGGCTCGTCATGGCCATGCATGATCGCTGGGGGTCGAAGGGTCTGAATGCTGCCACCGGCAGTTTCAATCGACCGCCATCGATCTCGCTCGATGAGATTTGGGTGCGTAATCACTCCGGTGACGTCATTTACTCGTCCGTTCGCAATACCTGCATCGTCGAGCCGACCTGCAACCTCGCTCACCGTTGACGAGCGGAATACATCTTCGATAACAGCCAACAGCTCAACACGATGTTGATGACGGTCGTCATTGGTTGCGAACCGGCTATCGGTCGTCACCTCTGGTCGCTGCAACACGTCGTCGCAGAACGACTCCCACTCGCGTTGATTCTGAATGCCGAACTGCACCCGCCCGTCCGACGCAGCGAATGATCCATACGGATAAATCGATGGGTGAGAGTCACCTGCTCGAACCGGACCCTCCCCCGTGTATAAGCCGTAGTTGATCGGGTGACCCATCCATTCGATGAGCGCATCAAACAGCGACACCTCAATTTCGGTTCCCTCGCCGGAGGTGCCGCGATGAACGAGTGCAGCAAGCACCGATGAGTAGACATACATTCCCCCCGCAATGTCGGCAACTGAAATTCCGGCGCGAACCATTTCTGATGCAGAGCCAGTGACCGACAGCAGCCCGGCTTCTGCCTGAATAAGCAGGTCGTACGCCTTGCGATCTTCGAGTGGGCCCCCTCGTCCGTACCCTGTGAGGTCAACCGTGATGAGTTGTGGGTTGTCCTCTCTCAGCTGAGCTGATGACAGGCCGAGCCGATCGGTCGCTCCTGGCGAGAGGTTCTGCACCACGACATCAGCCGACGCCGCAAGTTCTTTCACGATCGACTGGGCTTTCGAATGTTTGAGGTCAAGGGCAATCGACTCTTTTGAGCGATTCAGCCATGCGAAGTAACTCGAGAGCCCTTTCACACGAGCGTCGTAGTGGCGAGCAAAATCACCCTCTCCGGGCCGCTCAACTTTGATGACCCTTGCGCCAAGATCGGCAAGTTGACGAGTTGCGAACGGCACAGCCACCGCCTGCTCTAAGGCAAGGACGGTAACGCCACTCAAAGAAGCCTTCATCGGGCTCACTCGTAGCCAGGGGGCGAAACAAACCCTCCGAGTTCGCGCTCGACAAGTTCAGCAAACCTGATCGAACGACGGTCGTGCAAATGTGGAGCGACGATCTGGATTCCCGCGGGCAGGCCGTCGGCACAGAGGCCGACTGGCGCAACCGTTCCAGGAAGATACGAGTTGCACGACCACCCGGCCCAGAACAATTGGTCGACGACGAGTTCACTTCCGCCGTTAATCGGAATGCGGCGGGTCGCTCGGGTTCCTGTGTGGTCATGCGGGTATGCAGTCGACGCCGCGGTCGGGCACAGCAAGAGGTCATACTCACCGAAGAATTCCGCCCACCTATTGCGGTAGCCCTCGCGACGGTTGTGATGTTGGAACCATTCGCGGTGTGACATCGTCATTGCATGGTCGACGAGAGCTTGGTAGCCACGGTCCCCAGCATCCCAAGCGGTCGACCCCTCGAGAGCGGCGGCGAAGACCTCATCATTCGACTGTGCTCCCGTTGCGGCACGAAGCAACATGAGGTAGTTCTCGAAGTACTCGTGTTGATCAATTTGTGGCGTAGCCTCTTCGACAACGCAACCTGCCGCCGCAAGGGCGTCAACGGCGTTCTGAAGTTGATCAAGCATCACAGAGTCATTCTCAATGACCGAGGTGTCAAGCATGACCGCAACTTTGAACTCGCTGAGGCGCGCCTGTCGTGCCTCAGGAAGAGCAACCTGGTAGCCGGTCGAATTCATACCAGTCGGACCAGCAAGCACCGATAGTGCGAGATCGAGATCAGCTGCAGACCGAGCGAGTGGGCCGCAGACGCTGATGTCGACCTCGGGCAACAGGCCTGGCACCACGAGACCCTCAAACGGCACGAGAGACATTGTCGGTTTATGACCAAAGACCCCGCAGTAGTGGGCGGGGTTTCGAATGGATGCCCCAATGTCGCTGCCGAGTTCGAGGGCTGCCATGCCGGTGGCAAGCGCGACGGCTGACCCACCCGATGAACCTCCGGGCACTCGAGTGAGGTCCCACGGATTGTTGGTCGTGCCGTAAATGTCATTGAAGCTCTGCCAATCGCCCAACATAAATGGCACGTTCGTCTTTCCGTAAATCACTGCACCGGCATCGAGTAACCGTTGCACGGTCACTGCGTCGGTGCCTGGAACGTTGTCGCGCCACGCAACGTTGCCCCACGTTGATGGCGTGTCAGCCCAGTCATATGCCTCTTTGATCGTCATCGGCACGCCGTGGAGTGGGCCACGGAATGAGCCGGCGGCGGCCTCTGCGTCGAGCACTGCTGCATGAGCGCGGGCCTCATCGATGCGAGTGACGATGACCGCATTCACCGTCGGGTTATGACGCTCGTATCGAGTGATTGCGTGCTCAAGTAATTCGCTCGGCGCAACCTCACCCCGTCGAACCATCGCCGCAAGTTCGGATGCAGTACGCAACATGATCGTGTCATCAGCCATAGGAAGATCGTAGATCGCACAGAAATCATGCGCCGAGGTCGCAAATTGCCTAAAAGCCGATTAGTTTTGTCAACATTCACCCCTATCGAAGGAGCAATCATGAGTGTCCGAATTGGCGATACCGCCCCAAACTTCACCGCCCCCACCACCCAGGGAGACATCGACTTTCACGATTGGCTCGGTGACTCATGGGGAGTGCTGTTCTCTCACCCGAAAGATTTCACCCCCGTTTGCACGACAGAACTCGGAACCGTCGCTCGCCTCAAGCCAGAGTTCGACCGACGAAATGTGAAGGTGATCGGCCTGTCCGTCGACCCGATTGACAGCCATGTCGAATGGGAAAACGACATCGCCGAAACTCAAGGCACCCCGGTCAACTTCCCAATGATTGGTGATAGTGATCGCACCGTTTCCGATCTGTACGACATGATTCACCCGAACGCAAACGACACCTTGACCGTCCGCTCAGTATTTGTCATCGGGCCCGACAAGAAAATCAAGTTGTCGCTCACCTACCCCGCATCAACCGGACGGAATTTCGACGAGTTGCTTCGGGTCATCGATTCACTACAACTCACCGCCAATTACAAGGTGGCAACTCCTGCCAACTGGACCGACGGCAACGACGTGATCATCGGCTCAGCCGTCACCGACGAAGAAGCAGCAGAGTTGTTTCCAGGCGGATGGACCACCGTGAAGCCATACCTTCGCGTCGTTCCACAGCCCGGCAGCTGAACTCGAACGACACGGACGGCTTGTCGGCACCAACTGCCGACGGGCCGTCCGTTTGCGCGTACCATCACGTAATGGGAATCAATGACATCTCACGGCGGCCAGCAACTGAGCAACTCGATGCGCTGCGCAATCGAAACATCTCGGCGGTGGAACTCCTTGACGAACACCTCGCCCGCCACGACATGCTCCACAGCCGACTCAACGCCATCGTCACTACCGACGTCGAGAACGCCCGCCACCGAGCCGCTGAAATTGACGCAGCACACAACGATGATCAAACGCTGGGGGCGCTTGCGGGTCTACCGATGACCGTAAAAGATGCGTTGGCGACCGCAGGCATGCGGTCAACGGGCGGAGCGATCGAACTTACCGACCATGTTCCTTCCGAAGATGCTGCTTCGGTCGCTCATGCACGCAACGCCGGTGCCGTCATCTGGGGCAAATCGAACTTGCCGCGTTGGTCAGGCGACATTCAAGCCGTCAACGAAATGTTTGGACGAACGGGTAACCCGTGGGATCTCGGCCGAACACCCGGAGGTTCGTCAGGTGGTGCTGCAGCAGCGGTTGCCACATGCCTGACCCCTGTCGAGATCGGAACCGACATTGGAGGTTCAGTCCGACTGCCCGCCCACTTTTCGGGCGTCTGCGGGCATAAACCCTCATTCGGAGTTGTGCCACAACGCGGATACATCGATCACGTCACCTATGGAGCTCTCGATGCAGATGTGAATGTCATCGGTCCACTCGCCCGCACCGTCGACGATCTCGAACTCATGCTGGATGTTATTTCTGACCACCCCGAATGGCTTCCTTCGACTCGCCAGAGCGCACGTGAACTGCGGGTAGCCGCATGGCTTGACGATCCCGCATGCCCAGTGTCAGACGATGTTGCGATCGTGCTCGAGGCTGCGGTCAGCGCTCTCGAAGCCGCTGGGGTACAGGTAGATCGCAATGCCCGCCCCGAACATGAATTTGGCGATGTGTATTCGATTGGAATGCCACTCGTCTCTTCGGCCACCTCTCCGGGTCGCACCGATGAAGAGTACGAGCGACTGCTCGAGCGCAGCGACGATGCCGATCCCACGATGGCAATGCGGGCTCGGGCGAGCACGATTCGGCACCGCGATTGGCTACTCATGTCAGAACAGCGAGAACTACGCCGACGCAGCTGGGAGACGTTCTTCCGCGATTACGACATCGTGCTGGCGCCCACTGCGTTCATCGCGGCCTTTGAGCACATCGACGGCGGAAACCTCTACACGCGAACCCTCGAGGTCGATGGAGCAACCCGGCCGTATGCCGACTTGATTGCCTGGACAACCCAGTTTGGTTACGTCTACCTCCCTGCAACCGTCGTGCCCGCAGGCCGCACACCCTCAGGGCTTCCAGTTGGCCTTCAGATCGTCGGCCCGTTCATGGGCGATCGGACAACACTCGAGTTCGCTCGGCTTGTCGAGTCGGTCACCGGCGGTTATTCAGCTCCACCGTTGTTGCCGTAAGGCTCAACTAATTGCCGGCGAATCTTCTCCGGCGAGCATCACCCGCAACTCGCGCTTGAGCACCTTGCCGGTGGCATTGCGCGGCAACTCGTCAATCACATGCATACGAGCGGGAACCTTGAACTTTGCAAGCCGCTCAACACAGTGCTGAATCAACTTCGCCTGATCAAGATCTGATTCAGGTTCGAGGACCACGACGGCGACACCGGACTCTCCCCATTTCGGATCGGGCACACCAACAATCGCTGCCTCGACGATTCCTGGCAATTGGTACACCACGTTCTCAACTTCGGCCGGGTAGACGTTTTCGCCACCCGAGATGTACATATCTTTCCAGCGATCGACGATGTAATAAAACCCTTCGTCGTCACGCTTGGCTGCATCGCCCGTACGCAACCAGTCGTCAGCGAACGCCTCGGCCGTTGCGTCGGGCCTGTTCCAATATCCGGGGGTGATGTGCGGTCCACGAACCCAAAGTTCTCCAACTTCATTTGGTCCGGCCTCTTCGCCGTCTTCATTCACGATGCGCGCCTCGGTGTGCAGGAGTTCTTTTCCGGTCGATCCGATCTTGCGCATCGCATCAGCTGGATCGAGGAAGATCGCTCCAGGGCTTGTCTCGGTCATGCCGAAGCCCTGCATGAGTTCGACGCCGCATTCTGCCCAGCGTTCCATGATGGCGAGCGCACACGGGGCGCCACCGACGCCTGCTACTTGAAGCCGCGAAAGATCGGTCGTTTCAAAGTCAGGATGCTGCATCATGAACTGATACGGCGCCGGCACACCAAAGAAGTGCGTGACTTCGTAGGAGGGGTCGCCGATGATGCCAAGTGCTTCGCCGGGTTCAAAGGTTCGAGCAATGACGATCCGTCCACCGGCGTGAAGCACGGGGTTGGAGTAACAGTTGAGCCCTCCGGTGTGGAACAGCGGCAAGATCACGAGCTGCACAGTCTCTGGGGTGATTCGAGCTGGAATGCCTAAGTTGACGCAGTTCCAGAACGTCATGCCGTGCGTAATGATCGCTCCCTTTGGGTGGCCGGTCGTGCCCGAGGTGTACATGATGGTGCTTGGGTCATCATGCTCGACAAGACAGGTCTCGGGAGACGCTCCCGAGGAGACGATTGCTTCGTAGTCATCATCAATTGGAATCAGGGTGGTGACTCCGCATCGAGATGCGAGTTCTTGTGCGGTATCCGCGAATTCGGGCGAGTAAATGAGCACGCTTGGCGTGCAGTCGCCAACGATGAATTCGAGTTCTGGGACCGTCAGTCGCCAGTTCAACAACACAGCAATTGAACCGATACGCATTCCGGCAAATTGGAGGTCGAAATATTCGGGACCGTTGTGTGCCAATAGCGCCACACGATCACCCTTTGTGACCCCGACACTCTGGAGATGCGCAGAAAGCCCATCAATTCGTTGGTGAAGATCGCCATAGGTCAATGTTCGACCTGATTCGAGGTCGACAATCGCTCGTCGAGATGCCCGATTGGCGTTGTGATGAGCGATCCAGTCGTAAGCAGTAATTCGTGCCGGCATGTCGACAGATTACGAACTCAGACCCAACACATCAGAGGCGTGGCCCTTAAGGCGCTTGTAGTCGACCTTTCCATTGGCTGCTCGGCCAATGGTGTCAACTTCGACCACATGCTTTGGCGCTTTATACGCAGCGAGCGTCTGCTTGACGTGCGCAATGAGCTCACCTCCGTCGACGACTGCACCATCATGCGGCTCAACTACGGCCGTGACCGCTTCACCGAATTTTTCATCTGGAACTCCAACTGCGACCGCATCGAGAACAGATGGGTGGGTTTTGAGTGCCTCTTCGACTTCTTCAGGGAACACTTTTTCACCACCGGTATTGATACACACCGAGCCCCGCCCAAGCAGCGTGATCGAACCGTCATCTTCAACGATGGCGAAGTCACCCGGGCACGAGTACCGCTTGCCATCGATGATGAGGAACGTACTCGCAGTTTTTGCTTCGTCTTTGTAGTAGCCGAGTGGTTGACGACCTCCGACCGCAAGCCGACCCTGTGGGCGTCCGCCCGGCGTCAAGATGTTGTTGTCCTCGTCAATCACCACACAATGCTCGCCGAGCTCGAATCGCGCGGTCTTGGCAGTTGAGCCACCACCCGAGGTTGACGTTCCCATGCCGAGAGCCTCCGACGAGGAGAACGCGTCAATGAGCACCATGTTGGGCTGATACTCCAACAACTGCTGTTTCACTTCCTCCGACCACATCACACCGGAGGAGGTAATGCCCAGCAGGCTCGATAGATCCCATTTATCTGGATTCGCGTCGAGGGCTTTCAAGATGGGCTTGCCGAACGCATCACCGACCATTGACATCAAATTGATACCTTCGCTCTCGATCGCATCGAGAAGTTCGGCAGCATCAAAACTGCGACTCTCAAGCGTCACGATGGAGCCTCCCATCGTGAGCACAGAAAGCCCCGGGAAGTTTCCGGTTCCGTGCATTTGCGGGCAGGCCGGACAGAACTTGGGCCCAGGTCCGGGGAATTCAAGATCTGAAACCTCACCATCGTCGGGGATCGGGTTTGCGAGTGCACCTGAGAGCACGACGATGAGATCATCTTGTCGCCACATCACACCCTTCGGCATGCCGGTGGTTCCGCCCGTGTACAACATGTTCAGGTCGTCACCGCTTCTTCCCCAGGCTGGAACAACGCGCGAGGTCCCAGAGTTGGCGACCGTTTCGTATTCGACCGCCCAATCTGGACACGGGCCGCTGCCATCGTCAACCCACAGCCACACTTTGATCTTCGGTAACGAGCCACGGATGGTGTCGATGAGATCGCTGAACGTTCCGTGAAACACAACCGCTCCCGCATCAGCGTTATGCCAGAGATATTTCAGTTCATCGGCGGTGTAGCGATAGTTCGTATTTACTGGCACGTAGGCGGCCTTGAAGGCCGCAAACATTGACTCCATATATTCAGGGCCGTTGTAGAGATACTGAGCTACCGCCTGCTGGCGCTCAAGACCTGCGTCGATGAGGTACTGCGCAATTCCATCTGCTCGTCGATCGACATCACCCCACGTGAGTCGGCGGTCACCGTGAATAAAACAGTCCTCATTCGGAATGTGATCCGCAACGCGCTCCCAGATATCGGCGAAATTCCAGTTCCCCATGTTGCAACCCCCTGGTCTCGGCGACGCCCCCCGACGTCTGTCAACCGATCGCTCGAAGATTACCGCTCTAACATGACTCGGTCGAGATCGAGACGAGGGCGGCGCTCTCCGTACCCCGCCGGGTCGGGTACCCCGACGGTCATCACCATGGTGGAGACCAGTGAACTCCCTGCCAGCATTGCCGCATCGAGACCGGCAGCGTCGTAGCCCAACATTGGCCCACAACCCAATCCGAGAGCACGGATCGCCATCACGAGGTATCCAGATTGCAGCCACGTTTGGTGTCGAGCAGTTGCTTCACGCCGTTCGTCATCGAGGAAGAACTCTCGAGCATTCGCGATGTGAGGAACGACCTCGGAGAGCGTGTCATGAAAGTTTGTGTCTGCGCAGACCACGGTGATGAGCGGCGCTGCCTCAGCCTGTTCGCGGTTTGATCCTCCGAGATGTTCGAGAACTTGGGCCCGCGCGGCATCACTGCGAGCAATGATGAGCCGAAGCGGTTGGATGTTCATCGTCGTCGGGGCCCATTTCATCATCTCGTACAGGGCTTCGATCTGCGCGTCGGTCACCGGTTCGTCGAGAAATGTGCGTGCGGTGTGGGCATTGACGAACAACTGAGCCACGGCGTGATCGGCAAGGGGTGGTGTCATGTTCGACATTGTTGCCGTGGCAGGTGTCAGAGCCGAAGTTGAAGGGAGCGCAACATTGTGCGGTCGGCGGCTCTCCTACTCGCACGACAAACCTTTCGCCTGCTACAACGACACTGTGCCGCTCATCTCATTTCCGCAACGTTTATCTGATCTCGCTGACGTATTGCCCGATCGACCTGCGGTCGTCTGCAACGGAACGTCAATATCTCGGTCTGAACTCGAACGAGCCGGCAATCGTCTTGCGAGGGATCTTGCCGACCGTGGAGTAGGTCACGGCGACTTTGTCACGGTGGCGCTTCCAAACTCAATCGATTGGTTTGTGACCTACGTCGCCGTGTGGAAGTTGGGCGCGACGCCTCAACCGGTGTCGGCAAAACTGCCGCCACGAGAACTCGCCGCCATTGTCGAACTCGCCTCACCGAAAGTTGTCGTTGGCGTTGAGCCTGGCAGCGACATGGCCGCATTACTTCCGGAGGGCGTGCAGTGCTTGGGGAAGGGGTATGAACCATCTGCGGAGTACTCAGATGAGCCGCTTCCCGACGCCACTTCTCCTGCGTGGAAAGCGCCAACATCGGGCGGTTCAACCGGGCGACCGAAACTCATCGTTTCGGGTGATCCTGCGATTGTTGATACCGATGCAGATCCGGCAATGTTGATGAGTCATGACGGCTGTCTCGTCATGCCCGGACCGCTGTATCACAATGGTCCTGCGGTGTGGGCGTGTCAGGCGCTGCTCTGTGGTTCAACGGTCGTGCTACTCGAACGATTTGATGCCGAAGCCACGCTCGCCGCTATTGAAGATCACCGTGCAGATGTCGTCTACATGGTGCCGACGATGATGAAGCGCGTCCTTCGTCTCGATGACGAGGTTCGCTTCAACTACGACCTTTCAAGTCTGAGAGTGGTCTGGCACCTTGCGGAGCCGTGCCCTCAGTGGCTGAAGCAGGCTTGGATTGACTGGCTTGGCCCTGAACGCATCGTCGAGTTGTACGCCGGCACCGAAGCGCAGGCGGTGACGATCATCACTGGCACCGAATGGCTCGAGCATCGCGGCTCGGTTGGTCGCGTCGACCAAGGCGAAATCAAGGTGTGCGACCCCGATGGCAACGAATTGCCCGCAGGTGAGCAAGGCGAGGTGTGGATGCGGCCAACCAATCGAGACACCCCGACGTACGTGTATCTCGGTGCTGAAGCAAAGCAACTCGATGGCGGTTGGGAGTCACTTGGTGATCTCGGATGGTTCGACGAAGACGGCTACCTCTATCTCGGCGACCGTCTCGCCGACATGATTCTGACCGGAGGGTCAAACGTGTATCCGGCAGAGGTCGAGTCGGTACTGCAGGAGCACCCCGACGTGAGATCAGTGGTGGTTATTGGCTTACCCGATGATGACCGAGGGAGTTCTGTCCACGCGATCGTTGAGGCCGACCCGAACGTGTTGAGTACTGAAGATTTGCTCACATTCGCTGCAGAACGTCTCGCAAAATATAAGTTGCCGCGGTCGGTCGAATACGTCGACGAGCCTCTTCGAGATGACGCAGGAAAGGTGCGGCGAAACGCTCTACGAGCCGATCGCACTTCCTAACCGGGTCGGCGCCTGCTTCGCTCAACGCAAAAGACTCGTGTCGCAGCGACGGTCACGTGACGTGAAGAGAGACGCCTTCACCCCGTTTACGAAGTCTGATCGACGTCGTACGCTTCCGTTGTGCCAAATGCTGTCCCCGACCTACTCCGTGGCGCCTGGAAACGGGTCTCAATCGTGAACGACGATGGCACCAGCGACACTGACTCGCTCGTCGTGTGGCTGCAACTTGATTCAACGATGGTCGATGTTCGGATTCCGGTCGACAGCGACGACCCGTTCACGTGCGAGGCCAGTACCGGCTACACCACCTGCACCTCGATCGAGACGGGTTGTGACGGCATTCGACGAGCGACCGCAGAGTGGCACACCCGTGGGCATGACGACATCGCTATCCATCCGATATCGGCGTTTCCTGAGCCGGGCCTCCTGGAGTGGAACGAGGATGGTTCGGTCATGATTGAGCGGGCGCCAAGTGGTGCCTACGTTGAGGAATGGCACCGCTTACCCGGGTCGACAGAGCGCCTCATCGAGCATCGAACTGATGTCGGTCACCGGGTGTATGTAGCCGGCGATCTCGCAGTGGTGGTGAACGATGATCGCAGTGAGACCACATCTCCATTCGATGTCGAGTTTGCAATCTGCGAACCGGTTCGCAATGAATCAACATGGCGAATTGTGGCGTCGACTCTGCCCGGTCGAATTGGAGAGGATGTGCATGTCGGTATTTGATGAGCTTCAGGCGCACTCTGCGCTTTCGTTCGAGCAGGCGCGAATGTTGCCCCTTGAGGCGTACTCGTCAGAGGCGGTTCTCGATGCCGAACTCGCAACGGTGTTCGCTGGCGATTGGCAGTGTGTCGCTCGGACGGCCGACCTGAGTGAGGTGGGCGACTATGTCTGTGCAGATCTGCCGGTCGTCGGCGGCGGCGTGCGGTCGATTGTGGTCATTCGCGGCGAGGTCTCAATCAGGGCCTTCGACAATGTCTGCGTCCATCGTGGCGCGCAACTGCTCACAGGCTGCGGCAACGAAACTCGTATCACCTGTCCGTATCACGCCTGGGCGTATCGTCACGACGGTTCGCTGATTGGCGGCCCCTACATGGCGGAGAGCACCGAGGCTGACGGTGCTCCCTTTAACCCCGACCGCCACCGTTTGCCTGAGATTCGGCTCGAGGTGTGGAACGGTTTCGTATTCGTCAATCTTGACCCGGATGCCGGCTCACTCGGGCCCCGCCTCGCTGACCTTCACGACATTGTCGGGAGGTTCGCCATGGAGAGCTATGTGACCGTGCGCGATGAGGTCGACGTGTGGCCCACCAACTGGAAACTCCTCGTCGAGAACTTCATGGACGCGTATCACGTGTTCAAGGTGCACAAGGAGAGCTTTGGTGCCAATGGCGACAACACGGCGAACACCGAGATGTACCCCGGAACGCTCGACTGGGCCCACCATCGAGTAGTGGAGGCCGATGGCCCCGACCTCACCGCCGACGGCGACGACCGCCTTGATGGTGAGTGGCGCCGCACGATTGTGCTCGCAGCGATTTTTCCGGGTTTCGTGATCCAACTTCAGCCGGATTGGCTGTGGTTTCTCATGATTACACCGATGGGTACCGATCAGGTTCGTATCGCCTGGCAGGTCGCTGTAGCTCCGACAACGCTTGCCGCAGCTGACGACCCTGATGCGCTTATCGCCGACATCAGCGCTCTCATCGACCAGGTCAACCGCGAGGATCACCCTGTGGTCGCCGGGATCCGCCGAAGTGTCGACCGACCACAGTTCGATCGGGCACCGCTGTCGTACCTCGAACGCAACGTCTTTGACTTCGACCGCTACCTGACCACCCGCCTCAGCAGGTGAGCGTCACGTCTGACGGCTGATCATCATGGTGCAAGGCCCAACCTCCAAGGGGTCAGGGCGACGGTGCCCGGGGCGGGACTTGAACCCGCACGGCTCTTTCGAGCCAGGGGGGTTTAAGCCCCCCGTGTCTGCCAATTCCACCACCCGGGCAACACCTCCACGATAGACCGGTGCGGCCACATCGCGACCTACGCAACGCGTCGGTCTGTGGTGGTGCTTACAGCGCACAACGGCTCAAGTTCTGCCCACAATGCGGCGCGAACACGATCGGCTTCAGGTGACATGAGCGAGTGGACCGCGACAGCCCCCTCTACAAGGTCGGCGACCACAGCCGGCCAAGGACGATCTTTCACCCTCACCGCAACAACTGCAGAGGCGCCAGCACCCTCGCCGGTACGCCGACGGATTGAGCGATCGACGCCCACAATTCTCGGTGGTGATCGAAATACCGGTGCCGAGAACCCCATTCGCTGCAATGTTGCTCCGATCACGCGAACTGCACTTGCAAAGTCAAGGGCAGTGGAGCGATCGGAAGAATGGGCTGACGACATCAGAACTACTCTGCCTGAAGGGTGTCACAGCCACTCGCTAACGTCGTTCTCGTGGACAACGAGCAGACGTCGAGTCGCCTCAACCCAACTCAGGAGCGCACGCTCGGTCTTCTTCGCCGCCCCTCCGAACCAGTGGTATTCGATCGCGATCAGATTTCTTCATTTATCTCCGACTTCAGCGATGCATTCGATCACCTCACCGCCCGAGTCACCGCACTCGAGACCACACTGTTCATCAGCAAAGGCATGCTCACCTCGGTGCTCGGCTGCGAGGAGCACTTCCAAGAAAAAGAAGAGTTCAGGTGGAATGTCCCCACCGCGATCGGCACCGTTGCCCACCGCGCAATCGAACTGCTCACGGGCTGGCGGGGAGCCCCTTATCCGGCAACTCTCGTCGACGAGTCGATTGCACGACTTGGCGAAAAGCCAAACAGTCTCGGCGATTTCTTGAATGCAATGACCGAAGGCGACCGCGCCGATCTTCGAAACGCGGCCACTGACCGGGTCGTGAAGTTCACCGAGAGTTTCCCTCCCCTGCAACAAAGTTTTATTCCGGTTGCCGAGTCATCGATCCGCTGGCCAGAAACTGGTCCGATTGTTCTCGGCGGAAAAAGTGATCTCACGCTCGGCCGTGCTGAACACGGTGAAAGTCGAAAAGTCATCATCGATCTCAAAACCGGAGGGGCTTGGCCGAACCACATGGACGAACTCCGCTTTTATGCCTTGCTTGAGACCTTGCGAACTGGCATACCTCCCCGGCTCATCGCAGGTTTCTATCTCGATGCTGGCCGTGCCGTCCCCGAAGAGGTCACCATTGAGACGCTCGGTTCAGCGATGCGGCGAACCCTCGACGGTATCGGCCGGGCCGTCGAACTCTTAGAGGGTCGCTCTGCCGTTCGACGACCGCAATCATCTTGCCGATGGTGTCCTCTCGCCAGCGATTGTGTTGACGGCACCACATGGCTTGAAGAGCAATCAGCTGACCGAGATTGATCGCACACGAATTACGTGCCGAGAGGGTCGCCTCAGGAGTGTGGTTATGAGATCACTCTCACAGTTGCACCAAAATCGAGATGGTCCCAGATCAACACTGCGTCGTCAGGCAGCGCCCGAATACAGCCACTGGTATCTCCACGAAGTTCGGAGGTCCCGACCGAGTCGAGCGGTTGCACGTACTCCCCACTCGGGTAGATCGGAACCGAGTGGAATCCCACCCGAGCACCTTGGAATTTGCCGTAGGTAAAGACCACGAAATGTGACATCTCCGAATATGAGCCGGTCAAGATTGACGACGCCTCGCGGCTGCGTTCAACGACCTCGTAGTCGCCCGGATCAGGCTGATCCCACGCCGTCGTCACCGGGAACACATAAGAAATCGCGCCGCCAGCGCACAGCCACGCCCGTTGATACTCGCGGTCGATTACTGCGCCATCGCCGAGACCCTCACAGGTCGATTCATCAGGATCTGGGGGTGGTGGTTCGAGCCATAACTGCAGCAACTCGAGGGTCTGTTGACCAGCAATTCCGTCAATGAGTATCCCGAGCTTGGGGTCATGGTTCGCCTGAAACGTCCTCACCGCGATGCGCGTCTGTTCATCGAACTCCGCGTCTGCAGTTTGCGTGAGCCACCCGCGATCTATGAGATGACGCTCAAGACAACGAACTTCTTCTGAGTTCACACCGATTTTAAGGACTGATGACACAGTGCAGTCACCGGCAACGACAGGTACTGTTGTCGTTGTCGTCGGAGCCAATGTCGTCGTTGAGGTCGCTTCGATCTCAACCACCGTGGTTGAAACACCCACGGCAGCCGGCGACCCTGAACAGCCACTAACTGCGACCACACCAGCCACGAGCAACAACAACGGTGTTCGCATAGTGATGAAACGTAATCGCCCTGATGGTTGCGATTCCATCATGTCGGCGGCGAGCACAAAAAGTCACGGGGTCATCAAGGCAACGGGAATACCAAGTCCGGCACTGGCCTTCACCGTCGAAATCCTGCGACCCGGCTGCACGGCATCTTTGGGTTCACTCACAAGATCACCCGCCGCTTGGACAAGGTCGTCAAATGACGGTGTGGCAATGACCAGCCCCCATAGCGACGTGCGCGAAACATCAGCTCGTTCAACGACTTCAAGGATGACACCACCTTCGCCGACTCGATGGAATCCTTGACGGATTTCTCCGACCTCTCGCACTCGCTTTAGTGGGCACCCGGTCACTTCTGTCACCGCTTCGCACGTGCGGTCAAGATTGTTGGTCATCAACACGACGTGATCGATCAGAGAATCGGATGACTCGAGAGCGTCCGGGATCGAAATAAATTCGGCGCATTCGATGCCGTCAAGATCAGCTCCTGACTGAACGCCGTCAAATGCAATTTCTAACGCTCCCGACGGCAACTCTTCCAACGGCCAGACCAAAGCTGCATTCGCCGTGGAGGCCAAAGATCCGGCTGGCGAGCCTTGAGGTGATAGCCCAGCGAGACCCCACGGAGAAGGGGAACCGCCGATAAAAAGTTGAACAGGCTTCACCGAAGCGCGTCAGCCACGACCCATGTTGGGTCGCTTCCCATGGTTCGCTTTTGAGCGACGCAGGCGAGCTTTGCGCTTCTTCGTCTTCTTTGACATAGGGACAAAACTCTACGGCTGATCACGAGATCTCCCACCCTCCTTCAAAGCAAACCGCCCAAGACCACCAACTCCTGTCGAATCGCCGTGAGGTAGTTCAACGCAAATTCCATAGATGTTTGGAATGAAATGAGAGATGTTGGAATGAAATGAGCAGAGCAGGTGTTGGCATAGATGGCTTCTCACATCAGCCGAACGGAGTACTTATGTCGACAACTAACCTCACCCTCGACTCATTTGAGTCAACGGTCACCGCCGAGGGCATCACCATTGTCGACTTTTGGGCTGAATGGTGCGGTCCTTGCAAGATGTTTGGACCAATCTTTGAAGAGGTCTCTGACGCAAACCCTGATGTCACATTTGCGAAAGTAGATACCGAGGCCGAACAGCAACTTGCGGGCTCACTCGGCATCATGTCGATACCGACCGTCATGATCTTCAGAGACGGCATACAACTCTTCGCTCAGCCCGGAGCGCTCCCGAAAGGAGCCCTTGAAGACCTGCTTGGTCAGGTCCGCAATCTCGATATGGACGATATTCGTGCGCAACTTGCCGAGGAGAACGACTCACCCAGCGAGTAAAAGAGCGACAAAGATCTGGCGAGGTTCCCCCACCTCGCCCGGTGTCAAATCCCCCCACAGACACCGAATCGACGCCCGGGACGAGCAACCCCCCCGCTTGTCCCGGGCGTTGCAGTTTTCAGCGGTTAAATGATCGAGCGATAGCGTCTGACACTCATGGAACGTTTCGGTCTCGTCGGTCTGCCTAATGCAGGCAAAAGTTCTCTCTACAACGCGCTCACCGGCGGCGGTGCGCTCGCTGCGCCATATGCCTTCGCAACAAAAGATCCCAATATTGGGGTTGCGAAAGTTCCCGACGAACGTCTCGACCGCCTCGCTGCGATGTCATCATCAAAAAATACGATTCACGCATCCGTCGAAGTAGTCGACATCGGTGGCCTCGTCGAAGGAGCGAGCAAAGGTGAGGGGCTCGGCAACAAGTTTCTTGCGAACATTCGGGAAGTTGATGCCATCGTGTTTGTTCTCCGAGCATTCGCCGATGACGATGTTCCCGGACCATCAGATCCTCTCGAACACCTCCGAGTGGTCGAACTAGAACTCGCCCTCGCCGATCTTGAGACAGTCGAAAAGCGCCTTGCCGATGTTGAGCGACGATCAAAGCTTGACAAGGGGCTCGGTGATGAACTCGACGCACTGCGCGCAGCAAACGAGGCACTGTCAGATGGAAGGCCTCTATACCGAGCCGGACTGTCCGACGGAATCCGCGAAACCCTTGAGCCGTATTTCCTTCTCACAAATCGCAGAGTGCTCGCTGTGGTCAACGTTGGTGAAGACGAACTCGACAACATTTCTGCCGAGGAGCACAAGGTCGCCGAAGCATTCAACGACGCCGGCGACAATGTTGAAGTCATCGGTATGTGCGTTCAGCTCGAAGCTGAAGCTGCAGCAATTTCAGACCCAGTAGAACGTGCAGAAATGCTCGACGGCCTGGGGCTTGGCGAGGGAGCGCTGTTCCGGATGGTGCGTTCGGCCTATCACCTTCTCGGATTACGCACCTTTTTCACCACCGGAGACAAAGAGTCACGCGCATGGACGTTCCGCAAAGGTTCAACTGCGCCGGTCTGCGCCGGACGCATTCACACCGATTTCCAGCGGGGATTCATTCGGGCTGAGGTCATCGAATGGGAACAACTCCTTGAACTCGGCTCATGGAATGCGGCACGAGACGTAGGCAAACTGCGCCTAGAGGGAAAGGACTACATCGCCAGCGACGGCGATGTCATGGAATTCCGTTTCAACGTCTGATCCGTCGATTTCTCTATCACCTCCTGCCACACTGGTGTCGTGGGATGGATCGTCAGTGGCGCTCGTGTGCTCGCCTCAGCAGAACGTGCTAGCGACCCATCATCACGTCGCAAGGGCCTACTTGGCCGCACCTCGTTTTCAGGAGCTCTCGTCATCGAGCCATGTAACTGGGTGCACACCATTGGCATGAAGTTCGCAATCGACGTCGCATTTGTCGACCGAAATGGGACCGTCATCAAGACACAGCGGATGCGACGAAATCGCCTCGGCATGCCCGTCATCGGTGCTGCGTACGTCGTTGAGGCTGAATCAGGGGCCTTCTCTCGCTGGGGGCTTCACGTCGGCGATGAAATCGAATTTCGAGGCGAGCAACCCAACACATCGGAGAGCCAATGACCGGCACTCTATGGCTCGTCGCCACACCGATCGGCAATCTAGGAGACATCACTCCTCGCGCCCGAGAAACACTCGAACAATCTGCACTCGTGTGTTGCGAAGACACTCGACGAACCGGTCGGCTGCTGCAGCACCTCGGTGTTACCGCTCGGGCTCTAGCGGTATGCAACGAACATACCGAACACCGGCTCGCCAAACGAGTCGTCGACGAATTGTCCGCTGGGCATGACGTCGCTGTCGTCTCTGACGCCGGAACGCCCGGTATCTCAGACCCAGGCGAACGCCTCGTGCACGCCGCAATCAATGCCGGCGCCAACGTCAGCGCCATTCCCGGAGCCTGCGCCGCCATCAGTGCACTTATTACAAGCGGTCTCCCCACCGAACGTTTCGTCATGGAGGGCTTTTTGCCACGGCGCGGCCAAGAACGAACCGATCGCCTCACCGATATCGCAGCCGAACACCGAACGATCGTGCTCTACGAGGCCCCACACCGCATCGCTCGAACGCTTGCTGACCTCACCGAAATCTGTGGCGGCGACAGACAGATCAGCATTAGTCGTGAACTCACGAAACTGCACGAAGAGACCATCCGGTCAACCCTCGCTGAGCTTCGCCTCGAGGAACCACGCGGTGAATATGTCATCGTCATCGCAGGGCGTCCACGCGAACAGCAAGCGATGACCGAAGAGTCGATCCGCGAAGCTCTCGAGGAGGCCTTATCCCGGGGCCTAAGTCGTCGTGACGCGGCCGCAGATGTGGCGCGACGCCTCGGGATTCCGCGACGGCAGGCCTACGATCTCGTCATACAGTCACCTTCGCCTCAAGAGATGAACACACCATGAGTGAATATCTCCACCTCGCAACACCTGGGCCCAGTGCTGCCTTCTTCGACCTTGACCGAACCCTCATCAGCGGCTCATCGGCGTTCACGCTCGCTCTTGCGGGGCGTGCCGCCCACCTCATGCCGACCACCGAGCTTGTTCGCGATGCAGTGACCGCAGCGTTGTTCAAACTTCGCGGTGACCATGGCAGCGACGTGGCAGATGAGGCACGAGATCGCATCCTCGGTTTCATTAGAGGACAACGTCAAGACGATCTTCAATCATTAAATGAACGAGTTATCCCCACACTGCTCGGAAAAATTCGTCCCGAGGCGCGCCGACTACTTGACCTTCACCGCCAGGCCGGAAGGGGCACCTTCATCGTGTCGGCCGCTCCGACAGAAATCGTTGAACCCCTGGCGCTTTCACTCGGAATGACCGGAGGTATCGGCACACGAGGTCGCGTTATTGATGGCGTCTACACCGGTGAACTCGACGGACCTTTCTGCTACGGGCAAGGCAAAGTTGAAGCGATCACCGATCTTGCCCGTTGGGACAATCTCGATTTGAGCCAGTGCTACGCCTATAGCGACTCGTCAAGTGACCTACCCATGCTGTCAGCCGTTGGTCACCCAGTGGTCGTCAACCCTGATAGCCGCCTTGAACGCCATGCCCGACAACACGGCTGGCCCGTCGTACATTTTCGTCAACAAACCCGAACGGTTGCTCGCAGAGGCCTCATGATCGCCTCAGCTGTCGGCCTCGCAGCGGGGGCGTTCGCAATCGGCATGACGGCGGGTGCGCGTCGAGCCACTTAGGCCGGACGCGGCGTGAGAGCGAGTTGACGCGACTGCGCAACAAGTCGACCCGACGAATCCCATAGCTCGCCATCTTCTTCGAGGACCCCTCCTGAGATGTATCGAGTTCTAAACGCGACTGCGAGGGGACCAGGCACAGGAAGGCCTCGCAAGTGAACCGTGAGTTCGACGGTCGGCACCCAACTCACGGGAACTCCACTGTTGAAGACCGCAGGCGGGAAGGAATCAGACGCAAGGATCAACCCGTACTGGTCAATGGTCTGGCCGTCCGCAAAATCAAACCATCCCTTAATTTCCGCTACTCCTCGAGGCTTCCCTGAACGGAATCCGATCGAATCCGGCGACAACCTCACCGACAATCGTCGCTGGAGCTCTGGCACTGGCTGGGCATTCGGGTCGTCGCCATCGACGTCGATCTCGCAATCGTCATACCCCGGGATCGCCGGCGGGGTTCGGTCGAACTTCTCTATGCCGTCAGGGTCATGGTGGCCGAATGTTCCCAGCACTCTGATGACTTCGCGACCGGTTTCAACATTGATCACTGCTGCGGTCATCGTTGCAAAACGTCGACCAGAGCGCACTTCAGCGACATCGACAAAGTGAGCGCCAACCGCTCCCGGAGACAAATAATGAGCAGTGATCGTCAACGGCGGTCGACCTGCGGCATCTGCCATGGCGCGAGCGGCCATCACCATGAGGTACCCACCATTGGTGTTGCCGAGAATGTCCCATCCTTCAAAGACTGTTGCCTCGTAGCGCATCCCGCCCGATTCGTTTGTTGCGCTGCTCTGACGAACCGACGTTGCTTCAGCGAAGTTGTGCGACATGAGTGTCGAAACTACCGCCCACGACCGAACCGCTCACATGCCGAGCCTCAACATGGTGACACCGGTAGCGTCTAGATGGTGAGCGGCTTTTACGTCACTACCCCGATTTATTACGTCAACGCAGAACCGCACCTTGGTCATGCGTACACGACCATTGTTGGTGACGCTCTCAGCCGTTGGCATCGCCTGCTCGGCGACGATGTGATGTACCTCACCGGCACTGATGAACACGGCCTCAAAATTCGTCAAGCCGCGGACGCTGCAGGGCAGACCCCTCAAGCATTTTGCGACACCATCGCTCCAAAGTTCGCTGATGCATGGACACGCCTCAATATCACGAACGACGATTTCATCCGAACCACCGAACCACGCCATTACGCGGCAGTGAAAGAACTCCTCCAGCGTTGCTATGACGCTGGCGATATCGAACTCGATACCTATTCAGGCAAGTACTGCGTGGCGTGCGAAGAATATTTCACTGATGAAGAACTGCTCGATGGGGGTGTATGCCCAATCCATAAGCGCCCGGTCGACCATTTCGAAGAAGAGAATTACTTCTTCCGACTCAGCCGCTTTCAAGACCGGCTGTTGAAGTGGTACGACAGGCATCCCGGAGTGATCAAGCCTGAATTTCGCGGTAACGAGGCGCTCGGTCTTATCCGCGGCGGCTTGCGTGATTTCTCGGTGAGTCGAACGAGTCTCGACTGGGGTATCCCACTTCCCTGGGATGAGCGTCACGTCGCCTACGTCTGGTTTGACGCCCTCACGAATTACCTGTCGGCAACAGGGTTCGGAGACCCGTCGGTCGATTACACCAACCGCTGGCCAGTCGATTACCACCTCATTGGCAAAGACATCATTCGCCACCACTGCGTTTACTGGCCTGCGATGCTGATGAGTGCAGGAGTTGATCTTCCGAAGGGTTGGGCTGTCGGCGGGTGGCTTCTTGTCGATGGTGAAAAGATGGCGAAAAGCACAGGAAATGTGGTGAACCCTCTCGATCTCATCGACGTCGTTGGGGTCGACGGCTTCCGCTACTACGTGCTCGCGGAAACCTCATACGGATCAGATGGCGACTTCTCATTCGAAGGCCTTGTGGGTCGCTACAACGCAGACCTTGCAAACAATCTCGGCAACCTTGCGGCTCGCGTCGCAACCGTTGTCGGAAAGAAATGTGGCGGCGTCGGTCCTGCCCCCCGGTCAGACTCCCCCCTTGCAGAAGCCGCCGCGAGTGCTGTCGCAGGTGCCACATCCGGATGGGATGCTGTCGCTCCTTCACGGGCTCTCGATGCCACCTGGGGTCTCATCAAGGCAACGAATGCCTATCTCGAAACAAACGAACCATGGAAATCGGAGCCAGGCTCAGAAGTCGATGCTGTCATGGGTGACGCCCTCGAAGCACTACGAATTATCACCATCCTTGCGAGCCCGGCTGTTCCTCAGACCAGCGAACTCATCTGGCAACGCCTTGGACTTAGCGGCTCGGTGACCGATCAGCGCATCCCATCCGATGTCGAGTGGGGCGGTTACGCCGGCGGCGCCCCGGTCGAAAAGGGCACACCGCTCTTTCCACGCATTGCGAGTTGAGATGACCGAGCGCCCGCAACCTCGCTGGATCGACTCTCACTGCCACGTCTACGACGAGCGCACCCCTGGAGGAGCACACGCCGCTCTCGACGTGGCACGTGAGGCTGGAGTTGAGGCATTCGTCGTCGTGGGTTGTGACCGAGATAGCAGTCTCGCTGCGATCGATGCCGCCCGTCATCACGATGATGTGTTCGCCACGGTCGGCCTTCATCCCCATGAAGCGAGTCACGGTGTTGGCTCGATCACCGACCTTCTTGATGAGCCTTGCGTCGTCGCCATCGGAGAGGCGGGACTCGACTACCACTACGACAACTCACCGCGCGACCAACAGCGTTCAGCATTCGAAGAACAAATAGCGATCGCTCACGATCGCGACCTGCCGTTGGTCATTCACACCCGAAGTGCCTGGGACGACACATTCGACATCCTCGACTCCGCTGGTGTGCCCTCACGCACCGTGTTTCACTGTTTCACTGGCGGGCCTAGCGAATTAGAGCGCTGTCTCGAGCGAGGCACCTACGTGAGTTTTTCTGGCATCGTGACGTTCCGCTCAGCAACCGAACTTCAACTTGCAGCACAGGCGTGCCCTCTCGACCGAATGCTCGTCGAGACCGACAGCCCCTACCTCGCACCTGTTCCATTTCGAGGCAAGCCGAACCAGCCCGCCAACGTTGCGACCGTTGGAACAGCGATTGCCGATCTGCGAAACGAATCGGCACTTGACGTCGCAGCCGCTACCTCTCGAAACACTCGCAGCGTGTTTGGTCTCACATGATCGACAGCCAGGGGGCTCAGCGTCGCCGCATTGCGATCGCCGCCGCGATCACCGTGGTGGCGGTTCCCGTGGCTTTTCTCTTTAACGCCGGTGATGAAGGTGATGTCGCTTCCACTCTCAGCACCGTTGCGGTTGAGCAACCGACAACAACTCGCTCTAGTGAAGATCCACTCGGTCAACCTGGACTTGCACAGTTTGATCGAAGTGTGACGACACCTCCAGCGGGAGGAGCCGTCATCGCTGTCCCTGACTCGAATAGCGCATTTAGAGGGAGGGCGTCATTTGATTACAGCATCGAAGCGAATGATGTGTGCTTTGCTCGAGGCGCTGAACTCGGCATGTTCGTCACCATCATCAATCTCGACAACAGCCGATCAACCACCTGCATCGCTGCCCTTGTGCTCGATGAAAATGCCGCAGACATCGTCATGCACCCCAACCGATTTGCTGCGATCGGCGACCCCACCGATGCTCCCATCACCGTGGAGTATCGCTGGTGACTCACAGCAAGTCCCAGATCAAAGAGCTACTCGAAGCACACGATCTTCATCTTCGACGCGATCTTGGACAAAACTTCATGATCGACGCGAATACATCTCGGCGAATCGCTGCGCTTGCCGAGATCACATCGACCGACAACGTCCTTGAAATCGGCCCCGGCCTCGGCTCGCTCACCCTCGCCCTTCACGAGTATCGACCACGCATTATTGCGATCGAATACGACCGAGGCATGGTTGCTGCACTTCGCGATATTGTGGCCGCCACCGACAACATCTCAGTCATTGAGGCCGATGCGATGAACATCGATTGGCATGCAGTGGTCGAGACCGACGACTGGGTACTTGTTGCCAATCTTCCATACAACATTGCAACACCGCTCGTCTGCGACCTGCTCGATGAGGTGCCACAGATTTCACGGATGTTGATCCTCGTCCAGGACGAGGCAGCCGACCGATTCGTCGCATCTGAAGGGTCGAAACAATACGGCGCTGTCAGCATCAAGGTTGCGCACTATGCACTCGCCAAGAAGGTTGCCCACATCCCCCGCACCGTCTTCATGCCCCAGCCAAATGTTGAATCTGCTCTCGTTGACATTCGCCGCAAAGACACCGTGGCTGAGGTGAACGTCGACACGATGTTTTCGCTGGTGAGGACCGCGTTCGGTCAGCGTCGAAAAATGCTTCGCCGCTCGCTGAGTGCCGCTGTCAACCCGGAACAGTTTGCGAGTGCCCACATCGACTCTGCACGACGCCCTGAAACGCTCTCACTAGATGAGTGGTATGCGCTTACGAAAGCAGTCTCGGCATGAGCGCCACGGTCAACGCCCCCGCAAAACTCACTATCTCTCTTCAAGTCACCGGAGTTCGCCCTGACGGCTTCCACCTCATCGATGCCGAAATGGTCACGCTTGACCTCTGTGACACACTGACGATCACCGAGGCCGAAACGTCTTCGCTATCGGTAAGCGGACCGTTTGCTGAAGGTGTTCCAACCGATTCGAGCAATCTCTGTCTCGCCGCCGCAGAGTTTGCTCAACGTCCGGCGTCAATTCGTCTTGAAAAGAACATCCCCCACGGAGGCGGCCTCGGCGGGGGTTCAGCAGATGCGGCGGCAGTGCTGAGATGGGCTGGTATCGCCGACGTGGCATCGACGGTCACGCTTGGGGCCGACATTCCATTTTGTCTTCACGGCGGGAGAGCTCGGGTCACCGGAATTGGCGAGAACATTGAGCCTCTTCCACATCTTGATCACACGTTCACACTGGTTGCACCGCCGCTGCACGTCAGCACTCCCGCGGTCTATCGAGCGTGGGATGAACTTGGTGGGCCCACCGGTGAGAGTTTGAATGACCTCGAACCAGCTGCTCTGCATGTTGAGCCGAAACTCAACTGGTGGCGCGAACAAATCATGAGTCTCACCGGCCTAGTTCCCGTACTTGCAGGGAGCGGGGCCACTTGGTTCGTGGAGGGTGAGCGCGATGACGCCCTCGTCGAACTGATCGGCGAGGGCGCTGTTGTGCGCGTCGTGCGCACGAGTAAAGCGATATAAGCGACGGCGCTATTTGCGACGCTGGTGACGCGTCCGTCGCAACATCTTCTTGTGCTTTTTCTTACGCATGCGCTTGCGGCGCTTCTTAACGAGCGAACCCATAGGGTTGCAGACACTACCGTCACAAACTCTTGTTCACGCTCCTGAGCACCAGTTGATGTGAAACTCAACTTTTGTGAGATGCGGTGCTCGGCGCAGAGACCGATGAATCAGGCGGTACCGTATGGGGAGCGATCCGGGGTCGTCTAATTGGCAGGACAGCGGTTTTTGGTGCCGTTTGTAGGGGTTCGAGTCCTCTCCCCGGAACCATGACCCTCCGTGCCGTCGTTCTCGCTGCCGGGGCCGGCACTCGCATGAAGTCCGATCTGCCGAAGCCGCTGCATGAGGTGTGCGGGAAAGCGATGGTGCTGCACGTCATTGATGCGCTCACAGTCACCCAACCCGATGAGATCGCTGTTGTTGTCGGGCACGGCGGTGACCTCGTCGCAGAGACCGTGCAACAAGCAGCGCCCACCTGGGCCAACATCAAGTTCGCAACGCAACATGAGCAGCACGGAACCGGTCACGCCACCCAAGTCGGCATCACCGCTCTCTCTGCGCCCTCGGCAGATGACGCGGTGATCGTGCTTCCGGGAGATACACCGCTGTTAACCGCCGAGACCATCAATCGTCTGGTGTCGGAGCACATTGCGAACGGCCACTCATCGACTCTTCTCACGAGTGAACTCGATGACCCCACCGGATACGGGCGCATCGTTCGCAAAACTGATGGCTCTGTCGAGCGAATTGTCGAACAGCGCGATGCCACACCGACTGAGTTGCTCATTACAGAGTGGAATGCCGGGGTCTATGTGTTCAACCATTCCAAATTGCTGCCCGCTCTGGGCGAACTCAGTACCGATAACTCCCAACACGAGTACTACCTCACCGACGCGATTGCTGCACTCGCTCAAGATGGACACGTCGGGTCGGTCGGCACCGAGCCAGACGAAACTCGGGGCGTGAACGACCGCGAACAACTCGCAGAAGTTGAGCACATCATGCGTGCCCGAGATCACCAGAACGGCTGAGCCACCTCACCGATGAGTCGAATATCGGTGTTCCGCACTTGTGACCTAGTTGAGAGGCAGGCCGGCGTTCTAGGATGAAGGCGGCGTCGACGTTCGGCGCGGAGGGGAGCAAGGTGGAGTCACTCGAGAAGGTAACAACGAAGAAGCTTGCGCTGTACTCCGGGCGCACGCATCCAGACCTTGCGGGTGAGGTCGCTCAACATCTCGGACTCTCCTTAGGCGACCCCAATATCACCCAGTTCTCGAACGGTGAAATCCGGCCACGTTTCGCTGAAAGTGTTCGTGGAACTGACGTGTTCATCATGCAAAGCCACTACGGCATCGATGGCAGCTCGGTGAACGACTCCATCATGGAACAACTCGCAATGATCGACGCTGCAGCCCGAGCGTCGGCAAAGCGCATCACTGCGGTATGTCCGTTTTACGGTTACGCGCGCCAAGACCGCAAAGCAGAAGGGCGCGAACCCGTGACGGCGCGACTCGTAGCCGACATGTTCAAACTCGCAGGCGCAAATCGTCTCATTTCCATCGACCTTCACTCCGGACAGATCCAGGGCTTTTTCGATGGGCCGGTTGACCATCTCACCGCCGCACCCGTTCTCGAGAACTACATCCGCCAACACGCCCCCGACGCTCCGGTGATCGTGTCTCCTGACTCGGGTCGTATCAAGGTTGCAGAGCGTATGGCTCAGCACCTTCACGACTGTGAGGCCGACATCGCGTTTATCTACAAGCGTCGTCCGAAGGGTCAGGTGAATGTCGTCGAGGCAAAAGAAGTCATCGGCGATGTAAACGGCCGTCTGTGCATCTTGACCGACGACATGATCGATACCGGCGGAACCATCGTCTCGGCTGCTGAAATTCTTCTCGAGCGAGGCGCTACCGAAGTCTGGGCTATGGCGACCCACGGGGTGCTCTCAGGCCCTGCCGTCGAGCGCCTCAGCGCATCACCTCTTGAGCGGCTCGTTCTCACCAACACGTTGCCACTGCCAGAACACAAGCGGCTCTCACAGGTCGAGGTGCTATCGATTGCACCACTCATCGCTCAAGCCCTATCTGCGGTGTTTGACGACACGAGTGTGAGCGAAATCTTCAGTGGCGAAAATTACGCCTAAGGCCACCTGACCTCACCTCCACCCAATGAGGTTGGGATCGCCGATGTGCTCGACTTGATGTTGATCTCCAATGATGCGCACGACCTTGTCTGAGAACCGTTGCACTGCAGGTGTGGCCTTGACAAGTCGCCGATAACCTCAGTTGACGCTGTGGAGGTAATCCTGCCGCCACACCAGTTCATCCTGAGGTCTAGGTAACTCGAGGCTCACCATGTCAGATTCAGTTCTCATCGCCGAAGCCGGTCGCACGACCGGAAGTGCAGAATCACGCCGTATTCGCCGTGAGGATCGCATCCCTGCCGTCGTCTACGGACAAGGCATGGAACCACTCAGCATCTCCGTTAACCGCCGAGATCTGCGCCTTGCCCTCTCAGGAACGGCAGGCATGAATACGATTCTTGACCTCACCGTCGATGGCAATGTGTACCCCGCCATCGTGAAAGAAGTGCAACGACACCCAGTGCGGCGCACTGTGGCTCACGTCGACTTCATCCAGATCGATCTCTCCGAAGAAATCACCGTGAGCGTGCCGGTCCGCCTTGAGGGCGAAGCTAAGCAGGTCGCAATGAATAACGGCCTCGTCGACCAGCAAATGATGGAAATCCAAGTTCGCACGACGCCACGTAACATTCCTGACGAACTTGTCATCGATATCAACGACATGACGGTCGACACCGTCATCACCGTTTCCGATGTTGACCTGCCGAGCGGAGTCACCGCCGTCAGCGCAGAAGACCAACCCGTTGTCACCGTCGTCACGCTCCGCGTCGCCGCCGAAGAGCCAGCCGCCGAGGAAGGCGAGGGCGAAGAGGGTGACGCAGAGGCATCCGACGAGTCATCTGATGGCGGCTCCGATGACTCTGGCGATTCAGACGCCGACTGATCGCTCTCGTGGGCCTGTTCTCAGGTCGCCGGTCTGGTGACACTCCGCCCGAGTGGATCATTCTCGGGCTTGGGAACCCGGGCGACCGGTACACCAACACCCGCCACAATGTCGGCGACGACGCGGTTCGTCTCATCGGCACCCGCATCGATGCGCACTTCAAGGCAGGCAAGAATGATGCCTTCGTTGCCGAAACACGCATCTCAGACATCCGCTGCGTGCTCGCTATCCCCGTTACCTTCATGAACAAATCGGGCCAATCTGCCGCATCACTTATCAAGCGCTTTGGCATCACCGATTCGAGCAGGCTCATCGTCGTGCACGATGAACTCGATCTTGAACCGGGAGATACCCGCCTCAAAATGGGAGGGGGCCTCGCCGGACACAATGGTCTACGCAGCATCGCCCAGCACCTCGGCACGAATGAATTCCTTCGAGTTCGAATCGGTGTGGGCCGACCGCCATCTGCTGACCGCGGTGGTAACTGGGTGCTGTCAAAGGTGCCCCAGCGGAGCCGTGCAGAACTCGACAGCGGAGTCGTCGACGCAGCTGACGCCGTTGAGCTCGTCGTCACCCGCGGAGTTGATAAGGCAATGCAGTCGGTGAACCGGCGGTGACATCGCTAACGACCGCAGCCGCACTTCGAGATCTGCCGCCACTTCTTCGTGATGAGCCGGCTCTCACGGTGGCGCTCGGCACCCCTTCTGCTCGACTCGCCATTACCGAGGTTGCACGGCCGATCAGTATTGCTGCGCTCGCTCATCTTTCTGACCGGTCGCCGCTTATCGTTGCATGTCCCACGGGCACCGATGCTGCTCGACTACAAGATGATCTTGTTCATTTTCTTGGACGAGATGAATGCTTACTCTTTCCCGCCTGGGAAACGTTGCCGTTCGAACGTGTCAGTCCTGCTGTCGAAACGATGGGCCGGCGTATGGAGGTGCTGTGGAGGCTCACATCGACCGATCACCAGCCACGAGTGATTGTCGCTGGAGTGCGGGCTCTCCTACAACGGTTGGGTCCCGGTGCCCGCACCATTTCGGCAATCCATGTTTCAGCAGGCGGCCGTATCGATGCCGACGCTCTCACCGAACAACTCTCGATCTCGGGATACCGACGCGAAGAACTCGTTGAGCACCGAGGGGAATTTGCGCGCCGAGGAGCGATCATCGACATTTTTCCATCGACCGCAGATGCACCAATCCGCATTGATCTGTGGGGAGATGACGTCGACCGACTCACCCAGTTCTCTGTCAATGATCAACGATCGATCGCCGACCTCGACGAGGTACGTATCTTCCCCGCGCGAGAAGTGACCCCAGACGAACGCGTCAGAGAGCGAGCAGCAGGCCTCATCGCCACCGAATCGTGGGGCCGAGAGCATTGGGAACGGCTCGCAGAGGGAGCGCACTTTGACGGAATGGAGTCGTGGCTCCCCTGGTTGACCGATGACGATCTGCTGCTCACCGATCTCGTCGACGAACGCGGCAAAGTTGTCCTTATCGAGCCCCGCCGTATGCGAGATCGTGCTCATGATCTTCTCGCCGAAGAAGCTGACCTCGCCGCCGCACTCGCTGGTACCTGGGCTCGTGACCCTGATCGGCAATTCCCCCATCTGCATGCTGAGCCCGACCGGTTACTCGCATCGACTGGCTCGTTTTGGACGATCGATGCAACCCCAGAAGGGCCAGAAACTCCGTTTGTGGAAAGCACTGGGTGGGGACCAATCATCGGCGACGGTTCTGGTCACGTGTCACGAGTACAAGAACTACTGAGTGCCGGTGAGCGAGTCATCATCGCGGCCGATGGAACTGGGTCTGCTGAGCGACTTCGCTCGCTGATGCTCGATCACGAACTTGAGTTCACGATTGCAAGCGCAGAGACCGACCTCACTGCGCCAGGCGCCTACATCACCGTTGCTCCCCTTCATCGAGGGTTTCATCTTCCACGGGCTCGCCTCAGCGTGCTCGCCGAAGCCGATCTCACCGGTCGTCGTCGATCGCGCCGACGGGCACGGCCTCGACAGGGAACCGCAGGGTTTGACGACCTCAAGCCGGGCAGTTACGTGGTGCATGTTCATCATGGAGTCGGCCGCTATGAGGGCATGGTGACTCGGGCAATCGGCGGAGCGGAACGTGACTACCTCCTCGTGGCTTATCGCGGTGAAGACCGGCTCTACATCCCTTCAGACCAAATCCACGTCTTGCGACCATATTCGGGAGGCGAGGCACCCTCGCTTCATCGGCTCGGCGGAAGCGACTTTGCCTCAGCAAAATCACGGGTGCGTTCTGCGGTGCAAGAGATCGCCCAAGAACTTGTTGTTCTCTACCAGCAGCGCGTGAACACACCTGGGCATTCCTTTGCTCCCGACACACCGTGGCAGTCTGAAATGGAAGACGCATTCGGGTTTGTCGAGACCCCCGACCAGCGAACTGCGATCGTTGATGTGAAAGCCGACATGGAGCGCGAGATTCCGATGGATCGACTCATCTGTGGTGACGTCGGGTTCGGCAAAACTGAGGTTGCTATCCGTGCTGCCTTTAAAGCGATTCAAGGGGGTAAGCAGGTCGCGGTACTCGCACCCACCACGCTGCTTGCCACTCAACATGGCACGACGTTTAGCGATCGCTTTGCCGGCTTTCCCGTGCGAGTCGAAGTGCTGTCGCGATTTTTGACCGACAAGCAAGCAGCGTCGGTCATCGCTGACCTCGCTTCGGGTGATGTTGATTGTGTCATCGGTACTCATCGGCTGCTGTCATCGCAAGTGACGTTTAAAGACCTTGGGTTGCTTGTCATCGATGAAGAGCAACGGTTCGGGGTGCAACACAAAGAACTCATCAAGTCGCTTGCGACCGATGTCGACGTATTGACAATGAGCGCCACACCAATTCCTCGGACGTTGGAAATGTCGTTGGTCGGTATTCGAGATTTGTCACTCCTTCAAACCCCTCCGGCTGACCGACAACCGATCCTTACCCATGTTGGCGAATACGACGAGCGTGTCGCTGTCGAGGCAATCCGCCGTGAACTGCTCCGAGAAGGACAGGTCTTTTGGGTCCACAACCGGGTGAAATCAATTGAGCAGTCAGCCGCTCGTCTCAGAGAGTTGGTGCCGGAGGCTCGCATCGCAATCGCTCACGGCCGCATGGATGAAGCATCCCTTGAGCAAGTCGTCATCGATTTCTGGGAAGGTCGGTATGACGTGCTCGTCTGCACGACAATCATCGAGTCAGGAATCGATATGCCCACGGTAAACACGTTGGTCGTCGAACGATCTGATCTTCTCGGTCTCGGACAACTGCATCAGTTACGTGGTCGTGTCGGCCGCAGTGGGCAACGTGCTTATGCGTATCTCTTCCATCCTCAAGACCGCACGCTTTCGGAGGAGGCCTACGAACGTCTTCGCACGATCGGCGAATCAACCGAACTCGGATCTGGCTTCAGGATCGCCATGCGCGACCTCGAAATTCGCGGCGCAGGCAACCTGCTTGGCGCAGCACAATCAGGACATATCGCAGCCGTTGGATACGACTTGTATTGCCAAATGGTGACCGAGGCGGTTGCGGAAATGAAGGGCGAGACCCCTGAACCAGTAGTTGAACTCAACCTTGACGTACCCGCTGACGCGTTCTTGCCTTCTGATTACATCAGCCGTGAAGACCTTCGTCTCGAGGCCTACCGAAGAATTGCGGCAGCATCATCATTCTCAGAGGTGGACGACATCTCTTCTGAATGGACTGATCGCTACGGCGCGATCCCTGAGCCCGCCGCAGCACTGCTCGTCGTTGCTCGACTTCGCATTGAGTGCATGCGACTCGGCATCACCGATCTCAGTGTGACCGGAAGCCAATCGGCAGGTCGAACCGCAAAACTGTCACCGATTGACCTCAAAGCAAGTGAATCGATGAGGTTGCGCCGACTTAGCCGACAGGCAATGCACAAAGAATCGCAACGTCAACTGGTGGTTCCGATTCCGCGAGGGTCAGTGCCATCAGAATTTCTGCTCGGTTTCTTGAATGAGCTGATTCCTCCAGCGGCTCCATCGTCAAGCAGTAACGAGTAGCGGGTCAGCCGAAAAAGTTTCGGATACCGAGACCCATGATGAACAAGCTGCCGACTCCGTACAGCATGTACTGCCGGTCACGAATAAACGGACTTGTTCGATAGCTGTAGAGAATTCCAACTGCCACGATCGCGGAGAACCCGTACAGAGCGTGCATATCGTCTAACACCACACCTGGCTGACTCGCCAGCACGGCACCGAGCACAGCCTGCAGCACCACGATGATCTGCGCAGGGATGACAGGCCACCACATCCACTTCACTCGGGCAGGCTGCCATTGCTGAGCAATGACGAACCAAAGGCCGAGCAGCCCATTCGAAAAAATGAGTATCCACCCAAAGAGGTCGTGAAGTTCTCTCACCATGACATCATCACCCGAAACACCCTGAACCTCCCAATATCACTAACACGACATCTTCATCGGAAGTTCCGGTCAACAGGCCCGTGACAGGAAATGGTTCGCGGTCATAAAAGAATGAAGGAGGAATGTCGAGTTCCTCATCGCCCTCGTCAAGTTGTGCATCGGCGCGAGCGAGCAGCGTTGCGACCGTATTTGAGATGGTGAGACCCTCACTCGTTACAAGCCCCTGCGGTTCGTCGCCCAATCGATCGATCAATCCGTAGGTATACGACATGAAATGTGGGCGACCCGAGGCGCTCGATGATTCATCTCCAAACATCAGGGACAACACGCCCCAATTCACCTCCCGGATGACCGTGCCCGCACACAAGAACGTTTCGGGCGTGGTCCAGTCCGAATCTTCGGTCGGCGATCCGAGAATCGATGAGACATAGCTAATGACCGCGTCGGGTTCATTGCCAAATGCTGCCTCTCCAAGGCCACCTGCGGTGAGGATGAGTTCAGCCACTCCCAACGGCTCCGGGATCGTCGTGGTGGGTGTCGTCGGCGGAGTCGCCGTGACACTCGTTTGAACGCTCTGGGTCGTATCCGGCGCCTCATCTGGCGCTTCTTCTGCCGGAGAAGTGACGACGTCACCACCCGATGACGAGGAAGTATCAGGAACCGACGACGTCTCATCTTGCGGAGTGAGATATGCGCATCCGGTCACGGCGATTGCAACGATGATCAGTCGTGAGAGATGATGCAACGCCGTCCGCACCACATCAGTGTGCCATCAAGGTGTCACCGCGCGACATCGGGCTTAACGAATGATGGTGTCAGCCTCAGCACCGCCCTCAACAAGGGTCAAGATGCCGTCGGTTACATTGACGGTGGTGATTGACGTGTTGTCGAGAGTTCGAATGACAAGACGATCATCTCCATTGCAAGCCCCAATGATTGCGTTGATTGCAATGAAATGAGAAAACACGACGGTGTCGTGTTCGATTGCCGCTATGCGCTCGACGAGATGGTCTCGGAACGCAACAAATTCTCCGCCGAGATCAGACCATGTTCCGTCCATCGCCGACCGCAGCCAGTCTGCTCGCTCGCTCGTCGCCATTCCCAGCGGTGACGGAATTTCGCGCACCGCCTCTTCGACTAATGCCTCAACCCCTCGGCGCTGTCGAAATGGTTCGGCGGTATTCCTGCATCGCAGGAGGGGTGATGTCCACACCTCAGGTGTTGCTTCGCCGACAAGATCGTCAAGTCTCGCAGCAACCGCTTCTGCTTGGGACCGGCCGAGGTCATCAAGATCGGGGTCGGGGTCGATGCCCCACCCCGCTGATGCTTGGCCGTGTCGAACGAGTCGAACCGTTGTCATCAAGCTTGTGCCGCGGCGCCACCAGCGACAGCAGCATCGATGCGCCCTGCATCGAGACCCCAACTGAGAAGAACTTCTTTCGTGTGTTCACCTGGGCGGGCGCCCGGAGTTGGCGTTTCGGGAGCAGTTCGAGAGAACCGTGGCGCAGGAGATGCCTGCATCAGGCCGTCAACCTCACAGAATGTTCCGCGATCGACGTTGTGCGGGTGCTGCGCCGCTTCAGGCATGGTGAGCACCGGAGCAAAACAGATGTCGGTGTGTTCCATGATGGCGCACCACTCATCTCTCGTTTTCGAGAGGAAAAGTTCAGTCAATCGAGTCTTCAACTCAGGCCACTTGCTCTTGTCCATCTGCCGCTGGAAATCAGCATCGTCGGTCAACCCGGTGTGTTCGAGCAGCAACGCGTAGAACTGTGGTTCGATCGATCCGATAGAGATCCACTTACCATCTGAGCACTCGTAGGTGTCGTAGAAGTGGGCTCCGGTGTCGAGCAAGTTGGTCCCAGGGTTCTCTGTGTCGAATGCGCCCATTGCGGCCATGCCCCAGAACATCGACATGAGAGATGCGGTTCCGTCGACCATTGCGGTGTCGATCACTTGACCGCTGCCCGACCGCTGCGCCTCAAGGAGCCCGCAAACGACTCCGTAGGCGAGGAACATTCCACCGCCACCGAAGTCGCCGACGAGATTGAGTGGGGGGACCGGGCCAGATCCACCACGGGTGATGTGCGCAAGTGCGCCACCGAGAGCGATGTAGTTAATGTCGTGGCCGGCTGCTTGGGAGTACGGGCCGGTCTGGCCCCATCCGGTCATTCGACCGAAGACGAGTTTCGGATTGCGCTCGTGACACACATCGGGGCCGATACCGAGTCGCTCCATCACGCCCGGCCGAAAACCTTCAATCAGAGCGTCGGCTCCTTCGACGAGGTCGAGAAGAATCGCAATACCTTCCGGGTCTTTGAGGTCGAGGGCGATGCTCTTTCGACTCCGCAGCAACACATCACGTACAGGTCCCGTCGATCCGGGTTTCACCGATTGTGCTCGATCGATACGAATCACTTCGGCTCCCATATCCGCCAACATCATTGCGGCGAAGGGGCCTGGTCCAATTCCGGCAATTTCAAGGATTCGATATCCGCTGAGTGGTCCTGACATGGTGATTGCTCCTTAAGTGTTTACAGATGTGTGGGCGTTGGCAGAGTCGCCAAACTCCACGATTGCGTTAACGATTTCTGGCCAAAGAGGTTCGGGAAGATCATGCCCCATATCGTCGAGCATGAGCAACGAGGCGCCCGGCACTACCGCTGCGGTTGCTTCCCCGCCTGAAGGGTGGATCAACGTGTCATCCCAACCGTGAATGACGAGCATTGGAACGGTGACCGACTTCAGTGCCTCAGTGCGGTCACCTGACACCATGATTGCTGCATACTGCCGCGTCGCACCTTCCGAGTAGAACATTCGGTCAAAGTTTGCCGCCGCTTTCTCCCGGGCGCGTTGAGGATCGAAATACCGTTGTGACGACCACACCTTGGCACCAACCGACGACTCGATGTACTCCTCGCGGTTGTCTGGGGGTTCCATCAACAATTGTTCGAGTGCCGCCTCGGTCGGAAGACCAACACCTGGGCCACCAGTCGTGCTCATGATCGACACCACCGACCTCAAACGGCTCGGATGTTCAATCGCCATGGTTTGCACGATCATGCCTCCCATCGACACACCGACAGCATCAACAACCTCGCAATCGAGAGCGTCAACAAGTCCGATGGCATCGGCTGCCATGTCTGACAGGGTGTAGGGAACCTCGACCGAGTCGCCGCCAAAAAACGTTGCGTTGAAGACCGCCTCTACGTCAACGGCCTGTCCGTCGAGATGGCTGGACAACCCAACATCACGGTTGTCAAAACGAATGACATGCCGCCCGCTTGCAACGAGTTCATGGCACAGTCCTTCATCCCAGCCCAGTAATTGCGAGGTGAAGCCTGAGACGAGTAGCACCGTTGGATCGCTTCGCACACCGAATTCCTCGAATTCGATTTCGATTCCGCTAGGAAGCGACACTCGCGCCATCTGCTGAGTGTGTCATTCTGCCGATGGTGCGCAGAAGTCGGGACTATGAGTTGCGAAGCCCGTCGATTGCGGCGTGAATGGAATTCTGCACTCGATCAGGATTTCGTACATCGGTGAATGTTTGCTGCCCGCTCTCACCACCCGACTCGATAAGTAAATCTCCCGCTCCAATCAAGCGTTCAAGAAGCGACTGGTTAAACAGCACGTTATTGACGCGTCCAAGGGGAATTTCGATGCCGCGCCGCGAAATCACTCCCGTTCGAAAGATGACGCGATCGGTTGTCACCACGAAGTAAGTAGTCACCCACGACACCCAACGAAGTGCGAAACGAAGACTTGCAATGATCACCAAGACGATGGTGATCCAGGTGAGCACACCAGCAATCGATCCATCTCCGGCCGTCAACGCAACAACGATGGCAAGGGCGAGAGAAATGATGAGAAACAGGGCTTCTTTGACGAAAAACCACCAGTGTGGATGAAGGTCCACAATGGCTTCTTCTCCCGGATTTAGAAGTTTCTGCGGATACGCCATGGAGTTGACAGTACCGTTGTGGGGTGGATTCACATGACTTGCTCACCGATTTGGACGCAGACCAGCGTCGAGCAGTCACCACTGAATCACGACTCGTTGCAGTGATCGCCGGTGCAGGTTCAGGGAAAACCCGTGTCCTCACAAGAAGAATTGCGTATCGCATCGCAACCGATAGTGCCGATGCCCGCCACACCCTTGCGCTCACCTTCACTCGCGAAGCAGCTGGAGAATTGCGGCGACGTCTTCGACATATCGGTCTCGGCGAACGCATCGAAGCTGGAACGTTCCACTCGGTTGCGTTAGGGCTCCTTCGTCAACGATGGGCTGACCAAGGCAGACCGATGCCAATGGTCGTCGATGATCGACCGCGTCTCGTCTCCGCTGCGCTCAACACGCCGCGCGAACAACTTGATGACATTCTCACAGAGATGTCGTGGGCGAGCGCTCGCGGCATTACTGCTGACACCTACTCGTTGGTGGCGAGATCTCGACGCCAACCCCCCTCGAGGGCTGCCCGCATCATCGAGGCGTTGGCTGCGTATGAGCGGGAGAAGTCATCGCGAGGTGTGCTCGACCTCGATGATCTCCTCGTGCGATGCGCGAACGACCTTGAGCGTGACTCGTCATATGCCGAAGCTATTCGTTGGCGCTTCCGACATATCCATGTCGACGAGGCACAAGACCTAACGCCGATCCAGCAGCGCTTGCTCTCAGCATTGCGGACCCCCGACGCCGACGATCTCTTCATCGTTGGTGACCCTGCGCAGTCGATTTACGGCTTCAATGGCAGCGACCCCGAATTGCTTGTGCAAATTGACGACCGCTTCCCTGGCGTGGAGGTCATTCGACTACCGGTCAACCACCGATGCACACCTCAGATTGTGAACGCCGGTGTTCATGTGCTTTCACATGCCGAGCTGCTAGCAGACTTACGCTCAAGCCAACCCGACGGCCCGGTTCCCACATTGACGGCCTACGCCGATGAAGGTGACGAGGCGCAAGGGATTGCCCGCTCCATCGCTGAGGCCGGACAGCATGCAATTCGTCATGGCGAGATTGCGGTGCTCGCACGAACCCATCAGCACTGCACGCGAATTGAACGTGCACTCTCCGCAGCGGGGGTCGAGGTTCGGTCCCGTGGTTTTCGAGGAGATTCGTCCGGCAGAAGGGCTCTCGATGAGGCTCGACGAATCTCGTCGTCCTCGGCCTTGCGTTCGTGGGCTCATGACATCCTTGACGATGATGCTGGTGCTCTCGGTGGCGATGAGTCTGGGCCAGCCGAAACCGTGTCGTCTCGACAGGTTGCCGCCGTTGCCCTTGAGTATTTGCGAGAGCAACCAGATGGCACCGGCGCGACCTTCGCCTCCTGGATGACAACAGCCGATCCATTCGGGTTTCAGCAAGGCGGTGGCGTTGAGGTTCTGACATTTCATGCGGCGAAGGGCCGGGAATGGAAGCGCGTGTGGATTGCTGCAGCTGAAACGGGCTCGGTACCTCATCGAAGCGCAACGACCAAAGAGGAAACCCTTGAAGAGGCGCGGTTGCTCTATGTTGCGATCACCCGAGCCACCAGCGAATGCCATCTTTCGTGGGCAGAGCGGCGCAATGGATACCGACGATCGGTGACACCATTTTTGGCTCAACTCGACCTCGTTGAGCCAGCGATCACCGGACCGTCAGCCGAACTCTCCGAGGCGATGAGCACATCAGCAGCGTCGACAAGCCGAGATGCACTCCGTCGCCTCGCTGAGTGGCGGCAAATGACCGCGGTTCGGTCTGGAATTCTGCCTGAAGAAATCTGTAGCGACCGGATGATGCGTCGTATCGCCGAAGCGCAACCTGCGAGCGCTGAACGTCTCAACGAAATCACCGGTTGGGGCGATCTCACGTGCACAACGCTGTTTCCGAGCCTCCAGACCGCTCTCGCTGACTAGATGGCGGCTACGTGAGGTCGACGACGACCGGGGCGTGATCGCTCGGTGAAGGCCCTTTACGGGCATTCCGGTCGACGACGACGAAGTTGCTGCGATCAACCATCGATGGCGACCCCATAATGAGGTCGATGCGAAGACCTCGACCCATATGGAAGTCACCAGAGCGATAGTCCCACCATGAGAACAGTCGCTCCCCTTCATGGTGGTGACGAAAAAGATCAGAAAGTCCCCACTGTTCGAGCGCGGTGAGTCGCAACCGTTCGGCCTCGGTCACGTGGGTCGACATTGCAAGTTTGTTCGGGTCATGCACGTCGGCATCGGTTGGCGCAATGTTGAAATCGCCGGTGACGATCACATCGCGTTCGGGTGACGTATCGATCTGCAAGTGCTGCTGCAAACGGTCGAGCCACGACAACTTGTACTCGTAATGGGGGTCATCAACCGCTCGGCCATTGGGGACGTACACCGATGACACTCTGATGTCAGCACAGGTTGCGGTGATGATGCGAGCATCGGGATCGGGCTCGATATCTCCCGCGAAGTTGGTGACGACATCGGCGAGACCGACTTTGGAGATGATCGCAACTCCATTCCACCGGCCCTGCCCATAGTGAGCAGACTCGTACCCCATTGCCTCAAAATGAAGACCGGGAAACGCGTCGTCAGCCATTTTGGTTTCTTGCAGGCACAGCACATCTGGCTGGACATCTTCGATCCACTCGGTCACCCGTTCGAGGCGAGCTTTGAGCGAGTTCACATTCCACGTGGCGAGTCGAATCATGCCTCGTCAGCCTTACGTGAACGACTCGACGTTGCAACTTTCGTTGCCGGAGTTTTCTTTGCACCAGTTGTTTTGGTGGCAGCGTTCTTCGGCGCTGCGTTCTTTGCGGTCGCCTTCTTTGCGGTCGCTGCAGATTTCTTGGCTGCAGTCTTCTTCGTTGGCGTCTTGGCTACGGCCTTCTTTACTGCCGCCT
>Ga0255767_1000058_pt1 | contig 84072 bp, 55 predicted proteins | sample 071ome_24_FD_179967 | JGI IMG/M metagenome (GOLD analysis project Ga0255767, IMG submission 179967) | Coastal salt marsh microbial communities from the Groves Creek Marsh, Skidaway Island, Georgia - 071402CT metaG (version 2) | ecosystem: Environmental > Aquatic > Marine > Intertidal zone > Salt...
AATGCGTCAAAAAAGAAGCGCAACACGCGCGCGAGAAGAAGAAGAAACAAGACGCGCGCATCGTTATCATCATGACGGACCAACAACAACAACAACAGATGACGCCAGAACAGCGCGAACAAGCGTTCGCGATGGCAAACCAAGAGATGGAGTACCGCGTGGATTTATTCAACAAGCTCGTGCACTCGTGCTACGAGAAGTGCATCGATAAGCGATTTAAGGATGGCGACTTGAACGTCGGGGAGACGGCGTGCGTGGACCGGTGCTCGAGCAAGTATTGGCAGAGCGTGGGGATCGTCGGGCAGTTGTTGGGGGCGAATCAGCAGCAGCAGCAGCAATAGCGAGGCGAGAGAGAACGTTTTATTTTAGAGAGTGTACGTGTAGCAGTAAAAGTTTTTGATAGTCACAAAAGTAGTGTTTTTTTAGTTATCCAATCCGAGTACTTGTCTCGCGGTTGTTTCTTTTCTCGTACATGACATCCGTTCGAATGAGGAACTTTGGTTCACCCGCCAAAACTTCGCGACCGTCGTGGAGTAAGTGCTCGTAATCCGCGTCGCACTCTTTGTTTCCGTGCGGGAAGAGAAGAACGTCGCCGGTTTCACCTTTTACGCTCGCGACGTATTCGACCAACGGGAAGTTGCCGTCGCCGCAGTTTTTGGTCAGACCAGAGTTGGATTTGCGGGAGTTCCGTTGAGAGTCTAGGAAGAACCCAGTTTCGCCGCCGAGGTGAGCGGTACCGTTCAAATAAACGATGAGCGAGTACGCGCTGCTCATCTCTTTCCCGTTCGCTTTTGCGGAGGTGGATTTGTCGTAATGCGGGATAGAGCACGTCTTTTCGCTGTACCTGTAGCATCGCAAGCGTTCATCCAGGAGAAGATTGTCGTCTTCCACGAGATATCTGCCGCTTTTTGAATCCTTCCCTGACCGCAGTGGTAAATATGGGCGAATCCGCTTCGCCATCTTCTCGAGAACGGTAATGCCGTTCTTCGCGGGCGACCACGAAACCGGTTCCACGGGAAGGCGCGACTGGCCATAAAACGTATCCGTAGAGGAAAGCGCTAATATCGGATCCACGGCGAGAATCTTGAAACCTTTTAGGACAGATTTCATTGATTCTTCATCCGCAACGAAGTCACCGTTGTTTAATATTTCCAAATTAGCGCGCATAATTTTCTCAGCCATGGATTCTCTTCTCGCGTTTGTTTGATTGTACTTGTTCGGTTGGATTTGATTGACATACTTCGCCAACATCTGTGACGTTGATTTCGCGAAGACGTTTCGTAAAAGAAAAGCGCCCGGAACGCCATCTATTGCTTCTTTTTGCACAGTCATGTTATCATCAAAAGTATGAAGCAGAGCAGAGACTGCCTCAGATTCTTCAATCATGTCATCTTCTTCCTCCGCATCGTAACGAGTGACGGGAATCTGTTTCTCCATCGAGAACGTTTTCTCGTCGCACATACATTTCTCTTCAATTGCGCGTGTGCGTTTGGTGTAATATAGGTGCCAAAAACTGTCGCGAGTATCTTCTACATTTTTTGTTGCTGCTTCTTTTGCGCGTTTTCTCAGCGCATGCCAATTCTTGACCCCACGTTTGTTGGTGTTGCAATCGCCTCGAGTATTACTCCTCGTCGGCGCTTCCTTCGTTTCGTTTTCCATCTGATTAATGAGCGTTTCAATTCGACGGGTAACTTCAACATCCGTGATCTCGCTCGCAAAATTGGTATTCAAATCTCTCCTCGCCAATTCGCGGGGCGTGAGTTTCAATATGTCATCTCTCGCGTCTGGGTCGGCGCCGAGAGCGAGCAAAGCGCGATACGTTTGCAATGCTCTTTGAGTTCCCAAAAGATGCGATGGTTTCTCAAACATCACTTCGATATCCTTTACGCGTTGCGAGTCACGTTTCCAAGTCGCTTTGTTTTGTTTTCTAATTTCATTCTTGTTTTCGTTCTTTTCACCATCAGCTTTTGGTCGAAACGCTTTAATATCGGCTAATTTTTTCACCAAACCGTCGTACTCTTCTTGTATTTCGGCGCCTACGACGTGTTTTTGTATAAGTGTCGCCGCTCGATGCAGAGGCGTCATTCCGAAGAGATCTCTTTGGTTTATGAAACCACCGTACTCGAGTAACTCAGGCATCATTTCCGGTGCGCCGTAAGAGGCGGCAAAGTGCAGCGGTGTACCAGCCCCGTTGTCTTGCGCAGCATAGTAAGGGTCGACAGCAATAATTTTGCGAAATAAATCCAGGCGACCGGTTGATATTGCCGCGTAAAAAGTCGTGGGTGGATATCGAACTCTGTGGCGTCGCTCAATAACTGCATCATTTTCTATCTTTCTTACTCCGTGCTCTACTCGTTCTTCTTCGTGTTGTTGTTTTTCCTCCTCCTCCTCTTCGAATTGTAACCGTCGTTGAAATCGTTCAATTTTAGCGCATAGAACCTCATTGTCTTCCATCTTTGCTAAATCCGATGGTCGAAAACCTTCTAAATCTTTTCTACAGTGCAACGAGTACGAAAGTCCAAGTCTTCTTGAATTCGCAATGATCCAATTTACAACGTTGTCGTTCCCTCGTTGTGCCGCTTTATGCAAAGCAGAATGTCCGTTGGCATTTACGAGTCGAAAGCTCACGTGCAACGAACGCAAGTATTCACAAACTTCGACGTTATCGCCGTCGCCTTGACAAGCCCACATGGACGCGTTACACCCGAACTGATTCGCCGACTCTCTTGGATTTGCACCAAAGCTAATCAATAATTTCATAATATCTATCTCACCTTTCCAGGTTGCCCAAGCAAACGCCGAGGTTCCGTCGTTTGTCTTGCAATTCACGTCAACTTTACACGTTTCGAGTAGATATTTACACACGCGCATATTACCGTTCCTCGCCGCCCAATGTAAAGGCGTTCGACCTTCGTAGCTCCTCTTGCCTTGTTGCGGCTGATTCGGGTCAAAATGAAGCTCTTCGATGAGATATTTAACAACACATAGACTATCCGAGCCGCAAGCCCAATGCAAACAAGAGGCGCCGTTTGAGTCCAAGCAATTCTTCACATCCTCGGTACAATTTCGCAGTGCATCTACATCACCTCGTCTGGAATATTCCAGCGACTGAAACGGTAATCGCGCGATCTTCTTTTCTATTATGCACTTCTCAAACTCTGCGCCCAAATCGCCTCCCTTCGCCGCTCGAATCGCTCTTTGTAAATCGCCGGGATCTTTCTTTTTCTTTTGCTGACGTTTACCCTCACTACTACCCGTACACGTTTCATCATTCGTTGATCTCGCAATCATTCCAGCATTCAAAATTACACTCAACGCGTTTCTCTCCGCCTCTACTTCCTTGATCGCTTCCGAATGCGTTAAATTGTGCTTCATCTTTTGATGCCACCACAAAGCTCTCTCGTCGCTCGCAAACGCGCCGCACTCGTGACACCGCCACCACCCGTTCTGCTTACATGTTTCGTAGTACGCCACCGAACAAAACCAAATCGACCCGGTGGACTCGTTCACTTTCGCTTGCACGAACAATTCTTTCTGCGTATCGCTATCCATGAACTCTAATAAGGACGAGGCAAATGCCGATGGGGTTGCAAACAAGCGCTCGATACCCATGTCGGAAGTCAACCTCAGACGACAACTCTCTGTCTCGTCTTCAGCTTCCCTCAACTTTTTCTTCTTTTTCTTTTGCAGCTCCTTCAGCGCGTAGAACATCCGAATCGCGGCGTCCGAAACTTTATCGAACGGTTTCGGCTGTTGCATTCTGTGACGTTCTTCTTGGAGTACATCTTCGTTTTCATCTTTCGAGGAATGAAGGTTGTTCGATGGCGCTTTCCGGGTCTCTGCTCTGTGGTCGTTACGCGCCAAGGTTTCCAATTCAGAAATCTCTTCCCTTTTCGAGTGCAGGATAGCGAGAGACGCAAACAGCGCACGGAGGAAAGCATCGGCGTCGTCTCTATCCATGCTGATTTATTGCATGCGTATAAGGATTGTGCGCGTCATTATTCTTTTTCTCTACCGTGCGCGCGTAGAGTAATGAAGAATTTTTCTCTCTATCTAAGGTGTTTTTACAAGGCGCTAAAAAATGAACATCGAAAACAACGAACATCATCTCGGATGCTTCAAAATGCGATCTAAATCATCTAAAGGTCTTTGCTGCTGCTGCTGCTGCTGCTGCTCTCCTTCATCTCCACCTATGCCTAAATCTTCGGCGCTCATTCTTGCTATTCTTTCTCTCTCTTCGGCGACGGAGATGTACTGTTGGTACCGACTGCTGAAAATCTCGATGTAATACGTCGCGCCGTTCCAAACACAAAAGCTGAAACAAATTAAAATGATGAAAGTGTGTACGTAGAAATTGACGTAACACGCCGTGGCGACGCAAAAGGTAACCATGGTGTAAAGAAATTGCATGGTGACGAATACAAATTTGGTTTTTATGCTGTCCGGGGAGTACTCTTCGTCCGGACCGAAGAAACCGATTCTTCGAAATTGTTTCAATGTCCACGAGTTCTTTCGATTTTTCGTGTGCATGGAAATCCATCTCAAAGAGGTGACGAGTTCAGGGTCGTCTCGGAATTTTTTTGCATCCATAATTTCTGTCTTGATGAGGTACGCCACTTGCCAGACGATGTATAGCGTCATTGGGTAAATCCAAAACTCTTTGGTGTAGTGTTTGTATGCGTCCGAGGTCAACTCAGCCACATCCAATCTTTTCTCGTCGTCGCCGTGGCCGTACCATCGTCCACACCAAGTCAACACCGCCGGCCATAAATGAAGAAAGACCGATTGGACTTTATCCCACGAATGAAACACTAACGAATTTCTCCAAATCGGAATCGCAATCAGAATCGGTCCATTCGAAAACGTAAAAATAGTGCGGTACAATTTCACGTTCCCATAATCGTACAAATGAAAATACATCGTCGCCGCGTGCGAAAAGTAGCAAAAATCTATCATAAAGTATTGCCACTTGAGATGCACGTAATACACCATCCTCGTTAAAAGTAAAATCGGCATCGCGATGCAATAAAACACCCAAAACAGTTCTGGATACTTCACCGCCACCGCCTCAGTGATTAACAACCCAAACACGCCCGAGAAAAATGCGACTTTATCAACCGTCTTGATCGTCTTTGGAACTTTTAGAAAATCACGGATCCGATAGTTTGGATCTCCGGTGATGCGTTTTCTTGCAACCGATTTCGTTCTCTCGATCGTTTTCCGGACGATTTTCTTCGGTCCTCGATTCCGTTTCGGCGAACCCTTCTCCCCTCCTCCAACGTTTTGCTGGTTTCCCAAATTTGATCTCGTCGAATCCTCCGCACTGATATCTTCTCGATCGTTGCCACCATCGCTCCCAAACGACGAAGAAGTGGTATTCACGTTCTCTTTACTGACCGCGGACGAGAACGCGCGTTGTAATCTATTCCTCATCGCAGAGAGATCTGAACAAAAAGAGCTCTCGAAAGCTTTCAAATTAGGGGATTTCGGAAGAGGTTTCTCTCTTCGTCGTTTGCAAAAAAGATCTGATATCACGCCCGATCTGAACGTTCCAAGAATAAACCTTTCGAGTTGAAGAGAAACGAAGCGCGAGAAAGAGAGAGGAAAGAATAGATGCGCTCGTGGTTGTTTTACGACCTTTTCGTCCGTATCTCGAGCAACGCACTTTTAACGGCCAAATTTGTTCTTCAACAAAACAAAGGTATGATTTTAGGGTGTCAACTGATTCAATTTGGTTAAAGATATTCTCAACAAACAACACAAACGCGGCGCGCGGCTCGCGCACAGAGAGAGAGAGAGAGAGAGAGAGAAAAGACAGATTAAGAGAGAGAGAGAGCAAAAGCTTGCGCATGAGCGCCGCTACATTAAACGTTGATGACAATACGGAGAATAAGAAGGAATTCTTATTGCGAAAAGAAGAAGACCGTGACGAATTAGAAGAAGAAGAGAACAACAGAAGACGAAGACAACTCTCGCGGCTCAAGCGCGAACGCTTGTGCAGGCTGCAAAAAAACATACTCGCGTGCGTCGTTCTGTGCGTCGTTCTTTTTGTGATTCTGAACGTGATTACCAAGATGAACGAGGTGAGGACAACGTGAGAGAGAGAACGAAGAAAACGCGATTGAAACATGGTGCTTCTTTCGGAGAGAGAAATTCTGTCTCTGGTGGAGCCTTTGTTGCCGAACGATGTGGGAATAAAGTTTTTAGTGTCGACGACCAATCCGAAACGGTTGTGTTTAGAAGAGAGACCCGATGCAGGGAGCATAAGAGGAAGTGTGAACGAGAGGAACGGCGACCAGGACGGTTGGAGCGAAACGAGCGACGACGGTGAAGACGACGCGCGTGGTACGAGAACTGCGAGGAAAACGAAGAAGGAAAATGGTGCGCTCGTCGACGTGGAGATCGTGGTAGGCGAAGAGCGCATTAGGGACGCGATGGATGCCGTCGGGAAGTTATGTGGCGCGGAGGACGACGACAACGTAACACTGAAAACTGCGACGCCGAGCGCTTTTGAGGAAGCGATGTGGCGGACAAAGCTGAATAGGAAAACCAACGAGATGTTTGTGAGAATGCCAGTAGCTTGTTTGGAGACGCGTTGTAAAAGCGCGCTCTTTTTAGTGTATCCACATCGAGCGCATACGTTGCGAACGTGCGCCCAGTTTTCGTCTTCGGTTTTCGGCGACTCGAAATCGAGGAGATGTCTGATTGCGAGGCAACTCGTGGAAGGGTTGCACTTTACGCACGAAAAAGGTTTACACTTGCGAGGGAGATTTGGTTTGGAGAAGTGCGTCATTAATGAGGACAAAGCGAAAGATTTAATCGAAAAGAATGTGGGATTGACAATGACCCCTTTGATTGAGATTGACGCGCTCTCTCGCGCGAGCAAGCACGAAGTTACGTCGACACCAGCACGCAGCGTCGAAAACAGAGATGAGCGAGATAAGGAAGACGCGATGGAGGAAGATCGACGAAATTTGCATGGGCTAACGGCGGCGTGGAGGCTAGGAGCGATTTCAAATCTCGAATACATTTCTCGTATCAATGCCATATCTGGACGGCGCGAAGGCGATTTTCAGTTTCACGCGTTCATGCCGTGGGTGATTGATTTCTCGAAGCATCCGTTCTCTTCGTCCGTGAACGATAAAACAACGGCGTCTGCTGCAGAAGATGATGAAGATAGTGCCGATGATAAACCTTTATTCGGCTACAGAGATCTCACTAAAACGAAAGCGCGACTCATGAAAGGAGACGAAATGCTCGATCGTTCGTTTGAAAATTTTGGATATCACCTACTCGACGACCCCTCAATGTCAGAGCTTGGAGCATGCGTTCAATCTGCGAGGAATTTATCGAAAATTGTACTACAAAAATTTGTTCGTCCAGACTGGGAACCGAACGAGTACCCGAAATCGATCCAGCGGGTCTTTGAAACGACGCCAGATGAGTGTTTACCTCGATTCTATTACGACCCGAGCATTTTCAAATCTTCTTTAATTGAAGATGGCTTGCATGATTTACAACTCCCGGAGTGGATATCGTCCTCTGGCAACTCCGAGGAATTCATACGAATCCACAGGAGCTGCTTAGAGTCTGATTTCGTCAGTAAAAGGTTACACACGTGGTTTGACGTGCATTTTGGGTACCAAGTTGGCACGGTCACAGATAATCCAAGTGCAGTAGCGGCGAAAAATACGTGTAAATTCGGTGAAGACAATGGAAAGTTACTCGCGTATGGACGTATGAAAGTGTTCAGGTACCCGCATCCGGTACGTAAAACGAAAAACAGCCCTTTACGCACTATGCCTTTGAACGGGGACGGAGAGGAAGCAGACGAAGATGATGGAGAGTACGAAGACGTATTGAAGAAATATAGAAATGTCGATTTGGACGAATCAAAGGATGACGTGTACGTTGACGCGCTCATGACGCCCGAGAAAACGAGCAAGAATAACAATGCATCGCGAGTTGGGGATTTACGAGCCTTAGGCGCGGCCTTATTTACTTTATTTACCAGTCGAGACATTCCCGAACATTTTCGCGAGATTCGCGAACAAGCTCTGGTGGATACAGTCGGCGTATTCGCTGACATCAATGATTCTTATCTCGAGAGCGACACGAGAGAAGAAATGCGCATATTATTAGACGCGATGGATGATTCGAACGAAATACCAGGCGATGTGAAAGATGTGATCGAGAAGCTCATATTCGATGAGACACCGCCGGGTGCAAAAGATATTCTGAAGATGGATGCATTCTTGAACGCGAAAGCGTTGGAGGATTTAAAAAATATTCGTAGTAATTCGAGACTTGGGTCTACGGGACGCATTGTCGCGTGCGACGATGCCATACGACGGGCACTACAAAACTTCTTAAATACTAGTGATGAAGAGAACGGTCAAACGTTCAAAACTACGGCTATTCACGCGTCTATTTTAATCGAAGAAAGCATGCACGCCATTGCGTGCGCTTCGAAAGCGCATCTCGAAAAATACTCGCGCAAGAGCATGGAGCGCGCAATGACGTCTGCTTCTCTCTTTCAAAGCTGTGCGGAATATTTGTGCGCATTAGAGCGCGTGTCTCGTGCCTTGTCTACGTCGATAACGGCAACGAACATAAGCATGGACATTCTCCGGGAACCAAAAATTATTGCCAAGCGCATATTGTTGGCACAATATGCAGAGTGTCTTGAATCGGGAGCCAATGAAGACGTTTCATCGCAGAAAGGTGGATCCACTGCCAAAGAAATCATTCAACAAATGAATGAAGAAGGCCCAAGTTTCCGAAGAGAATTGCTACACCCGGCTGTTTTGAACTCCGTTGCCTCCGCCGTGTGTTCTGATTTCGATTTCGAGGAGAAAATTCTTCCTTCGGTGCTTACAATCTTGACTTCTTTGAGAGCGGACGTCAACGAGGAAGAGTTCTCAGCTTCCATGCTTGTTCTGGAACAAATCATCTCCCGATTGTGTATGCCAGTGTTACTTCGGAATGTCGTCGCGCCGTTGATCTCGCTGATACAAAATGGCATTAATCGTGACGCGGATGCTGTAGACCGCGCAAAACAGGCGATTGAAATGATTCGCAATGCTCGTCGATTGCCTGAGCACCTTGACATCACCGAGTACATGTCACTCGCGACGACTGAGCTTAAAATGCAAAAGGAGAACGTCAAGAAAATCGAAAGAAAGAAATCTAGAGAAATCGCGCTCTTATCGTTGGAGAGGTACGTTGCGACGGGTGGAGATTCGGGCATAGCGGATATTGACGATGATGACGATTCAGAAGAAGACATTGACGAAGCGGTCGTAAACAGACGAAAACGTGGGCCTTGGAGATTTTTACCCGGTGATATCGTTGCTTCAAGCAATCTCAACGCATTACCGCCAACATTGAATGGATTTTTTCGCGATGAAAGTATGAAACCGTGGGTGGTCCGTTTGGAAACGCTCGCCAAGTGGAGGGCGCATTCAAGAGGCTTTGGGGTCGACGCTCGGAAATCAATTGAAATGCCAAACCGCGAACTGTCTAATGCAAAAATGTATTCTCGATCGGTAGCAGACGGTAATTCAAGAGCGCACGGAAACAGCAACGATTTCTTTGACGGAAACGGTGCTTTGCGAGTTTCAGAGTCAGAAACGAGAGTCTTGACGTGCGGTGCACATTATCGCGGCGGGTTACGCAGAGGAACGGCGTGTCGAATCTGGTTTTTAGGCAACAGTCCGAAGAACAAAGAGTCGACGATCGCGAACGCTACTTCGTTTACACAATTTCGAGCGCCTTTTGTGATTCACGAACCTGATGCAAATATCCGCGCAGGATGTTTTCTGGATCCACAAGGTGAGACAATTGCCACGGCAGATGACGCCGGCTATTTGAGTTTGTTTTTAGCAAACACAAACAAAAAGGCATATAATAACAATCTCGACGATACCACGTTCGACGATTTCGATGATGCCATGTTCAACGACGGCACGGAATGTTCAGTACTTTGGCGTTCGAGGGACAAGTCCCTCCTATCCAGACGTGATGGCTTTTCGTGCCTCGCACACGACTCGAACTTGAGCAACTTGGTCGCAGGTACTTTGCGAGGTTCCATAGCAATCGCGGACTGCGAGACTGGTTCGTTCACGAGAACGCATGTGCTATCGGAAGAAGCAAACGCGCGAGTACGTTCTATCGAGTGTAATGACAACAGCAACGTCTTCTGCTCGTACGGAATTGGATCCGTCGCAGCTGTCGATGCCAGAACATGTAAAGTGTTTGCAAATTTTAAAGCACACAACGATCATTGCACTCGAGTGCGTTGTTTAGAGAATCATCGTGGTACGAACAATTATCAATTCATCACGAGCTCAAACGACGGAATGGTGAATGTGTGGGATGCGAGGAAATTTTCGTCGCGGTCTGCTGCGAGAGTTCGTTCGTTTCACATTCCACCGAGTGATGCTCACACGCATCGAACGTCTTCGTCTGGCGATAGGTTCAAGCATCGCGGGAAAAGGAATTCCATATGTGATTTTGATATGCTCGATTCAAAAAGTTGTTTTGTTGCCACGATAGAAAATGGTATTGGAGTGTTTGATGTGGAGAACTCGAGCATAACAGATGATGATGTTTTCAGTAAAGTAGAAACAAGGATGTTACACGATGACGGCAACAGCGCTTTACGAGCGATTCAAATACTCCCGCGAAGTCGATTGTTCGTTGCATTGTCTTCAGATGGCATGGTTCGGGTATGTCGTTAATGTACAATACTTTAGAAATAGAGGAATGGCTGAATTCACTTTAGTTTTATTCACCAGGCACTTTTTGTAGTTCATGCACTAATCACACGTGCGCGTGCACTTGTAGAGGTCCCTTGCAAAAATACGACTCATCTCTCGCGTCTCGAATCGCCTCATTGGATCATATCTGTCTTTCATGCAAACAAATTTACAATATGCCTCCCCATATTTATCATACAGCGAGTAGGGGTATGTTTCTTCGCCCCAACCAAACTTTCCAAAATGCAATCTTCCATCACACTTTTTGCTCGACGTTAAGTATCGAATTGCATCGCCGAAAGCGGCTTTTCCCTCTTCGCTTCTCTTGTAATTTTCTATGTTAACGTACATGCTCGGTCGTTTATGAGTCGGGGACAGCAACGCGCTTTCCGCGTTCAAAAATCGTATTAATGCGGGACTTCTCCAGTACTTCCGTCTACTTTCGCTTATGCTATGAACAAAGCCACGCAAGCACTCGCCTGCATTGGTGAGAGGAACAGCGATTTCCGCTTGGTCGAACGGATAATTATCGTTTCGATCGAGTTGTTCTTCTGTCATGACGAGATACGTGCTTGCGTTTGAAGCAATGAAACTTCGTAATGAAGGTTCAAGAGCATCTTGCCATAAGTTGGTCCAGATCGAGACGAGATCATCGTTTTGCATGAGCCGATTCCTAATAGAATTTGGATTCACGATGTTCTTGAGTGCTTCGTTTTCTGCATCTGCTGCGGACGCTTTGAAATAAAACTCCTCCAATGCTCGCGCAGACGAAAACTCTCTTGCGAGTAAGAAATCTTCCTCGTTCGCATCAAAATAATGATCACCAGCGTTTCTTGTTGTTCTCGACGACTCTGAAATTTTCCTGCGAATCTTCACGCGTTGCACGTCCTCCGTCGGAACAAAGTGATAATAAGATAAATCATCCATGTTACGAAGAGCGAACCGGCGCATGGCACACAAACGCCACCAATCCGTTTGGTTGTCTCCGATGCACCTTCTCACCGCCGCGCTCGCCAGTTCAATTTCGTGGAGCATGTGTTCTTCGGTTACGAAGCGACTCGTTCTGTGAGCTTCGTTTGCCTCGAAAACTTCAAAAATAGCAGCTAATGTAATACCGAGTTGATTCACGTGGCAGCGAAACGCATCCATAACATCCACGCCGTGCGTTCTTTCCGTGATTGTTTCGACAGTCCCGTTGAAGAACATCGTTCGCAAACCCACGACTTGCGACGACAACGAGCCAAAAACGAGCGTTGAGCCGTGAGAGCACGTCGCGAGCGCACCTGCGAGAAAATGCATAAACAGAAAAATAAATAAGAAAAGGAAGAAGTGTCTGAAATTTTAGCTTCGCAAACGCACCTCCTACTGTCTGGTCTATAAACCAAGGCACTGATTTCAACGCGTAACCTTGCTCCGCGATGTATTCTAGCATCGAGCGAACCTTCATTCCCGCATCGACCGAAACGTAATTTTTTTCGAAACCTCTCTTAAACAAATGCGCGCGACTTTCACCGCTTCCCACCACCCGCAAATCGTTCACGAAAACGTTCACGGTGCTTTCCTCGTCCTCGTCCTCCTCGGTCCGTCCGCACCAAAACTTCTCGTTCCAACTGTGCGCGTTCGCGCTCACCGCTCTCACGACTTTCACCTCTGCTCTCGAAAGAATAGTTTTCAACTCGACTTCATTTCTGGGAAACGCGACGCGTTGCTCGTGACGACACGCCGCTCTCCCTTGGAAATTACTCAGCAGCGCCGTCTTTCTCGACGACTCATCTTCCGCGCTCGCGAGGACGACGACGACGAGGACGACGACGACGACGACGACGAAGAAGAAGAAGAAGCGCATGTCATTTGTGCCTTTTTTTTTTCTTTCCTTTTAAAAGCTTTTTCGGAGCGTTTTTTTTTGACCAATATGAAACCCTAAAATTACGTCTTTTTGAACATTCTTGAGCCCACGGCGATCGCTTTTTGCGTTTTACTCTCGACAACTGCGCGCACGCACGCACACGCGAAGAAACAGCGAGAGAGAGACCAAAAAGGAAAACGTCCCGACGTATCAATAGAATACGCGCACCACGCGATACGAATATAATCTTTAAAAAAATGGAGCAAGTATTCCCAGAAGCTTTGCAAACTTTAAAAACCGCCGACCCTTTCATCTACAACCTCATCCAAAAAGAAAAGTTGAGGCAAATCAAAGGCATCGAACTCATCGCGTCGGAGAACTTCACGTCCATGCCGGTGATGGAAGCGCTCGGTTCGTGCTGCACGAACAAGTATTCGGAGGGGCAGCCGAACGCGAGATATTACGGCGGTAACGAAAACATCGATTTGATCGAGATGGAGTGTCAAGAGAGAGCGTTGAAAGCGTACGGGTTGGACAAAAACGAGTGGGGGGTGAACGTGCAGCCGTATTCCGGGTCGCCGGCGAACATGGCCGTGTACGTGGCGTTGTTGCAACCGCACGATAGAATTATGGGTTTGGATTTACCGTCTGGTGGACACTTGACGCACGGGTATTACACCGCGCACGGGAAGAAGATCTCCGCAACGTCGATTTTCTTCGAGAGTTTACCGTACAAGGTGAACTACGAAACCGGTTACATCGATTACGATAAGTTGGAGGAAAAAGCGATGGATTTTCGACCGAAGATGTTGATTTGTGGGGGAAGTGCGTACCCGAGAGATTGGGATTACAAGAGATTCCGGGAGATTGCCGACAAGTGCGGGGCTATGTTGATGATGGATATGGCACACATTAGCGGTTTGGTCGCGGCCAAGGAACAAGCGTCGCCGTTTGAGTATTGCGACGTGGTGACGACGACGACGCACAAATCTTTGAGAGGTCCGAGAGCGGGCATGATTTTCTTTCGAAGAGACGAGAGAGCATTCGAAGGGAAGATTAACAATGCCGTGTTCCCGAGTTTGCAAGGCGGGCCGCACAACCACCAAATCGCTGCGTTGTGCGTCGCGTTGAAGCACGCGCAAACCGACGAATTCAAAAAGTATCAAGTGCAAACGAAGAAAAACGCGGACGCGTTGGCGAAGAAATTGATCGAATTGGGATATTCCATGGTTACCGGTGGTACCGAGAACCATTTGGTGTTGTGGGATTTGAGACCGAACGGATTGACCGGATCCAAGATGGAATACATCTGCGATGCTGTGCACATCACGCTGAACAAGAACGCGGTGTTTGGCGACGCGAGCGCTTTGACGCCGGGTGGATGCCGCATTGGTGCGCCGGCGATGACCAGTCGTGGTTTAGTGGAGAAAGACTTCGAACAAATCGCCGTATTCTTGGACGAAGCCGCGAAAATTGGTTTGAAAGCGCAAGAAACGCACGGAAAGAAGTTGGTAGACTGGAAGAAGGGCATCGACGGCAGCAAAGAAGTCGCAGAGTTGAAAGAAAAGGTCGAAGCCTTCGCCGAGGCCTTCGCTATGCCCGGTTTTACCCGAGACAGCGTCGATATGTAAGTAGAGTAAGTAAGTGAGGAAAATTGAACGAGAAAGAAAAGCGTTTTGTCTCCGTTTGGGTAGAAAGATAGATCGAACCACTCCACTTCGAGAGAAAAAGACGCGACAGAGTCATTTAAGTTATTACACCACATTAAGATACATTTTTTAACACATAAAATCATTCAACTATACGTACATTTAAATTACAAATACATTTATTACAGGTTGGTACAAAAGTATATAGTTTCGTCGTCGGCTTCGAATGCGTGCGCCCGCGGTTTTCCTCAGGAGCAACAGCCAAATTTTACACGATTACATCCGTGCCCGCCGCGCTCGTCCTCAACACGCTCGTATCTAACCTCCCTCCTTTTGAATCTCGAAACCTATTTACCGGCGCATTCTTCGGCGTCGGCGACAATTTCGCTTTATTCATGTTCGCATTCTTCGCGTTCGCCCCTCTTCTTTCCATCACCTCCGCGACGATGTAGAACACGAACCCACCCAATAAAAGTATGATGAAAACGACGACGACGATGGTTTGTCGCTCCTGAAGCTTCATATCTTTCGAAGAGTCCGGGTGGAAGTACGATTCCAGAGTCTCCGTGGTGCTGTCGATGCCCATTTTTGCGCCGAAAGGAGTTCGTTTTCGCACGGGGGCGGGCGTTTTGGAAGTGAGGCAAATGCGAATTGGACACACCGAGAGAAGATATTTTTTTCCATGGAAAGGAGGGGGAAAGCAACAACTCCCGAGAGCGCATCATCAACGGAAAAAGAATGATAGAGATTAAAAGTCATCTAAATCGTCAATTTCTTCGTCCGTATCGACGCCAGATCCGTAATCGTGTTCGTCCGTTTCGTCGCGCTCGTATTCGAGCAAGTTTTTGAGCTTCTCGCCGTGACCTTGTCCGCTTCTGCCTCGCAAACCGCCGGCGTCGCGAGGGAGCGTGCGCCGGAAGGTATCATTTGTTGTTGTTGTTGTTGTTCCTTCGTGTTCGTACGCGAGCTTAACGTTGCGTTTGGCGTCGCGTTCGCGTTGGTTTCCGTTCGACGCGTGCGTGTCTATGCCTAAATTGAACGTAGAAAACTTGTTGAGCTTGTCCGTCAATTTCGCCGCGCGAGCGCGCTCGCGCGCTTTTTGGATGTCCTTTTCGTTCCGCAACGCGTCGTCTATGGAGGTGTATTCCAGAGCAATGCACGGCGTTGTAGAACTGCTATCGGGGACCTTTACGAATCGTACCACGTCTGTCTCTCTCGTCTTTCTCGTCGCGCCTCGTCTCGCTTCTACGGTGAGGAGCGTTTTTCTATTCCTCCTATCGTTGCCGCCATTCCCTCCTTGTTGGGGATTTTGCCTATAAATCGTCATCGCGCACGAACAACTCGCATCGTTCGCGAGCACTTCGCACGCGCTACTTCGCGCGCTTCGCCGCACTCTATTTCTACCACTACTCGCGTTACCACTACCTCTCGTCGAAGACGTTCGTTCTCTCACCACCACCCCTCTCGTTCGCGACATCCTCTGCACCTCTCGCACGAACCGAACGACGCTCCGTTCGCCGTGTATAAAACTCACGCACGAAACGTCGTCCAAAAACACCACCACGCGATGCACCGAATCGTTCGACGCGTACCCAAATATCCCAGATCGGATGCTGCTGCTGTTCTTTTGATGACCCGCCGCATCCGGCTCTTTCGCTTCCCGCTTTCCTTCTTCCATCGTCGTCGCGGGTTGTCGTCGTTTGTCCAAAATCTCCCCTAATTTCCCCAACAGCGCATCCAAAGGTTTCTCCGTCGCGTCGAACGCGCCAAACGCGTTCGCATCGAGCACCAAAACGCCTCCTCTCTCTTCTTTCCCAAAATCACCATCACCACCACCACCGTCGCTCCTCCCGTTTAACAACGCGTCGGTAATTAGTCTCTCGTCCATCGTGAATCGCACCAAGATGACGACGACGGACGACATTGACGACGACATTGACGACGACGAGAAGCGCCGTCGCGAACGCGTCGTTCGCTCGACCAAATCCAAAAAGACTCGGTCCGAACCCCCAAAGTTATTGTCGTTGCTGTTGTCGTGCACCAGCGCGTCCGCGAACGCGCACACCGGCGCGACGTCTTCCGCGTTTCTCACCGCCTCGTCGAGTGTTTTTATCGCTCGACGCATGTGATGTGATATCGCTTTGGAGTATGCGTTAGTAGTTGGGGAAAATTTGGGGAAAAAGCGGCACAAAAAGGGAGACAAAAACCACGCGCGCGATATGTCTTCTTTGTCGTCGCTCTTTCGTTCCTCCTCTCTCTCTTCTTCTCGAAGGTTCTTCGCGTCTTCTCGTCGTCGAGCAACAAAGAACGACTCCGAGAAGAAGAAGAAGAAGAAGACGAACGCGAAGAGCGAGGAGGAGGACGACGACGCGCAGAAGCGGAAGAATCCAGACTTGTACCGCGCCGGCGGCTTCGAAGAGAGATGGGAAAAAGAAGAAGAAGAAACAGAAGCGCAGAGGAAGAGGAGGCAGAGCGCGAGAAAGAAACCAGACGTGCTCGCACCAGCCGGCGGGTGGCCGCAACTCGAAGCCGCGGTGCGGAACGGCGCGAATTGCGTGTATTTCGGCTTGGAATTGTTGAACGCTCGCGCTCGAGCGAATAACTTTACCATCGAGGAACTTCCGAGAGTGATGAAGTATTTGCGCGAGCGCGGGGTGAAAGGGTACGTGACGATGAACGTGTTGATATTCGACGACGAGATGAGCGAGTGCGAAAGGCTGATACGCGCGTGCGCGAAGAATGGGGTTGATGCGATGATAGTGCAAGACGTTGGCGCGGCGAGGTTGGTGAAACGCGTGGCGCCGAATATGGCGGTGCACGGGTCGACGCAGATGTCTATTACGGACGCGAACGGAGCGTTGTTCGCGAAGGAGATTGGGTGCGAGAGGGTCGTCGTTGGGAGAGAATTGTCGATTAGCGAGATAAAAACGGTGGTGGAGAGGTCACCGGAGACGACGGTGGAGGCGTTTACGCACGGCGCGTTGTGCGTGAGTTATTCCGGGCAATGCTTTTCGAGCGAAGCTTGGGGAGGGAGGTCCGCGAATCGAGGCCAGTGCGCGCAAGCGTGTCGAATGCCGTACGGGTTTGTAGTAAATGGGGAAATTAAAGCGATGGGTGACGAGAAATATCTCTTATCACCGCAGGATTTAATGGCGGTTGATTTAGTTCCGCAGCTCATCGACGCCGGCGTGTCGTGCTTCAAAATCGAAGGGCGATTGAAAGGCGAAGAGTACGTCGGTTTGACCACTGCGGCGTATCGACGAGCGGTGGATTTAGCGTGGGAGAATAGAAACGTGTCCAAAAAAGAGCTGCTGACGGACGAATCGAGATTAGAGCTGCGACAGGTGTTTGCTCGCGCGCAAGACGAACACTTTGACGGTTTAACGACTGGTTTTTTAGAAGGCACTCGACATCAAACGATTGTGAGAGGGCGGAATCCTAGACATCGAGGCGTGTTTGCCGGGCGAGTAGTTGAAGTAGACGCAAAGAACGAACGAGTGACTATACAAACATCATCATCATCAGTATCGACGAATAACGATGGAAACGACGATAATTCATCCATCGGTGGCGTTTTAAAGCGCGGTTTCGGCGTCGTGTTTGACGACGGCACGCCGGAGCTCGACGAGCAAGGCGGATTCATTTATGAAATCTTCGACGAAAGAGGCAGTTACGTGGATTCGAGTGAATTATGTTCGAGCGACTTTGTGACTTTAGCGTTCGCGAGGAATTCTATCGATTATCGGAAAATCCGGCCCGGCAATATCGTGTGGCGAACGTCGACGACGTCTGGCGAGAAGAAGGAGCAACATCGCAAAAAGGAGAAGAGCGAAGAGGTACTGGCAAAGACATCGTCATCCGCATCGATGAGCGCGGATGGGCGCGAGAACGTCGTTTGCATAGTATCCGGAGCGCTTGGCATGCCTTTGAAAATTGCACTGTACGATACGTTGGGGAACGTCGGGGAAGCGATGACGTCCGTGCATATTTCAGAGGCTGAGAAACGCCCGATTGACTTTCAATCAATCGCGAAAGCGATTGGAGAATTAGGAGGAACACCATTTTTTCTCGACGCCGGAGAGAACATCGACTGTACGAAACTCTTCTCGGCGAAAGATGGTGATGCAAAAAACAACATCTTCGTTCCAGCCGGTGAAATTAAGAAAGCGCGAAGAGATGCAGTCGAAATGTTGTTGGAGAAACGGCGCAACATGGGTGCGGTAAAAGCGGAAGCGATGGCGAGCGATGACGTGAGCGTTTCAGACGAAATGTACAAGAGTGAAATAGAAAAATGGTGGGGTGTGCCGACGGAAAGTAACGTGCCAAAAAGGAAAAAGAATGATCCGACGACGAAACCCCCGTCACCAGACGAAACTAAACTTACCGTCTTGTGTCGAACGATGGAGCAAGTTGAGACGTGTTGCGCATTTGATTTCTTGGACGAAATTCAAGCGGATTTCTTGGAAGTTCACGGATTACGCGACGCGGTCAAGAAAATCCAAGAGGCTGGTAAAAAAGCCGTTGTCGCGACTCCGCGCGTGTTGAAACCGGACGAGGAAAAATTATGGCGTTTTTACTTGAGCTTAAACGCAGATTCTCTTTTAGTCCGGTCAGCTGGTTTACTTCGCAAGCTGAACGAGTTGATTTCAGAGCACCCGGAAGAAGGTAAAACTTACCCGAGACTTCGCGGTGATTTCAGCTTGAACGCTGCAAATATCCTCACAACATCTACGTTTTTAGATGCGTTCAACTTGGAGCGTTTGGCGTTGACGCACGACCTGAACGCGCGCCAAATCCGCAACCTCGCTGCAGCCTTACCTCCGGAAACCGCCTCCTCGAAAATCGAAATTATTCTTCATTGCCACCTCCCGATTTTCCACACGGAGCACTGCGTCTTTTGTCGTTTCCTCTCCGATGGTAACAGTTATAAAGATTGCGGCCATCCTTGCGAAACCAACGACGCGAGATTGCGCGACTCCAACGGCAAAGACCATCTCGTTCTGGCAGATATGGGCTGTCGCAACACCGTCTTCAACGCCGAAGCGCAATCCGGCGCCATGTTTGTCCAAGATTGGATCAACATCGGAAACATAAAAAACTACCGGATCGAACTCGTAGACACGGACAAAAACGAGACTGTTCTACTCTTAAACACGTACAATAAACTGTTGAGAGGAGAAATATCCTCTCGAGACGCGTACGACGCGCTGAGGAAGGTCAAAGACAAAAACGGAAACGTGCAAGGATGCAATGTCGGTTCTTTCGCCGTGAGAGAGGAGAAGAGCAGGGAAGGGATGAAGAAAACCGCGGCGGAGATCAAGTTGAAGAAGAAAAAGAAGAGCAAAGATTCGAAACCATCGTCTTCGGTGCTGAGGTGAGAGGGGAGGGGGAGAGATTGTAAGCGCTTTCGCTTTTTCTGGCTCTCTCTTTCTCAAAAAGTTGTTTGCTGTGTGTATTTTTAGTTGTAATTTAGAAACGTCACAAATTTCGAGCAGAGTTCACGCACGTCACACATCCAAACCCCTCGGAGATAAACGAAAGTAACAACACGAACAGATTCTAAGATGCACTCCGTCGCCAGACAACTCGCCATTCGCGTCGCCACGTCTTACTCATCCTCTTCTTCCTCTTCGCGCGGAAGAGTCGTCTTTTCCAGCGCGAAAGCATCGTCGGCCAAAAGGGCATTCGTCTCATCGACGACGCTTCGCGCGTCGTCGTCGTCGTCGTCAGGAAAGAACGAAAACGACAACACGGACGAATCGAAACCGCAGAACGAACTGATTGAAGCCCTCGATAAAATCGCGCAGAGAGAAAATTTGATGAAGAAGAACAAGAGGAAACAGCCGGATATTATCGTGAAAAATGCGGTACCGCCGCCGGGGTCTGCTGGGGGCGGTATCGGATCGAATACCGTCATGGGACCCGGTACGTCGGAGGAGTGGCGCGAGTTAGACGAGAAAGTGAACACGTACCCATCCGAGCGAAAATTCCAAGCGATTGGGATTAACTCTCCGAATTTTGTTCAAGATATGGTGAAACTCGTGGAAGATACGCTGGGCGACGGGAGGAAAGTGCACCCGGAAAACGTTACAAGTAACTTGAGTAAAAACGGGAAGTATTGCAGCGCGAACATGACTGTGGTTTTGTTGAACGGAGAAGAAGTGATTAATATCATGGCAAAATTGAAAGCGGATGAGAGAGTGAAGTGGTATTTGTGATCGATTGATACTCTTTATTTATCTATCTCACCATTTGCCTATGAGTTGTCTAAAAATTGCGAGAGAGTTGTTATGCTGATCATCAAATCAATTGTATATTTATTACACAGCGTTCGCGAATTTACCCAACGCCCACAACGGGAAAATGTTCTTGTAGTTTGCGTACGTAATCATGCAGTTATTATTGAAAACGCCCATGATATTTTCCTGCGGAAAATCGCCATCTGGGAGTTGCTTTTTGAGCAAACACGCGGCAGCTTTACGCAACGGCGCGGCGTCTCTCTTCTCTTGGCCAGTGGCGAGTAAAGCGAGCATAGCCCACGAAGTGTTGACGCAATGCGCGAACTCAGTTTTACCATCTTTTTCGTAGAGTTGATGATAGACTTTCTTTTCGCACGAGAGGTAGCTTTCGCCCCATCCACCGGTGGATTCTTGTTGCTTGGAGAGTAAAAAATCCACCGCTTTGCGCAAGTGCGAGCACGTCTCGTACGTTGATCCGGTGGCAATCAAACCTAACACACCAAACCACGTGCCGTAGGTAAAACAAATTGCCCACGAACCGTACCAACTCCCGTCTTCCTTTTGAATGCTCTTCAAAAAGTTTCTTCCGCTTTCGCGCGCTTTTTCGATGCGGGGTACAATCGGATGGTCCGGAAACCGTTTCGCAAACTTGGAAATCGCTTGGATTGATGCCGACGAGCACTCCACGTAGGGATAATCAATCATGATGTCTCCGAAAGTTTCTGCCGGGTTTAAAATTTCGACCCACTTGCCAGCTCGAGTGTTTTCATAAGTTGCCCACCCGCCGCTGCCTTGCGGCTTGAACCCGAGTTTTTGCGTGTTTTGATAACTCAAAATAACATTCACGCAATCCGCTAATCGATCGACGTCTATTTTATTTCTAGGGTCAATTTTAATCAAACCTTGATCTTCCATATCCATCAACGATAACGCGGCTTTTAAACCTTCGCTGGAACAGTCGGAAATGGGCCATCCGTGGTCTCTCGTGCTAAACGGCCACGCGCCTTTCGAGATGTGTCGGTAATATTTTTTCAGTTCCGGCGCGTCGTCTCTGACTTGGCTATCGTCGATGTACTTAGCGGCATCGCTCAAACATGCGCTAAAGTCTTTCGCTAATCCAGTCGCTTCAATCGCTTGGACCGCAAACGCGCAATCCCAAAGTTGACTGCCATTGTATCCTTGCATTTTCATGCCATCTTCAGCAACCCACAAATAGTCCCAAAATCGAGGCATGTGTTTCTCCACGCCATCCACGTCGCCGCTAAAGTATCTGCACAAGCAGTTAAACACTTTGTTCACCGGACCAATGTCCACGTATCGAGTGTTTTCATCTTCGTACACCACGTGCTTCAGCGCCTCTCTGTTCGCCCATTTGCGCAAAGGGGAACGGAGTAAAATAGGTTCGACTTTTGAAAGCGCACCCCACAACACGTCCTGCAACATCGGATGCGGGTAATACAAGTCCTCGCTCGCGCATTCGTTCCTCGCTTTGTTCCAGTTAATCGTATCGTACTCTTGGCAATACAATTCCGACTTCAACGCTTCACTGACCGGGTTCTCGGCTTCGATTCGCGCGCGTTTGCCGTACAAATACGACATCGGTAAATATACCATCCTACAGTGACACCAATATCTACCCGGGTGCGCTGGAAACCAATACGGAAGTAACCAACACTCCGGAGGAATTGGATTCAAACCCTTCCACTCGTAACATCCCAACATCGCTAACCAAAACTTACCCCAACTCGGTGTTTTCGTCGCTCCGCCTCTGGCTTTAATCCATTCCTGCATTTTCCGCAACGTTTCCGAAGATTCCAGCTCTTCGCCTAAACATCTCAACGCGACGTACGTCAATACCGATCCAAACATCGTCGAGTGACCTTCGATGTGCAAACCTACGCCACCGTCTTCGTTGACGTGATTCTCCAAGTACCTTTTCATTTCCACTTTCACGTGCGTCGGCAACATCTCTTTCTCCTTCTTCATGATTTTCATCGCAATGATAAAACCAGGCATGAGAAACATCGGACCTCCGTAGTCAGAAGGCCAGTGTCCGTCCGGATGTTGCTGCCCTTGGTAATACTCCACGCCCGCTCTGAGCGCCCGCTTCGTTTCCTTCTCGACGCAGTTTTCGTCCACGGCCACATCCGCGCTCGGCGGCGTCGTTTTCATTTCTCTCTTCCTCTCTTTCCGTCGCGCATCGAACGCGTCTCTCATGAACGCATCTTTACTGTGCTTCTGGACGAATCTGTTCTCTCGAAACTGTTTCCGTCGTTCGTCTTGCTTCTGGACATCCTCCTCGGAAGCGTTCGGATCGAATGTCCACGTTTGCCGACCAACGTGTGCGTTCAACGTGTGGAGTTTGTTCTCGGGATCCAAGTTTGCCTCCGAACAGACCAGCTTCCACATTTTTTCAACGCTCCGAGGATTGTTTTGTCGTCGTTAGTCGATGATTCGCTGCGCTTCTTTCTTTCTCACTCACTCTCTCTTTTTCTCTCGCGTATGCCGTCGTGTTGCGAGAGCGCGTTTCGATTGCGAAAAGTGGGAAATTTGTGTTCTCCTTCTCTTTCCTCTGAACTCCCCGCTCTCGGCCCGAGGCACCGCGACGCGTCTATTCGGTGCCTGGTCCGTTCTCGAGTGTGGCAAAAAGTAAGACGCGACTCTTTGTGTGCGCTCTTTTCTTTGCGATATTCTCTCTCTCTCTCTCTCTCCGAAGTGGAAGCTTCTTTGTGCGGAAGTGGGGCGGTCAAAGAGAGGCACGGGGGAGCAGGAGAGGAAGGCGCTTTGGATTTCAATTGGTTTAGGGTTTTTGTCTGAATTCGTGGCTCAGAAGCCGAGACCACAAAAAAAATTCGTAACTGTCTTGTGAATTTTTCTTCAAAAGAAGAAAACGAAAAGCAACGCACAAACGCGAACGCGCAATCGCCTTTTTCTTCTATCGAGCAGACGCAAATGTCATCTTCTCTCGCGTTTCAAGCGTCGGCGTTGTCCGCGCGGAGCGCGGTGAGACGCGGTAGTCGCGCGGTACGAGATTTCTTGTCGATTTTATTTTTTTGTATTCCGTTCTTTCCGCGTAAAGTTTTGTTCGCGGATATTTTAAATGCGAGTTTTCGCGCGCGAGATTGACCGCATCAGCTGCGGTCGAACGTAGAATTTGACTTTGGTTTTGCGCGGTGAATGCATGGAAGCGTAAAACGCGCTCGACTCGCGCGACGGTGAAGCTTCGCGAGTGGTTGCACTCGCGCGTGAATTTCGCACGTATATCCATTAATCTTTTTATTACTCAAACTGACTTTTATCACTCTCTTCTCCCCTCGTTCAAATATCCAAAACAGACGCGCGCTCAGCAGCAACAACAAAGGCAACGGGTCACCGCGTCTTCTGCCTCCCGCGCTTTTGGTCGTCGTCAATCTTCGGTCGTCGTGAAAGGCGCGGAAGATGACGTCGATCTCGACGATCTCGCGCAAGCGATTGAGGAACTCGCCAAGGAGAACGAGAAGCTTCGCATGAGTTTGGAAGAGGAGGAAGCGGTCGAGCCTACCATGGCCGCGACGGCGGTGGCAACGGCGCCAAAGCCGGCCGCCGCCGCCGCCGCTGATGTCACGCCGGCTAAACCAGCTGCATCTGGAGCCGTTTCCGCGTTTGGCGTCCCGGAATTGAACGAGGATCCGAAGAGACACCGAGGCTTCAAGTTCCCGCCGTTGGAAGGGGACGGTTTCGGCGTCTGCGCGTTGGACGGTACGTTGGCAAACCACAAAGGCCACTTGGGTCACAGGTGGGATAAGTTCAGAAATTTGAGGCAAGCGATCGAAGACAACGAAGAAGGAGGGATTGAAGGTTTCTCCCGAGGCTACGAAAAGATGGGTTTCACCAGAAACGAGGAGACCGGAGAGATTACGTACAGAGAGTGGGCTCCGAGTGCAAAAGCGGCGTGCTTGTTCGGTGACTTCAACAACTGGGCCACCGACGCGAACGGAGTTTGGATGACTAAGAACGATTTTGGCGTGTTTGAAGTGACCGTTCCACCGAATGCGGACGGGTCGCCGGGTATCCCGCACGGTTCGAGAGTCAAGATTCACTTGGAAACGCAAGACGGCTCGTGGGTCGACAAGATTCCGGCGTGGATTAAGTTCGCCGTGCAAGCCCCGGGTAATATCCCGTTCGATGGTATCTACTACGATCCGCCAAAGGAAGAGCAATACGAAATGAAATGGGCGAGACCGGACGCACCGGAGGAGTTGAGAATTTACGAAGCGCACGTCGGTATGTCCTCGAGAGAGCCGAAAATTAACTCCTACATCGCATTTGCAGATGAAGTTTTGCCTAGAATTAAAAACTTAGGGTACAACGCGGTTCAATTGATGGCGATTCAAGAACACGCGTATTATGCTTCTTTTGGCTACCACGTGACGAACTTCTTCGGCGTTTCCTCTCGATGCGGTACGCCGGACGAGTTGAAGTATTTGGTCGACAAAGCGCACTCCATGGGCATTGCTGTTTTGATGGATTTGGTTCACTCGCACTCTTCTTCGAACGTTACGGATGGTATCAACATGTTCGATGGCTCCGATGGCCAATACTTCCACAGCGGTCCGCAAGGTTACCATTGGATGTGGGATTCTCGATGCTTCAACTACGGCGAGTGGGAAGTCTTGAGATTTTTGTTGTCCAACTTGAGATACTGGATGGAAGAGTTCAAATTTGACGGTTTCCGTTTCGATGGCGTCACGTCTATGATGTACAAACACCACGGTTTACAAGTTGCATTTACGGGTAACTACGACGAATACTTCGGCATGGCCACGGATGTGGATGCCATGGTGTACTTGGCATTGGCGAACGACATGTTGCACACGTTGTACGATGGTAAGGTGACGACCATCGCAGAAGATGTCTCCGGTATGCCAACGTTGTGTCGTCCGGTGCAAGAAGGTGGTGTCGGTTTCGATTACCGCTTGCAAATGGCCATCGCGGATAAATGGGTCGAAGTCTTGTCCGAATGGGGTGCGGATGAAAACTGGGAAATGGGCAACTTGGTATTTACCATGGAGAACCGCCGATACGGCGAGAAGTGCATCTCGTACGCGGAATCGCACGATCAAGCGTTGGTCGGGGATAAAACGACGGCGTTTTGGCTCATGGACGCGGAAATGTACACGAACATGTCCACGTTATCGCCGGATTCCCCGGTCGTTACGAGAGGTATCGCTTTGCACAAGTTGATTCGCCAGTTCACCATGGGTTTGGGCGGCGAAGGCTACTTGAACTTTATGGGCAACGAGTTTGGCCACCCGGAGTGGATTGATTTCCCCAGAGGCGACCGCGTGGAAGCCTCGACAGGTGAATTCATCCCGGGTAACGGCAACTCCTACCACCTGTGCCGCAGACGCTTCGATTTGCCCGAAACGGACCACTTGAGATACAAATATTTGGAAGCGTTTGATGCGAAGATGAACCGCGTCGCTGGTTTCTTCAAGTACATGGCGAGTGATCACCAATACACGAGCTTGAAAGACGACGGCGACAAGATGATTGCGTTCGAAAGAGGCGACTGCGTGTTCGTCTTCAACTGGCACCCGTACAACTCGTACTCGGACTACCGCATCGGATGCAAGAAAGCGGGCAAGTACAAGTTGGTGTTGAGTTCAGACAACCCTGAGTTTGGCGGTTACGACAACTTGTCCACGCACCACGACAACAGGTACTTCGCAGACTCCACCGCGCACAACGGTCGTCCGGCGAGTTTCCAAGCGTATATTCCGTCTAGAACCGTTGCCGTTTTCGCTTTGGAAGAAGACGTTGAAAGAGTCGGGTACACGTACGGCGAAGAGTATGTTTCCAGAGTCGTCGAAGTCTCTAACGAGCACGTATAAAAAAACAGTAGAAACACATACACATTCGCAAACAAACAGCGCGGCAAAAATATACTTTTATTGACAAAAGGGACTAATATATTGTTGTAATAATTGATATCACTCACATCTATACTTCTAAAATGAGGATATTTTCGTCTCACTTGACCTCTCCTCCATCTTTTTCTACCATGCTATCCTTCGCCGCTTTTTTCTGCCAACACGCGTTCGAAATCTTCCTCACGATCCCCATGTAAAACGCTCCTTTGTTCTTCACTTCTTTCTTGTTCTTATTCGTCGTAAACTTTCGAATTTCATTCGCGGCTTTTTCGCACACATCCCTCGGAAGCAAACCCAAAAACGACTTCAGTCGATCATCGAAATCGCTCTCTCTAAGTGTCCCTTCGCTATTCTCGCACACGTGCTTAATCACAACTTCCACGTCGTCTGGCGCAGTCAAAACCTTCAAGCCTTCTCTCTTCGTTTTTCCTTCCTCTTTCGTATTCACTTCTTTCCCTTCCTCCTTCTTAGCGCGTCTCACCGATTTCGGTTCCTGATACGTCTTGCGCTCGCATCTCTCCACCGTCACCGGTCTGCCTCTGAACAGAGTGTCGTGCAACTTCATCGCTTTCTTCGCCGCTTTTGCCGTGGTGAAGTCCACAAACGCGAACCCTTTAAATTTCTTCTGCTTCCCCGGCGTCCCTTCGCCGTCGCCTCCCGCCATCCGAATTTGCCCAATATCTCTTCCACATCCTTGTCTGTTCAAGTTTGCTTTCAACCACGGCTCGATGTCTTTCGCCTTCGTATCGAACGGCATTTGGCCGAAAAACAGCGTGTGGATTTCTCGCTTATTCGTCGTCGCGTTCTTTTTCTCGTCCTTACTCTCTGCGTCTCTCTTCTTCTTCTCTCCTTTTTCCTCTTTCTTAGTTCGTTTCCGCTCTTCGCCGCCGTCACTCGCGCCATCATCGTCTCTCTCTCGTTTCTTCTTTTCCTTCTTCTGCTTCTTTTCTTTCTTGTGCTTCTCTTTGGATTTTTCCTCGAGAAGCTCTTCGAACTCGTTCATTGCTTTTTTTCCCTTCCCTCTCTCTTTGGTAGATCGGCGGTGTGCGTGTGTGCGCGTGAAGCCGAGAGTGCTGCGCGCTTTTTTTATAACGTGACTTGCGGAGTGACTTGACGAGATTTCCCAAAAAACTTGTGGGGTACGTAATAATAAAAACTGGTATTATACGTATTGCAAAAAAAGAAACTCTCTCTACATAGAACTCTCATCGAACTTCGACGCCGTTTTCCCTTAAGCTCGTCAAAAGCGTCTCGAGTTTTCCTCCGAATCGTCTCCTCTTCGGGGCAAAACTGCTCCTCTTGCCGGTTCTCCCGCTGTATTTCTCGTCGTTTTTGTTGCCGTTGGCGTTTACGCCTGGGAAGTTGATGGCGTCGAGCTGGATTTTCTTCAGTCGTTCGGCTAAGAGTTGACCGATACGTTTACACGCGCGTTTATCCGACGTCGAGACGGACGTCCACGTCGTCGTCCTCGCGCGGCGTTCGCTATCGTCGCTAGTAGTGCTAGTTGTTGCGGTGTTATCTTCTTTTTCTTCGTGTTGTTGTTGTTGTTGTTGTTGTTGTTGTTGTTTTTGTTGCTCCTCCTGTCCTCCTCTTCCTCCTTCTTCTCTTACTCCTCCTCCCCATCTCTTCTTGATCCTCTCCTCTAAAGTGCTCGCCGAGGCGACGATGTGCCCATCCGAGGGCCGAATGACTCGGCCAACCACGTGGCGATTGCTAAAGAACACCTGCAAACGATGCGCGAGTTGTTTCGTCGAAGTGGACGACGGCGATGCGGTCATTTTTTGCTCTCTTTTCTCTCTCTCTCTCTCTTTGTGTTTTATGCGCGTATCCCGTTTTTCAACTCGGACGCTTTGGAATGCGTTTTGAACACTTCGCGTCTCTCTCTCTCTCTTTATCGTTTTCGCGCTCGTGAATGTGCACAAAATCTGCGCGCTTTTCTCTCTCTCTCTCTCTCTCTCTCGTACTTTGTGTACTGACGAGGAAATCTCTCCCCAGTTCACGCCCCAAGAAAAACAATATTTAGGGTTGTACTTAAAACCCTAAACTCAAAGAGTTCAAAACCAACGTTGTAAAAGGTAGTTACGGGAATTCTCTCAAAAAAATTGTACATATATAAATAAAAAGAAGAGAGCAAAAGAGAGCATCACTCGTTCAAAACGCTCCCTCAAACGACGCGGAGAATTCACTCGCCCGTTCGAATACTCAATCGCATCGCGTTTTTGTCGTTCGCGTGGGGGAGTTTAAGAAGGATTCGCGCGATCGTTTTTTTTTTCGCTTCACACGCCAAAAAAAAGCGAATTTTGCACTTTTTATATTCCGCGTAGGAAAACAAAAAAAAGTGCTTTGTAGTCGTTTGTGAATTTTGGCGCGCGGGCGGAACACCAACACCGGAAGAAAAGAAAAGCGCGGATCTGAACAACGCACACAAAAAAGCCAGATTCTCGTTCGCGACGTTTTCTCGCACCCTTTTGATACGCGCGGAAGTGTTTCTGTCCTTCGCGTGCAGGGAAGCTTTTCAGAAAAGAACAACAACGCGCGCAGCCGGGGGGCGGGTCGAATCGTCGTTTTTTGTTCACTTTTTGGAACCTTTTCAAAACGTTGATATTTTTTGGGATATTTTTTAAGTAAGGAGGAAGGAAAACTTTTGAGAGAGAGAGAGCTGAGGATACAGATAACACTCACACACACACACACATGGCGAATAATAATAACAACAACAACAACAACGCGAACAAATATAATTCTCCGGGGTCGGTGGCGGCGTTCGCCCAAGGACCAGGTCGCGAGCGATTTTATAACTCGATCAAATTTGATTCGAGCGGCGACTTGCAACGCGCGAGCGAAATCGACGAACGAATGATTCGAGAGAAGTACGACGAAGACGTCGAGTTGGCCGATTTGGAGAGAGAGATTTTGACAGGAGAGGAAGAGGCGGAGAAAAATGCCAAGTCGTTCGGGAAGAGAGTGCAGTCGTCTTCGAGGCTGGGTAACGGTACGGCTGAGAAGATGGTCACGAGAACGGAACAAGCGAAAGATGCGACGGGAAACAAAGAGGAGAATAAAAAGAACAAAAAAGAACAAGAAATTATCGAAGAAATGAACAAAGAATCGAGTGGAGGCAAAGGTGGAAGCAACGACGCAGTCGCTGGTGTGACTGCTGCTACGACGAAAAAACAAGATTCCGGCTCCAACGACGGCTCGAACAAACTCTCAGAGTCGAACGAGTCCAAGTTATTGCGTTCTCGGCAGCAACGAGGCGGTAAGCATCCGAGCGGAAGTGGTGGAAGTGGCGATGGAAGCGACGATAATAACACGAAGAACAAAATTAACAATCTAGAAACCTCTGGAAATGAAAAAATGTTGATCATCAAAGAAAATGGAACCAACGAAAACGCCGCAGAGATGAACGAAAACGATTTGTTGTGCGATTTTGGCGCAGAGAAACAACCCATGGTTGTTGCTTCGCCGAGGAAGAAGAGCAAAACCGCATTTGCTTCAGATCTTAAAAAAGATGTTGACGACGATAAGTTGGAAGATGGGCACCGTGGAAGAAGTAACAAACAAGGAGACAAAAATGTAAAATTAGCTATCAACAACTCAAGCGATAACTCGAACAGCTCGGGAAGACAAGGAGGTAGAAAACAGAGGAATCCAATTCGTTTGTCGAAACGAAACGATTCGAGCAGTGACGACTTGATCATTCCAGACGAAGAAGAAACGAAGAACGCGAATCTACTTTCGGAGTGTGATCATCTCTTCGTTCCGCCGGTTGCACCTTTGTTTAAGCCGCCAAATCACGCGAGCGCCGTTAACGTGGCCATGCACAAATCGGCTTCTGGTAACATTGACGTGAATGACGGTACGAATGCCAAAACGTTCGGTGCGAACGGCAAGGCAATGAATACTATCAACACAATCGATGATTCTTTGTATGATCAACAGTTCCAAATCGAGCCGGAGCTTCTCAGTGCTAGACCTGGATCGGATGACTCGTTTAGACTGTTCGATCCGGCAGTGGCGCAAGGGAAGAGCAATGAAGGTAGCGATGAGCTCGCTTCGGGCAGAGGTCGTCGAAGACGCTCCAGTGGCCGAAATACAAACAATAGAAGCAATAGCACTAGAAAAACGAGCGGTTCAGACAACTCTTCTTACGACGAAGAAGCCGACAGATCGCGAGAGAAAGGGGATAACAATACGGAGGAGAGCGATAGCGATATGGACATATCGAACGATTTGTCGGACGAAGAGGTTTATGAAGACGACTATGAAGATAAAGAACGTTTGATTGACGATTTAGAAGACGATTTGGGCGAGAATACAAACAATCACCGCGTCGGTCGACTTTTGATCTTGGGAAGTATGAGCAGAGGCGGCGTTGGTGGACAAGTCATGCCCGGGATGCTTTTCAATGGTCGCCGCACGCAAAGAGGTCGACCGCCTAAGAACGAAAAGATGGCGCCTTCTCGCGCGATTGGTGGGAAGAAGACGAATTCGAAAGGCGCGTCCAACGCGAAGGGCAATGCAAAGAGTAATAACAAATCTTCCTCATCGCTAGCAACGCTAACGACGATACGCAGTGGTTCAAACAAATCGATTCGTGGAGATGGTAAGCGTAAGGTGAAAGCAGCGGCGAAGATGTTTGATGATCGCGGTGAGTATACCATCGCGAAGGTAGACGTAGATTCTTCGAGAAAGCGTGGTAAACAAGCAGACGGCATGAAATCTACCGCCGCGAATACCAACAGTAAAATGGTTGGTAAACGCAACTTGTCGAGCGCAATGGCGAAATCTGGTTCCGACAACGCTACGAATAAGCGCGGCAGAAAGAACGCTGAAAGCGACACTAAATCGCTGTCATCCAGTGGATTATCGGAGGGAATTCAAACAAACGCTTTGGGCCACACGAGTGCTGGCGCAAAGTCGACAACCGCTCGTGGTCGCGAACCGAACCCTCAAGGCGGTCCTCGACGTTCGAAACATCACAACCCATGGGGATTAGACGAGGCGCAAGCTTTGATTGAAGGTGTTGCAAGATGTGGCGGCGGTAAATGGGCCGATATAAAAAAACTTGGATTCCCGGAAATTGAAAATCGCACCGCAGTTGATTTGAAAGACAAGTGGCGTAACTTACTACGAATTGCAACGTTACCGACGCCGTCTGGTCGAGAAACCACTACTAAGTCCGGCGGCGACAAGAAAAGAGAAATCCCGAGAGCTATGTTGGATCGGGTTCGAGAACTCGCGCTGCTCCACGCGAAGAATAAAGAGCGGGAGTTGGCAGCAAAAGCGGCGCAAGCGCAACAACGATAAGGACGATATAATTTCGTTCGCGTGATGTTTGTATTTGACAATTATTAAATGTTGTGTGTGTATTAATACTATTTATTTTCTATAATTCATAATAACGTAAGGTTACACCAACCCATTTTTTTTCTTTACTTGCCGAACTCCTTTTTCAAACGCTCAATCGCGGTTTCCAAGTTTTCTCTGTGGCAGAACGCGGACATGCGGACAAAACCATCCCCAGTTGGACCAAAACCGGCGCCTGGTGTGGTGACGATGTCCGTCTTGGTCAAAATTTCCGTGAATACTTCCCACGAGTCTCTGCCGTCGAAGTCGACCCACACGTACGGAGCATCGACGGCTCCGTACACTTTAAAACCTAATTCCTCGAAGCACTTCTTCAACATCTTCGCGTTTTCCTTGTAAAAACCGACCGTTTCTTGCATAGATTTCCATCCTTCGTCGGACAACGCAGCCAAGCCACCGCCTTGCGCGACGTTAGAGGCACCGTTGAACGCCGTGCACATGCATCTGTTCCAGTCAAATCTGACCGAAGAACCGTCCGCGAACTTCAACGCTTCCGGAACGACCGTCCAACCTAATCGCAAACCGGTGAAACCGGCGTACTTCGAGAACGAGCAACTTTCGATGCAGCACGTCTCCGCGCCTTCGATTTCAAAAATCGTCTTGGGGCAATCCGGATTTTCAATGTAAAACGCGTACGCGGCGTCAAAGATGACAATTTGACCGTTCTTGTTCGCGAAGTCAACCAACTCTTTGCATTGCGCTCTGGTCGCTGCCGCACCAGTCGGGTTATTCGGCGAGCAAAAGAAGATGATATCTGCTTCCTTCGCGGCTTCCAAGTTTGGAAAAAAATCGTTGCCCGGAACGCACTCCATGTAGACGATGTTTTCGTATCGCTTCGTTTTCTCGTCGTAGCCGGTGCAGTGACCGTTGATAACGGACGAATCTACGTACGCTGGATACGCCGGATCTTGGACGGCAACTTTTCTGCCCGGGCCAAACATTTGTTGCATTCTGGAGATGTCGCACTTTGATCCGTCCGAGACGAAAATCTCGCTCGCGTTAATCTTCGTCTTCTCGCTGTAAAAGCGCTTCACGATGGCGTCTCGGAGAGGTTGTTGTCCAGCCTCAGAGCCGTAACCGCCGGTCTTTTCGTACCCGGCAACGGTGCCCAACGCCAAAGCCGCGTTGGCCATGCCAGACACAATCGGCGCCGGAATCGGTTCCTGTTAGATTTGAATCAAAAAAAGAGAGAAACAAAGAGGTAAGTTCCCTCGCGCGTCCGAAAGGCAACGAGAAAGGTTCTTCGAGAGAACACGCCGCTTTTAGACACGTAATCAATCGGATAAAATTAAACTTTGCGCGCTTCGAAAACGCGCAACGAATACACACGCAAAAATAACCTACCGTCGTATCCCCAATCCCTAAACTAATAATCTTCGCGTCCGGGTTCTTCTCCAAGTGCGCGTTGCGAATTCTCGCGATTTCCGGGAACAAATACCCCGCGCGGAGTTGCGCCATGTTTGGATTTCTCTTCACGTTCGATGCGGAGACTTTGACATCGATTTTCTTTTTGGAGGAGGAGGAGGAGGTTGAAAAGGACGCGTTGTTGGCGAGTTGCTTGCCGAGCGTGGTAGATTGTGCGAACATGATTATTCAGACGTTGTCTCGTTGTTATCGTTGCGCGTGTATAAATAAAGGCGAGAGAGTTTGCCCTTCGTGTGACGCGAAGAGAAACCTTCTTGACGGCTGCTGCTTGCTCTCAGTACAAAAACCCTAAACCCTAAGCCCTAAATAATAAGAAAGTGGGTTTTTCAACTCGCGCGGGTAGTTGAAAATCACGCGAGAGAAGCGCCACGCAAAAAACAACAGAAACAAAGCAGAGAAACAATGTCATCTTTGTCCTCCCATCGTTTGGCGACGAGAAAGTTCGTCGTCTTCTGCGCTTTGCGCGTCTTTTTGTGCTTCGCGGCGGCGGGAGTCTTCGCCGTCGCTTCTTCGCCTGAATCGGACAACGCGTACCTGTCGGAATTGCGGGCGAAATTACGAATCGAAGCCATCACGCCACACATCGAAGCGCTTTCGGAATTCTCGAGCTCGATCGAAGACGCGAGGCTTGGCGTCACGAGGCTGGTGTACACGAAAGAGGACGCGCAAGCGAGAGAGTACGTGAAAAACTTGATGAGAAAGAACGGATTGACTGTGAGGGAAGACGCGATGGGGACTATTTTTGGCCGGTTGGAAGGCGTGGAGTCGAAGAAAGCGAGGGAGATGAAACGAGGTAACGTGGTCGGGTCTGGATCGCATACGGACGCGATACCTTTGAGCGGGAAGTATGATGGCGTGTACGGCGTGCTGGGAGCGATTGAAGCGTTGGGAGCTTTGAAACGCGCCAAGTTTCAACCGAGGCGACATCTCGAAGCGGTTATGTTTAACAGCGAAGAGCCGAGTCGTTTCGGCATGGCGTGTTCTGGGTCGAGAGCGATGGGGGGAGTGTTAGATAGCGATAAATTGCAAACGTTACCGGACGTGCTGAACACGTCGACGTCGTTTTTTGATGCCGCAACGCAAGCTGGATATGGGAGCGAATGGCGAGGGGAGAACGGCGAGAGAGCGCGCACGGCGAAGGAGATGGTCGAGAAATGTTCGTTAATGCCGGTGGATTCGCACTACTACTCGTTCGTGGAGTTGCACATAGAACAAGGTCCGGAGCTGGAACAAGAAAAACTGGATATTGGAGTAGTTACGGCTATTGCCGCGCCGGCGGCGTTGGAGATTACTTTTGAAGGGGATGGAGGGCACGCGGGAGCGCAGTTGATGCACTTGAGGAACGACGCAGTGGTTGCAGGATCCAAGTTGGCCGTGGCTGTGGAGGAGTTTGCAAAGAATTCGGGTAGTGCGGATACAGTCGCCACAGTTGGTGGATTCACGGTGAAACCGAACGCGATTAACTCGGTTCCGCGAAGTGCGGTGTTGGAGATTGACGTGAGGGATATAGATTTGAAGCGCAGAGATCTCGTGGTGGAGCAGATTACGACCACGGCCAAGAAAGTTGCCGCAGAACAACGAGTAAGAGTAAACGTCCGAATGATTAACAAAGATGACCCAGCAACTTCTGGCAACAGCGCGATGCGCGCTGTGGAACTCGCCGCATCGCACTTGGGACATTCCAAAAAGCACATGGTTTCGAGAGCCTACCACGACACGTTATTCGTCGCCAAGGCGTGTTCAAACATCGGAATGATTTTCATTCCGTGCTTCAAAGGCTACTCGCATCGACCAGACGAGTTTTCCACCGAAGATCAAATGCGAAAAGGCGTCGAGACGTTAGCGTTGACGATGGCAAAACTTTCGCGAGAGGCGCCTATCGTCGAAGACGACGAGGACGTAAATGAAGAGCACGTGAAACTTCCTTTTTTCGTTTTGGACGAACAAGACGGACAAAGAGAGAGCGACGAGCCAGAGCTAAACGACGAGTTGTGATTCAATATCGTAAGTTCGCATGTATATAAATATCTAACTGACTCATACAGGTAAATGATTGTAAAGTTTATATTTTTTTGGGCAACTCCTTCCCGCACTTGTAGCAATATTTCATCCCCGAAACATCGTTGAGAAGAGAAGCTTCGCACGCGGGGCAAACGAGCGAGGCAAATTTTGTATTTCGCGTCGTTTTCTGAGTTTGTGCGGAATCCAGCGAAGAAACCAGGTTCACTTTCGCGAGGGCGGCGAGAGTGGTTGATCTGCCTAAAATCTTGTTCTCATAAATTTCCATGGCTCTGTCCCTCGCGCTAGTTGTAACGGTGGTGCGTAGGCTTCCGAGCTCCTCGACTTTCTTCTTTGCATCGTCCGCAGAGATTCGAGACGATCCATCGGATGAAGAAGAAACCAGCAACGGTAAATACGCGTTCCACCCATTGGCAATTTCTCGTTGCAAAGTCGTTTTCGTTTCCATAATTCTTTTGCGTAAGTTTTCGATGCACACGTTGGCGATTCTCCTCACCTCTTGATGTATTAAATCAAGCTTCTTCTCGTTAGCGACGAACCTCGTGCTTTCATCGACGGTTGACTCGATTTCCGATTCAACAGACACAATCATTCTGTCAACATCTGCGACTTTGTTTTCAATCGAAAGTATTGCCTTAATAAAAGATTTGAAATCCGCGTTCCGGATGGCCGGTAAAACTTGCGTATCCGTCACTTCACCAACGTAACTTTCGATTGTGTGCGATTCGTACATGCCAAACATAACAGCAATCTCTTCAATCTTATCGTGGATGATCTTCTTCTCTCTCGCTATTTCACAAAGTTGCGGAATTTGTTCGCAATCGGCGAAGACTCTTGCCAGCCGGTCAAGACGCTGAGAAGCGCTGTTTAACAACATGATCACCCTGTGCGAAGTGAGCGCGTCCGTGGTGGAAATAACGCGCTCCTTGGACAACATCGTCGTGATAGTCGGCGTTTTCGCGCCTTTCTGCTGCTTGGCTTTTTGCGTCGAAGAAGCTGATTCAAAGGTTGGATTCGCAAAGGAAATTTTTAAATTCTCAAACATCACTTGCGCCTCTGTGGCAGGCTTTCTAGCCTCTTCAAACATGTCCTCGACGCTCGTCTTCCCATCGAGTCTTTGAGGAGAAAGCATCGCAATTCGGTCAGTAATCTGCTGAATTAATTGAAGCAACGCCATCTTATTTATCTCGCTCGATGTGACTTTCGTTTGCTCAGTGATATTCTCCAGCGATTCCTCCAAACGGCCAATCGCACGTCGACGTTTCATATTCGCTTCTAGATTGGTAATGAAAAGCACAACTTCTGTCACTTGATGAGAATCAGAGGCAATTTGATAAAGACGTTCAGCAGCAGCGGCGTTCGCGAGCTCTGGATTGACATTAAACGAGACCTTTTCGGATTTATCTGAAAATTTTTGCCGTATCTTCGCGCCAACCAGAGAAAGAATAAGATAGACGCGAAACATTGTCAAGCACACGACAAGCAGAACGACAGCCCCGACGATGCCATCACTTTTCGTGCTCTCCCCTTCCTTATTCACTACGCCAATTACAACCAAGAGCGCCTGACCTATGAAGTTCAGAAAGTCTGCACGATTCATAACGTTGTATAACTTAAAAGAGCAAAAGTGCATAACGATACCCCTCCACGGTTGAATCACGTAAATGAGGAGAGCATTCAACAGATACGTTACGACCAAAAGCCCGGCGGCGAGGATATCGTTGTCGTTCGTCGTACTACTCGAAGAGAAGAGTAAAACAACAAAGCGCTGCATGAGTTCGACGCTCGTGTAGTGGATGGCGAATAAACTTCCAATCGTGTAATGATATTTTTCTCCCTTGGCTTCGTTCACCGCAGCTTTAGCGTTTTCAACGTCCGCCATGTATTTATCTTCTTCCACATTTTTACGCGTTTGACTCAAAGTCAATTTGATGATTTCTACTTGAGCGTCGAGTTCTTCCAGTTCAGCCGCTTTCTTTTTCTCTGAAACGGTTTTATTACCACCGATTAACGATTTCGACTTCGTCAGCTTCATACTTTTTTCCTTTACGAATTCGAACGCTTCGATTTCAGGGCGTTTGAACATTTCATAATACGTTCCAGATACATCCAACGTGCGGTTGTCGTCCAAACGGTTCGATTTTCGAATTCGATAAACTTTGATGAGAATATACAAGGGAACACCGATTCCCAAAACAATCAATAAAATACCCGCAACAATCTGCACATTTTTGTGCTCTTCTGAAGCACAATCGACTCTCGTATCTACAGCGAGTAAAGATTTTCCTTCTCCAACATCGATGCAATTGAACGCGTCCATACATAACCGCAACACGGGCAAGTACGCGATCGCAGTCAACAAAATGACAAATTTCGAAACAGATGCTTTCACCTTGTGCGCTCTGTGAAGAGCGTACATGACAAGATCACCGCTTTCGGATAATTTCCGTTTCGCGGAAAAGAGACGCGATTCAATAAAATATCCGCCCGCTTGTTTATCGTATCGAATCGATCGTAAAAGAGACTTGTACTTCATCGACGCGAGCGAATATGCGAACAAAGACACAACGGCAATCACCGATGGTGTGCCCAAAACTCCACTCCAAAAGACCTTATGCCACGTGACGTTTTTGAAGCACTCCAAGCCAAAGATTTCTACGCCAAAGTTTAAGACATCAAAAATACCGCTCAAGTCAATGATATCGGTCGGCCAGGCGAACGGCATCGAGAGCGATATTGAAATGTATTGCAACGTTACAAAAAATGACTTCAAGGCTGATATCATGACAGGATCTAGCAAATCTGAAAAAAAGAAGAAAAGCAATATCGCGAAGGTCGTTGCGAGAGCCGCTGCTGCATACGCGATAAAGTTTTGTTCGCACGATTTACACCTTTCACCAAACTTGTAGTAATCTTCTTTACAGTTTGCGCAGAGATCGTCAGTGGCTCCAGCGCTGCAGCTGTTTCCAAAACCCGGGCAACGAATCGGGAACGGGCACTCGCGAATATCAGAACACATGTTTTCAATAGTTGCCCAGGTTCCCGGAGTGTTAGAACACGTGCAGTTTCGCGCGACGCGCTCGTCGCCGCGTTCTAGAGAACACGTAAAACCAGGTAAAACAGTGCACGAACCAGAACACCCAATGTGACCGTTAAAGTCATTACTCCAATCGTCACACTCTTCTCCAGGATCCAAAATTCCGTTGCCGCAGGTTGGAGGAGGTGGGTTTGGCGGAGGCGGACTTGGTGGGTTCGGTGGAGGATAAGGCGAAGGAGGTGGCGAGGGAGGCGGACTCGGAGCGAGCCAGCCAGCGTTGACATCCGTGCACAAAGATAAATCCGTCGGAGTCGTTGAAGCTGCGACGCACGAATACTTTGAAATAAATTCCGTCGCACCGTCAAACATGGTGGAATACGTCGTCGCAGCGTCAGTTGGCCAACCGCTGATATCCTGATTGAAAGCCTTGGCGTTGTAAAACATGTACGAAAAATCACGATTTTTCGCCGTGTTCCAGTTTGATATTTTCGAATTGAAAAAATCAGTGCTCGAAAACATGGAGCCCATGTCCGTGACTTGCGAAACGTCCCAATTTCGTAAGTCGCCGTTGAATTTCGTCGCGTCTCTGAAAGCATCCCCCATGTTAACCACAGAGGAAACGTCCCAAGTGCTTAAACTCGCTATTTCAAAAGCTCCCGCGTTTCGAAATATCGAACGCATGTCTGTCGCCGAAGAGACATCCCAGTTGGTGATGTCCTGATTGAAAACGGAAGCGTCCTTGAAACAGTTGGAAAAGGACTTGACCTTGGAAACATCCCATCGAGAAATATCAGAGTTAAAGTTTGACGCGCCGTTAAACGCGTAATTCATCATCGTTACCGACGACGTGTCCCAATTCGACAAGTCCGAAACGCACGTCGAACAACTGCGGAAGAAACTCGTCAAAACCTTATTTCGCGAAGTGTTCCAACCGGATATGTCCCCGTTGAACGCCGTCGCTTTGTAGAACATCTTGTCCATAGAAGTGACCGAACTCACATCCCATCCAGAAATATCCGCGTTAAACGCCGAATTAGAAAACATGCTCACCATGGAATAAGCGCCGCTCACGTCCCAATTCTCCAGTCCGAGGCCTTGAAACGAGTCGGTGCCGTAAAAGGCCTGATCGAACGACCACATTTTCGATACGTCCCAATTGGAAAGGTCCTGGTTGAAACTCTCCGCGTTGTAGAACATCGCGCCTAGGCTACCGATACTCGACACGTTCCAATTTCCTATGGCTCCGTTGAAGTTTGTGCATCCGTAAAACATTTGATACACGTTCGTTACCGAGCTCATGTCCCAGGCGTTCAAATTTTGATTGAAATCGTCGCATCCAGTGAATGCTCGATACATGTCTTGCACGCTCGAAACGTCCCAATTGGACAAATCCGCGTTGAACGTCTCCTTATTCCCCCAACCTTGATACGAAAACGTATCCGACAAAAACATGTTAATTTTAGTGATTTGCGACACGTCCCAATTCGGCATCGTTCCGTACCCGCTCGACGTTCCGTAAACGGTGCACAGGCCATCGACCGGTGCTTCCGAGAGGCAATTATCGATGGCATCGATGAAGGTCAAATCCGTCAACGGCGTTACCGCGCGCGCGAAGAAGAAGAAGAAGTTCGCAAAGGTGGATATAAAGCAGAACAACGCGAAAGCCAAGAACCGAACCATCTCTTCTGCACAGGTTTGGGAGCGCAGAGCGATCGATGGCCCGCGTGTAATGATCGTTTTGTTAATTGTGCAGAAGGGAATCTGCCAAAAACGTTCAAAAGGTCAAAATAAATCGTAAAGGGACTTTTTGAAAAAAGATATTTTTTGTGAAACCCTAAACGCTCTCGTAATAGATCCAAAACAACAACAACGACACAAAGAAACGCACTAAAAAGGGAACGACGACGACAACGACGACGACGAGGATGTTGTTCTCTCCCGTCGTCCGCGCTCGCGTCGGAGCGGTTACGAATAACAACAACAACAGAAGAGCGGCCTCGCGCGGAGGAAGAGTAGTAGGAGAAGAAGCGTCCTGTTCTTCGATTTTTCCGGGCACTTTTGGAAGAAGAAGAAGTAGAAGCGCGAGGGGATTTGGTGGACGAAGAACAGCATCGTCGTCGTCTTTATCGTCGTCGTCGTCGTTTAAAGTGTTCGCGTCGCTCTCCGAGGAAGAGAACCGGGCGCAGATCGCGGACTGTAAAAAGTACGTCTCCGATTTAACGCAGATGAACATGAAGTTGCCCCTGATACGTCGGTACGTGGCTGGAGCGAAGAACGATTTGAAGTTGCTCCAAAGCTTTCAAGATATGCTCGCGGAGAAGAGTTTGACGGAGGAAGACGAAGACGAGGAGAAACGGCGAGAGAAAGTGTTGCTGATGTTGAACGATTTGCGGTTGGAGAAAGCAGAGGAAGAGCAGTTTTGGTTAGAGCGAGGACAGGATAAGGTGACGAGTTCGTTGACGGATAACGCGGTTGGTCTGACCGAGGACGATAAGGTGGAAGTGAGTCGGATGTTAGCGACGGGGACGATGTTTGCGGTGCAAGGCGCGGTGTGGAACGCGATTTTGTTGCTGTTGACGGTGGCGGGCATTTTATTGTTCGTGGGGAGAGGCGACGTGAACGTGGCGACGCCAGGAGCGACCGGCGCGATTGGATACTAAAAACTTTAGTTTATACTAATTTTGCATACTAGAACGCCTTCAAATCTTAAAAGTTTTCTATTTTCTCTTAAACCAGCGCGAAAACGCTCGCAGCTTCTCTGCGGACATCCGGCGAACGATCGTCCTCCAAAGCGCGCTTAATCATAGATTCACACGAATCTCTGAGTGCGTTTGAGCCGTTCGATTCTGCTTTTGCTCGCGAAAGTAGCGCGCCGACTGCTTTGATCGTTTCAATTCTGAGCGCAGCCGGCGCGCTGTTACCTACTTCGCTCAACGCTTCGCTCGAGATGCGCAAAAAATCGTCGCTATGTTTTTCACTTTCGAACAATGTTTTGTTGGAAGAAGCAAACAAACCTCGAAACATTCGAAACGAAGAAACTCGGATTTGCCACGGCTTGCCAAGTGGCGAGTTTTCTAAAGCGATGCGATAAAGGGCAGAGTGCACGTTCGAAGAGGCAACGCTCAACTCACCGACGACGCTCAAACATTCCATGGCGCGTTCCGTGAACACCGTTTTCGATTTGTTCTTTTCGAACCGTTCCGCCTCTGCGTCGGCTCCAGCATCTACTTCCATTTCGTCGTCATCGTCACGCGTCTCACTCGTTCCAGCATCACGTCCATCTGCAATACTGCTCACGCGTGCGGCAAGATTCGACACGAGCGCTTCGATGAAATTCTGAAACTTTTCTTCCTTCAGGAAAGACGAAGGTGCGACGTTCTCCTCCTCGCCTGGACCATTCGCCACTAGCTTTTCGAGAGCGTTCTTCAGTGCTTGCACGCTCGCCGCGGCATACCCGTCATCTTTACTCTCCACGCATTTCGTCAAGCGATTCAAGGCTTCGAAGGACGCATCTTTATTACTTCCATTTTTTTCAACCATTGCCATGGAAATCATCGCTTTCAACGCGTCCCCTAACGCAATCGTCAAATCACTTTTACCTTTGAACGCGCGATTCGAGCGTAACTCGCTCGAAAGCGCTTCTAAAATGTCGCGCATCATCTTTTCTTTATTTGCATTCATTTCATCTGTATTTTTCATGGACGCATCTTTGGTACTGAAACTCGCGCTTTGCATCGCCGCGGATATCGTTCTCGCCGCTCTCGATTTGAGAGAATAGTTCGACCCTTCCAAGTGTGGCTTCAAGAAAGACTTCCACAGATTTGGAAAATGTTTGTCGATGGCGGAACCTCCTCCGGCGGCGCCGGCACCACCTCCGCTCAACTCTTCCCACGCGCTCTCCCAACACTTCGCGACGGATGCGTTTTCATCGAACGTTCCGAAATAAGCCAACGGAAGCAGGTCGTCCTCGAAATCTTTCAAGCACTCGACACCTCGAGAATCTTTTGCCATTTCAGAGATGATTTCGGCCGCTGCTTCGCGGCTTGAACTGTCGCTGCTGTCATCGTTGGCGAGTTTCAAGACGTCTGCGATTGTTTTCTCTTGACGTTTAAGCGTGGCAAAACGTAAACACGTCGCGAATGTTTGGCAGTATTGCCGAAAGACGATTTTTGAAGACGCGCCGCCCGAGGACAGGACATCTGGTGAGGCGAGTAAAGCTTCGCAAATTTTACCAGAGAAAAAACCTTTCGCCGCATCCGGTCGACGCGCACACAGGCGAACGCAGAATCGTCCCGCGCCAACCTTTGTGTTCAAACCTAACCCTCTCTTAAAAATATTTGTAAACACCGGCGCTAACAATTTCGTTTCCTCTAAATCGACGTGTTGTATGAACGCATCCAAGGCATCCGAAACGATCGAGTTTGAACTCGCTTGCACGCGCGCATTTTGAAAGTTTTCGACGACAGAGTTGTTCCCGTTAGCGTCCGTATCGTTTCCGAACATCGCGGTGACTCTTTGTTCGTAATAGTTCAACCGCGTATCTTCAAACGTGGAAAGAGCCTCCAACAACGCCTCCACTGCCGTCACGCAGTGCGGTTTCAAAGCCTCCGCGGGAGCTTTCTTCAAGATTTCACACGCGACGAATAGCGAAAGCTCCCTGGCGACTGAGGAGTCTGATTTTAATCCCTTCTCGAAAAGTTGCGGAAGGATCAAAATGCAGGCCTTCTTTGCGATGTCTCTCTTTTCGTCCCGCGTGCCAGAAGCTGAAGAATCCCCTATTTGATTGGCATCAGTCAATCGTAACGACAAGGACCGCAACGTCTTCACAAACATCATCCCTCGAATTCGAACTGTCTCTTTTATATCATCTGCAACTCTAAAGGCAATCGTCCAGGCCTCAGCAAGTTTTTTCTCGACGATATCAAAAGTCTTACCGGCACCTCCACTCGAGAATAATTCAGCCAACGCTTCCGCGGCGGACTGGCGCACGCGCCATTCGCGCGAAGAGCAATCGAGAAGGAGCCTTTCACAAATCTGGTCGAACATTTTTACCGATAAATCAGAAGCGGCGACTGTTTTTGTAACATCTTCACCATCACTTTTCTTTTCTTTCTCAGCCGCCACGAGGGTTTGCCAAGCTGCCTCAGCGGTTTCGCGCATGTTCAAATTGACATCTTTTCGTAAACGATATAACCGAGGGGCGAGTTGTTCGCTGTGCGCAGATAATGAAATACCCGCTTTCTTGGCAATTCTAGCGATACCAGCACCCGCAGAGGCGGCGCGATTAACTTTCTTCTGATGGTTTGAAATTTCCATGAATTTATACAACAAGTCCGGCTGTCCGATATCAGACACGACCGAACAGAGTTCTTTGTAAGTGCTCAACATAGAATCACCTCCGTTGCTACCACCACCACCGCCACCGCTATCGCTCGCAGTTTTTGTCTTATCTTTTGCTTTTGCTTTCAATGCGTCGTCGCCAGTCAAGTTCAAACCGTCTTGAAACACAACCGTATCGCCCTCAACTTTTGACATCACGCGTTTCTTGCCTTTCTTGCTCGTTTCACCACTCAAAGCTTTGGTGAGACTTTCGAGCAAATTTGCTTTGCTCGCTTCGTCTCCTCGATCATATAACGCGGATAAACCCGTCGAGGCCATTTCTTGGGTAGTGGTATTTGTATCCCCGAGCGCCGATAGGAGCGCGTCGTGCGCATCGTCGAAACGGGACTCGAGCAAAGGGATGGCGTTCACCTTCGCACCATTCTTTCCATTGAAGTCGCTATCGCTCGCATCGTTCGCGTCGTCTGAAATAATTGATGCAGAGGTGATTGTCGGGTTCACAAGAGAGCACAGAACAGCCGTTGCGCCACATCGAATCTCTTCGCGCGAACTGAACAAGAACCCCACCTTAGACTCGCTTTCCTTACCGTCATCATCAAATAGGTATTGCAATATTATTTCGCGAAGAACGTTTCGGTTACCAACGGTAACGTCTGTCGAACCATCGTCGTCGATCTTCGCAGGATCTGTCGCATCGGTATTGATATCCATACATTCGGATGACTCTTTTGAAGATTCAAATAATTCATCAACCTCGCGGTCGATGTCCCGGACAAACGGCGTCAAACTCGCATCGCTGCCATCCTCGCTCGCGGCATCGGTGCTCATAACAAGATCGCGCTCGCCATAAAAACCAAACTTTATAGAATCTGCAACTGCAAATCGAACGTCGTCTTTCTTGACCGTAAGTAATGAAAAGAGTTTTTCAACGAGTGGTTTCACAGCATCGAGCGATGGTGCGATCGTGACGTCGCGGCGTAGTGCGCACCCAGCGGCAAAAGCAGCCGAGGCGGCAACTTTAGGAGCAGCGAGAGCGCGATCCATTGCTTGCGATAACGCAGCGATATCATCATCGGATATTGCGAAACTGTTGATTGAAGAAAACAATCTTCCTAAACACTCGCATCCAGCAACACCTAGCAAGACTTCTTTCGAAGGCGCGTCCGTCCGAGGCACGTTGAGTACAGCCTTACGAAAAATACATTTCGCCATTTCGTAGCGCTCCGGCGTGAATAAACTCGAAGAATTGACTTCTGTCGATGACATGGATATCAGCGCACTCAAAGACCGTAAAGCACCGTCAGCAATCTCCGCACGTAAGCTTGCGGCTGCCGCGGTGTCGCTTTCGTTCAAAGCGACTGCTTTTGAAGCCGTCTCTAAGAACGCGGAGACGAGCGATTCGACGTCGCTCTCTGTGAATAAGTTCAATTTGAGCATCGCTCCTATGAGATTTGCAGATGCCTTTCGCGTAATCGCGTCGTCCGTGGCGGAGAAAAACTTCGCAGCTCGGAGGTAGTATTGATAATTATCTTCGATCGAGCCAGAAGAAGAACCTTTTTCTTTGTGCGATGAAAATAGAACGTCGCGAAGTTCAATCAACGCGAGTGACGCGAGTCTCGGTCCACTCGTCCTGAGTAAGCAGTGCTTCAAAAACCGACGATAACTTGCGTTGGTGGACGCATCATCGTCGCTGTCTTTGTTCGTGTGGAATCGACGACTTTGTCGAAGAAATTTCAAGAGCGCAAACATCGCCTTTTCCGGCAAGGGAGATTGGTCGTCTTCTCTTTGCGGATCTTTCGCGAGGAGCGCATTCTTTGCTTCCGCTCTATCGAGCATGCGCGCGACGGTTGAATATATCTCCCTTTGGCCTTTCTTTCGCAAAACAAGCGCCGAGCGTGCGGCGTCTCGAATGTCCAGTTCAGGCCGTGCGCAATTCAACGCGCACGCGAAACGCACGGCGACAGAATCGAATCGGAAGCAGTCTGGACTTCCTGCGAATCGGAGCGCGAGAAGTAATGCTGATTTCGCGCCCGGCGGAGTAGCCTTATCCTGACTCGTGGTATTTGAATGACTTGAATCTGATGATGTTGTGAAGGCAGTCAAGGCGTACCTTTCTAAAACGTCCGCGACGACATACTCCATGGCTAATTTTTCGCCTTCCTTGACGATGGAATCGGCTTCGCACGCGCGCAACAACGCCCGGCCGCACTCTACGATAGAACTTCGAGTGTGCGAATCGTATTCGGTTTCAATTTCGCTCAGTACGCGCTTAAGAAACTCTACAGCATCGATATTACTCTTTGCAGAAGTGCTATCCAGCATCATCATATCGCTCGAAGACTTGATCAGCTCTGGAGCACGTTCGATGAGATGCCCGAGCGATTGAAAGCAGAAACCTTTCAATTCCATGGCACGGAGTCGTTCCGATGTTGTCATAGTCGCTGACGAGGACGTTTCTAAAGTATCGAGCGTCAGCAAACACGTCTCGAGAAGTTTTGGAGCGGCTTTTTCGAGAATATCCTTCTCGGCGTTCCGTAACACCCACGCGGAAAATTCCATCCCCGACGCTCGCAATTGCTTCGAGCGCGGATTATTTAAAGAAGACGAAACAACCTCGACGTTTTGAGGAAATAAGTTCGCGCTGCGTTGCGAACGCGATAAAACACGTCGCAGAATATTAGACCGAATTTCATCGCTCGCCGGGTGCACTCGACTATCACTCGGAACATCCTCGCTATCACCAAGAAACCATCGAAGTTGGTGCGTTATGAACTCTTCGTTGTCTGCGTCTAAATCCGGACGCACCCCGTCCACGCCGCACCGTTTCTTCAAAACTGTTTCGCCGTACGAACGACACGCTTCGGACGCATCACAAGCTACTGCCAACGCTATCGGGAAGAGCTCTTCCGCAGATACGATGTATTTTTTCACCGTCGTTGGCAACTCCACGTGCATGGCGTTTTCATGATCATCCACTTCTTCTCCTCCTTCTAGGCCGTTTGTTTCGTTTTCCTTCTTGTCTTCTTCATAGACGCACGCCTCGGCTAAAAATTCCAAAAGAGCTTTTTTTCGTTCAGCTAAAGATTTCAAATCAACACCGAGGCGCCACCGACCGGCGCTAGAACCCGATATAGACTCGCGCGCTTTCATTCGCGCCTCTTTGTCGCTCACCGCGACGTCGCCTAAAATCTCCCTCATCAAATTTTCGCTGAGTCCCGGCCCCGCTTTGTTTTCTTCTTCCTCTCCTTCTCCGTCGGCGCCAGGTGCTGATGCTCCACCGGACGAACTCGCGTTCCCGGCCAACCTAGCGATGCCGCTAATAAACGCCTGCTCTCTCGCTCTTCGCATTTCCGCGCTCGCGGTCTCCGCGTCTACGCCACCACCGCTCTTCGTCTTGGCTAAATTCGGTTGGTATTGCGCCGTCGCTAAAACGTGTCGCAAGAACCGCTTCCTCGTTCTCGCGTTGGACATCCACGTCGCGCACTTCCCAACCAACCATCTTTCTCTCACGTTTTCTTCGCCGATGACATCGACCGCTACTCTCAGCACGTCTGCCACCGTCTTCTCGTCGTCCATCCCTCCTTTCGAGCTGAAAAGCGCTTCCAACAACCTTTCCAGGCACCTTCGTTTCGTCTCGTGCGTCGATTTGCTCCGTTCGAACGCTTTATTCACGTACATCATCCCAAAATTCCTCACCAAAACGTTCTCCGCGTTACTCAAAACTACCTCAATCAACCCTTCCAGAGGAAACTCGACGTCCGTCAAACCGTTCGTTCGTTTGTTGACGTGCGTCAGAAGCGTCACCGTTTTCTGTTTCGTTCTCGGATGCGGAGAAGACAATTGGTTAATCACCATCGGAAGAAGCTTAGATAACGTCTTCTCGAGTTTGGAGTCTTCGAGCAAAGAGACGCGCTGTAAGGCGACGTCGAGTTGCGCGCACTCGTGCTCTTCCGTCGCCTGTTGTTGTTGTTGTTGTTGTTGTTGACTCATGATATCGGTCTCGCGCTTTCTTTTTGTCGTTGTAATCGTGTGCTCAATATCTCAGTACAAAACTCATATATTTAGGGTTTTAGTAAAAAACGAAAAGACATTCGCATCGCGCACATGCGCTAAAAATATTATCGCGCTTTGGTTCTTCGCTCTGTCTCTCTCTCTCGCGCGCACGCACATCATTATGGGACAAAAATGTTCGACGCTGACGAAAAAAGAGGAGGAAGACGACGAGGAGGAGCGCGACTGCTCGGAGGAAGAAGAAGAAGAAGAAGAAGAAGAAGAAGAAGAGGAGGAGGAGGAAAAGAAAACAACTTCTTCTTCGAGATCGAAAACGTCTTCTTTTTTTTTGGAGGTGAGACGAGACTTTCTGGAGTTTTCGAAAGCGCCGGCGGCGATGTCGTCGCCGAAGGAGGAGAAGTGGAGAAAACGAAGCGCGCGAGCTGGAGGGAACGCGCGAAAGGAGAGAGCGCCGGAAGGAGGCGAGGAAGATTTGGGAGAGATATCTCCGCGCGTGGTCGGAAACGTGTCTCTGGTCCACCGAGAAGAAGAAAAAGGACGAGAAGTGGAAGGTAAGGCGGCGTCGAGGGGATATCGTTGGACGGTAGGGGAGAAGCAGTTGAGAGAAGCGACGACAAAGGGTAACGGCGCGGTCATGTCGACTGTTTTCCAAGCAGACGAACATCACGCTTTTCGTTTGGCGCTGGAAAATTCCGTGGATGTGGAAGACTGCGCGGCGAAGGCGTTTGTATCGGTGCGCTTGGAATGTTGCTCGGCTTCTTCTTCAAACACGTCGAACTTGGTGGACGTTGCTGCGACGATGCGCGTGTCGTTAGAGTTTACGAGAGACGAAGACGACATGGAAGACGATGAGAATAGAAGCTCCCTCTTACTGCGCGAGGCATACACGAGACAGGTGTTGAAAACAGATCAAAGCGAATCTCTCGTGTTGCGCGATTTTTTCAAGACCAACATCGCCGAAAATAGTGCATCGAAGCACACGACCACGAAGCAAAAAGCGACGACAAAAAGTACTCGGGATAGATTTCAACTCGTTTTTGAGGTCGAATTTGATGCTCTCGATGCGGTTGCGAGTGAGCGCGATGACGAAAGCGATATTGACATCTTCAACTCCTCGGCAATCGTCGCGTATTGCGTTTCGCTCTCGCCGCTCCTCTTCATTTTTGAGAACTTCCTCCACAAAAGCGAGTGCGAATTCTTGCGAACACTCGCGGAAAAGGATTTAAAACGATCAAGGGTGACCGATGGAAAACTTTCAAACGGTCGCACGAGCTCCTCGTGTTTTCTCGTTGGCGCAAAAGGCAGAGAAGATGTCGTGAAAACGATCGAAAGTCGCATGTTGGATATCATCCGCAAAACGCCAATTGTAACAACGAGAAGATTCGATACGCAAAAATTAAAAGGTCGAGAGCCGATACAAATTGTGAAATACGCAAAGAACGAAAAGTATACGAGTCATTTTGACAACAAAGCGGGTTCATTTCGTCGAGTGGCGACGTTCATGTGCTATTTGAACGATGAATGCGAAGGCGGGTGCACAAACTTTCCAAAGGCCGAACCGCTTTTCGCGGAACCGTCTTTCGATGCGCAGGGAGCGTTTAAGCCCTTCGTTAGAAAGAAGAAATTTGTCGCTTCAGAGCAACAGCGCGGAATTAAAATCCACCCGAAACTCGGTCGCGCAATTTTATTCTTCTCCATCTCCGAGAAGCCGTTCAGAGAAAATCCGCTTTCGTTACACGAAGGACAAACAGTGAACAAAGGTGAAAAATACATCTCCACGAAATGGTTCACGAGAACGGAAGAGAGCGAAAACAACGAGGAGGATTTCGTGTCTTCGGACGAAGCAGACGCAGATTAATCTTGGCAGCTGTTTTCGGCGCGAAAAGAGAGAGAAAGAAGAGAGACGCAAATGTTGTTTCAGTTTGATAGTATTGAATTGTACCAAAATTAATTCTCTAAGATATTAGTGGGGGGGCACTTCTTCCATCCCACCGCCGCTCAATCATTGAGCATTGGCATCGGCTGTGGCAGATATCAAGCACACCGTGTGTATATTATATTTTACAAAACCTCCTTCTCACTTTCCTAAATCGCATCCTTCTCAATATTTTCTCGATTAAGAATCCTTCGATTTTTTACTCTTCTTCTCGTCGCTACTCGAGTTGTCTCGTTCTCTCTTGCTCTTCTTATCCTTCTTCTCCTTCTTTTCTTTCTTGCTCTTCTTCTCTTTCTTTTCTTCCACGACGACGTCTTTGTCAGGATTGTACGCCTTCTTGGCGGCGACGACGGCGCCTTCGCGATCTTTATCCAATTTTTTGTTCTCGTTCTTCATCTTTGTCACGCCGCTGGCGTCACCCAAAGTTTTACCCTCCAACTGACGCAAGCGCGCTTCCACCGTTGCTCTGGCATTCACACCAATCGACGCTTCAGTATCTTCCCCGAGCGCGTCGACTCTCGTCGCCAACGAACACTTTGCCGCCAAGACTCTCGAAATCTTTCCTTTAAATTTTGGCGCCGCTTGTCCGATTAAACTCGCGTGGTAAATCAAACCGTACTTCGGTGTATCGTGTTTCGTTTTCAACGCTCTGAACAACGCTTTTTCTGCGCCTAAAATCTGAACCGTCGAAGCTGGTTGTTTCGCCAAGTTAATCAACGAACCGGCGTGCGAAATCAATCTCGCGCCAACCAACTCGCCAACCAACACGGTTAAATTCGGCGCGATGGCGTTCATTCTCGCCTTCAAATACTCTGACAATTGCGCTCGGTATTCGCTCAACGAAATCACCTGGTCTGCCAACTGACCGATGTTATCCAAATCTGTTTGCGCAATTTCTGTCCCCATGGAAATGACCGCCGCGTCTTTAATCTCATTCTCAACGTCTTCGTCGATGGTGTCGATACCGCTAAAATCGATATTGGCCGCGTTGGCGCGATCGCCCATCAATTTTGCCGCCTTGGCGTACGCGTAGTTATCCGAAATAATCTTCGTCAATTCCGGGAAATGCCATCCGTACCACTCGCGCACTCGCATCGCGTACGTGTTCAACTCCTTATCCAATTCGTCCAACAAACCAATCGCTTGCACGACCATCGTGTCCACCTTCTCGGGAGAAAATTTCAGCTTATACCTCGACAAAGAGTGCGACAAACCCAACGCCATTGGTGCGATATCCGCATCGGTCAAACCACCGATCAGCTCGTTCAACTGCGACCTCACCCCTCGCATCAATTCCATCACGTTATTCGAGTACACGCACTCGATGCCCAACTTTTCTTTGATAGCCACCCCCAGCTTGGAATCCGCGATAGCCAACGTCTCGTCCTTCACGTGTTTCTTCAAAAACGTCTTCAAAGACTTCCCAACCTTAGACTCCACCATCGTCGCCGCGGCTGCTAACGCATCCGTCGTGTTTTCAAACTTTCCGAACGCTTTCATCGAGACAACCTTCTTGGCCGAATCCGCGCTCGAGAACGATTTCGCCAAAGCCTGTGTTTGTGTTTTGTGTGTAAAAAAGAGGAGGAGAGAATAAAAAAATTCGTCGTCAGCGCGGTCGTTTCTTTTTTTGAGAGAATACACCGAGAAACGCGCGAATCAACGCAAAGAAAAACACCCGCGATCGAGGCGCGTCGCGTCGTTCGTTCGCGCGCGCTTTTTTGAGAGAGCATTCAGAAAAAGACAAAGTCTCCTTAAACGCTCTCCGAGAGAATTTCTCGTTAATTGCCCTCGAGAGAATTGGCGGCGGGACGAGACGCATATAAGAGAAGTCCGCGCGATTCCTTTCTCTTTCACGCGAAAGGAGAAAAAAAAACCGACGAATGATAACAAAAAAGAGACGGAAGGGACACGCACGTCGATGTCTTTCAACTTGTCCTCGTCTTTGACTTTGAACAGGGAGTACCCCGCCGGGGTTTCGAATAAGAGCAGCATTCGGGAAGGCGGTTTGTTGTTGTTGGGGAAAAAAGTGAAGCGAACACTGTCCCAGGAGAAGAAGAGGGAGAAAAAATACTAAACCCTAAATATTTTTTGTTTTTTGTCCCTCTCTCCTTTTGTCGTGTTGCGTCAAAAAATCGAGAGCGCATTTGTGTTGCACAGGTGCACGACGCGCTGCGTGTGTTCGCGACAACGGCAGGAGAACAGAAGAGAGTGAAAGAGGCACCAGGAAAACGTATCTTTAGGCGCCTGCTCTTTTTCCTGTTTTGGATCGAGCAATTTTTATACTCCCCTCCCCGCGTTTGACGAGTAGTACCGAGTTTCCAATTCTATAACGAATACTACTATTTACATACGAGCGGTGAGAAGAGAGAAAAATCAAAAGCATCGCAACCATGTCGGCGGCGGCAATCATCAGAGACGGATTAAACGTCATCAACAACTACTGGATGTCCATACCAATCCCAGAGGCGCTTCGCGTGTTGATCACGTTTCTCGTCTTCCGGAACGTTTTGTTCGCCATTCGACGGTACTTTTTCGGCGACGAGCGAGAGTTGGCGGAGAAAGACAAAGGATTCATCGTCGACTGCGATTCGCTCGAGATGGTCGAGAAAGAGATTGAAAAAGCGAAGCGACGAGATAAAGCGGTCGTGATCGATTACGGCGCGGTGTGGTGCCCGCCCTGCCGCCGGATAAAACCAATCTTTGCGAAAATGTCCAAAGAGTTCCGCGACTCGTGCGCGTTTTTAGCCGTGGACGTGGACAAAGCGAGAGACGCCTCCATGGCGGCGAAGATCCAGTGCATGCCAACGTTTCACTTTTACACGAAAGACGGCGAAAAGTTAGACGACGAAGTTCAAGGTTTAGACGTCGGGAAGTTGAGGCGCATATTGACGAAAGATTTAGGTTGCGAGGCGAGCGCTTTCGAAGAGGACGAAAAAATCGAGGAGGACCGGAAAAAGCTGGCGCGGCCAGGACCGGGAACGATTAAAGACAGAACCGAGAAGAAGAAAGATTGAGCGTTTAGTAAACTATCTTAACGACAATGAACATTTGTATTAACATTACGTCGTGAAATTAAACGCGCATTCCATTCGAAAATATCTCTTCGCGTCTTCACATCGCAAAAATAAAATCTCGCCAGCACACGACAAAAAACTTCAATTCGATTCAAAAAACACACTTCTCTCTCTTCATTCATTATTGCGCAAAAAGAGTTCCTCTTTTGCGTTCTTCTTCTTCTTCTTCTTCTTCTTCTTCGGAGACTCGCCGCGGTTCCCGAACGCGTCCCGTTCTTCCTGCGCTCGACCACCGCGAGATCGCGTTTGCGCGCCGAAGAAAAACGAGAGCGAGTCTCTCTGTTCCAAGTTAAAGAGATGAAGAGGACGACGATCCAGGTTCTCGTCTTTGCGCTCCTCGCGAGCGTCGACGCGATCCTTCTCTTCGCCCGAGCGGCGACGCAAAGCGGCACTTGGCCTTTGGGGATATACAAGAACCAAACGATAACGATGAAAAACTTCAACACGGAAGACAACTACGGCGGAGACAGCGATGGCGTCGGGAATATTTTGTTCGATGCGAGTTTAACCTCTCTGACAAAAGGAGAGTTGATTTTAGGAAGCGCGGACCACGCGAACGCGGCGGACGGGAAGCACAACGTTGGGGCGAAAATAATCGCGTTGCAAGCGGAGCAAGACTCGATCGTGGCGGAGTTGGCCGATTTGAACCCGCCGGCTTGATGCCGCCGGTTGCCCCGGTGCCGCCAAGCCGCCGGTATTTATCAGTTAGAAGTAGTAGTAGTAAGTTTTTATCAGTTAGTAACGCGTACGAAAACGCACAGCTTGCAAAAGCGCCAATTCAAGCTGCGGCAGATTCGATCTCGAATGTCTTCGTTCCGTTCGTAATCATCGTGTCCGCTTTCACTTTCTTTATGTGGTATTACGCTGGCGCACAAAATAGATACCCAGATAGTTGGCTTCCCGAAAACGAACTCGTAACGCCTTTATTTTTCGAGCAGAAAAAAAAATATTTCTCTCTCTCTCTCTCTCTCCCGTAAACCGTACTCCTTCGCGCGCTGCGGCTACGAATCACTCGGGGTCGGGGAATCCAAAACACGCTCGATGGACTCTTCTTCTCCTCCTCCCGCGCACGGGATCGTCGTTCATACTTTTCGCCAAAGTCGCGAGACCGAAACGTTCGAGGACGACACCGCGAGAAATACGAGGAGAAGAGAAGACGAGGCCGTTTTTTTTCAACAAAGGGAAGAAGAAGAAGAAGAAGAAGAAGAAGAAGAAGAAGAAGAAGAGCGAGATGCGATTGATATTCCCCGAGGCTATCGGCGACCGAGACGCACGCTTTTGCCGCGTCAAATACCCGTGAGTGACCCGACGAATAACGCCACGAGAGAACGCACGAGCAGACTGCGACGCGAACTCGAGTTTTCGAGAAGCGAGTATTCGAACTTTGCAAAAGTATCGATGAAAATTTTCTCGTGCGCAGTGGTGGCGGCGTTCGCGGGAATTCTGTATATTTGCACGCACGAGTTTGGCCACGCGGCAGCGTGTAGTTTGACGAGAGATCACAGAGTTGTGAAAATTTCGATATTGTCCGTTACAATATTTGAAAGACCTGTAACATTTGACGGTTCGCCGCCTCCGGCCATAGCCGATGTTGATGGCGCCGATGACGAGAAGAACGGAGGAGCAGAAGATAACGTCACGATTACGCCAATAGGAGATGAATATCGATTGCGCAGTATACAAAGTAGTAACGGCGCACAAGGCGAGCGAAACAGAGCTCCGTCGAAGGTTGGGTACACAACTTGCGCGACTATCAAAACGTACACGACTGACATTTTATTGATCGATCGAAAAGAAGCATGGATTAAAGTTTCCGGGTATCTGTCAACGTTAGCATTGCAAATAGTGTGCGTTAACATTGCAGTATTTTGCAATTCTATCATCGCTGCGTCCTTCATGTATCCCGATACGTTCTTTTACGCCTGGAAACGATACCCCAATGAAGTTCAAGAGGGGTTTTCTGTGTTGATGTTTAACAAAGTCTTGCGCGACCGTCTCGAGCTTCCACCTGGCGTATCCTTGTCTGGTGAAATCAGTGATTTCTCGAATAACTGGGATTCGAAAAATACCGCTTTGGCGTACATGCTGACTGGTATTGGCGTTACTTTGTTGCTTTGTCAAATTGTTGTGTTCGCCGTGGTCAGCGAGAGAAGGTTCCATCGACGCCTCGATTTGGCAGAAGAAAGAGAGCGATTGCGACCATTACGAATACCGCCAACGAGAAGTGGAGTGTGATGCAAAATAGTAGGAGGTACTTTTGATTTAATGATGAGAGTACAGAATGCTGTTCACAGTAGTAATAGTAGTTGTAGTAAATATCATTGTCGTCCTCGCTTGTGCGCTAAAAAAATACACGGGCGCTCATTTTTAGTAGTATCGTCGTATAGTAACATCTTTCTCGTGCAATCTTAATTTTCGTCGTCGATTACTTTCAGTATTCATATCTTTCCCTATCTCTAATCTTTAAAGCGTCCAAGAGTGCGGAACAACGATTTCTCCGGACGGATCCTTGTTGCTCATCTTATCGTCTTCGCGCTCTACGATGACGCTCATAGCGGCGTAGCCAATCTTGGCCAGTTTCAACACTTTCTCTCGTAAAACTTCGTGTAACTTTGGCGGACAACACGAAGCATCTCCACAACCGACCATCACCATTTCTTCAGCGCACGTTTCGATGGCGTCATTAAAGATTTTATTCTTCAACGACCAGATGTCCTTGGATTTCACGGTTGAAGCGATGTAGTTTGTGACTCGGTTGATATCGCGTTGATAAATCTCATTGCGTTGGAAGAGCTTAGAAATCGCCGATGAAAGCTTTTGGAACTTTCTCGCGTTGCTTCGTTCTAAGTGTTTTTGACCTTCTGTGTTTGAAAGCCAGGAAGCGAATCGTTGTTGCGTATCCGTTTTAAACGCGCGCAAAGCGTTATTAATTGATCCCTCTTCTTTTTCGACACCGGGAGACGAGTTGGTTCGTCTTCGACTTACCCGGCGAGTAGAGAGACGAGACGATGAGCGTGTATTTTCCAATCTCTTTCGTTTCTTCGACGCTAAGTTCATGGCCTCACCAGCGCTCCTCGCCATAAAAAATAAAACGAAACTATCGTCCCAGTATTCGATGAGTCGCGTGATGATCTGGTCGCGATAGGTGTCAAAGACGTTTCTCCTATCGTCTAGTGGCGATGCCTTCGAATCCATTCGAAACGTGTCCATAGATCTCGACGTATGCTTTACCACTTTAGAGGATAACTTATCGTCGTTCTCTTCTATTCCAAACATGAATAAGGAGGTCATTGAAATGTTCTGATCAAAATACATGGTCGCGTCGTCGCCTCGCGAGTAATCAAGATGTTGCATCATACACGAGCCTCCAATTTTTGTGGCGAACATGTTCGATTCGAAGAATGGATTTTCTCTCCCACGATCGCCAAAATGACCCAGATGGGAGAATGCTGCTGAATTCGTGGTATTCGTTGCGCTCGTGGTGGATGTCTTTTGCGCGCTGCCCGGGATGTCGAGTAAGTTTACGGACTGAAAGGTTGCGCAGTGTTGCGTGAGTAACGCTAAAAGCGCGGATGCCTTTTCGACGATAACGCGGTTTGTACCCTTGAACAATATTCCATCCTCGTCTTCGCTATCGAGATCGTTGTCATCAATGTCCATGAAAACGTCGTTATTGTTGTTAATGTTGCTTCTCTCCTCACTTTCGATGTCTTCCTTGAAAGCGACTTGAATCATTTTTGACACGCCTATTTTAATGCGTTTCCAGGCTTCCAAAGTCGTTTGTGATGTTTTATTGGATTTTTTCGTATCGATACGCTCGGTAAGATGGGAAAAGTCTGGAGTTCCGAGGCAGAAATGCACAAACGTATAAATTCGTGCGTCGCAAATGGAGTCGAGCGCGATTTTCCAATCGAAGCGTCGTTCGTCGTTCGTTGTGTCTTCGTCGTCGCTGTCGTCTACGTCGTTTTCAAATGCGCCGTCTTCACGATACGCGGCCATTTCTTCTTCGTAATCTGCCGGAGCGTTAAAATGAAACGCATCAAACTGGCGCGGTGTACCAAAAGGATCGGCATTTGCGTCATCATTAGTACCGTGCGTCCCTTCCTCCTCCATGCCTTCCTTCTCGCGTTCTTGTTCGAGCATTCGTCGCACTTCTTCCTCACCCGTTCTGTCTCTCGTCTCCTTCGTCGTTCGAAACGTCTGCAACTCCTTCTCCAGCACGAGCGCTAAAGTCTCCCCTATTTTCTCCGGCGACCACTTTTCAACGACCGCACGCAAGTTTTCGCACTCCCTTCTCAGCGTGTCGCCTTCAATAATCGAAAACACCTCCTCTCCGTCGTCGTTGTCCACGTCGACGACGTTCTCTACGTCTCCTTCTCCGACGAGCATAGCAAACCCTTCTCCCTGTTCCTCTCCTGCCGCGTGCTCTTCTACTCCTCCTCCTCCTCCTTCTTCTTCTTCATCTTCCACATCTTGAACTTCCCCGTACTCTCTATCTCTCGCATTCGTCAACTGTTTCAAACGTCTCAGACCCATCGGTAGCTTCGCCATCTCGGTGACCCGGTCCTTCCCTCGCCTTCCGCTCTCGGAAGAGTTCAACAACCCGGCGACTAAACTCGCTCGCATGCGCTCCGAAATCTCGCACCTCTCCGCCATCGCTTTCACGTACAATCGCACGTCCTCGTCTGAAGCTTCGCCGTAAATCCCTTCCGATGTTTCCTCGCGAAAAGGAGAGAAAAACAGTCTTTGTTTTTTGTTTCTTCCTGATCTCGTTTCTTCGTCTTCTTTTTCTTCTTCCGTCGCGCTTTTGCCGCTCTTCTTTTTTTGTTTCGATAAACGCCTCGCGCACGACGAGCTCTCTTCGAATAAACCTTGTCTCACCCACCTCGCGAGCTCCTTGTTCTCGAGCATGATTAAGTGCGCTTTCGATTTCACCGGTAATTTCGAAACGATGATCACGCCGACGTCTATCGGCAACTGCGCGAGAGAAAATATCGGACTTTGTCGTTGTTGTTGTTGTTCTTTTTCCGCCGAAGTCGTCGTCGAAAAAGTCTGTTTTTTGCGCGCTCTTCCGACGAGGAGCGACGGCAGCGAGAGCGATAAATCCGCGCGCGGTCTCGATTTCCGAGGCGTGTCTGGCGAGAACTGCGAGGTGTGCGCGTCTGAGTCGCGCATCGTCGTTCGCGCGTGTGCGTGTCGCGCGCGTTTACGATATTCACGCGCGTTTATTTTTTATTATTTTTTTTCTGTGGCGCATTCGCGCTGCGTGCTCAGTTTTTCATTTGTACCCCTCCTAATTTGGTGCTCAAAAAGAGAAATATTTAACAAAAATTCCCCCTTCTTTGGGAATGGACGACGCGCGGAGAATGAATGCACTCGTCGTCGCGCGAAAGAAAGGCGTGTTCTCTCTTGTTTACAGTACGTCTGGGCACGTGTACGTGATGATAAATTTAAAAAAACAACAAGGGCGAAATAGGTCTCGCGGGAAAGCGTACGAACGCCTCTCGCTCGAGATTTTCGGCTACTCTCCCTCTCTGTGTGACTCTTTTCTTAAAGTTCTCCTAAACTGGCTAACGAACATGATTTCGCCTTCTCTATGAACGCATCTTGAGCCTTGCTGGCGTTGCTGTTATCTCCAGACCACGCTTTTAAGGCGGACGCTTGCAACGCTCTCCCGTAACTATACGAAAGCGTCCACGGGAACGCTTTGCCGGAATCCTTTTGCAACTTGTGCATTAAATTCAACCTTCGGCAGGCTGCGTCTTCGGATTGGCCGCCAGATAAGAATAAAATTGCCGGCACTACCTCTGGCACGCACGCTAACAACACCTCGTTGGTGTACTCCGCCACTTTCAAGTCGTCTTTCTCCGACTCTTCGTTACCGCTCCCGGGCGTCACCATGTTCGGTTTCAACACCATCAACTCCAAATCCACGTTCTCTTTGTTCAAATGTTCGAAGACTTTCGTCAACACGTTCTTCGTCACCGTTCTCGAAATCTCCACGTCGTGCGCGCCATCCGGCACAATCTCCGGCTCTACGATCGGTACTAGCCCGTTCTCTTGACAGATCTTGGCGTACCTCGCCAAACTCTTCGCGTTCGCCTCCACCGCGTCCGCGCTCGGCAACGCCTTCTCCACGTCAATCTTTAACACCGCTCGCCACTTTGCAAATCTCGCCCCAGCTTTATAATACGCCTCGCACCGTTCGCCTAATCCGTCCATGCCATCCGTATCCGTCTCCCCGTCCCCTTCTTTCCCGACCGGTATCGTCGCCCCTTTATCCACTTTAATCCCAGGCACGATGTCCTTCTTCGTTAAAATCTCCGTCAACGTCTGCGACCCGTCCTCGCTCTTCGCGTACAGCGTCTCCTCGAACAAAATAACCCCAGAGATGTACTTCTCCACGTCTCCGGCGGTAAACAACGTCTCGCGCCAAAACCTGCGATTGTCTTCGATATTTTCCACTCCGATCGATGCGAAACGTTTTCCAATCGTCCCGGTGGACTCGTCGGCGGCGAGGATGCCTTTCCCCGCTTCGGAGAGTTTCGCGCACGTCGCTTTCAGGGTTTCCGCGTGAGGAGACATGATGCGTTCTTCTTCTTTACGATTCGTCTCGGTCGGTTTCTGTTCTCTCTCTCTCTCTTCCTCTCTCTTTGAGATTGATGTTTTTTTATTCTGGAGATGCTTCACAAATTATCCACATTTTGAACTCTTTGCGACGCGTTGGGGATAGATAAAACGCGCAAACACACACACACATCAAAAACACACCAATGCTAAAACCTTCTTCCGCGCAATCGATCCTGGAAGAAACCAGTTTGATCGTCCGCGAAACTTTCCGCGCGGTGTTAGGAGGAGGAGGAAATATCGCTTCGTCTTCTTCTTCGTCGTCGTTCCGCGAACCGTCTCTCGATGTGGACGTGAAAGTCGTCTGCGTCTTGTCCGCGATGTTGTTCGCGCTGAACAAGACGATAAAAGTGATGCTGGTAGAACCGATCGCGAGGAAAGCGCTGACGTGCGACGCGACGAGGACGAAGAGCAGCGGCAACAAAGAGAAACGGAGGATGAAGAAAGCGTGCCAGAAGTTCTCGCAGTCCGCGCTGGAGGCGCTGATTTATTTGTTTTTTTTCCTCGTCGGAATGCGAATCGTGCGAACGCAGGCGTGGTTTTGGCCGTCGCGGAATTGGTGGAAAGATCAAACGAGCGATTCTCGAACGCAGGCAGATTTTAGAGGGTATTACTTACTGTACGTGGCGAGGTACGTGGCGGAGATTATTTCGGTCGGGTTAGAGTACGACAGGAAAGATAAGAGAGAGATGTTGTTGCATCACTTTTCGACGGTGTTTTTGATTGGGATATCGTACGCGTACGGGTTCACGAGAGTCGGGGGGATAATTATGTTGCTTTTAGACCCGGCGGATGTGCCTTTGCACGTGGCGAAGTTGTTCAAGTACGTCGCGGACGCGAGGAAGAGCGAGCTGAATAAAGTGAATAAAAGTAGAAGTAATAACGAGAATATTAGCGCGGCGGCGACGCAGAGAGCGATTACGGTCGGGAAGCGATGTCAGTTCATGGCGGACGTTTTGTTCGGGGTGTTTATGGTGACGTTTTTTATCACCAGGTTGGTCATGTATCCGTACGTCGTGTACAGTTCGCAGTTTGAATGTCGAAAGTTCGTGAACGTGGAGAGAAATTTGGCGTTACTGATTGGGTACTGGTCGTGCATAGTTTTGTTGTACATCGTCTTGGCGTTGCAGGCGTATTGGTTTTATTTAATTTTGAAAGTAGCGATTAAAGTCATCACGAAAGGCGAGGCGGAAGACGTGAGAAGCGACGACGAAGACGAAGACGGGGAAGACGACGAAGATTCCGACGACGAGAACGAGTTAGAAGGGAAGAAGAAAAAGTAAAAGGAAATGATAACCACACATGTGTATACCGGGCGTGTATTTCGAGAGAGAGCGAAAAAGCTTTTTATTTGTACAATGTAGAACACAAACCAAACAGGTACCGGTCTAAAAATATTAACATGGCTATATATAAACTATCCTAATGCGTTGCTAAGCTTTCCCACACTGCGCGTCTACCGGCATGAAGCCCCTGCGATGCTTTTTGTTGGCATCTTCTTTACTTCCCGCGGAAGTGCACAGCGTGATCTTCTTCGATCGATCTAAATGTTCAATCAACATCTTCTCGCTTTCGAACGAGTGCACGTCCGTGCCAAACTTCCTCGCCGCCATGCCCGTGTAATAATGGTAGGAAACCTCTTTCGTCCCTCCGTTTTCTCCAGCTCCGGCTACCTTGGTTCCAAATCCGTACGCGTTGACTTTTCCGCAGAGTTGCATGGCCGCATAGACGGAAACCCATCCAGAACTCGGCGTGTTCCCGCCGGGACCGCCGGCGGATTCTACCCCAGCCGCGCACAACCGCGACCGGTAATCCACCAACGTCTGTCGAATGATGTTAATGACTTTACTCGATAAAATCAACAGCGTGATATCCGGTCTCCTTTTCCTCCAAAACTCGTGCATCTCGTTGAAAATCGTCGCGTCTACTCGAGTTAAAATCAACGTCACGTCCTTCTCCAACGGTAAGTTTTGATATCCGGGATCCCACGGCGCGTAGCCGTGCGAATATCTGTGCGACCACAGCGAATTCAACACTCGAAACGTCGACTTCTTACCCACGTGCAACTCGTATCCTTTCACCGGCGCTTGGTTCATACGAAACACGACGTCGTGCGAATCAATCGTACCTCCAAACGACGCGTCTAAAAGCGTACCCGAATTCCCCAACACCGCGCACCTCTTCCACCTGTATTTCTTCGCGATCGCCGCCGCGTTCGGCGGCAACGCGTAGTACCTCTTTATCCCCCCAAATCCTAATCGTTTATAATTCTCCCTCGTCACGAATATATCTTTCAGCGCGATGCGATTCGCCGGCAACCGCAAAGGCATGCGATGCAACGACACCTCCTCTTCCCGCCGGCGCGAACCGTTCCCGTCGCTCCCACTCCCCCTACCACTACAGTTGCTCGGCAACGACGCCAACGACGCGATCCACTCCGGCTCCTGCCTCGCTTTCTGCCTCGGCGGTTTCAAAATCTCCCCGGTAAAATCGTCCAACTGCAGCGCGTACGACTCCATGTCCTCTTTCGTCGACGCGGAAGAAGAACCGTCTTCTCCATCGACATCTCCGCCGCGATAGTCCTCCCCAAAGTCGTCGAATTCCATCAACGCATCGATGTCTTCGTCTTCTCCGCTTTTACCACCTTCGACGCTCTTCTTCGCGGCGAAAAAAGCGAAGAGGAGGAACGACAGAGAGAGGACGAGACGGAGACCAGAGCGTCCTCTCGTTCTTGTTCTTCTCGAAGGCGTCTTCATCGCTCTGAGTGAAGAAAGGTTTTCTCTCTCTCTCTTTTTTAATGGAGAGACACGAACGGGAAAAAAAAAGCGCATCGAGTGCGTGCACACTTTCTCACAAAGAGAGAGAGAGTCCTTTTTCGTTAAACGCGCGTCGAGAACTAACTAAAAGCAGGAAGCGACACATATGACGTCTTTCGTCGCTTCTTCTCCGTCGCGCCGTTGTTACTATTCGTCGTCGTCGTTGCGTCGACGCACTTCTTCTTCTTCGTGTTCTTTGAAGAAGAAGAACACGAATCGCGGATTCCCCACGGGAAGAAGAAGAAGAAGGAGAAGCGTCGTTTTCGTCGCGGAGTGCGGAGAGAAAACGACGAAACCTTTCGAAGAAGAAGAAGAACACGACGATGGTTCCGCGTTTTCCGTGTGCGTGTTGGGGTGCGGTCCGGCTGGGCTGACCACCGCGCTCGCGATGCAAAAAATGTTGAGAGGAAAAGATACGCCTTCTTCTTCTTCTCCTGCGCTTCGGATAACCGCGTTCGATAAAAATCCGAACGCGATGGATGGAAATTTAGGCGGCGGGTTTAACATCAACGGCGGCGCGGCGGTACTGGAGAAGTTAGGGGTGTACGAGGAAGTATTTTCGAGAAACGCGAACCAGTTGCGAGCGGTGTTGTCGAGACGGTGCGACGTCGATCGAACGCGCTTGTTCGAGGTGGACATCGAGAAGGAAGTGAGAGAAGATTTTTTAATGAACGCGAAAGAGTTGTTGGTGAACGAGGAGAGAGGGGAAGTCATGGCTGGGACGGTCATGCGATCGGATTTGAGTCGGAGTCTTTTTGAGAGTTTGGACGAGGAGACGTTCGATGTTGAGCTCGGGTGCGAGGTTGTCGGCGTGGACGCCGAGACGGGCGAAGTCGAGTTTAGGAGAAAAGACGGAACGACGACCGAGACGAGGAAGTTTGATTTGATCGTAGGTGCGGACGGCATCGATTCGTTGGCGAGGAAATGCGTCGTGGAAAGCAACGACAACAATTTGGTCAACGACGATGGCAACAGCGAGAGTAGTAGCATTAGTGGTAAAAAAGAACCGATTTACTCTGGGATTAAAATTTTATTCGGCGTGACTGGAGTGGACGATGAACCGGAAGATCTAATCCGAGAAGTGAGCGAACGAACTACCGCGCACCAATGGTTCGGCGACGGCGCATATTCTTTAGTGTTTACCGGCGGTGGCGATGGCAAGAAGCGGCACAACTTAGCCTTCTGCTCGAACGAACCGTTAGGGAGCGCGAACAGTAATCCGTCCTGGCGCGCCAACTCGTCCGTGACGAAAGAGTACGCGCACAACAAGATGATGAAAGCAAACATGCCCTCGGACGTCTTGCGCCTTTGCTTGCGATGCGAACGGTTTTTCGAGATCGGTGTTTTCTTCCACGAACCTTTAGACAGTTGGAGCTCTCCGAGCGGGAAGGTTGTGCTTGTTGGCGACGCCGCGCACGCCATGCCGCCGTTCTTAGGCCAAGGTGCCAATCAAGCGATGCAAGACGCGTACGTCTTGGCGAAGTGCTTATCAACCTGCGGAGCGGATATTAAAAATCCTGCTAAAGTGAACGAGGCGTTGCAGTCGTATTCAACCACGAGAAGACCTCCGACTGAAGCTATCATGAACGCCTCGAGATTCGTAGGTGCCTTGGAAACGGGTAAAGGGCCGGTGAGTCTCTTTCGGGACTTGGCGTTCTTCGTCGCCGGGAAGCTTGGCATCACGGGTAAGATATTCCTGAGCGGTGCGACGCCGCGGTTGTGAGTAGAATAAAATGACTAACTGGTGTAAAAAAGTAAAAACAACATTGCGCACGAGAAGAACGCGTTTATTGATAATAATAATGGTTGTCGCGGGGAGGGCGTCTTTGGATATTTACAATGTTGTTTGCGCAACTCTCTCGACTGACTAAAATAAAACATTCGTTTCTTCCTCGTTCTCACTTGGTACATTTTGAGTATTTATACACACATTTCTGCTTTTTCTCGTTCTCGCGCGCGTTTGACTTCTACTCGGAGACTCTTTCTTCGCGTCTCTTCTTCTTCTTCTTCTCCTTACGATGATGTTTTGCTTCATTGTTTTCCGCTTCTTCTTCTTCTTCTTCTTTCTTGAGCACCCTCCTCCTCACGCAAAAACGCGTTGGAAAAGGTGCTCAAAAAACAAAAAAGAGAAAAAAAAACTCAACTCTCACGCCGCGTCTTGCTGTTGTTTCTTCGCCAACTCTTCCAACGCTTTCATCTCCGCCATTTTCTTCTTCATCAGTTTATATTCCTGCGACAGAGATAGAAGTCGGGTCAGAACGCGTTCAAAATCTTCAGAGAGAGAGAGAAATAGAAACACAGAAAAAAAAAGTCAAGGTGGCGAAACGAGAGCGCGCCAACAAGGCGAAACGCAGAAATATAAAAATAAACGACCGCGCGCGCGCGCTCACCTTCCCGTAGCAATTATTACACAAATCCCCGTCCGGTAAGAGTTTGCTCTTGTACCAGTGTCCGCTCGTCGTTTTGCTCGAGCACGCGATGCACGTCTTGTGTTGCAACGCCACCAGTTCGATTCGGTAGCATCGCTTGCACAAGTCGCCGACGGTGATTTTTGACTTGTACCACTGTCGGCTCGTTTTCGTCGTTTCGCACGAGTGGCATTTTTTATCGACCAATTCGAGCGCTTCGACGCGGTAACACGTTTCGCACAAACTGGCGTTGGGCTGCGTTTTGGATTTGTGCCACGCGCACGAGGCGAGACACGTGCATCGAGAGCATATGCGCGTCGTCGTATTCGTCGTCGTCGCAATGGTCGTCATCGTTGTCGCTGGTGTCGATGACGGTTGCAGTTGAATCGTCGTCGTCGTCGTCGTCCCCGCGGAGGAGGACACGGTGTTCTGATTTCCATTTTTCTCCGGCGACGTGGCAGTCGTCGTGGCTTCCAAATTGGACTTTTTTCTCGCCTCGTCGTCACCTTCCTCTTCTCGCAATGGACGCTTCTTAATCGGAGCTTTTATGGCGGTACTCAAAGGATTGTTGTTCTCGTTGTTCGATTCTGAGTTTGAAACGACTTGTTGTTGCGTCGTCGTCGTCGTCATCATTCGTTGCGGTTGTATCGCGACGGACATGATGATGTTTCGCGTTAGTGCGCACTTTTCAAAAGTGTCGACTTTTCCCGGGAAAGCCGTTACGCGAGGCTGCCACGTCGGTGTGGGCTCACGTGAGACCCTAAAACAATTTTTTTTGTACAGTAATAAGTAAATGTAGGCGTGTGTGTGTGTTTTTATACAGATGATGTTTATTATTATGGTATTTGTATCGGTATCGCGCGGAACATTTTATCATCACCGCGGCGTGAACCTACCCGGAGGCAGAGTGAACCCGTCTGCTCCTTCTCCCTCCGCTCTTTTTCCTCCTCCTCCTCCTCCTCCTCTGTCGTAGTCGTCGTCCGGGTTGTGACCGGACGGGGAGCGGTCGTCGGGGCGAATACTTCTCGAGCGGGGAGAGAAATTTTTCAAGCTCGTCGACGGCGGTTTCATGTCTTTGATGTCGTCCAATTTGACGGTAAAATCGAGGACTCTGCGGTCGGTGTCTCGGAAAACGGAGACTTTGACCGAGTCGCCGACGACGTGGTTGTCTAAGGCTCGGTAGAGGTCGTAGGAGTCTTCGATTTTCTCGTCGTCGATGCCGACGATGACGTCGCCGAGGAGCAAGCGACCAGAATCGTCGCGTTTCGTACTTCGGATGCCGGCTCTTTCAGCCGGGCCGCCCTCTCTCGCGTCTAATACTAGCACGCCTCCTAAACCTAACTGTTCGGCGATTTCGTCCGGGGCGAAAGACACGCCGATGATTGGCCGGGTGACTCTGCCGAATCGGATGATTTGATCGACGATGCCGGTGACCATATCAACGGGTAACGCGAAACCGACGCCGGAAGAGGTACCAGAAGCGCTATAAATAGCGGTATTTAACCCGATGAGTTGACCAGAAGAGTTCAAAAGAGGACCGCCACTATTTCCTGGGTTAATCGCCGCATCGGTTTGGATGATGCCGTCGATCGGTCTTCCGGTGTTCCCGCTTTGAATCTGTCTCGACAACCCGGACACGACCCCAGTCGTCAACGTGTGGTCTAAACCGAACGGATTACCAATCGCGAAGACTCTTTGACCAACCTGTAAACTACTCGAGGACCCGATCGGTAACGCTTTTGCTTTATTCGTGTAACAACTCGCGTCCATCAGTTTCAAAACAGCGATATCTTTATCGTCGTCGAAACCGACTACGACCGCGTCGCAGGCGTCCAACACGTCGTTTATATTCCCTTTACTATTCGGCCCGCGGTTATTTTGTAAACTAAACTGCACTTTTAACTCGTTCGCATTCCGAATGACGTGATAATTCGTCACGACGTGACCTTCGTCGTCCCAAATAATTCCAGACCCGGCGCCTTGCGGCTGCTCCGTCAAACTCAGCGTAAACGCGTCTCTTCTCACCGCGACGTTGGTTATGAAAACCACCGCAGACTTTGACTTTGTGAACAAATCCACCACCGATTTCTCCTCATCTTTCAGCGGCGCCGCTTTCTGTACTTTCGTCACGTAATTCGGCTCGATTAACTTTTGCTTCTCTCTGTCTTCCTTCTCTTTCAATTTTACGCCAATGTCCGCAATCTTCGACGCGTCGCCTTTCCGTATAGCCTCGGCGAGCTGCCTGTTCAAATCTTCATCGTCGTCGATATCGACGACGTCGCTCATCCTCGCCTCGCGTTGACTACTACTAGCGCTCCTAGAAATGATCTCTTCTATCGTTTCTTTCCTATCCGTTCGCAGCAGCCCCATTTCGCTCCTCCTCGCGACGACATCCGCCATCGAAGAAGAAGAGGAAGAAGATATTTCAACCGCCTCGGCGCAGAAAGGCACCAACGTCACGCACGCCGCGCTCAAAAGAGCCGTCGCTTTCGTCCCAAACGCTCGCAGCGCGTGTCGTTCGACTTTTTCCTCTCCTTTTCGCATCATCGAAACCATCGTTTTCTTCGCGTCGTCGTTACCCGCATCGTCGTCGTCGCCAGAAGCAGCGCGTCGATGTCGTCGTCCAAAGCGAGTGACGTCTTCTCCATCGAAAACTTTACTCCTGCTCGCGGCATCTTTTGTGCTCTTCTTCTTCTTCTTCTTCGCCGCGAAAGGACGAAAACTGACGATAGCATCCGTCCTCGTCGATGCGAAGAACATCGAGTAGTTATCGTTAGCGGAGAGCGTATTCGCGCGGACTCTCTTTACGCGGACTGGGGAAATTTTTTTGGAGTCTCTCTGCGTGCTTCCGAAAAGGCGTGAAAATGAGATACGAAAATACCGTTGAAAACGCTCTCCATTCATATTACTCGTTTTGCTGCGCGTTTACTGAAGAGAAATCGGAGAGAAAATATACCGACGACGAGTCTTCTCGCGACTGCGGCGGAGAGAGAGAGACGGAGAGAGAGAGAGAGAGAGAGAGAGAGAGAGCTTAAAGGACATCAAAGAGAGAAAGAGAGAGAGAGAGAAGCACAAACACATGCCTCCAATTGCACCACCGGATGAAGTGCTGGCAAAAATCAAAACGCTCGTGGAGTACGTGGTAAACCACGGCGCGGATAAAGAGCAAATCGCGCGCGAAGCGATCGAGAAGAATAAGTTTGATTTTTTGTCCGCGCGGAGAGATTCGGTCGGGTTCGTGTTTTACGAGTACGTGAAAGGGGAGAAGTTGCGAGTGAGAAGAGAGGAGAGAGATGCGAAGAGGAGAGAGGAGAGAGAAGGAAAAGAGGAGGACGGAGGCGGCGGCGGGAAGAAGAGGAAGGTGGAGAGCGAGGAGAATAACGCGCGCGCGCATCATACTAATAATCATCATCGCTCGAATGGGGGCACGGACCGGCCGAACATGAAGATTGCGATTCTAGACGTCGTGAAGAAACATCTGCAACCGTTCTATTCCAATAAAGACGTGTCGAAGGAAAGCTACAAGGCCATATGCAAAAAAACGTGCGAGAAAGTGATGAGCAAAGAGCCGCAGGTGGAAGACGACGAGGAGAAAGTGAAGGAGTGGTTGGACGAACGCGTGAAGAAGAAAATCAGAGGGTTGGTGGAGACGTTCGTGGAGATGGAACGCGGCGGCAGTGGAAGATGACGCGGTGAAGTTTTCGATGCATAGCACGTAGAAAAAGTTAAACACATATAATAATAATAATAATAATAGTTTTTTTGTCACTTGATCACACAACACGATTTTAGTACGCGCAATAACGCGCGCGTAAACATTAGTTGTCTTTCAAGTTGACCAAACCGGTAATCCGTCTGAACTCGTCCGTGTACGCGCCGCCAGATTTTTTACCACCTTTCTTCGCGACTTGAGAGTACGCGAAGACGCCCGCCAACGCGATGGCCGTCCCGGCCAAGTTCATCGGAGATACCGGGTTGCGGAAGAACAACACCGAGGATGCGATGACAACCACTCTCTTCACGCAGTTACCGACAGAGTGCGTGACTGGAGTCACTTGTTGCAAAATCATATACGAAACTTGTTGATACAAGTGGAACGTCGCCGCGGTGATGAACACTCTTTGCATCATCTCCGCCAACGGGAACCCGCTCGTGGCCAACGCCGCCGGCGTGAATTTCACGCCTTCCACCGCCACCGCCAACGGCAAGGAAATCACCGCACTCAACAACGTCATCACGGAGAACAAGGTGATGTTGTCCATCTTTACGCCTTTGTTTCCCCCCATGACTTTCTTCGAAAACACGTTTCTGGATTGAAAGACGACGTTCGACCCCATGGCGGCGCCGAAGCCGATCCAGTTAAAGCTCGCCTCCGCCAAACTCGCCAACGCGACGCCACCAACCACCGGCACCAACGCAGCCACGACCGCCGGACTCGGCGTCGTTCCTAAAAACAAAAACGAAAACAAAACGCTAAAAAACGGTTCCATCGCTTTAATCGTGTGCGTAAAACTCACCGCAACCTTACCCAACGAGATGTTCGTCAACAAGTTCCCGAGCGTGTGAATCATCGCCAACGGCAACACCATCTTCAAATTCTCCGTGGAGAAAACCTCCTTCTTCGGTCGTTCCACCAAGTTCAATCCCCACATGATGGCGATTAAAACGCACCCGCCGAAAAATTGAAACATCGTGCAGTGCCACGGATACGGGAACGCTTTCAACACCTGCTTGTTGTAAATGTTGAAAATGATGTTGAACGCGTACCAACCGCCGAACAAAACGCCCAACAAAGCGGTTTTTTTCAAGTCTTTCGAAATCTCGATCGACCCTGCCGCCGCTCTGACCGTCGACGACGGCTTGGAAACCGTCGTCTTCCCGCGTTTTCGCTCCTTGAACAACGACACCGCGCTGCTGCTTCTCGAAGACAACGAGGTCGAATTGGAAAAAGAAGAAGTGGGAAATCGCATCGTCCCTCTCGATGAAGTCATCGTCATCGAAGAAACAGCCGCGGCCGCCGGTGTTCGAACGCATCGCTTAGAGGACGCCGCGGTGGTGGTGCTGTTGCGCGTGGATGCGCGAATGTTCACCGCCTGGGCGGAAAGCGTTTGGGTCGTCGCAAACATTTTTTTTTGTTATGTGTATAAAGATATGGGGGGTATTTTATCCTCTTTTTGCCCTGCTCACTCACGTGTTTTCGAGAAATACTCGCACGTGTTCGAAAAGAAGAAGAAGAACCCACACTCTTTTGTTGCATTCTCAACAACAAATCATCATCATCGCTCCTGTCGTGCTCGTGTTCGTTAGATGAAACAAAAGATGTGAAACTCGTTGGGAAACCCCCTCACTTCCTGCACCTCTCTCTTCTTCTTCTTCTTCTTCTCCTCATATATCACACGGTATGATGTTACACTAAAATGGTGGTGTTTACGATTACAAATAGAAGCTAACGAGAGTGTTTACACGAGAAACGGGAAGAATGCCTTTCGGCGCGTCCCGACGGCTTTCTCGCCGAACGCGTCCGCGTACCACTTTTTGTACTTGACCGCACGCGGGAAGAGGTTGGCGAACGTCCAAAACGCAAACGCTTTCAAGGCGGCGTTGTTCGTCGCGACGGCGAGACCTAGCCACTCGATGAACTCGCCTAAATAATTTGGGCATAAGACGTATTCGAATAAGAATCCGGAAGGGAGAATGTATTTGCTCTTGTTGGTGGAGACGGCGGAGTGGCGCCGCGCCGCCGCTCGAGTCGGGGTGGCCCTCGTATTCGCTCTTCTCTGTCTGAGGAGGATTTCATCCGAGACGCAGTTGATGAGAGCACCGATTGCGGCGACGACGAGACCTAATTTGAACATCGCATCATCTTGCGACCGACGAATGCCTCCCAGCGCTCGCAATTCCGACGCCACGAATGCGCCGTTGAAGAGGTTGAACAAGACCGCCGAGCCTACAAACGCGAGGGGAGAAGAGAAGTTAGTTAAAACACGAAACGTTCCACGCGCGCGCGCGGCGAGCGCGAAAACAAACAAACACAGAAAGCTCGGAAGAAGAAATTCAACCATAATATCGTTTTGTGCATCACGAGCCGGAACGGCTTAAGAAGCGCGGATATTTGTTCGTCACAGCCTTCACACATCGAGTAAAAAAAAGCGGTTAAAAAAGGACTCACCAACGACCGGGAAATTCGTCTTCCCTAACGTCCTTCGCATCGGCCAGACGATCGCTCTGTGCGCGTAATGCGCCACAAACCACCACAACACGAGAACATCGCCTCCATTTCCGAGCGGTTTCGTGCCTTTCGGGAAATGAAACGGCGCGTCGGCGGCGAAGAAGTAAAAGTACGACAGCGCGATTGGACTCGCGATTTCTTGCACGCACCAACCGATTTTGCCATCGATAGTTGGACCCCATTTTTTGCTGTGAAAACGGCCGTACGGGGCGGAAACGAAGAAGAGGAAGAAAAAAGTGATCGCGGCGACGATCGTCCATCGCTGCACCGCGGCGTCGAAATCAGTGAGTGACATTTTGTGTGTATCTTTTTCTACAGAATGCGGCACTTTTTTGACGCAAAATGCCAAGAACAAATGTAATAAACCAGGACGTCTCGCACCAAAAGCTCCTGAGAGATTCTCTCAGTGCTTCCATACAAAACGCGGCCGGACCCATCGGTTTAGCGCTGCAACACGTCGTTCTCGGCAAACGAAGCAGCGTGATTCTCGCGGCGTTTGGCGTGTGCGTCAACGTTTCGAATTTAGGCACGAGCGTGTTCCAGTTTCTCGTCGATGGCTCGATTTCTAAAGTTGGCGGGCAAGTCGCGAAAGGAGACGACGGAGAGTTAAAGAGACACGTGCAGAGGAGCTTTTTCGTTTCGATATTGTCAGGGGCGATGGCTGGTGTGGTTTTGATGCTCTCTGGTGACGGCTTGTTTAGCGCGTTGGGGGAAACGGAAAAGCTAAGCGTCGGGAAAGGCTATTACTATTGGCGCTGCGCGGCGATGCCGTTTAAGACGTCCTCGAATGCTTCGGTGGGTGTTTTAGGGGGGTTTGGACATGTTCACGTAGTTTCCTTAATGAATAGCGCGGTTGCGATTTTGCAAGTCGCTATGGTTTGCGTCGTGTTGCGGATGTGTTCGGCGAAAGGAGAGAGAGGGGTGTTGGACGCGCTCGGTCTGGCCTATTTCGTAGTCGTGATGTTCCATTCGATTTTAGGATGGACAATCGTGTATTTCAGTCCTCCGAAAAGGATTGGATTGGAACGAAAAGCAGTCAAAAGAAGAAGAGAGACGGCGCGAGAAAACGCAGAGGGAGAAAGAGAAGAAGAAGAAGAAGAGAGTAAGAAATATTTCGTGGACGCGTTGAACATGTTCGGAAGGTCTATTTTGCTACAGCTTTCGTTTTTCATCGCGGTGCTCGTTGCTTCGAGAAAGTTATCTGTCGAAGGCTTGGCAGCGCATCATTTAACGGCTCAGTTGTGGTTAGTGTGTAGCTACATAGTCGACGGTTTCGCGACGATTGCTACGATTTACGGAAGCAGATTGTATTCAATCAGATTGATTAAAAAATTGCGCGTGTTGACGGTTCGATTGCTTTCCTATGGCGTCAGTCTCGGGTTTTTCTTTTGCATAGTGTTCTTAGGTTTTGGAAATGCTGCTCGCAAATTGTTCGTAGGCACAGATAAAGAGACGAATTATTATCTCAGTAAAACGTGGCGCATTGTGAGTTTGGCCCAACCAGTAAATGCCATGGTTTTCGTCCTTGACGGATTAATGTATGCGACGAAATCGTACGCGTATGCCAGGGAAATCATGGTCGCGGGAGTTGGTGTCGTATTTTTACCGACCATTTTAAGCGCGACGTTGATTAAGGATGGAAATCTGAATTCTGGTGCAAAAGTAATCGCTCGCATTTGGACCGCAAAATTAGCGCTGAACGTGTGGCGGATGCTCTTTTTGTTAGGTAGAGTCTTCTTGTGGATTTTGAAGGAAGAGGATCGATCCGAGGAGGGAGAAGAAGATGATGAAGAGGAGAATGAGCGGGACACGGGCAGCGAAGGAAGCGACGATGACGACATAGAAGAATCTTTAATAGAAAGTGACATTGACGACGACGCGCCGTTGTTAACGCTTTAGCAGGTAGATATGTTTTAGTAATAGTTGATTTAGAAAGATACCTTGTACAATGTAGAGTTTTTTTTACATTTCTACGTCTTCGTCTTCGCTCCAATCGAAATCACTTCCATCCGCGTCGTCTTGTTCCAGACTCTTTGCGATTTCTTTCTCTTTCTTCATGCGTTTTCTCTTCGCTTTCTCTTGCGCAGGATTATACTGACCTTCGTTGCCGTACAACTGTTTGTTTCTCCCGAGTTGCGCCTTAGCATCGGCGCGCTTGGAAATTTCCATGGCGCGTTCAGCGCGCTGGGCAGCCGCGGATGTTTGTCTTTTCCCAGCCCCATCGTCTAACTCTCTCGCATCTTCGTCTTCTGAAACGTCCATGTCTTCGTCGTCGTCCATGTTTCGCGTGCCTGCGCCGCCATTCGTTTGCGCTCTTTCTATCAAAACATCCTCGTGCTCTTCAATCATCATGCCCGAACCGATGGTATCGCTCATCAACGCGAAATCAACGTCGTCGTTCTCCGGTAAACCAGCAATAACCGTAGACGTTTCGTTCTTGTACGCGGTTTCGACGTCAAATTCTTTCGCTTCCGTAGAAACAAACTCAGCCGAGGCGTGTTGCTCGTGTCCTTCGCGGAACTTTGGCGGTTGCGTGAAGTACGGGATCTTCCCGGCGTTCCAATCGGCTAAGATAACTTTCGCCGAGGCGACTAAGTCCGGAATACCTCCTTTTTTCAGTTTACCCATCGAACGACTAGCTTGTCTCAAAAAGTCGTCCACGTCGGTCCATTTTCCAGTTTTATACGTCACCATCAGTTTCTCTTGTGGACACCGTTGGATGATCTCGTGCACTGGAGCAATAGGATCCGTAAGACGTTCGATTTTGACGCAGTTTCTCAGAGCAGTGGCACCTTCCGATTCGCCGTTTGCAGACGAGAACACAACGCCAGGACTGTCTAAGAGTTTTACGTGTTTGTCCAAGATGATTTCCTTCGCTTTTGTCGTCATGCCCGGGGTATTTCCAGTCGCCGCGGAGGTTGAGGATCTCGTCAAGGCGTTGATGATGGACGATTTACCGACGTTTGGAAATCCGACGATACCGACGGTTATAGACGTTTTAATGTTTTTATTTCTGGCGTAGTTTTTCAACAGTTGCAACAAAATTGCCCCGCCGCCGTTGGATTTTGATTTCTTGTTGCCTTGAAACGCAATCGCAGGAAGCTCTTCGCGAAAATATTTCAGCCACGCCTGTACGAATAAATAGAAGAATCGATCGGTTTCGCGGTGAGTACGCGCTTTGAAACAAAAAACAAAAGAGAATGCGTGAAACGAACAAAAAATATCGTCAAAATTTTCACTCTCTGCGAGTCAGACTCTTCCTATCATTATATTGGTAAACGTCAAGCATCCCGCACAAATGTGTGTAGCATTTAGCGCGCAGGACATCAGCGAAATCCGCTAAATATTTTCTTCATCACCCCCGCAGAGAGAGAGAGAGAAAGAGAGACATATAAATGCAGAGAAAAAATAACAATCACGAAAACGTACCTCCACGTTGCTCTTCGGCACTAAATCAATCTTGTTTAGTAACAAAATGACTCTTTTCCCGGGATTCGTTTTCCTCACGAATCTCTCCACCTCTGGCGCTCGACACGCCAACGGATCTCTCGCGTCCAACACTTGAATGACCACGTCTGACAGCTCGACCACTTTTACAAACTCCTTGTAATACGCCCGTCGACTCGCATCTGAATCTCTATCGTCCGTTTGCATGCCATCCGCATCACTACCAATAGTCTCCGCCAGCTGCGCTTTTAACTTCATTTCGTACGCGTTCTCTTTCTTCTTCGCCATCGTCGCCAAATCTGCAAACTCTCCGCCCGCTTTCGCCTTCGCTTTATTCTCCAGCCGCTTCTGGTTCCTCTCCAACTTCTTCTGCTCTTTGATGTGGTCCTGACGAAAGTTTTCAAACTTCATCTCCTTGATTAATTCATCTCGGTACGGGTAATTCGCCGGCACGCCGCCAATCTCTTTCGGCTTCTTCGGTTTAATCCCGAGCTTTTTCAATCGCGCTTCCTCTTTCCTCTTCTTCTTGTGGTGCTCCTTCACCTTGCGAATGACTTTGTACTTTTGTTTCAACGTCGTTCGCTTGGACTTCGATTTGGTGGACTTTTTCGGCATCGTTGATGGTTTTCTTCGTGTCTCGTGGTTTTATCCGGGACGACGTTCTTTGTCTTCTCCCTCACGATCCGTGCGTGTATTCGTAGCCGCGCGCTTATTGGTGCGTAAACCAACCTCGGAAGGAAATCGCCGCCAGCCGCCGGGAAATTTTAAGGCGCCGCTCTTCGTAACGCGTTACTTCTCTGAGAGTCGTTCGGTCGAACGCAAAACGACCCCGTCTCGTCGTTGTTTCTTTCCGGGTCGCTCTAGGTTTGCAAAATTTCGTCGCGCGTGCCAGTGGCGATCGGTTCTGTGCTCTTCTTCGATCGCACCTATTTATTTATCTCTCGCGCGTTTCGATTTGTGAAGTGCGTGAGGTGCTTTTTCACGTTTCGACACGCACGAGACCGAGTTCAGAACTTCTACATTTTTTTTTCAAGGCGTGTATACGTTTGCGCGACGGCTAGACTAAAATCTTATACATACATATACGACAACACAATTGGACGGTTTTTTAAACACGAAGGCAAACAGTAACGATGTTGTCTATCTGAAAAGTGAAGTGGATACAGCCACATCCGGTTTTGCTGATATACTAGGTTGTTCCGGCAACGCTTTGAATGCGCGCTTGAGCGCGTCTCCCACATCTCTGGAAGGAATTCGACACACGCGAATACCGACTCCCCAAACGCTGTAAATGACGTACAAGTCGAGGTCGCTCCTAAACGTCGTGGGGTAGCTAAAGTTACCGTTCGGGTCTCCTTCGATTTCGAAGAAAACATTTTTTATGGTGCAGTTTTCCTCGAGTGTAGAAGAGTCTAGGCTTCGCAAAGAAATACCGAGCGGTGCTCTTTTCGTTTTTGATGGATTGAGCGCGAGGAAGACCAAGGAGCCATCTACATCATCCATATCCGCGCTTACTTTTGAATTCGGATTCGGAAGACTTGGAATGGGCTTTGGATTGCTCCAAGAGACATGCGATGGTGTTGCGATATCGCTATGTGTGTCTACGCTGTACCAAACCTCCCCAGTTGCGCTTCTCATGTACATCAAGTAGGTTGACAAACTCCTTACCACGCTATTTTCTATCAACCACGTGTGCTCGGGAAACTTGATCAATTTATCCATCGTAGGAGTTTTCCATGTTTCTCCTTCGTCGAAAGAGTCTATAGTGCCTGAATATACGCTTTCGTTATTATCATCTGTGCTACCCATTGGACTATGGTATACTTTCTTCAACAACGACGCGTTTTCCGCCATCGGATGATAATCGCGATACCGAAGCCAACTATCGGTTGGTTCGGTCCAAAACGGAAGTCGAAGATGCCCTGGCGCTACCCCTACACACACTCGATTCGCGATGACTTTGGGAACGCCCCCGAGCGATTCGTGCGTCAATATCGTCGTCGGTTCCGACCAGCTTTTCCCCTCGTCTTTCGTGCGAATCAGTTTAATATCGCCCCCGGGTGACAGCTGTTTGCGGCTTTCGCTGTAAAACAAGAAAATCTCGTCTCTCTTTTCCGAGTAATGCAACACCGGCGACCAGAGCGCGTTTAATCCGTACATGGGAACCGCAGTTTTAGACCACGATTCGCACCGGTCCATCGAAATCGAAAACCTGATGTGCTGCCCGGGTTTCCCTTCGCATCCAAACGCGCTGCATTGAAACGCCGCGCAAAACGTGCCCGCTGAAGTCTCGCACATCGTCCCCATGTGCGCGTACGTTATGCCAGCCTCTTTGGCGTGTTCGGATGCGAACGTGAACACCTCGAACTTGTTTTTCGGCGCGACCTTGACGAGTTCGCAGACGTTTTCTTCGACCCATCGCGCGTACTCGAGCTCGTTCTCCGTCGGTATTTGCTGCTTCTCTTTCTTCTTCTTAGGGGGCATGTGATATTTTTGTAACGAACTTTATGCGTGTAGGCGAGAAAATGGATTTTAGTACACATCGAATATATAACAACAGCTTCGTTTCTCTCTCTCTCTTTACGTAAGAGGCGCGTTCTATCGAGCGACCCGAGATTACATTTATCGGAGTGCGCCGTCACTACTCACACGCGGAGGGAAAACGAGTTCTTTCTAATCTTGCGTTTCTTTCTCACATTTTATTTTTACAAGTCTTCGCCGGCTTGTTCTTGTTCTTCGGCCAGGAGACTTTCGATATCTTTCGCGATATCTTTGGACCACGTGCTGCCGTATCTCTTCTTCGGAACGCCGTTTTTATCGACCAGAAACTTTTCAAAGTTCCAAAACACGGCTTTGTTATTAAATGCCGCTTTCAATAACTTCCAATTCTCGTCCGCGTTCTTTCCGTTCACGTCTACTTTTTGCATTAAAATAGCGTCCTCGGGATAGTCGTGTTCTTTGGCAAACTTCATGATTTCCTCCGGCGTTCCCGGTTCTTGGTGACCAAACTGATTGCAAGGATACGAGACGATTTGAAAGTCTTTCGCTACGAAGCGTTCGCGCAAACCGGCAAAGCCTTTATAGTTTGCGCTCGCGTAGCCTCAGTTACTCGCGACGTTCGCGAAGAGCGTAACTTTACCTCTCAACGAGGTGAAGTCGAACGGCTCGCCGTTCAGTTGGAATTGGTTCGGTAACGGATCATACACCGTCGAGCGCACGCGCGGTGTTGCTATTTTTTCATTTTTTTCTTCTACTACGGTTTCTTCTACGATCTTCTCTACGTCTATGTCGTTTTCGCGATGGCTGGCGACTCCAAGCTTCGCTCGTTCTCCTTCGTCAACACCATCGCCTTCGTCGTCATCCAATTCACCTCCACTCGTCTTCCTCTGCGTATTCCCGTCGCTCTCCTTCCTCAGTTTCAACCCTAACATCTCCGGCGAATCGCTCGCTAAATTCGCCACCATTCTTCGCTGCCCGGACGACGTCGACGTCGACGACGTCGTCATCGTCATCGAAAAGAAACAGAAAAAGAGAAGGAGAAGCAAAGCGCCCAATCGACTCATCGACGATTTGTGGGAAACCATCGACGCGAGGAAGGAAGGAGATGCGAGGGATGGGTTTTTCTTCGACCCGTTCTCCGAACCCATTGACATTCGCTTCTCGCTTTTTCTCTCTGTGCGTATTTCTCTCTGTGACGTGTATTTGTGTGTGTGTTTTATGCGTATATTCGAGAGTGGGGAAAAGTGCGTTTTGATGTGCAGACTTTATTTTCTTCTAATCGCGCTTATTCGATACTATCAACTACAAAACTAAAAATCTTCTTCTTCTCTCTCTCTCTCTCTCTCTCTGTTTCTCTGTGCTATATACCTTCTACTTCACAAAATCTTCACCCTCCCGGTTTGAATCAGTTTCCCGACGAATTGCTTCTCCAACTTGAGCGAGTGCACCGTTCGGAGCTTGAATATCTTCTCCCAGTAGTGGCCGATTTTCGGCGTCTCGCCGACGAAATCGAACCCGTGTAAAGAGACGGTGCTGTTCGGGAACCGCTCTAAGCAGTAGACTAAAGCGAGAATCCCGGTGGACGGGAATCGATGACGGAAGTCGTATTTAACGTGCAATATCCGTTGGTAGACTTCTGGGACAAAGTCGGGATGGATTTTGAACCTGGCGTACGCTCGCGTTAACACGCGTTTCTCGGATTCGATGGCGCGTTTGTTTTTAGAGGTCGGAACGCACGTCTTCGCGCCCGGGCCTCGTTTCTTTTGACACTGGGGCGAGACTTCGAATGCAACTGGGATGTAATACCCCATCGTCGGTTTCACTTTCAAATTCATTTTCGATTTCCCAGTCGTCGTCGAGCCGCGAAACCGAGCGTTGCCGGGCAATTTCAGTTTGTTCAAAAACCATAAATCTAGTCTGCGTCCGACGTCTCGTTCGTACCCTTTCGTGACGAAAAAGTTGAACCGACCGACGATGTCGTGTTCGTTATCTACTCTATCACCTTTCCGAGATTTCAAAACCCCTCGTCCGTTCCCAACTAAAGCTATCTTTTTGTTTGCATTTTCGTAATCGATATCCTGCGGCGTCAGATTTTCATCGCTCTCGGCGTCCGCCCACATCGGAAAGACTTCCGCGAGTGTTGTTAAAGACGAAGAAGAAGAAGAAGAAGATAACGGCAAAGTAGGAAGTAACGATTCGTTCTCATTATCTTCTTCTTCTCCTTCTTCTTCTTCTGCCTTCTCGTGGTCGAACCCGAACTTATCCACCTCGCTTTCCTTTTCCGCCTCCTCCGCGTCCACGCCTTCTCTCATTATCCGTCCATCTTCAATCGATTCCACATCCACCAAAGAAGAGGCATCGTTCGTGGACAAGAAAAGAGAAAGAGCGCACAAACACGCGGCAAAAAGCAACGTCAGCGCTTTCGATCGAACCGACGGAGATTGCTGATGGAAAACGCCGCCGCCACCACCACCACCATTGTTATTGCTCGCGTTGTTATTCATCATCGTGGACTCCATTTCTTCTCGAGACAAAAAGCGAAGAAGAAGAAGAAGAAGGCGAGACTTTCACTTCTCCCTTCTCTCTTCTCTGATGAATCGAGCGCACGCCACGAAGCACCGCTCGCCGCTCTCTCTTCCTCTCTCTCAATCTAGCTTTTTTAATTCCCCGCTACGAAGCAAAAAAAAACGCAGACGACGAGGTTCGAACTCGCGCACCCGTTGGGTATTCAGTTTCAACAATCTTTGACGTTGTATCAAAGCTCGTTTCTTTCTCTCTCATGCGAGAGAGTGAATTTAACGAAGTGGTTTATTATTGTGTTTGTGTGTGTGTCGGAATAGCAGCCGAACGCCTTAACCACTCGGCCACGTCTGCTGGGGGCCGGTACGAAACCGCCCGTGGCAATCAAAGTAAGCACTTGGAGCGAATTTAAGATACAAGTTTTGCACTGAAAATGTGGACATTTGGAGATGTGATCTCAAAATAACGTTCGAGATGAAAAAGACATCAAAAATGGGAACAATCTTCGCGAAATCTCGGCGATGGGAAAGAAACATCGACGATTTGTCGCGAGAAATTGATTTTTGCGCGCGTGCGTTCTCGAAAGCGCGCGTTCTGACGCGGAAGAGCGCGAAACCGTTTCCAAAGATTGTTGGTTTTTGTAACCCTAAATATCCGTGAGATTAAATTAATTTTTCTACCAAAAGTACGTCTCCACTCTCCACCCCGGCTGCGCCTATGCTGCTGCTACTTCTGCTGCTACCACTGCTTCTACATATTCTCTTCTTCTTCTCATCTCCTCCAAACCTACCGCCTCTCGTGACTAAGCAAAACTCTCTCTTTACGTCGCTATCTTCTTCTTCTTCTTCTTCTTCTTCGAACGAGTAGGACGCCGAGACGAAGTCAAAGAGCGAGGACACGTCGTCGTGCTTAAAAAATCTTCGATCGATGGCTTCGCCCGAAGGCAAAGATATCCGAACCCTCACGACGTTGTCGTTCGTAGACGAGGAAGCCGGTGGTTCTAACGGGAGTTTTTTCGCCATCGCTTCTCGGTAACGACGCAGTTTCTCCTTGCGTTCTTCGTTTCGTTCGAGTCGCGCTCGCGCCTCTCGCTCCTCGGCGAGTTTCTTCTCCCTCTCTCTTCTCTTCTCTTCCTCGTCGTTTCTATTCAACGTTTCTATGCGCTCGACGACTTCGTCGTGTTCTATCGACGGAGCTAAATCCACCTCCACGTCTGTTTCTATTAAACTCGCCACGGTATCTTCTTCACCGCCTTCAACTTTCAACGCGACGACTTTCAACTCGAACACGAACGACTCCGAAGGCGAAGAAGAAGAAGAAACGAATCCGGAAAAGTCCACCTCAAAGACATCCCCGACGTGCACGACAGACCTTTGCACCAAAATTTGTTCCAAAACCATCTTCACGTCCGCCTCGGGATGTCGACTCAAAAACTTCGAGAACTCGTTCGATACCGGTTGCAACTTCACCCACTCGCACTTCTCGAGCGCTCGCGAGCGAAACTCCACGCGGAGGACTCTCTTTTCTACTCGTTCTTCTTTTTCTAACAACGAATATCCTAATCTCTTCGCCAAGTCTCGCGGAACGACCACGCAATTCTCGTTCGCTTGGTAATCCAAAGCAGCGCAGTAACATCCCACTTCTTCGTCGTCGTTTTCATCGTGGTCGTTTTCGTTTTCGTTTCCCACCGCTCGAACGTAAAAAAAAGCCGGTTGCCTCGTCTCGAAATCTAATCTCTCCAGCGTTCTCAGCGCGCTCGAAGGAAGCTGAATCTTATCGCGCTGCCTCGCCCGAATCCCTCTCTTCGCCGCGATGTCGTCGATTTCGCATCGCAAGTTTGCTTTCCACAGCACGTTAAACTTCTTCTTTTTTCCTTTTCTTCTTCTCGTCTTCTCTTCGTCTCCGTCGACGACGTTTTTGGAATGCGACGACGACAAAGACGACGACGGTTTTCCCGGCGCCTTCATCGCCGCTTTCCTTCTCGCGGTGGCAGCGGCGCGCTTCTCCATCTCTCGTTTCTGTTCCCGACGGAGTTTTTCCGACGGGTCGTTCAAACCTCCGAAAAACATTCTCAAAGTACCCTACGCGTGGGGGAAATTTTACTCGAAGAAGAAGAAGAGAGAGAAAAGTCGTTACTCGCGTGTTTAGGGTTTATGGTTTAGGGTTTTATAGGGGAAAAAAGCTTTCTGCACTTGTTTTACACCATCAAACACCTAAAAAAAACACACGCACGTCACGGTACAAAACACACGATGCTCAGAACGAGATCAACAAAGATATTAAACGCAATCTCGAGGCAGGGAGCATTGTCCGCGCGCTCTTCTTCTTTGTCTTCTTCTTTTTCTTATGTGTCTTCATCGGAAGCGGCGGCGATTGTTGCGGCTTCCTGTCGTAACGGGGAGGTTGTGCATTGGGGGAAGATGAGAATTGGATCCAACAACGACGCGAGGACGTTTTTGTCGTCGTCGTCGTCTTCCCCGTCGTTTAGATATTCGCACAGAGGATACGCGAGCAGTAGCAGTAGCGGTAGTAGCGGTAATAGCAATAAAAATAGCGAGAAGAATAGCGGCAAGTCGACGAAAGCTTTAACCATCGAAGACGACGAAGAATTCGACGAGATAACCGACAAGTGGATACCGGAGAAACCGGTGACGAAAGCGGAAACGGCGGGGTATTCCGTGGTGATTATCCTCGGGTTAGGGTTAGCCGCATCGGCGTTGTTTTTCGCGAGCAAAGAGTTGTTCATGAGTCCGAAAGAATACGTGGCGTTTAACGCGGCTTTGAAACAGATTGAGTTGGACCCGCGTGTCACGTCGGCGCTCGGGGAAAGCATCACCGGGTACGGGAGCGAGTCGAGGAATCGAAGTCAGCGACAGAGGATTCCGCACACGATCGTGAGAGATCCAGCGAGTGGGCGAGAAGTAGTGAGAGTGCAATTTCACGCGAGAGGTGCGCGAGGGAACGCAACCGTGCACGCGGAGTACGATCCGAGCAACGCCGAGGAACCGTTTGGGTATTTGATTGTAGACGTGGAGAGACCGAGGGCGATGCGTTTGGTGGTTAAAGAACCGAGACAAAGACGGTCGATTATGGGACCAGGAACGAGTTTAGTGGGTTGATATGTGTATGAGTATGTGTATGTTTGCGTATATATTTGTTGCGTTTGTCTTTCAAAACTCTTGCTTTACTATGTATTGTACACTTTTGCGCTTTTGCGAATGGCGATATTTTTTGCGCGTCGTTCTATTTATATCTTTTGGCAAAACTTTCCGGGACTCGAACAACACAAACACTTGCGTTTGGCATTGAGTGATAACAGATGTCCCTTTCCTGTCATTTTTGTGTCGTTCTTCGTGTTCTCCTTCAAATCCTCCTTCTCCTCTTCGTCGTCGCTATCGCTGCTCAGCAAATCAATCACGACCACGTTTCCTTTCTTCCCCCGCTCGTTTTTCTCCTCTTCTTCACTATCACTACTGCTAACCAAATCTATGGCGACAATTTCGCTGTCCAAATCTAAACCAAACTTTTTGCTGAAATCCATTGTCTCTCTCATCCGTTGCTCCGCCGCTCTTCGCGCAGCTTCTCGAGGATCTACGTCCGGTCTCACTGCGTCGCCGCCCCCTAATTTTACGCCGCCGATTGGGATCATCTTCTTGTGCTGTTCCAAACGCTTCAACGCGGCGTTTCGTGCGCTCTCTCTCGGAGTCGCGCCTAACTTTTGCTTATCCCACGCGCCGCCAAAGCCTCTCGTGCCAAGTTTTCCTACCGATTTCGCGTCGAATCCTTCGCCCGTGCCGCCTTTACCTTCCTTCTTCAACTGGTCGTATTCCTCCTTCAACTCGTCCAACAGTTTCCAAAACGCGTCGTCGTGAGGCCCACGAACAATGTGGGTCAATTCGTGCAACAACACCAAAATAATGTGGTCTAAATCGAAGAACGTTTTCCCGTCTTTACCACCTCCGTATTTCGTCGGTTTCCGCAACATCAAAGTGATTCGTTTCCCGGCGTTGTAGTTCACGCCAATCGGCCCCGTGTTTTTGGGAGGCATTTCCGCGACCACAGGCACGGACCATTTCCTCTTCTTCATGATTGGTTGCACTTGCCAACACGCCTTATCCAACAAATCCTTCGCGACGTGCACATCGTCTTTAAACTGCTTCGATTGCAACGGTTTCACCTCGTGCACTTTGTATTGCGCGTTGGCGAGAACGTGAGGCCGGGAAGACGACGACATGATGATGTTGTTGTTGTTCTTTGTCTCTCGTATCGGCTCTACTTCTCCGCAAAAGCACCCTCTCCAATCTGCTTCTGAATCTCTCGTCTCTCCTTTTCTAAAACATCCAAAGTCTTTCGCAACCGTCCCGTCGACCACGCGTGCAGTTCCTCCTCTGGCACCAACTCAATCTTCTCAGCGACCAATCTTCCTCGCGCAGAAATCGAACCCGACGATCCTCCGCTCGCTTTTTCGCGACCGTATCGGTATCTCGACGCTGAAACTAACGCGCGTTTCGTCTCTTTCGCGCGAGAAACGAGCGCGACGAGGACGCACGTCAATACCGTCACGAGTATCAGAAAAGCTCTGTTGTTATTGTGAGATTTCTTCCCGAAGATGAAGTTTGAAAGCAACGAAAAGCACTTGTGGTTGGTGCGCATGAAACCGTGCGAGAGCGCCCTTTTTTCTCTCTCTCTCCCTCTCTCTCTCGTCGCGCGCGCGTGAAAGCGTCGCCGCTCGTTTTTTGCTCTCTCTCTCTCCCTCTCTTGCGTGTGCGTTTGTGTGTGTCCGGTTTGCGCGCGAATCTTTTGGCGTTTTTGGGGAAATATCTCACTCAGAGTATCTTCAAAATTTCCCCACGCGCTCGATATAAACAAAGAGAGAGAGAGAGAGAGAGAGAGAGAGAAAGGCGCGGA
>Ga0255767_1000059_pt1 | contig 83509 bp, 91 predicted proteins | sample 071ome_24_FD_179967 | JGI IMG/M metagenome (GOLD analysis project Ga0255767, IMG submission 179967) | Coastal salt marsh microbial communities from the Groves Creek Marsh, Skidaway Island, Georgia - 071402CT metaG (version 2) | ecosystem: Environmental > Aquatic > Marine > Intertidal zone > Salt...
GGACTTTGGCGATGTGCTCGTTCATCTGATGCTCCCGGCAACGCGAGAGTTCTACGATCTTGAGGGCTTGTGGAACGAGCGACTGGGCATGAAGGTGAGCCAAGTAAGAGAGCAGGTCGAAGGCTAACCCGTGCGCATCCGTCTGGTGGCTATCGGGCGCAAAATGCCGGATTGGGTGAATGCAGGATTCTCCGAGTACAGCAAGCGCTTAACCCATTCGTTTTCTCTCGAATTAATCGAGGTCGATTCACCCCGCCGCAGTGCGAAAGCCCCCGTTCGTTCGATTGTGGAAGAAGAAGGTGTTCGGCTCCTGCACGCAGCACCTAAAGGCAGTTATCAAATCGCTCTTGACGAGCAGGGCCGCAGCTACAGCTCCGAATCGCTTGCCTCTCAACTGGCCCAGTGGATGCGACTGGGCCGTGATCTGACACTGCTCGTGGGCGGGCCTGACGGACTGTCCGCTCGCGTGCGAGAAGCAGCCGACCAACACTGGTCGCTATCGCCGTTAACGCTGGCGCATCCTCTGGTTCGCGTGATCATTGCCGAACAGCTCTATCGGGCGCATGCCATTTTGGAAGGCTTGCCCTATCACCGGTCGGGCCGGGTCGCGTAATGCCGACCCTGTGTCTGGCATCGGAGTCCCCGCGGCGCGCTGCCTTGCTTCGGCAGGCGGGTTATGACTTTCAGACGCTTGCGCCGCAAATCGATGAGTCACAAAAATTGGGGGAAACGCCGCAGGATTTAGTGACCCGTCTGAGCGCGGCGAAGGCCCGGGCGTCAAAGCAGGCCGCCGGCCCCGCAGGGGTTCAGGCAGTCGTATTTCTCGGAGCGGATACGGTCGTCGTCCTCAACAATCAGGTGTTGGGCAAGCCCAAAAATCGCGAGGATGCGGTCAGCATGTTGCTGCGGCTTTCAGGGAGCACGCACGAGGTAATTACGGCCGTAACCGTAGATTCGCAGCATCGGCAAGTCACTCGTGTCGTGCGCAGCAGGGTAACATTCTGTGCAATACCGCGATCGGTTGTCGAGACGTACTGTCAAGGCGACGAGCCGCTGGATAAGGCGGGTGGCTATGCCATCCAAGGTCAGGCCGCGATTTTCGTGGAGCGGTTGGAGGGAAGCTATTCGGCAGTTATGGGCCTGCCGCTATACGAGACTTCAGAGCTGCTGAAAAGTGAGGGCGTGTATCCCCGGTGGATGGGTCCGGCAGTAAGGGTATGAAAGAAGAGTTACTGGTAAACGTTACGCCGCAGGAAACCCGTGTGGCTGTCGTTCAGAACGGCGGCTTGCAGGAACTGCATGTTGAGCGAAACCGCAGCCGAGGTATTGTCGCCAACATTTACAAAGGCAAGGTGGTGCGCGTGCTGCCGGGTATGCAGGCGGCTTTTGTCGACATTGGCATTGAGCGCACCGCTTTCCTGCATGCGGCCGATATTGTGTCCCACCGTTTTGCCGCTGCAGGCCTTGGAAACGAGCCTGACGTCAGTGAGGAGAGCGCTCTCACAGAGGCCACGTCGCGTCCGGATATCACGGAGTTAGTGCGCGAGGGGCAAGAGATTATTGTGCAAGTCGCGAAAGACCCGATCGGCACCAAAGGCGCGCGCTTGACGACGCAGGTATCTATTCCATCGCGCTATTTGGTGCTCCTGCCGGAATCGGCTCATCGGGGAATCTCGCAGCGTATTCAGGATGAGGATGAACGGCATCGACTGCTTGACGCCCTGGATACCGCGATTGCCCATCAAAACGCGCAAGCCGGATTCATTGTCAGAACTGCCGCGGAAGGCCAGCACAACATTCATTTTGACAAGGAAATTGAGTTTCTGATCCGGAGCTGGGATCTTATCCAGCAGAAGATCGCCAGCGCCTCGGCCGGAAGTTTGATTCACGCAGATCTGCCCTTATCGCTTCGTGTGATTCGGGACCTCGCTCGCGACGATATTGAAAAGATCAGGGTGGATTCGCGAGAAACCTTTGCTTTGATGCGCCAGTTCTCGGTTGATCTGATGCCGGAGATGGCGGACCGAATCGAGATCTATACCGGTGAGCGCCCGATTTTCGATTTGTATTCGGTGGAGGACGAAATCCAGAGAGCCTTGGACCGCACCGTCCATTTGAAGTCTGGCGGGTCGCTGGTGTTCGATCAGACCGAGGCTATGACGACAGTTGATGTGAATACGGGCCGTTTTGTCGGCAAGCGTAATCTAGAGGAAACCTTATTCAAGACCAATATGGAGGCAGCGCAGGCAATTGCCCGGCAATTGAGACTGCGAAATATCGGTGGAATCATCATCGTCGACTTTATTGATATGGAGGACGATGACCACCGTCGCCAGTTGATGAGCGCGTTTGAGCGCGCGTTGGCCCGCGACCGGACGCGTTGCCACATCGCGGATATGTCCGTTTTGGGTCTCGTTGAAGTGACGCGAAAGCGTACGCGCGAAAGCCTTGAGCGGCAGTTAAGTGAGACCTGTCCCGTGTGCCAGGGTAGGGGCAGTCAGAAAACCGCTCGAACGGTGTGCTACGAGATATTTCGTGAGATCTTAAGAGAGGCGAGAGCTTTTGAAGCAAAAGGGTATTTGGTGGTAGCGGCGCAGAACGTTATTGATATGTTGCTCGACGAGGAGTCAACCGGGCTTGCTGATCTGCAGGAATTTATTGGTCGACCGATCCACCTTCAGGTCGAGCCTACGCATCATCAGGAAAGTTACGACGTCGTCCTCATGTAAATGATCAGGCCAGATTTTTTGGTTAGCTCAGAGCTACCGTATCCTGCGGCACGTGGACAGCGGTTCGTTGGACTGCGCTTTGTGCGACTCTCTCTTTAATAAGCGCCATATCTTTTTGGATACACGATCCACCTCAAGATCCTGGCCGGAGTAAGCCCCCGTGTCGAAAGAAGCCTCTACGATTGTGCTGGCAGCGGTCCAAATGACCTCAACCGAGGTTTTGGAGGACAACTTGACTGAAGCGGTCCGCTTTATCAACGACGCGGCGGCGCAAGGCGCCGACGTCGTGGCGCTACCTGAAAACTTCTCGTTGATGCCCGAGAATGACGAGCAGCGCCAGGAAGCAGCTCGGCGGGTGGGCGAGATTGAAACCGTGCTGGCAAATACGGCCGCCCGGTGCGGGGTAATCCTGATTGCAGGATCGACGCCCTTTCCAGCCGATGACGGACGTGTGACTAACTCTTGCCTTGTGTTCGGTCGAGACGGTCAGCGCTTGGGCCGCTACGACAAGATTCACCTGTTTGATGTGAATGTATCGGCGGATGAGTCTTACCGCGAGTCCGCGTACATCGCGCCGGGATCAACGCCGTTGGCGGTCAGTGTTGAGGGTCTAACGCTCGGCATCACGATCTGTTACGACATGCGATTCCCGGAGCTTTACAGGCAGTTGTCTGAGTCAGGCGCGACTATTTTCTCGGTGCCGTCGGCATTCACGGTGCCGACAGGGCGCGCGCATTGGCATACGCTGCTGCGCGCCCGTGCTATTGAGAACCTTGCCTGGGTAATCGCACCCGCCCAGGTGGGAACGCACCCTAAAGGGCGGCAGACCTATGGGCACTCCCTCATTGTTGATCCCTGGGGAGAGATCATTGGCGAGCGCGACGAGGCGCCGGGCGTGCTTCTCGCGAGCATTGAGCCCGCAACACTTTTGAGCGTTCGTGATCGCTTTCCAGCGCTCAGTCATCGGCGGCTCGGGTAGGGGGGGATGGCGGTGATGTCGAGGCTCAGATCTCGTGCAACGCAGGGCATTTAATCGCGGAGGGCGAGGGCAGGACACTTGAGCGGAGCATTCAAAGAACTCAAATCCGGCAGCTTTATTTATGAGCTGGCAGATGCCTTGGATCAAGGTTTCTGCCGAGAGATTATCGAGCGGTTTGAAGCGGATCGGGACGAGCATCAGGTGGGGCGAATGGGGCCCGGCGCCGAGATTGATGAGTCCATTAAACGCTCTACCGATCTTCGCATCTCGGGCCGAGACGAATGGCGTGATGTCGACCGGGCGCTTTTTGAATCGCTTCAGCGTGGACTGTCTCTATTGAGCGGTCTACATCCTTTTTTTGCGACCAATCGTTTTAAGGATATGGGTTACCAACTGCAGCGCAGCGCGCCTGGCGATTTTTACCGCTGGCATGTGGATGCCGGGCCCGGACCGCTGAGCCAGCGCCAGCTCGTGGCTATTTGGTATTTGAATTCGGCGCAACCGAACGCCGGCGCGACGGAATTCTTCCACCAGCAGGTTAGCGTGCGACCCGAGGCCGGCAAGCTTCTTTTGTTTCCACCCTTTTGGACGCACCTTCACCAGGGTCAAACGGTTGAATCAGAGCCCAAATACATAGCGACTACGTGGGTCTGTTTCGCTTGATCACCGCGGAAAGAGCAAATGCTGGGTCAAAAAAAGGCGCCTTTACGGCGCCTTTTTTGTATTGCGCTGAGCGATCAAATAAATAAGTTGATGTCCGATTCGCCCGCACGCTCGAGGTAAGTCGCGGCGCCACCCAGATCGATTTCGTCGATGAGCTCTGTTCGTTTCATGTCGAAAAGGTCGATGGTCATCTGACAGCCGATCATGTTTACATCCGCCTCGAGGCACAGGTCGCGTAGCTCGGAAATGCTCGCCACGCCTTTGTTTTTGATGGTTTTCTTCATTAGCGAGGTCGCTACCGTCTCAAAACCGGGGACCCCTGCTTGCACCAGATTTGGGATATTCCAGTTGATGTCTTTGAACCAGGAGGGGCCAAACGGCATCTTCATCGGCATGCCCGGGTTGCCGAGCGGGCTGACCGCCAGATCCAGATCTTTCTTCAGGAGTTGAAGCCCGTAAAACGTAAAGAACATCGTGACGTTATAACCCAGCGCTGCTGCGGTTGAAGAGAGAATAAACGGCGGGTAGGCCCAGTCGAGCGTTCCTTTCGTTGCGATGATGGTCATACTTTTTTCGCTCATGGCGTAACTCCTTTCATCTTCTAGATAGGGCGAGAAGGCTAGCCGCCCTTTTTCAGCAGGAAGTGGAACTCACCGTTCGCTTCCGATGAATTCATCAGTTCATTACCCGTCTGCGTAGCAAAGGCCTCGAAGTCCTTCACCGATCCCGGATCGGTTGCAATGATTTTTAGCGTTTCACCTGCGGCCATTCCATTTAGGGTTTTTTTGGCACGCAAGATCGGTAACGGGCAGTTAAGACCCCGCGCATCAAGTTCTTGATCGAAATCGGACATGTTTTTCTCCTCACTAAAGTGACTTGCGCATCGCAGTTCTCGAGTAACGCGCGTGGACGACGCTTCGCTTATGACCGGCCCTCGTTACGGGCTAACGAATCGGGCGTCTCGCGATGTATCCAGAGCGATGCTTCTGGTACCTAATATATTAGAAGTTAATCAAATTTTAAAACAACTTTCAATTTAGCTAAAAAAGAGCCGTTTTCCCACCGTTCAGCCGGTCAATTGCTGGCGAATGGCGGCGAGCTCGACACACAAGGTGAATATGTTCATCGCCTCACGCACGTCTTTAAGGGGCGGGAAACTCGGCGCAAGCCGGATCACGCGGTTATTCGGATCGAGGCCGTAGGCAAACGGCGCGCCGGCCGGGGTGAGTTTTACGCCGGCTTTTTCGGCAAGGTCGATGATCGTTCGGGCACAGTCGTCCGGCGTGTTCACGCTCACGAAGTAACCGCCGTTCGGATTTGACCAGGTTGCGATGCCCTTGCCACCCAGATCCCGTTCGAGGATTTCCTGTACGAGATCGAATTTGGGTTTCAGGATTTTTGCGATGTTTGTCATGTGCGCACGAAGACCGGCGAGATCCTTGAAGAAGCGCAGGTGGCGTAACTGATTCAGCTTGTCGGGCCCGATGGTCTGAACCGCCAGATGTCGACGGGCATCGGCAATGTTCGCGGGACTCGAGGCCATGGCCGAGACGCCCGCGCCGGCGTGGGTCATCTTGGATGTAGAGGTAAAGAGCAGCGCCCGATCGGGATGGCCCGCATCCCGACAGGCCGACAGAATGTCCGGCACGTCTTGGCGCACATCGCTGAGGTGATGTTCTGCATAGGCGTTGTCCCATATGATTCGAAAGTCCGGAGCAGCCGCCATCTGAGCAAGTCGTCGGGCAACCTCTTCGGAGTAGGTAATGCCTGTCGGATTGCTGTAGCGGGGAACACACCAGATTCCTTTCACAGCGGGATCAGAAGCCAGCGCCTCCACGCGATCCATGTCGGGCCCGTCATCGGTCAAATCGACATTCACGAGCTCAAAGCCGAGGTGGCTGCTGATCTCGAAATGGCGGTCATAACCGGGCGCGGGACACAGAAACCGCACCGTGCCCTGACGGCCCCAAGGCTGGTCGCCTCCGGGAACGCCAAAAAGGACAGCCCTCGCGATCGCGTCGTACATCATCGTGAGACTGCTGCTCCCGCCCACAATGACGTCCTCTGCATTGCAGCCAAGGACTTCTGCAAAAAGTTGTTTCATCTCGGGCAAGCCATCAAGGCCGCCGTAGTTGCGGCAGTCCGTCCCGCTATCGTCCGAAAACTGGCCCGAGCCGGGGAGCGAGAGCAACGCGTCCGCCAGATCCAGTTGTTCCGGCGCGGGTTTACCCCGCGTCATGTCAAGCTGCAGACCCGCCTGACAGGCCTGCTCATACTTTTCCTGGAGCTCACGTGCTCGTTGACTGAGTTGCTCCTGACTCGCGTTTTGGACCATGGGGTTCTCCGGGGTGCGCTCGGGATGCTCCCGCCTCAAATCCGCAACGTGAGGCGGCTTATCTTCCTTTTTTCGGGGGCGAATTCTAATTCCGGAGCTGATTTAAACCAACCGGTCCAGCCGCGAGGCGCTGATAAACTATCGCTGTGATCTCTTATTTTCCAGTGCGTCGGCGATGCACGGCCACCCTAACGCTTGTCATCGCACTTTGCATGACGGGTATTACGCTTTCGAGAGCGGAAAGCCCGACTTCTTTTGGTGACCTTCGCGCCGGAATTGTGACCTCGCCGCAAGAGCAGGCCATGGGCCGGGAATTTATCGCGGCGGCGAGAAAACAGCTTAGTTTTGTCGAGGATCCGCTACTCGTCGAATATATTGAACACCTGGGCTCGCGTCTTGCGAGCAGCCTTGATGGTGATGTCGATAGCCTGCGATTTTTTCTCATCGACAACCCGATGATCAACGCCTTTGCGGGCCCCGGCAGTCGCTTGGCGGTATTTACGGGGCTGATCATTGCTACGAGGACGGAGGCAGAGCTCGCCTCCGTAGTCGCGCACGAGTTGGGACACATTGCGCAGCGCCATCTGCCGCGCATGATGGAGCGTGCCAGCCAACGAAAACTGCCTACAGCCGCAGGTATCCTGGCGGCGATTTTGCTCGGGGGTCAGGCGGGGGCGGCAGCGATGGCCGCGACCAGTGGAGCTGCAATGGCCGATCAGTTGAGCTACAGCCGCGAATTTGAGCGCGAGGCTGATGTGCTGGGTCTAGACATTCTTTCAGAGGCGGATTACCCCACCGAGGCGATGATCCGATTTTTGAAACGCCTCGATCAGGAAACCCGACTTCAGTCCGTGGGCGGTCCAGAGTATCTACGCACCCACCCGCTCACGGAGAATCGAATCGCGTTGGTTGAGGCGCGAATTCGAGGCTATCCGGATATCGATGAACAACCGTCGCTTGATTTTTATCACGCGCGGGCTCGCGTTCGAGCACTTTACGGGTCTGGAACGGCCGAACGCGTAAGCGCGGAGTTGTTTGAGGAGCAGGAGTCTTCGGATTCCCTGAAAGCCCGAGCCGCTCGCTACGGCCTTGTATTGGCCTTAAATCGTTTCGGCGACTATGACTCGGCTCTAGGGTACGCGTCCCAATTGCGAGATGAGTATCCCGAGGAAGTGGTTTATCAGCTGGCGATCGCTGAGACCTTTCTGCAAAGTGGTCGGGCATCCGAGGCGGTTGACGTTCTTGCGGGTCTCTCGGAGCGCGCGCCGGACTCCATGGTTATTGCCTACGCTTGGGCCGACGCGCTCATGAAATCCCGCGAGCTTGACGAAGCACGACAGGTATTACGACGGGCGATTCGCACAACTCCTGGAGCAGCCGGCCTGCACGGTCTGCTTGCCCGCGTGGAGGGCGAGGCGGGGAACATGGCCCTGTCTTTTCAGGCCCTTTCCGAATACCACTTTCTTAACGATGAACTGGATGCTGCCGTGGCAAATCTCAAGACGGCACTCACGCACGTTGGCGAGAGCGCATACCTCGAAGCCAGTCTCAGCGCTCGTCTCAAAGAGCTCGAGCTGCTCCGTGGCGGAAAATAGTTTCGCTTATTTCAGGGTAAACCCTATCTCTGATCCATCACTGGATTCATCACTGATAGGAATATCAGCATATTCAGGAAATTAGCTTCTCCCGAGCGCTTGCTCTCACTGGAAAAATTAAGTAAAACTGGGGGCATCGGCAACTTTGCGAAAACCTGCTGCGATGCTCAGAGAGTCAGAAGATGCGTTCTTTTCGCGAGTGTCAGCGCAAAGAGAAAACCAAAAAATGCGAAAGCCGCAAGACCGCATAGTAGAGTGAAAAAGAGTAAGCGTGCATAACTGGAGGAAAACGATGCGAAGAATAAAAACTGGGGTTCTCTCATTGCTCACCGCAATGACTCTAATGGGTACAGTCAGTGTAAGCACTGTCGCGGTGGCGATGGAATGGCCAGATGAGAAGGCCTGTAGAGAAGCGGTAAAGTCGGGTGACCCAATAATCAAAGGTTGGTGCACCGCCATCAGTCGTCGCGCCGGTAACTGTCTGGGCTGCCATCAGGCGATGGTGAGTCCTTGGCCGGAGAAACTCGCTCCAGGTGGAAACATCGGCCCACCGCTCGTTGCTATGAAGGCGCGATTCCCAAATCGCGAGGACTTACGCGCCCAGATATGGGATCCGACAGCAAGGAATCCGAATACTTCCATGCCACCGTTCGGAAAGCACGGGCTGCTGAGCGAAGAGCAAATCGACAGTATTGTCGACTGGCTTATGACTATTTGATTGACTCTGCAGAGTGATTTTTTCCCAGATCAAGTCAATCCTTTTAATTCAAATCTGAATCAGAACAGGAAGAGTCGTTATGAAACGTAGAGTATTTGTGAAAGGGTCAGTCGCGGCCGGCACGCTCGCCGTTGCCGCAGGTGCTGGTCTTCTGAATCCCACCCGAGTTTTGGCTGCCGCGTGGCCGGAGAGTGCTTTCGGGCCTCGTCCCGAAGCCGACGCGCTGAATGCTTTCTTTGGAACCTCAGAGGTGATGGAAAGCGATCAAGTGATGCTGAAAGCGCCTCTGCAGGCAGAGAATGGCGCCGTGGTGCCCATAAAGGTGATGACGACCCTTTCGGATGTCGAGTCCATCGCTGTGATGGTTGAGAAGAATCCGGCGCCCTTCACAACGGCCCTTGAGGTAATGGGCGGCGGCGCGGGCGCCATGTACAGCGCTCGAATCAAAATGGGGCAAACCTCACCGGTGAAGTGTTATGTCAAAGCTGGGGGGAAGGTCTACATGACCGCCCAAGAGATTAAAGTCACCGTCGGCGGTTGCGGCGGCTAACGAAAAAGATTCGAGCAGGAGAGAAAAATGTCGACCAAAATGAAAATCAAGAAGTCCGCCGATGGCGGTTATGAAGTGATGGTGCTGGCCAAGCACCCGATGGAGACGGGACTTCGCAAAGATTCTAAGACGGGCGAAAAGATCCCCGCGCACTTCATTAAGACGATGGTGTTCGCTTTGAACGGAACACCGGTGGCGCAAGCAGACTTAGGCACGGGTGTATCAACCAATCCTCTGATTAGCGTAGCGCTCGCCGATGCAAAGCCCGGCGACACGGTCGGTGTGAGCTGGACGGACAACAAGGGCGAGGCGGGAAGCGCCGAGGCGGCTGTTAAGTAGCGTCGGGCTCTCCGACGCAGTGCGGTTGGTAGGAGTTTGGTAAGAGTTTGAAGAGAGAAAAGTGGTAGGGAATCGGTAAATTTTTAAGGGAAAGAAAGGCGGGGTGGACCACGGGTACGTGCTAACTCCGGTGACTCGAGGAGAGAAAGAAAAATGAAGAAACTGTTTTCGTTAGCACTCGCTGCGAGCGTGGCCATGGCGGGCGCATCAACAGTGCAAGCCATTTCCGAAGCGGAAATTAAAAAAGACATCGAAGAGTTTCAGGGCTTTTTCCTGAAACGCTTCCCGGGCCTGACTCTAGAAGATTTTTCCGATGGCGTGAACGCGCTACCGCAGTACGCGCATCGGCGGGCCAATTGGGAGATCAATATGGAGTTCCCGCAGTACGAGCCGGAGATGGATAAGGCCGCCGAAGAATGGGCCACTCCGTTCAAGAATGGCAAGTCCCTTGCCGACTGCGACATGGCCCCGGCACAAAACTACCCGGTCTTTGATGCCGCATCAGGAGATCTTCGCACGGTGGAAGGCGATATCAACGCCTGTCTCAAAGCCAATGGCGAAGAGGCCATTAAAAATGTGAAGCGCGGCAAGATGGCTCGACTTGTTGCCCACTACAAGTCGCAGTTTAATGGCGAGAAGATGGCCGTTGATTACTCGGATCCGGGCGCGCAAGCCTGGTATGAGAAAGGCCGACAGTTCTATTGGGCAAAACGCGGCCAGCTCAATTTCTCCTGCGCGGACTGTCACGTCCACAACTCCGGCAATAGCGCTCGAGGCGACGTGCTGAGTGCAGGCCTGGGACATGGCGTGGGCTTCCCGGTTTGGCGTACAAAATGGCAGGTTGCCGGCAAGCCTTGGGGCACCATCCACCGTCGATATGGCGGCTGCAACAACCAGGTGCGAGCCGATGGATTCAAAGCCCAGGGCGAGGAATACAAGGCGCTTGAGTTCTATGAGTCTGTCATGAACACCGGCGTACCGCTGAAAGTGCCGAGCCTGCGCCAGTAGCCTACTGCGTTGAGACTAGCCTGCATCGGCAAGAGAAGACGCAAAAAATAAATATCGGTATCGGCGCTGCGTTAGCGGAATAACGCGGCGCCGAATCGCAGCTTTCAAAACCTGGCATCGCAGCCAGGTTTTTTTTCTTCTCAGGATGTTGCCTTCAGAAACAAAGGACCGTTGATATGAGTTTGAACCGACGTGATTTTATGCGCCTGCTTGCCATGGCGGGAGCAGCCGGGATGACCTTGAACAGCCGATCGTTTGCCGATGCCTCGGTGGATTACGACATCCCGACCTTTGGCAATTTGTCATTGATGCACTTCACGGATTGCCATGCGCAATTGATGCCGGTGTATTTTCGCGAGCCGAACTTTAACGTCGGCATCGGTGAGGCTTTCGGTAAACCCCCGCATGTCGTTGGTGATTACTTTCTGAAGCACTTCGGCATTGCGCCCGGCTCTGCAAATGCGCACGCCTTTACGTTCCTGGATTTTGAGGCTGCAGCGCGTAAGTACGGCAAAGTGGGCGGATTCGCGCATCTCGCAACGCTTGTGAAACGCCTGCGTGCGTCCCGACCTAACAGTTTGCTTATGGATGGCGGCGATACCTGGCAGGGCTCGGCGACGGCGCTGTGGACAAACGGTCAGGATATGGTGGATGCCTGTAAGCTGCTTGGCGTCGACATCATGACCGGCCATTGGGAATTTACCTACGGCATTGATCGTGTGAGTCAGATCATCAACGAACAGCTCGCGCCGATTGAGTTTCTGGCGCAAAACGTGGTGCTGACCGAAGATGCCGCGTTTGAGGGAAAGCCCGCTTTTGATGAGGACTCGGGCCGAGTGTTTAAGCCTTACACCTTGCGGGAAATGAACGGCATTCCGGTGGCGGTGATCGGTCAGGCATTTCCTTACACGACGCTCGCCAACCCGCGCTACATGATTGAGGATTGGAGTTTTGGGATCCGCGATGAGATGTGCCAGGAGATGGTGGATACGGTCCGCGCCCAGGGTGCCCAGGTTGTTGTCCTGCTCTCCCACAACGGCATGGATGTGGATCTCAAGCTGGCGAGCCGCGTAAGCGGTATTGACGTAATTCTGGGTGGACATACCCACGACGGCATGCCAAAACCCAGTGTCGTCAACAATGCCGGCGGCAAGACCCTGGTGGTTAACTCCGGATCGAATGCCAAGTTCTTATCGGTGATGGATTTGGATGTACGTGGTGGCCGAGTGGAGGATTTTCGCTATCGACTGCTGCCGGTCTTCGCGAACCTGCTCCCTGCTGATCCGGAAATGTCGGCTTATATCGAGGGCGTTCGTGAACCCTTTAAGCAGCAGCTGGAAACGGTGCTTGCCAAAACCGAGACCACACTCTATCGAAGAGGTAATTTCATCGGCACGTTTGATCAAGTCATTGTCGATGCGCTTATGGCGGTCCGCGGTGCCGATATCGCGTTCTCGCCCGGGTTTCGTTGGGGAACGAGCCTGTTGCCCGGAGACGACATCACGGTTGAGCGTGTGATGGATCAAACCGGCATCACCTACGCAAAGTCCACCTTGAATGAGATGACCGGCGAGAACATCAAGCTCGTGCTCGAGGATATCGCCGACAATCTCTTTAACGCCGATCCTTACTACCAGATGGGCGGTGATATGGTCCGGGTCGGTGGCTTGCGTTACGCAATTAATCCGTCCGCTCCGATTGGCGAGAGGCTCTCAGATCTCGAACTTAACGGAAAACCGATCGACCCTTCAAAAACCTACAAGGTTGCCGGCTGGGCCAGCGTGAATCCCCAGCCCGATGATTTGCCGGATATTTGGGATGTTGTTGCGGAATACCTGCGGGATCAGAAAGTGATCCGTGATGTAGTCGCCAATGTCCCGAAAGTTAAAGGTATTGAGACAAACCCTGGTTTTGTTGATGGCTAGGTTGATGTCGAAGTCGATGTCTGAGTCGAGGTCGAAGCAGAAGGGGCCTCGTCCGAAGTCAGCGTAGCGAGCGCCTGAATGACCGGGGTCAGCACCTCGGCAAGCTTTTTGCGCATGAGGCTGCCCGTGGCATCGGTGCGGGCAAAAACCGGGGCAACCAGCGGTTCCCCGGTCAGGCTCAGAATCAGGATAGCCTCCTGTTGGGGTCGCGATAGATCTAAAAAGCCAGCAGTCTCAGGCGTTTTGGACTCGGTTTTCATCGGCAGCGCCAGGTGATCGTCCACGGCTTGCATTAGAGCCGATGCAGAGCGTGGCAGAGGAATCGCTGGGCGAAGACCTTGAAAGAGCGCACCGATCGCCGTGACCGTGTCCACAACGATATCCATGTCAGTGGCTTTTTCAAGCGCGTGTGCGCAGGCTTTCAGATAGCATTGCATTAATGCTGTCGACGCGAGTGGGTCGTTTGGCGCGTGGTTAAGCGATGGACCATCGCCATTCAAAGAGTGCTTAGGCGTTCTGGTGCGTTCTGAATCCACGTAGGCGGGGCCCGCGCTGAGGAACCCAACGAGATAGGCAACTTTTTTCTCCGCCCGCGCACGCAGATGTTGGAGGGTGTGCTTATCCAGAAGGTTTGAGCGGAGAATCAGTCGAAGCGTATCAATAATGTCTCGGCTGGTCGTTTCAAACGGCAACTGTTCAACCAGGAAGCGCACAAGCGAAGGGCCCGTCTTGCCGTGCACGACCTCAGTGTGGCGTAGCATCAAGCGGGCTGTTTCAGCGGTGGGTAAACACCACCAGGCCCTAAGAGCGAGAGCGTCGGTGAGTTCAGGCGAGGCGGCTACCGCTACCACCGCCTCGGGCTCGCCGAGACAGAGGAGTTTACCCAGCCGCTCGGCCTCCAGCGCGCCGCTTCGCGTCCAGCGCCGAATGAAGACGGGGTAGCCGCCTGGGGTGCCCAGCGCCATTGTGGAGAGCATTTCACGAACGCTACGAAGATAGCGATCGACTTGATGCGAAGGATTTAGTTTGACTCGATGCTCGCCGGCCTCGCCAAGGCCTATCACGGCCATCTGCGCCTCATCGATACGAATCGCGAGCGAAGTTTGCGCGAGTACGTGCAGCCGCAGGCTGTCTTCTTCGGAAAGCTCCATGTTCTAGCCGCTAAGGCTTAATCTTTTACGGCACAAAACCATTGGAATGAAAGATTTCGGGCGGATCGCATCACCCAACAGGGGTATCCCGACGCGACAATCAGAAGGGTTAGTATTCGTTATCGGAGTCATTTTTCAAGCGTGATGGGAGGTGGATATGAGTTCGATCTATTATGAGACGGTCGATAAGCTCGAGAAGATGGGTGTTGACCCGGATTACGTCCAGGGCTGGGTTGGCGGTTTTCTCGGCAATCCTGAGCGAGAAGAGCAGCGCGTGACGCCGGCTTACACGGCCGGCTACGAAGACGGTCAAAACCAGGTGACCGATAACGCCTCAGACTGGGCCAAATCTTAATCCTGCTTGCCGGATCCTGATGGGGAGCTTGCCCCCTTGTCGTTTAGCAGACTGCTGAGCGATTTTTTGAGTTTCTGTACCAGCTGAGGTCCGTCGACGTCCATCACCTGATCAATCACCCATCGGTTCGTCTGGTCATCACCCATAATGACCTTGACCCGGTCGCCGAAGGTTCTCAGCAGGCTGTATCCCGCTGCTCCATTGCTGAACGCGCATTGCCCGTAGTCCGTGTTTCGTTGGTTCAGTAGGTCGATGAAGGATGCCCGGTAGTCTCCCGCGCCAAGCACCTCACTCGCGTTGCGTTGCAGTTGCGCTGCGCTGCTATGTGCCAGGGTGGAGACAAAAATCGGGCGCTCGGCTTCGGAAAGTCGGTCGAAGGCCAGTCGGTCCGACACGTGATTGAGGAAGATCAGATATTCCTGAATCACAGCCACACGCTGACGATCGTCCTGGTAGAAAAAGTCTTCTGCGTGTAGGTTTCGGGCGCTGGTGAGCGCCAGTTGCCAGCAGATATACGCCAGCGCCGTGGCGCTGTCTTCAATCGAGTTTTGCTTTCCGGGGTTACGCCACCGGTCGCGAATTCGTGTTGCCATCGCATTGCATCCGGCTCCAATTTTATCTTAAGGTGTCGTTTATGCCGGAGTTCCCCGAAGCCTTTCTACAAACCGTGCGGCATAACTGCGATGTGTCGGATGCCCGGCATGCCGGTAGCTATTCGCTCTGCGTGTATCTGATGCACATGCGCGAATACTTTCGATGGGAGCACAATCTCGGCCTCGATGCGCGCCTTGATTCAAAACAGGTGGGGGAGTGGGTTGCTCAACGTGAGTACCGCTGGGACGGTCTTGAGGACGAGGATTATCGAGATCTGCCCACACCCGCGGGCCGGGCTGATCCTTTTGATGTGGAGAAAGTTAATCAGTGGCTCTCGCCCCTTGGGTTCGGTTACAGCGCCGGCATCGGCCGTTTCGGTAAGCCGATTTTCGCGCTGGGTGAGCTGGTGGAGACTGAGGGTGCAGGCGACTGTCGGCTTATTTGTACGGGGCGTGAGTGGGCTCGCGAACTGATATCGCCGCCGGCCATGACACGAGGCCAGACGATTTGGATTCGCCGCGAGGCCTTACGTCGGGTCTTGTGGGAGATGATTGAGGAGTGGCGCTGGAAAAAACCGGCGAATGCCATGGCGCGATGTTTATCCTATTTTGGATTTGAGCAAGACGCGAGCCGGGCGTTGGAACGCATGACGGAGCAATTCAGTGAGTTGGCCATCCTGCATGAACTTGGGGAAAAAGTCTGTGGCGACCACCTTGGCGAAGAGTGGGAGCGAATGTTGGGCGACACTGAGGATCGAGCCCATGAATCTATCTTGAGAGCGGTTCGGGATCATCTCGCGGATTGTCTGATGGTGCTACCGTCGCTACTGAGCAACGAGAATAGCGGCTCTGTGCACTTTTACTTTGCGACGATGACCGGGCTGCGCCGCCAGTTGTTCCCGGCTTTATCGGAGGCTTATCGGCACTGGGTGAGGGATGACGAGCTCACCTCGCTTCGCGAGGTGGTTCGCCAGGGAGCCGATCACTGGCTGCGTCGCGCGAACGAACTCCTGGAGCGTCACCGCTCCGGCGGGAGCCATGCGGCCGATGCAGCAGGCCGGGTTACCGTTGAGTCCCTTGCTCTTTAGGACCCTACCGGTACGACGCCAGTGATAGAACGCTAGCACTCGAGCACTTTAGCGCTTCGATCCCTTTTCTTCATGGGCAAGATCGACCACCTGAGTGGCCAGGTCGGCATAGGACTCGCGATATCCCGAAAGGGGATGCGCGTCTTCGGGTGCGAAGTAGTCTTTGGGATCAATCCCGCCTTTGTGCTCTTGCGCAATAAAATCCTTCTGCATTTTCAGCATTTTCTCGATCAGCTCTCGTTTTTCACTCATCGTGTCGTCTCCATAAAGTTGGCTCATCCGGGTCTAGTTTCGCATTGGTCGCTGGGGAGTTAATACCCCCCTTTACGCATACTCTCAGGCAAGCCTGCCAGACGCCCTGCCTGTTTGCTCGGGTTGCCTGGGAATAGGTCAAACAGCTCTTTATTGCTCACTTTTTGACCCCAGCGGGCGCCCATTTCTTTGAGCAGCGTCCGGTTATTGGGCTGGTTGCCATTGTTTGAGAAATATTCTTCGCGCAGATAGTTGATCAGATCCCAATGTCGGTCCGTGAGGGAGATGCTTTCTTCTTCTGCCATTGCGGTAGCGACCGCTTCGCTCCACTCTTCGGGGTTTTCTAAGAATCCGTTGTCGTTGGTTGCGATGGATTGTCCGTTCACTTCAATGGGCATCGAGATACTCCTTGGCTTATTGCAATGAGAGGCTAACGTTCTTCTTCAGGATCATAGACGGCCGCAATACTCTTTGAGGGCACGAATACACCGCAACCCAAAAGGCGATGATCGCCCAGACCCTCCGTTTGTAAACGAAGCGCTTCCTCGGGGCTCAGGTCAGCGACCAGAAGGCTGCGCGTGACCAGCGGCCCCTGAGGTGTGCTCAAGTAGCGCGTTCGACCGCAAAGCATTTTCCGGGGAATGATCGATAGCGCCTCGAGCCATGTGGCTGCAGCCTCAAGGAACTGCGGCTCGGCTTCGGCGGTGGCGGGCACGTGAATATAGTGAGCGAATAGCGTTGAAAGCGGGCTGATCGGCCGCGTGCGCGCGTCACCGATACTCAGCGCATGGCCACAGAGGCTGAGCGTTTGCCCGATCAGGGCCCTCGCGTCGTCAAGTCGGGAATGCGGAAGGCGAAGTGTCAATCGAGTGCGCCCTGAGAGCTCAATGACGCCATCGTCATCAGGACGCTGCCAGCCGTTAGAGGATTGGGCTCCATGGATCAAATGAATTGCGGCTTTTTTCTCTGTGACCAGCCACGGTAAGGCGGTCTGCAGCGCTGTGGACAGGGCAAAGGCATGATCGGAAGGTAATTGCCGGGCCTTGATTCTGAAGACGAGATCAATGACATCGGGCTCGATCCTTCTTGCCTTTTCAGCGGCGGCCTCACTCCAATAGTTAGAAACCATCAGGCCTTTCACTGAATCGGCAGGGCCGCCTGGATCGCGTCCCGATCGATCCACCAGTCATCCTGCACCAGCACATCGACCACATTTCGTAATCGGGGCAAAAAGCGCGCGGGATCGTTGAGTTCCAGCCGCTCGATCCACTGATCAAAAGCGCTCTGGTCCTCAATGCCGCTGTGCCGCCGCGCGACGGTGCCCAGCATTTGATTTGTGAAAAACGACAATGATTCGCGCTCTGTTCCTTCCGCGCGAAGGTCCACCACATAAGCGGCAACGGCTGCCGCCACCGCAGCGCCGTCCGAATCGTCCGGGGTTTCTTCAATAATGTCCTGAAGCAGAGCTACGGTGAGCTCTGGGTCCACCGGGAAGGTTACGGCGAGCCATACCCCATGACCAAGAGCCACGAGAGCGTCCGGTTCCCCCGACTGGAACATGATCCGAGCGGCCTCAATTGCCTCGGGCCACAGACGTGCGTCTGCAAACCGTTCAAAACACAGTCGACCGCTTTGCCACGCGAGGTGCCCTCGATCAAGCATCACCAGGAGTCGTCCCTCTTGCAAAGCCAGCTGGCGCCACTGTGGGGCGTCGATCTCGGGAGGCGCTTCGTTCAGCCGCTCCTGAACCGCGGCCAGTTGACCCTCAAGCGCTTCGACAGAAGCTGCTGATTCATCCTGCGATTCGGCGCCGAGATCGAACTGATCGTTGAGGTATTTCATGGGTTTTACGGTTCAATTCGGGCGGTAAAGGCGCTTTCGATCTGATCTTCCCAATTTGCCGGCGTATCGGGATAAGGCGGCTTTACATCCATGCGCAGAAAGCGATCGCCGCTACGGGCTCGTCCGCGAACCAGCTCAAGCAATTCAGTGAAGGATGCAGGCTGATTCTGCATGATGAGCTCACTGATCCATAGCATGCTCATGGCTACTATCCCGGATCCAGCGCTTCTCGGAAGCGTCCGCGATACATCAGTCGCTTGGGTTTTTGATCCGTGCCGTCCTTAAAGGACTCTCGCCGGTGGGGCACATTAGCGCATAGGATGCCCTCTCCCAATTCAAGGCGTCGCGTGTATTGGAAGTCAGTGGACTGCTCAAAAAGTTCCTGGAGCGCACTCAGCGCCTCTTGAAATAAGACGTCCGATGCCCAGATCACGTTATGTTTGCGGGCTGTGTAGCGCATTCGCAAAGTGTTCTGCTCAAAGAAGAAGACGGGGCCTTGCGAGGCGCCGCGAGACGCCCCATCCTCATGATGGGCCGGTATGGTCATCGCATCCGTTCGGCTCAGGGCTTCAGGGAAGCGGATATCGAGCTCTGCAAGAAGACTGAAAAGAACGCGGTGATCGATAGCCGTAAGGGCTCCGCCGCGCTCGGCGGGATGCGCGCAGTGCAAAAGCATAGAGCGGATGATGCGCTGGCCCGACTGATAATAGCCGTCGGAATGCCAATTCAGCGGACGGTTTGTGTAGGGTATGTAGTGGGCGAAGCGCGCCTCGCCTTTGACCTCGACTTCGCTCAAGCCGTCCTTTGCTGCCAGGAGATTCCGATCGGGCCTGCCCAGTCCCATTTGATTTGCCAGTTTGGATACATGCTCTCGAGTAACGTTTTCTGGGGCAGCGCATCGATAGATGACCATGTTGGTGCATCGCAGCCGTTTAGTTAGTGCCTGAATTTCCATGGCGTTCAGCCGGCTCGGATCATGAACATCCACCACGAGATCTGCGAGTGTTTTGCGGTACTTATCCCTGTCCGCAGGGCCCATGAGGAACGGAAATAGACTTTTGGAGCCCGTCATTGAGGCGGGATTCATCACGGCGGTGGGCGAGCAGAAGTTCAAAGCAAAACTTGAGTTATCCGGGTGGCGGAGGATTTTAGCGACCCGACATAGACAGAAAACTCTCCCAAAAGACTGATCAAGCCGTGGTTTCACACGTTCTGAGGAACTATTTTTTCCAACGAAAAAACCCGTCGTTTTGGGCAAAAATTTATAAATTACTGATTTAATGAGGAAAATTCAGATATTGGTCCGCGTATCCCCAAACATAATTTTTGCACCGCAAAGGAAAACCTATCCCTAAGGGGATAACCCGATTTTTGGAGTGTCATACCTCTAGGGGAATGGCGTGACCCCGGCTGATCTTTGATGATTGCGATAACAAAATCTGATGCAAATCGGAAGAGAGCGGAGAGCGATATGGCTGACAAAAATAATCATGACACCCCCATGCTCGACGAGCTGGAAAACGGCCCCTGGCCTAGCTTCATCTCGGGCATCAAACGGCTACGAGACGAGCATCCGACGGAGCGTATTAATGGCGTTGCCAACGATCTGTTGGGTCAGCTTGAACATTCATACGAAACCCGAAAAGGATATTGGAAAGGCGGCACGGTCAGCGTCTACGGTTATGGCGGTGGCATCATTCCTCGTTTTTCTGAGGTCGGCCAACAGTTTCCTGAGTCAAAAGAATTCCACACCCTTCGGGTTCAGCCGCCGGCGGGTAACCACTACAGCACAGATATTCTTCGTCAGCTCGCGGATAGTTGGGAGAAGTGGGGCTCAGGCCTAGTGACGTTTCACGGTCAGACCGGAAACATCATGTTCATCGGCGCGTCAACCGAAAACACCCAGCACTTTTTTGACGAAATCAACGACTATGGTTTCGATCTCGGCGGTGCCGGACCCTGTGTGCGGACCGCGATGTCCTGTGTGGGCGGAGCGCGATGCGAGCAGTCATGTGCAAACGAGCACAAGATTCACCGCACGCTCGTTAATAACTTTACCGATGACGTGCATCGTCCGGCGCTGCCTTACAAATTTAAGTTCAAAGTGTCCGGCTGTCCGAACGACTGCATGAACTCAATTGAGCGTGCCGACATGGCGGTCATCGGCACCTGGCGCGATGATATGAAGGTCGATCAAGACGCCTGGAAATCGTATGTCGCTGAGAAGGGTCGTCAGCACACCATCGACAACATCATTACCCGCTGCCCAACGCGCTGCATGAGTCTCAAGGATGATGACTCCCTGGAAGTGGACAACCGAAACTGCGTGCGCTGCATGCATTGCCTGAACGTCGTACCGAAAGCGCTTTCGCCCGGGGACGACAAAGGGGTATCGATCCTCATGGGCGGCAAGCGCACGCTCAAGATCGGCGACCTGATGGGTACGGTGATTGTGCCGTTCATGAAGTTGGAATCCGAGGAAGATTACGAGCGGATCACGGAGATCGCGGAGAGCACCATCGACTTTTGGGCTGAAAATGGCCTGGAGCACGAGCGCTGCGGTGAAATGATTGAGCGCATCGGCATTGTCAACTTTCTCGAGGGGATCGGTATCGATGTGGATCCGCACATGATTTCCGACCCACGCCAGTCGTCGTACGTACGTATGGACGGTTGGGATGATGAGGCGGTGAAGTGGTTTGAACGCCAGGCCGAGAATCGATCCGCTGCAGGTTAGAGCCAGAAGACACGCGTTGCAGCAAACAAACTAAAGCGTTACGGAGAAATTTATGGCTAAGGAAATGCGTCAGCCGATTGAGTCCGGTTGTCCCGATGGCTTCCAGTATATGCACCCGTCGATGGTGAAGAACTTTGGCCAGTGGCAGTGGCACGATCATCCCCGTCCGGGTGTGTTGCGTCACGTTGCCAAGAGCGGCGATGAGGTCTGGACGGTAAAAGCGGGAACCCAACGTATCCTTGATGTGTTCACCTTGCGCAAACTCTGCGATATCGGTGATCAATTTGCGGATGGGTTTGTGCGCTTCACGATCCGAAGCAATATCGAATACATGGTCACCGATGGGGCAAAAGTAGAGCCCCTGATCGAGGCGCTCGAAGGGGAGGGTTTTGTGGTCGGCGGCACTGCAAACTCAGTGGCAATGATCTCCCACACACAAGGCTGGCTGCATTGCGATATCCCCGGTACCGATGCGTCGGGTGTGGTCAAGGCCATGATGGATGAGTTAATCGACGAGTTTCGCAACTGCAATATGCCCAACCGAGTACATATCACGACGTCCTGTTGCCAGATTAACTGCGGCGGACAGGGCGACATCGCGATCAATGTGCAGCACACCAAACCGCCCAAGATCAACCACGATCTTGTCGCGAACGTGTGCGAGCGCCCGTCGGTCGTGGCACGATGCCCGGTGGCTGCAATTCGCCCTGCGCAGGTAAACGGTAAGCCCACCCTCGAGGTGGACGAAAAGAAATGTATCTGCTGCGGCGCCTGTTATCCCCCGTGCCCGCCGATGCAGATCAACGACCCGGAAAACACCAAATTGGCCATCTGGGTGGGCGGCAACCACTCCAATGCGCGCAGCAAGCCGAGTTTCCAGAAGCTCGTCGCTTCGGGCGTGCCGAACAATCCGCCGCGCTGGCCGGAGGCGACAGCAATCGTGAAACGAATCCTGCAGGCCTATAAGGATGATGCCCGGGATTGGGAGCGCATTAACGACTGGATCGATCGAATCGGGTGGCCACGCTTTTTCGAGGCGACCGGCCTGCCGTTCACGAAGTTCCACATTGACAACTGGCGTGGGGCCCGCAAAAGCCTCAACGCGTCGACCCATATCCGCTTCTAGGCCTTTGCATGAAATTTTCGGTGATGGTCAACGAGGGGCCGTATACCCATCAGGCATCGGATACGGCCTATCAGTTCACGCGCGCCGCGTTGGCCGCCGGGCATGAGATTTTTCGGGTCTTCTTCTATCACGATGGCGTTAACAACGGCACACGGATGACCACCCCACCGCAGGACGACCGAAATATCGTGAATCGATGGAGCGAATTAGCGGCGGCGCATGAGCTTGACCTGGTGGTTTGCGTCGCGGCTGCTCAGCGCCGCGGTATCGTGGACGCCGATGAGGCCAAACGCAACGGAAAAGACGGAGACAATATCGCTCCCGGGTTTCGGATCTCCGGACTTGGCCAGTTAATCGAGGCCGGGATTCAGTCGGACCGCCTGCTGGTCTTCGGAGACTAGGTGGAGACCAAGGTGAGCGAAACCAAAAAATTTATGTACATCAACAGGCATGCGCCCCACGGCACCGTGTACGCGCATGAAGGTCTGGAGGTTGTGCTCATTGGCGCTGCGTTTGAGCAGGACGTGTGTATGGCCTTCATTGGGGATGGCGTGTTTCAGTTGAAGCAGGATCAGGATACGACGGAGGCCGGCATGAAAAACTTCTCGCCGGCCTATCGCGCATTGGGCGATTACGAGGTGAATAAGCTTTATGTGGAGCGCGAATCCCTCGAGGAGCGTGGCCTGAGCGAAGACGATCTCATGCCGCTGACCTGGGAAGATGAGGACGAGGACTGGGCCGAGAAGCCATCAATCCGGGTGGTGAGTCGCGCAGAACTCTCGGACCTGCTCGAAGAGCAAGACGTCATTTTGAATTTTTAGGCGGAGCGCTATGCTGCATACCGTAAACAAATCACCTTTCGAAGCGTCGAGTCTGAAAACGTGTTTATCGCTCGCCCGTGAGGGCAGCGACGTTCTGCTGATTGAGGACGGCGTTTACGGTGGCCTGGCGGGCAGCGCTCACGCCGCGATGGTTGAAGATGCTATTAAGAGCGTAAAGGTTTACGCCCTCGGCCCGGATCTGAAGGCACGCGGCCTAGCGGAAGATCGCCTGATATCCGGCATTGAGGTGGTCGACTACGAGGGATTTGTGGAATTGGCATGCGCCAATGACAAGGTTCAAAGTTGGCTTTGATTTTTAACACACAACTTAGGCACACGAAAAAAAGGAGTCCGAAATGGCATTCGAGCTAAATGGCAAAACCTACGAGACCGATGAGGAAGGCTATCTGGCTAATCTCGGTGAGTGGAATTCTGATGTAGCCGCCTACATGGCAAAAGAAGACGATTGCGATCTCAGTGAGAATCACTGGGAGGTCATTAACTTTTTGCGCGAATACTACGACGAGTATCAGATCGCTCCGGCGGTGCGGGTGCTTACCAAGGCTATCGGTAAAAAGTTAGGCAAGGATAAAGGCAACAGCAAGTATCTTTACGAGCTTTTTCCGTACGGCCCCGCGAAACAGGCCTGTAAGTACGCCGGTTTGCCAAAGCCCACGGGCTGCGTCTAAGCGCTTGGGACGCACCACGCTGTGACTGTTGCCAGCGGCAGTAGCTCAGCGTGGTTTTATCGGTAGCGAAACCTCCCCGGTGCCGCTACTTTCGCGTCCTCGTAATCGCTTATTTCCTTTCTCCTAGCCGATTGCCCCTGTGCTGCTAGGTTCGATATTCGCGGGACTTTTTTACCTGGCGACAGCGGTCTTCGTGCTGGGTCTCGCCAGTCGGATTCGCCGATACGCGCGTACACCCGCGCCGCTGGTTATTCCGACTACGCCGGCACCGATCACCCGACGCGGCGTGGCCGCGCGGATGTTTCGCGAGGTCGTTTTTTTCGAGAGTTTATTCAAGGGCAGCAAATGGAGCTGGCTGTTCGGTTGGCTTTTTCACTTTGGGATGCTGATCTCGCTCGCGCGCCATCTTCGGTACTTCACGGAGCCGGTCTGGGGCTGGGTGGTGATGATTCAGTGGATTGGCGTCTATGCCGGAATCGCGATGTTTTTGGGGCTCGCCGGCCTCTGGGCGAGGCGCGTGCTGGTTGATCGAATTCGGTATATCAGCGCGCCCTCTGATCATCTCATGCTGGCGCTCTTGCTTGCCATCGCGGGCTCGGGGATCGCGATGAAATATGTCGCCCACACCGACATCGTCGCGGTCAAGGCTTTTGCCTTGGGTCTTGTTCGCCTCGACTGGCAGCCCCTGCCGGCGGACCCGCTGCTCCTTGTGCATTTGTTCCTCGTCGTTTCGCTTCTACTGATCTTCCCTTTCAGTAAGTTGCTGCACGCGCCGGGTGTATTTTTCAGCCCGACTCGAAATATGCGCGATAACCCCAGAGAACAGCGGCACGTGGCGGCTTGGACCGAAAATCTGTCGGGCGGTCGCTCCGATTCATCACAGGTGTCGTAGCGTATGGCCAAGGTTGAATTTGAGACGCCTGAACTCAATGCTTGGGTAAGCGCTCCGGCAGTCAAGCCTGACGCGATGGCGCATAGCAAGCCGTTTGTCGCGAAGCCAGAGCACCAGCAGCCGCTCGGATTTCCCGGAGAGCTGGTCGAGAACTGGCAGGACGTCGCACTCGAAAAAATGGGCGAGCTGTTGGGACGTTACCGCTCGTTGCAGGTCTTTATGGATGCTTGCGTGAAGTGCGGCGCCTGTACCGACAAATGCCACTACTACCTCGGCACCGGTGATCCCAAGAATATGCCGGTGGCGCGTCAGGATCTGATGCGCAAGGTGTATCGACGATATTTCACGCCGGCAGGAAAGTGGTTTCCTAAGCTCGTGGGGGCGGTAGAGCTGACGGAGGAGGTCATCAATGACTGGTACAGCTACTACCATCAGTGCTCAGAATGTCGGCGATGCTCGGTGTATTGCCCCTATGGAATCGATACTGCCGAAATCACAATGGCAGGCCGCGAAATCCTCGCGTCAATCGGCGTAGGACAAAAGTATTCAAACGAGATCATCGGAAAGGTCCATACGATAGGTAATAACCTGGGCTTACCGGAGCCGGCACTGGCGGACACCTTGGAGGGGCTTGAAGAGGAGGTCGAAGAAGACATCGGCGTACCGGTCAAGTTTCCGCTTGATCAGCAGGGAGCGGACGTGCTGCTCGTCACCCCCTCGGCAGACTTTTTTGCAGAGCCCCATGTGGATGGGCTGATTGGATACGCTAAGGTCTTTCATCAGGCCGGCCTAAGCTGGACATTAAGTTCTTATGCCTCCGAAGCGGCTAATTTTGGGATCTTTATCGGTAACTACGAAAACATGCAGAAGGTCGCTCAGCGTATTCGGCAGGCGGCGCTCGACCTTGGCGTGAAGCGAATAATCGTGGGCGAGTGCGGGCACGCCTGGCGAGTGGCCTACAGTTTTTGGAACACACTCATCGGTCCATTTGATTTTTTGGACCCGGCCTACCCGGTCCCGCAGCACATCTGTGAATTCACCCATGATCTTCTTCAGCGCGGCGCCCTGAAGCTGGATCCGGAGGCGAACGACGACAAGGTGGTGACTTTTCATGATTCGTGCAACGTATCCCGCGGCTCCCGGCTTGGATCAACGCCGGGCGGGCAGTTCACGATTCCGCGGGATCTGATTCAGGCGTCGTGCCGGCATTTCGTCGACATGGCGCCCGATACCATCCACGAACATACGTTTTGTTGCGGCGGCGGCGGGGGTCTTTTAACGGACGATCTGCTCGAGCTTCGGGTGAAGGGTGCGATGCCGCGCGCGCAGGCCTTGCAGCAGGTTATTGAATCCCATGGCGTGACGCACATGGCGGCAATCTGTGCAATCTGCAAGAGCCAGTTTTCTAAAGTGCTCCCGCATTACGGTATGGGTATGGACATGATTATCAGCGTGCATCAGCTGGTGGGCGATGCACTGGTTTTTGATAGCGAACAGTGACGGGTTCGAGAACTCTATAGATAAAAGCAAAGGACATCGCGATGGCAGCGTCTGAAGAACACACCAAGAAACTAACCTTCCGCAAGTTTGCTGATGGCGAGCATCAATGGCAGGACTATAAAAAGCAGATCTTCAATGAGGATCACTCGCATAAGTGCCCAACGTATGTGCATCGAACGCCTCCCTGTCAGGGGAGTTGCCCATCCGGTGAAGATATTCGTGGCTGGCTGCAAATCGTTCGCGGCATGGAGCGTCCGCCTGAGGGGATGACTTGGCAAGAGTACGCCTTTCGACGAGCGACTGACGCCAATCCGTTTCCCGCCATGATGGGTCGGGTATGTCCGGCACCCTGCGAGGACGGCTGTAACCGTAATAACGTCGATGACTTTGTCGGCATCAACTCGGTGGAGCAGTTCATCGGCGACACCGCGTTTACGGAAGGCTATCGCTTCGAACCCGCACCGGCTGTGTCAGGCAAGCGGGTTGCGATTGTCGGCGGCGGGCCGGCCGGTCTCGCGGCGGCTTATCAGCTGCGCCGACTGGGCCATGCCTCGACCATTCTTGAGTCACAAGAGCAACTCGGCGGGATGTTCCGTTACGGTATCCCCGGTTATCGCACCCCGCGGGAGAGGCTCGATCGAGAAATTGAGCGGATTATTGAGCTTGGCGATATCGATGTGCGAACCGGTGTTCGGGTAGGCCAAGACGTGTCGATTCAAGATCTGGAGAATGAGTTTGATGCGATCGTTTGGGCCGTGGGTTGTCAGCGCGGCAGGGGTTTACCGGTTGAAGGCTGGCAGGATACGCCGAACTGCGTATCGGGCGTTGGCTTTCTCGATGCCTTCAATAAGGGCACGATGAAAGTGACGGCTGAGAAAGTTATCTGCATCGGTGGCGGCGATACCTCGATTGACGTGGTATCGGTGGCCCGGCGCCTCGGAAAGATTGAGCGCATTAATGAAAAGGATCGACCCGAAGAGGTGATCGGCGGCTATACGGCGCATGACTCGGCTATGGTTGCTGCGCGCCAGGGTGCTCAGGTGACGTTAACGGCGCTCTTCGAGCGATCGAGCATGACGGCGACCGAAGAGGAAGTCGATGATGCGCTGACAGAGGGCGTCACAATCCTGAACGGCGTGATGCCCGTAGCGCTCATTCGCGATGCGTCTGGTCGGGCCACCGCCCTGCGCCTTGCCAAGTGCGAAATCGACACAAAGGGCATTCCCACCGCGCTTGAGGGCACAGAGTTCGAGGTCGAAGCGGATTTGATTGTCTCAGCAATCGGCCAGGCGGGAGACCTCTCCGGCATCGAGGAGATGGGCAATGAGCGTCACCTGATTGACGCCGATCGTTTTTTCCAGGTGCCTAATCGCGCCGGCCATTTTGTTGCGGGAGATATCGTGCGACCGCATTTGCTGACCACGGCGATCGGTCAAGCGGCGATTGCGGCCCAGAGCGTTGACCATTACCTGAAGGGCGAGGATCAGGCCCGACGCCCTAAGGTCGATGTGCATCACTTTGATCTGCTGGCTAAATTGAACGAGCAATCCCTAGCGCCCTCGGCATACGACCATACCCAGACCTGGGGAACCTCCGAAGCCAAATTTGCCGTGCACAATTATGAGGATCGCTCAGCACACGAGATCATTCCGTCCGATGAGTTGTTTTTAGGACACTTTCAGGAAACACCGAGGCAGTTAAGAGCAACTACGGTACCGAGTGCCGAGGAGGTGCTGGGCCACTTCGAGGAACGCCACCATGGCTTGTCGGAGGATGATGCCAAAGCAGAGTCCGAGCGATGCATGAGCTGCGGATTGTGTTTCGAGTGCGATAACTGTGTGATTTTTTGCCCCCAGGATGCGGTGTTCCGGGTGAAGAAAGACGAGTACACCACCGGGCGGTATGTCGACACGGACTACAGCAAATGCATTGGTTGTCATATTTGTGCGGATGTCTGCCCGACCGGTTATATCGACATGGGCATGGGTGAGTAAGGTAGCTATTTGATGCGCAACTGCCGTAAGCGCGCCGGAGACATTCTCCACGCATCTGCGCTTTTCGTTCTTCTGGGGCTTGGCGTGATCCCGTCACCGCATGCGGATGTCGTAACGCCACAGGTCCCCGCCGCAAGGGGTGAGCAATGCGTTGAGCCGGTGGAGATCATGCGCCGAGATCATTTTGAATTCATCACGCACCAACGCGACTTGACTGTACATCAAGGTATTCGAACGCCACGTTACAGTCTGGCCGGCTGTATTAACTGTCATGCCACGAAGACCGCCGCCGGCGAGTACCTGCCGGTGAATGCGCAGGGAGAATTTTGTGAGACCTGCCATACTTATGCAGCGGTTAAGATTGACTGCTTCAGTTGTCACGCAACAGTGCCCACGTCGAAGATCAGTCAGAGCCCTTAATTCACTACCTGCGTTATGAGTCGCCCAGATAGCCATTCCGCTGCGCCACCGAGACGTGCATTTTTCACCCAAGCGGGCGCTGGGGTAGCACTACTCGCCCTGGCCCCCGGGGTTCGCCTGGTCGAGTTAGCGCTCGCGCGATCTGATGATGAACCGGTGACTTCCGCCAACCGCTGGGGGCTGCTCATCGATACGGATAAATGCCAAAGCGGATGCACGGAGTGCGTGTCCGCCTGTAACGAAGAGCACGGCATCGTGGGTCATGGCCGTCCGGAGACAGACGCCCAATGGATCCGAAAGGTGGATCTCAAAGATGACCAAACCGGGCATGAATTATCGATCCCGGTCTTATGCCAACACTGCGAGGAGCCGCCCTGCGTCGATGTTTGCCCGACCGGCGCTTCATTCCGGCGGGATGACGGCATCGTCCTCGTCGATAAGCATATATGTATCGGCTGCCGCTACTGCATGATGGCCTGTCCCTTTCAGGCGCGATCATTTATTCACGAAGACCTGTCCGGACAGCTTACGCATGCGCCACGGGGCAAGGGAGTGGTAGAGAGCTGCACGCTGTGTGTCCATCGTATCGATAAGGGCGAGCAACCCGCGTGTGTCGAGGCCTGCCATAAGGAGGGGCACCATGCTCTGGTGTTTGGGGATCTGAAGGATTCGGACAGCGAACTTGCAACATTAAACAGCACTGTTGCGACACGCGAACTGCGGCCTGAGCTTGCGTTAAAAACATCGGTGCGATACACCAGTTTTTGATCTTCATGTTGGCGCAATGAATTCGATTCGCTTTCATCCATCCCGCTCATCTGCCGCTTTCTGGAGTGCGTGTGGGATCGCCGCTGTCTTTCTGCTTATCGGTTTAGCCGCCGCCCACCACATGGAGACCGCGGGACACTGGGTGACGGGAATGACGAATCGCGTGGTGTGGGGAATGCCCCACGTATTCGCTGTGTTTCTGATCGTGTCCGCATCAGGCGCGCTGAACGTCGCGTCGCTCGCCTCGGTCTTCGGCCGGAGCGACTACAAGCCGCTCTCAAGATTGTCGGGCTTGCTCGCAATAGGACTGTTGGTCGGCGGCCTCAGCGTGTTGGTTTTGGATTTGGGACGTCCAGATCGACTGATTGTTGCCATGACACACTACAACTTCAGATCCATATTCGCCTGGAACATATTTTTGTACACCGGATTTCTCGGCATCGTAGCGGTTTATCTATGGATGATGTTTGAGCCCCGGATGAACCGCTTTGTGGGCGGTGTCGGCGGTGTGGCCTTTGTATGGCGACTTATTCTGACGACCGGTACGGGATCAATTTTTGGCTTTTTAGTGGCGAGAGATACTTTTTACAGCGCGTTGCTTGCACCGCTGTTTATCGCCATGTCGCTCGCGTTTGGCACAGCCATGACGCTTCTGCTGGGTGAGCTGGTGCTTCGTTTGAAAGGCGAGACCATGTCAGAGGATCTGGTGCGTAAGCTCGCGCGATTGCTCGGCTACTTTGTGCTTTCGGTTGCGTTTTTTGTCATGGTCAGTCACCTGACTAATCTCTACGCGGCCAGTCGCCAGAATGTTTCGTTATTTCTACTTCTGTCCGGAGGCCTATATACCTTTCTATTCTGGATAGGGCAGATCGTGTTGGGAACTCTTGTGCCGGCCGTGCTGCTTCTTGGCCGACGCCTTAATAGCAGCGGGCCGATACTGCTCAGCGCGGGACTGGTCGTTATGGGGGGGCTGGTGCAGCTTTATGTCTTGATCATCGGCGGCCAGGCGTTTCCGATGAGTATTGTGTCGGGCTTTTCTGAGTCCAGCGCTCTGTTTGACGGGGTGGTCGCAAGCTACCGGTCGAGTCTCCCTGAATGGGGACTGGGGATCGGGGGATTTGCATTAGCCGTGCTTATTTTTCTCGTCGGCACCCGGGTGCTTCCATTCCTGCCGGCCCAGTCGCCCAGCCAATAACATTCCGGCCTCTGCTCGAGCGCCTGTCTTTCAATAGCAGCAGCTCATCTTGACGTGAATCAATTTTTCATCTCGGCTGCCCATAAATCCTCAGGCAAAACCCTGGTCAGTATTGGGCTGTCGCGCGTCCTTGCACGGCGGGGAGAGACGGTCGCAGCCTTCAAGAAGGGTCCGGACTATATTGATCCGATGTGGTTGACGTTGGCGAGTGGCCGCCCCTGTTGGAATCTCGACTTCTTTACCATGGCGCGTGAGGAGATCAAGGCCAGTTTTCGCGAGCGTTCGCAAGGAGCTGGAGTAACTCTCGTCGAGGGGAATAAAGGTCTCTACGACGGTCTGGATGTGGAGGGTTCCGACAGTAACGCGGCGCTTGCCGCATTTTTAGATTTGCCCGTGATATTGGTGATCGATGTTGAAGGAATCACCCGGGGTATCGCGCCCCTGCTCACGGGTTATGTCGCGTTCGATCCTGCGCTGTCTATTAAAGGCGTCATTCTTAATCGGGTAGCAGGCCCGCGGCAGGAAGAGAAGCTAAGGGCCGCTATCGAACGCTATACCGAGCTCTCGGTCCTTGGGGCGATCGGACGCGAGCCCGCCTTGGCGATTCAGGAGCGTCATCTTGGTCTCATTCCGGGGCACGAAGTCACGGGCGCCGAGCAACGGATCGAGGCAATTGCGGACGTGGTTGAGAAAGCGGTCGATATTGATCGCCTACTCGCATTGACAAGCACCCCGCAGCAGAAGTTAAGCGAGCACCCCTCAAAGCATGGGTCTCGCCCGGTAGATGCTGAAACTATTTCTGTAGGAATCGCTCGCGATCGCGCATTTGGATTTTATTATCCAGATGACCTTGAGGCTTTTGAGAAGGCTGGCGTTCGCCTGATGCCCTTCGACGCACTGAATGATAAGGCGCTGCCTTCCGTGGATGCGTTATTTATCGGCGGCGGTTTCCCGGAATGCTTCATCGAGGAGTTGTCTGATAACGCGCCGCTGCGTCAGGCGATTTGGAATTTTGTCGACGCCGGCGGGCCTGTCTATGCGGAATGTGGGGGACTCATGTACCTGAGTCGCTCGATACGATGGCGAGGATGTGAGCGGGAGATGGTCGGTGTTATCCCGGGTGACATTGAAGTCCAATCGCGACCCGTGGGCCGAGGCTACATGCGCTTGCGAGTAGAACAGCGTCATCCGTGGCCCGCTATGCAGCACCGCACCGGAACCGTGCTGCCAGTTCATGAATTCCACCATGCGCATCTCGACATCCGCTTGGAAGACGTCCAGACCATATATGCTGTTGAGCGCGGTTTTGGAATTGATGGCGCACGTGACGGATTACGGATCAAGAACATGCTTGCAGGCTTCGCCCATCAACGTCACGTACAATCAAACCCGTGGGTTGATGCCTTCGTTGAATTTATTAGGGCCGTAAAGTCGAATCAAGGGATCAGCACGGCGTCAAGAGCAAAGGGTAATTAGATGCTTCTTCGAGTCACGGAACAGGCGGCCGAGCAGATCAAAGTTTCGATCGAGTCCGGTCAGATGCAGGGTAGTGCACTTCGGGTCGCAGCGAAGCGCAGAGCGGACGGGACGATCGAATATGCGATGGGTTTTGATGACGTGACAGAGAATGACACCTGCTCCGATCAATACGGGGTGAGGATTGCCATTGCGCCCACCAGTTTGGACTTACTGAGCGGTGCGATTCTCGATTTTGATCGGCCTGAGAACGAGTCGGATCCCCAGTTCATCTTCTTGAACCCGAATGATCCGCATTTTTCGCCTCCCGATACGACTTTGGCCAACGATTAGCCCAACGTCGATTAACGATGCACGCAGGGTGTCATCAAACTATGCTGGGGTCTTGCGATGGGATCATCCCGCAGCGAGTCACCGGACGATTAGCTTGCTGGACGTATTTGCGTCTCAGAAGGTGGGTCCGCTAATGTCGGATGCCAAGGGTTCGCAGGACTCTCAAGCGCCTCGTGAGTCCCGCCAACGAAATGCGCTGGCTTGGCGATTTTATGGCGGCCTCGGAATCCTTCTGATTTTGATGCTGTTGATTGTGGCGCTGGCCATCCAGCATATGCCGTGGGGCGATGAATCTTACCGGTCCCCGGAGATTCTGGCGGGAGCGGCGGTGCTTTTAGGATTTTGCTACCTAGGGTTTGTGCTTTGGACAAGAAGAGCACTTCTCGAGCCTCTTATAGCCCTGCAGGCATGGGCATCCAAGATTCGACAGGGCGAGTTTGGCGCGCGGTTTTCTGATGCTCGTTCTCGTGATACGGGTGATCTTTCACAAAACGTCGATCGATTGTCAGAGTGGCTTGAGGCGCTTGCCGAGGAGCGTGATCGCGAGCTGCAAGCGCAACGAGATCGGCTGGAGGAGAGAACCCAGCTCGCTAATGAACTGCATGATTCGCTGGCGCAAACCCTTGCAAGCCTGAAGTTCCAGATTAGAGTGCTTGACGATACGCTGCGTCAGGACAGCGAACGGGCAATTTGGCATGAGATGGAGCGAATCGAAAGCAGCATTGATGAAGCGAATGTCGAACTTCGCGAGTTGATTGCGCATTTTCGGGCCCCGGTGAGCCAGCATGGACTGGTGTCCGGAATTCGGCGACTCCTTTCTCGACTGAGAAAAGAAGCCGGGATCGAAGTGGTGCTTCAAAATCAAGGTGTTGAGCCGCAGGTGCCCGCAGAGGTCGAGACCCAACTTCTGCGTATCGTTCAGGAGGCTTTGGCTAATGTGCGCAAGCACAGCGCTGCGCATATGGTCCGGGTATTATTGAGTCAAGACACCCGCGGTCGATGTCGCATTATCATTGAGGATGATGGGGAGGGTATGTCGGGTGAGGACGCGCCGGGCATCGAGAACCACCACTTTGGGCTTTCGATTATGCGAGAGCGTGCTGCGTCAATAAATGCGGAGTTAGTTATTGAAAGCGAGCCGGGCGATGGAACCCGTGTGGCAATCGAATTAGACCTTTAAACCCAGAATGAAGATAGTCATCATTGATGATCACGCGCTTTTTCGCGTCGGCCTTAAAGGCCTCCTCGAGCGGCGAGGGATTGAGGTTGTGGGTGCGGCTGCGGATGGCGAAGAGGGGATCGCCTTAGCCAACGCGCACAAGCCGGATGTGGTGCTGCTGGATCTGCGAATGCCTGATCTTGGCGGACTGACGGTTCTGCGACAGATGATTGGCGAGGGGGTTGATATCCCCGTGGTGATGCTCACAACCAGTGCCGACGAGGGTGATCTTTCCGAGTCATTGCGCAGTGGAGCCCGAGGGTATCTGCTGAAGGATATGGAGCCCGACGAGCTCATCGTAGCATTGCAGGAGATTGTGCAGGGCAAAATTGTTGTCGCACCCTCGCTCACGAGTGTTTTAGCGGATCTCGTGCGTCACGGGGATCGGCGGGAGCGAAAGGATGAGCTCGAGCCGTTTAGTAGCCTCACACCGCGTGAGCATGAGATTCTCTGCCATCTGTCCGAGGGTCAGAGCAATAAGGTGATTGCCCGAAATCTGAATATTTCGGATGGGACCGTCAAACTGCATGTGAAGGCAATCCTCCGGAAACTGGGGGTGCATTCTCGGGTCGAGGCCGCTGTGATGGCGGTTGAAAAAGGGGTGTGCAACCGTCAATCGGGCGACTGAGCCCTGCTTGCCGGCCCGCCTCAGAGGTAGCGCTTGCGGTCTGCCCGGCGGCGACCGGCCCGCTGAGTGACAACGCCTCTAATAACCGACGGACCTTCAATCCGAATGCGGGGATGACCTTCCTCAAGCGCTACTAGTGACCATTCTTGCTCGCTGATGTGAAGCTGACGAAGAATTACTCCGTCGCCATGTTCGGCTACGACAAAGGCGCTATGGGCGAGCGGCGCTCCAGGGTCGACGATTACCACGCAGCCCTCGGTAAATTCGGGCGCCATACTGTTGCCAAGAACCCGAAGGGCGAAAGGTTCCGCTGACGCGCAGCCGCTCATGCGGGACCTTTTGCATTAATGAACTCGATGTATTGGTGGAGCTCATGTGTATCGGTGCAGGCAAGAATGGTTCCCGCCAGCGGCTCTACGCTCTCGATTCGACTTTCCAGTATCTGCTGGCGGACCTCGAGCATCTGTGACGGCTCCATGCTGAACTCTCTCAGTCCGAGACCAAGCAGTAGGCGCGTAAAGTGGGTATCTCCTGCCATTTCGCCACACATAGCAACGGGGATACCTGCCTCGCGACCGGCAGCAAGAACCGTTTGGATCAGCCGCAACACCGAGGGATGGAGAGGATCGTATAAGTAGTTAACGCTGTCATCGACGCGGTCGATGGCGAGGGTATATTGGATGAGATCATTGGTTCCGATGGAGAGGAAGTCGAGTTTTCGCGCAAAAAGATCAGCAGAAATTGCTGCGGCAGGGACCTCGATCATTCCTCCGATCGGCACCTCGCTGCTGAAGGGGATATTTTCACGCTCAAGTTCTGCTCGGACTTCGCGGATGATGGCGAGGCTTTGTTCAACCTCTTGAAGACTCGAGAGCATGGGAATCATTACTCTTGCTTGACCAAAAACAGCGGCCCGAAAAATAGCTCGAAGCTGCGGCTTGAATAACGATGGCTCGCTTAAGCAGAGCCGAATCGCCCGAAGGCCAAGGGCCGGCGTCATCTGGACCTTGGGTTCTACCCGACCTCCACCAACCTGTTTGTCGGCACCGAGATCGAGCGTGCGAATAGTCACGGGCCCTTGAACAGACTTCAAAACATGGCAATAGGCTTCGTATTGCTCCTCTTCACTCGGCGGCTCATCCCGATTCATGAATAGAAATTCTGTTCGGTAGAGGCCTACCCCGGCCGCGCCACTGTCTCCAAGTGCTGCCAGGTCATCGGGTAGCTCTATATTCGCGAGCAAGGTCACAGGCTCATTATCCTGGGTCACGATCTTGTGGCTAAGAACGTTCGCAAGACGGCTTTGCCGATCCCGGTGCTCGTCTTCTCGCCTTTTAAAAAAATCCAGTGCGTTGGCATCCGGTTCGATAATGACGGCACCACTGGTGGCGTCCACAATAAGAGAATCACCGTCCCTAATTGTGCTGAGCACTTCGTGCATGCCCACAATCGCGGGGATGCCTAAGCTTCGGGCAAGAATAGCCGTGTGCGAAATTGGTCCTCCCAGGCTTGTGATGAAAGCCGCCATATTGCGATGCCGCAGCATAATGGCATCGGCAGGGCTCACATCTCGAGCTACGATAATTCGCCCGTCGAGCGGCTGATCAATATCCTGCGCCCCGTGTGGAATCACGGTATCAGATCGAAGAAGTACGTCCATGATTCGATCCACCACTTGAGCGACATCTTCTTTCTTGGTCCTGAGGTAAGGGTCGGAAATCCCATCGAAGAAAGCGATCAGGGTGTCGCTATGATTCTTCAACGCCCATTCGGCATTGACTCTCTGCTCTGAAATGGACGTGATGGGCTCTTCTGCGATCACAGGGTCATCCAGCATCATGAGATGGACGTCAATAAATGCTGCGGTCTCGGGTGGGGCAGAGTCAGGCAGCGTATCCTGTACGCGTTTAAGCTCAGAGCGAACCAGCGCTATGGCATGGGTGAAGCGGGCGATTTCTTTGTCGATCTCGGCGGCGGCAAGCCGATGCGTGGGTATGGCGCTGCGGTTCTGGTCCCAGATAAGCGCCGTTCCGACCGCGACGCCTCGACCTATTCCTGTGCCGTGCAGGGAGTACATTATTCGTCTTCTCCGAACCGATCCTGTATCAACTGCCGTATTGCATCAATCGCCTGATCGGAGTCGGAGCCCTCCGCGCTGAGCGTGATTTGAGTCCCCTGGGACGCGGCCAGCATCATCAGATGCATGATGCTCTTGGCATCCGCGCGGGCCTTGCCGTCTGAAAGCGTGATGGTGCTTTCAAACTGCGCAGCGGTCTTGACCATCTTGGCACAGGCCCTTGCGTGTAGCCCGAGGCGGTTGATGATTTCTAACTCAATGCTCGAAGTCATGAAGAAGGGCCTTCAGGTAGAGCCTTTGGTTCCGTCAGCTTATTTGGATAGGTCTCGCTGAATTCGAGATCGCGGGCACCAGCCTTAACAGACTATTCAGGAGAGCAGATGAAAAAGCTGATCAGCATCCACCGAATTGAAAAGCGCTTTTCGGAACTCCTCCTGGGAGAAGGCATGCGCCAGCTCTCCCAAGATTTTCAGGTGCTGGTCTGTGGCCTCGGCGGGCACCAAAAGGCCGATCGCGAGCGAAATCGGCTGGTCATCAATAGCGTCAAAATCCAGCGGTTTGCCGAGCTTAATTGCCGCGGCGATGGGTTCTGAGAGTCCATTGAGTCGCCCGTGAGGGATCGCAATGCCGTTGCCGATACCGGTGCTGCCCAGTCGTTCTCGTTCATTGAGTACTGAGAAAACGGTTTGCTGGTCCATATCGGGGAGGTGACGGGACAAGCGCTCCGCCATCTCCTCGAGCATGCGCTTCTTGCTCGAGACCTTGACCGCGACCGCGACGCGATCACGGCTCAGAAAATCTGTTAGGGGGCCCTTCGACGCGGCCTCATCCACGCGCGCCGCCTCGATCACGATTCCTCCAAAATACGCTTGATGCCGCCGTCTTTTTGGTGGTGATGAACGCCGCGATCTTTGTGCTTTCGAAGTTGCGCGTCAAGTTTTTCTGTCATGGCATCGATGGCGCCATACATGTCTGAGGCCTGCGCCCTGGCATGGATTTGGGCGCCCGATAAGGTGACCGTGATCTCTGCATCGTTATTGCTTTTTTCAACATGGAGCACAACATGAGCGCTCACGATCGGCTCGGCATGGCTCGCGACGCGTTGTACTTTCTCTTCAATGTACTGCTTGATGGCGTCCGAAATATCGATATGTTGACCGGTAATAATGAGGTCCATGAGTGTTTACTGTCCTAGGTTAGCGAAGACCCCGGCGCTGCGCCGCGGGGGGGATGTTCATCTGGTCTCGGTATTTAGCGACGGTTCTGCGGGCGATCGGGATGCCTTCAGCGCCGAGAATTTGCGCCAATGCCCCATCGCTGATCGGGCGATCGACGGGCTCGGATTCTATCACTTTACGAATCCTGGCCTGAGCCGCGCGCGCCGAAACGCGGACCCCAGATCGATTGCCCAGCCCGGATGAAAAGAAATGCTTGAACGGGTACACGCCAAGTGGGGTTAACAGGTTTTTTTTGTCAACAGCCCGCGAGACCGTGGATTCATGAATGTCCAGGGTCTCGGAGACCTCTCGCAATGTCAGTGGCGTGAGTCCATGATCTCCCGAGGTCATAAAGTCGTGCTGAATGGCGACGATCGCTTCAGCCACACGTAATATCGTCTGATCGCGTTGCTCCAAACTCCTCACGAACCCGTGGGCCTCTCTCATATGATCTCTTATGTACTGCCGAGTTTCGGCGTCAGGCGCTTTGAGATAGTCCCGATAACTCTCATTAACTCGTACCCTGTGGCCATCGCGGCGAGTCAACTGAACGACCCAGTTATTTTCGACGTTTCTGACGATTACGTCTGGAATGATGACCTCGGTTGGTTTGGGGGAAATTTGTTCCCCCGGTTTGGGGTCTAGGGATTGAATGAGCGAAATAGCTTTGGCCAGGCCGGATTTTTCCTCACCCGTCTTTTCCATGAGCGCAGGGTAGGCATGGGATGCCAATAAAGACATATGCTTATCGATTATTTTCGTGGCGGCGGAAAGGCCCGGTGTGGATAGATCGAGCCGCTCTAACTGCAGAAGCAGGCACTCTCTTAAATCGCGAGCGCCAATACCGGGTACGGCGATACTTTGAATCAGGTGAAGGACGGCATCGATCTCTTCATCGGTGGGACGAAGGTGGTTTGCCAGTATCGCGCAAATCTCCGGATGGCTCGCCGTCAAGTAGCCTTTCTCATCCAAAGATTCAATCAGCGCGTTGGCGATAAGGTTATCTGTCTCGTTCAATCGATGCAGGGCGAGTTCGGAAAGCAGTCGCTGTCGCAAGACGTTGCCCGGGTCTGCCCACATCGACTGATCAGGCTCGCTTGAGAAGTCAAAATCGGAATCAACGCGGCGCGAATAAGGCCCTTCATCCCAGCGGGTTTCTTCGTGGGTAGCGTGTTGTGAGGGTGTCTCGCCGAGCCGCTCGTCGCCCTGTGAAGTACGCTCAACTCGACTTGAATCACTCTCAGCAAGCGCTTGTGCGTCAAAAGCCACATCAAGCGCGTTGGCCGCGCTGTTCTCCTCAAGGAAAGGGTTTGCGTCAAGTGCCGCGCGAATCTCGAGATCGATCTCGGCGCGCCCTAATTGAAGGATTTTGAGAGATTGGGTGAGCTGAGCATTCAGCTGTAACCGCTGGGTTTGGCGAAGCTGCAGGGCGTGTTTCATAACAGGGCAGCGCCCGGGCGACTACAGCCGAAAGCCTGTACCCAAATACACGGAGCGAACCTCTTCATGCGCAAGGATGTGTTCGGAAGACCCCTCGGTTAGAACACGCCCCTGCGTAAGAATATAGGCGCGGTCACAGATACCCAGCGTCTCCCGAACATTGTGATCCGTGATGAGAACACCAATGCCCATAGCCTTGAGATCGCTTATCAGTCGTTGAATGTCGATAATCGAGATAGGGTCGATCCCCGCGAACGGTTCATCGAGCAGCATAAAGGAGGGTTGCAGCGAGACTGCACGGGCAATCTCGACACGTCGGCGTTCGCCGCCGGATAAGCTGTATCCGTAGTCTGACGATTTGTGAGTGATTCCAAATTTTTCGAGCATGTCGTCCGCTCGTCGTTCGCGTTCAGCCGCGTCCAGTCCGGGCACGGCCTCGAGGACTGCGAGCAGGTTTTCCCGAACGCTGAGGCGTCTAAAGATTGACGGCTCCTGAGGCAGGTAGCCGATGCCTTTTCGGGCGCGCTCGTGCATCGGTAAGTGACTTATGTCCTGCCCGTCGAGCAGGATCTTCCCGCCATCGCGTCGAACCAGGCCACAAATCATGTAGAAGCAGGTTGTTTTGCCTGCGCCATTGGGTCCCAGCAGACCGACAATTTCGCCGCCGCTCACCGTTACATCGACATTATCAACGACGGTTGTCCGACCAAAACGCTTAATCAGGCCTTGCGTTGCGAGAGTGCTCATGGATGGTAAGGCGCGCTGAGTAAAAACGAGATAGCAAGATTAATTGGAGGATCCAATCTTAGATTGCTCGCGCCATTCGGTATTCCACCGGTTAAGATCAGCGGTCGTTTCGACGCGGCTCGCGGGGATCCAGACGCGCACGGTTGCAGGCGCTGTAATTCGCTTCCAGTCGCCACGCGTCTCTAGAACCTCCACGGTGTCTCCGGCGTTGACCTCACCGAGTATTTGGGAGTCTGCACCGGTGGACGGTGTCGATCGAATACGCACGGCGGAGCCTGTCACCGAGCCGATACCCGAGCGAGATGACACGAATTTTCCATAAACCCAGACATGCACCGCCCGGGAAGCGTTGACTTCCGCCCACCCGTCTGAGGAGCGAATAACCCGAATCGCCGTCCCCACGGGCAAGGTGCCGAGCGAAGTGCTGGCCATGGTTCGAGCGGCAAACACCGGAGAGCCGCTTGCGCCGATAAATGCCGGCTGACCCGAGCCGGTTCCCGCACCGCTGCTTGCAGCTGCGGCTTTCGAAGCGGATGCTGAACCTGAAGGCTCGCCCGATTCAGGTTGCAGCACCATGCGTGGACGACCATTGTCACTCTTTGTGGCGAGGACGGTCGCGGCATCTTCCCCAGAGCGTGTCGTGCGCGTAGGTGCGTTATCGCCGCCTCGCACAATCATCTTGTCGCGACCCATGTCGTAGACGATACGGTCGCCTTCGATTGCATCGCGATCTTGGCGCAGCTGCGCATCGGTTATGAATGTCACGATGTTATTAACTTCGTCGAGCTCGATTGTCTTGCCGGTGCCGACGACGTCATGATCCTTGCCTTCAGGACGTTGACGAAAAACGGCAGGATTCCCGGTGGCAACGCCATGATCCAGCTGTTCGCCCTTATAGAAGAGTTCGATTTGATCGGCGATGATTCTTATCGTGCCCTGTTTAACCGATACATTTCCTCGGTAGATTCGTTTGCCGCTGCCGAAGTCCATCTCGACTTCGTCTGCTTCGACCAGCACACTTTGGTCTCGGTCGGATATGAGTGCCAGCGATAGTTCGACGGGAAACAAACCCCCTAAGAACATGAATAAGAAGAATCGATTCATCACGAAAATTTTACCAAACCCGCTTTGATAGCCGTTGGTTAGTCTCCTCGCTTGAGTTTCACCAGAAGTCGCTGCGTTCGGGTGACGCTTCCGGGATCGTTAACCGTCTTGAGTTGCTTCACCTCGACGTCTCCGGTGAGCAGGATTTCGCTTCCGTCACCCGACATCCAGCCGGAGTCACTGGTCGTCTCGCGAGCGGGCTGACCATCATCGTATTGAATCAAGTGGGGGAAATCCAAGAGCGCTGTATTGTCATCGGGAAAATGAACGAGGCGTTCAGCCTTCAGGACATATATGACCCCAGCGTCGTCGCGTCCGGTGGCGGTGAAGTTTTGAATGTAATAGTCGGGGTCATGGCCGGGTCCGGCGCGCGGGGTAGCCGTGTTTGGCTCCAGCAAACTGACCTGCATCCAGATTCCAAGAGCCGCCATCAGACCAAGGACCCCAATCAGGACGCCTCGCTCGAGATATTGCCTCATCCGTCTAAAGAATCCTCGCTCGAATCAGATCCAGTGCATTGAGGGCGCCGACAGGGCAGCCCGTTGTATCCACTGCGAAGAGTCCATTGATCGAGTGGCTCTGCATCAGCTGAAGGGCTTCCGCTGCCAGTGCTGTGGGCGATATCGTCTGAGGGGAGGATCGCATTACGTCGGCAACGATACTCGCATGGATATCAACGCGTTGACCGAGTGTGCGCCGTAGGTCGCCGTCGGTAAAGATTCCCACCAAGCGACCTGAGTTGTCGGTTATCCCAACCATACCCAGCCGTTTTGAGGACATCTCAGAAATGGCGTCTGCCATTGAGGCCTGACTGTCCACGAGCGGCATATCCTCAGCGGCATGCATGAGGTCTTCAACAAAAACGAGTAGCCGCCTTCCCAGAACCCCGCCGGGATGGGCGCGCGAAAAATCCTCTTCAGTAAAGTGCCGTGCTTTCAGAACGGCAACCGCCAGTGCGTCGCCGAGCGCGAGAGTGGCTGTGGTGCTTGCGGTTGGCGCTAAGTTATGAGGACAGGCTTCGCGCTCTACGCTAATGTCTAGGGTGACTTGGGCAATCTGAGCCAAAGATGACCCAGCCTGGCCTGTCACGGCGATCAGGGTGACGCCCATTCTCTTAATCATAGGAAGAATGGTCAGAACTTCCGGCGTCTCTCCCGAGTTTGAAATTGCAAGAACCACATCGCGGGCGCCTATCATGCCCAGGTCGCCATGGCTTGCCTCGCCCGGATGGACAAAAAAAGCCGGGGTGCCGGTACTCGCTAGGGTGGCCGCGATTTTTCCGCCCACATGACCGGATTTACCCATCCCGGTGACGATGACTTTACCTTGGCAATTCAGAATCGCGCGGCAGGCATCCACAAATGTGTCGCCGAGGCCCGCGCTGATTCTGCTCAAAGCATCGCGCTCGCAATCGATTACGGCTTTAGCGTCTGAGAGAAAAGCGTTTTCGTTCATGACAGGACGGCTTTTGAGATACCTTCGATCGAGACAGCATTATTGAAATCGAGAATACTGCTCGGTAGCGGTTATTCTAAAGGAAAGCAGGAAGCGGCCATATGGCTGATGGGCGTTATGACGGGTGAAATTCGAATGGGTACCTACGGTTGGCGTCACGCTAACGAGTCCACCTCGTTTTATGATCCAAATCTCCCACCCGAATGGCGCTTATCCTGGTACGCCAACCATTTTCGGATTGTTGTGATCCCAGCTTCCTATGAAGTGGATGCCGGAAAAATCGAACGCTGGCTGGAAGATACGGATCCGGCATTTCGGTTTATCCTAGAACTTGATCGGACGCCTTTAGCAGCTAAAACCGACGACAATTACGGATTGACGTTACGAGCCATGGAGCGTTTATTTAGTGGGCAACTCGATGCATTTCTCTACCGGCCAAAAAGGATTTCAAGGCAACATTCGAAACCGCCCCTCATCATTCCCGCCGATCTCAAACACGCTTCTTTTTGTGTTGAGGGAGACCACTCACGGATCAACGAGCCCGTTGAGCCGGGCTCGCGTTTTCATGATGTCACGCCCGGCAAATCCGCTTTGGATTCGGTCGTGTATTCTTCGTGTATCGACCTTCCCCAAATGCGAAACCTTATAGAGTCAATGCGCTACGCTCAATCTAAGAATCAGGCGCTTATCTTCACGGATGAAAAATCCGCATATACCGACGCGCAGCAGGCTCGCATCCTTAACGATCTCTTGGCTCATCAATGACCACCTTGCCTGACTTTTACCGGCGCTGGGTGATCGATCGCCCCTGGCCCATCATCGTGCTGTTGGCGCTCAGCATCGGCTACTTTGGCTGGAATGCAAAAGAATTCCGCCTCGATGCCTCTGCCGATTCGCTATTGCTTGAGGATGATAAAGATCTGAAAGTGTTTAGAGAGCTTTCCGAGCGTTACCAGTCGAGCGGCTTTCTCGTCGTGGCCCTGACCCCGCGGGATACCTTGTTCTCTAGGACTACGCTTGACGGCGTCGATCAGCTCGCTCAGGAGCTTGCCGAGATTGACGGTATCGATTCGGTCAACTCATTGCTCGATGTGCCCCTGCTTGCCCAGGGTGAGGGATCGCTGACAGAGCTTGCTTCGGGGTATCGAACCTTACGTGACACAGATGTGGATCTCAGAAAGGCGCAAGAAGAGTTGGTGGGCAGCCCCATATTTTCAAAGCTCGTGATCAGTGCTGACGGCGCGGTAACCGCACTGCGACTAAATGTTCGACCCGCACCCGAATTTGAAAAACTTCAAAGTGAGAGGCGACGCCTCTCCATGGCCATCCGCGAAGGCGATAGCTCGACCGTAACCGCCGTTCGGTTTCGACAGGTCTCGACCGCCTACCAACAAGTCAAAGATCAAACGGATCGAGCGAATCACGAGATGATCCTCAATATTCGAAAGACCCTGGAAGCCCATCAGGCGCTCGGCCGATTGATGCTGGGCGGGGTCACGATGATCGCAGACGACATGATCACGTTTATCAAAAGTGATCTCGTTAATTTTGGGGCTGGTGTCCTAGTGTTTTTGATCGTAATGCTGGCAGTTATCTTTCGCTCGATTCGCTGGGTATTTCTGCCTCTGGCCAGCTGTGTCTATGCGGGCATCACCATGATCGGATTGCTGGGCGTGGCCGGCTGGCAGGTGACCGTTATTTCTTCCAATTTTATTTCTTTGATGTTGATCCTGACGATGTCGATGACGGTTCATCTCATCGTTCGATACCGGCAGTTTGCCTCGGATCACCATGACTGGTCTCATCGAGAATGCCTGTCTGCCACGATGGCCAAGATGGTCTGGCCTTGTCTGTATACGGCATTAACAACCATTCTTGCGTTTGGCTCGTTGGTGTTGAGCAGTATCAAGCCGGTCATCGACTTCGGGTGGATGATGTCTTTGGGTCTGGTGGTCACGTTTCTTACGTCCTTCTTATTTTTCCCAGCGATTGCGTCGGTACTGGGCACCGCGCGTCGACCCGGCCCGCAGGCTGCGCCTGGGACCCGAATGACGGGGTGGCTTTCTCGAATATCTGCTGAACGAGGCGCCTGGGTAATCTCGATCTCGTTGGTCGCGGCGGCGCTTGGGGGAGTGGGTATTTCGAGGCTTGAGGTGGAAAACAGCTTCATTAACTATTTTGGGAAAGACACAGAGATCTATCAGGGGCTTGAACTCATCGATCGAAAGTTAGGTGGAACCACGCCCCTGGATGTGTTGATTAAGTTTGAATCACAGAACGATCTGTCGGATACGGCCGAGGCGAGTGGTGACAGTGAACTGGATCTTCTTCTTGGCACGGTTTCAGAAGGTGATCCGGTTGATTATTGGTTCACGCCAGAGAAAATAAAAACGGTCTCAGATGCCCATGACTTTTTGGCCAGTCGTTATGGGGTGGGGCAAGTGTTATCGCTGGCCTCTTTGATTCGCGTTGGGGAATCGGTTACCCGGGAGAGCTTTGATAGTTTCCAGCTCGCCGTTCTGTACAAACGCATGCCCGAAGACCTGAAGCAGGCTCTGTTGACGCCTTATGTATCGATTGACACCAACGAGGTTCGGCTTACGGCACGAGTGAAGGATTCGCTGCCGGATTTGCGCCGGGCCGACCTATTACGGGAGATCAGCGCGGGGCTAGAGCAGGAGCTCGGGCTATCGCCAGAGCGTGTGCAGATTTCGGGACTTGTGGTTCTCTACAACAATATGCTTCAGAGTCTCTTCGAATCACAAATCCTGAGTCTCGGTGTGGTGATGCTCGGCATTGCGGCTATGCTGCTCGTGCTCTTTCGATCGTTGAAGCTCGCGATCATTGGGATTGTTCCTAACCTGCTTGCTGCTGCCGTTATCCTCGGCGTGATGGGGTGGACAAAGATTCCCCTGGATATGATGACGATCACCATCGCGTCGATCACCCTAGGCATCGCTGTGGATAACAGCATCCACTACCTTTATCGATTCCGAAGTGAATTACCTCGACTTCAGGATTACGTCAGCACGCTTCATTATTGTCACGCGAATATTGGCAGAGCCATTTTCTACACCGCGATTACCATTATCGTGGGTTTCTCGATCCTGGTGCTTTCGAACTTCCTGCCAACGATCTTTTTTGGGTTATTAACCGCGCTGGGTATGGCGATTGCCTTGCTGGCTTCTCTCACACTGCTTCCGCGACTTATATTGATCACTCGTCCTTTTTAGCGACGACATAAAAACGCCATTTGTCCTCAGCCCGTTAATCTCAGAGAATAGCGGGAGCAAAAACATCATCGACGATAAGCCATTGCGATTATTCCATCTGATAAAAAACTCCTCGCTTAGCATTTGCTTGCTTGCGTTAGTCGTCGTGAGCAACGTGAGAGTCGCCCAGGCTGAGCAGGCGGCAGACGATATGATTCGCTCTACGGTAGATCGAGTGATCCTGGAGATCACGAGCCGGCGAGCCGAGCTGGAGGCAGATCACGGCAAACTGTACGCGTTGGTTGACAGCATCATCGTTCCCCAGATCGCGCTCGACAAGGTGTCCCGCCTGATTCTTGGCGCGCACTGGAAGGATGCCAGCGAGGAGCAACGTCAGCGTTTTGCTGACAGTTTTAAAAACCTGATTATTCGCAGCTATGCCACAGCAATGTTCCAGTACACCGGGGAGCAGGAAATGCGGTATGGAGACGTTACTTTCCGGGGTGAAGGACGCATCGCGGTAGTCGCAACGACACTTGCCATACCGGGTGAAGCGCCTGTTCCGGTAGATTACTACTGCCTCAAATCGGGTGACGGCAGTTGGCAGATTTATGACATCCAGATTGATGGAATCAGTCTGATCATCAGTTACCGAAATCAGTATGGTGAATTTATCGCGAATAATGGTCTGGATGCCCTGATATCATCCCTCGAAGAAAAAGCTGAGAAAGCAGGCTAGTGCCTTTTTGTGTGGGGACGCGCGACCAGCGGGGCCCCGTTTTAGATCACCGCAACGAAGAGCGAAGCACATGGTTCGACCCGAGGACATCAAGCAGTGGATAGAAGAAAATCTCGCCGGCGCCGCGGTTGAAATCTCAGGCGACGGCCACCACTTTGAAGCGGAGATTGTTTGTGCAGGATTCGAGGGAAAAAATCGAATTCAGCAGCATCAGATGGTTTACGGGGCGCTTGGCGATAGAATGAAATCTGAGATTCATGCGTTATCCATGCGCACCCTGACGCCTGAAGAGAAAGCGGGTCAGTAATCCCGCGACCAGTACGCGGCGCTCTGGGTCAGATTACGTGTCAGAGCGCGAAATAGAGTGGGAAATGGAGCAGGAAGTAGAGCGGGGGATTGAGCAGGGAAAAATGCAAAGCCACTGTTTTTTATAGCCCGAATAAAATTTTACTGCGCAGCGGTCATAGTAGAGCAGCGCCGGGCCAATTAACCTAGGAATTAATAATGGATACCAATCAGAAGATAAAAGAGAAGGTCGAGAGTAACCGCGTCGTGTTATTCATGAAAGGCAATCGTGATTTTCCACAATGCGGATTCTCCGGGCGAGCGGTGCAGATTCTGCAGGCGTTGGGCGCAGAGTTCGAAACATCCGATGTCCTGATGGACGATGAAATCCGGCAAGGGATCAAGGACTATTCCAACTGGCCGACAATTCCTCAGCTTTATGTTGATGGCGAGTTTATCGGCGGCAGCGACATCATGATGGAGATGTATCAAAACGGTGAGCTGAAGAAAAAGCTGGATGTGGAAGCGTCAAGCTAAAGGCGCGTTCGCATTCTGAGAAAAGGCGCCCCCTCGGCGCCTTTTTTTGTTAATCAGTTAAAATTTGACGCTCTGATCGATCCTACTGCGGATCGCTCTCTCACCATCTCGGATTACTCATTTGGAGAGTCTACTTATCAGGGGCGGTCGACCGCTGCTCGGCCAGGTTCGCATTGGCGGGTCAAAAAATGCCGCGCTCCCGATCCTCATGAGCTCTTTGCTGACGGACCAGGACCTTCTGGTCTCGAATGTGCCGCACCTTCGAGACGTCACGACGACTCTGGAGCTGCTTGGACGCCTTGGGGTCCACATCGAGATCGACGAGAAATCAACGGTGAGGGTGAATGCCGCTGCGGTTGTTGCCCGGCGGGCACCCTACGACCTGGTGAAGACGATGCGGGCTTCGATACTCGTTCTGGGTCCGCTACTTGCGCGCTTCGGCGAGGCTGAGGTGTCGTTGCCGGGTGGCTGTGCGATCGGCTCGCGTCCTGTCGATCTGCACGTGAAGGCGCTTGAGGCGATGGGTGCCAGGGTTCTGGTTGAGGCCGGCTATATCAAGGCGGACGTCCCGTCAGGGCGGCTTCGCGGCGCCCGTATCGTTTTCGACACGGTGACGGTAACCGGGACGGAGAACCTGATGATGGCGGCAACACTCGCCGAGGGCGTAACCGTGTTGGAAAATGCCGCTCGGGAGCCGGAGGTGGTCGACCTCGCGGAATGCCTCGCCGCCATGGGCGCTCAAATTTCTGGGGCAGGAACCGACATGATTGAGATTGAGGGCATGGAGGCCCTCGCTGGAGCGCAGCATCGCGTGATACCGGACCGCATTGAAGCCGGAACGTTTATGGTGGCCGGCGCTGTCACACGAGGAGAGATCACGCTTCACAATGTAAATGTGAGGCATTTAGACGCGGTGACCGCAAAGCTCAGAGATGCTGGAGTGGATGTAAGCACTAGCGATAATCAGCTAACGGTGGCTATGAGCACGCGACCCAAGGCGGTGCCTATCAGCACAGCTCCGTATCCGGGCTTTCCCACAGATATGCAGGCGCAATTCATGCTGCTGAATTGCATTGGAGAAGGCAGTGCCGCAGTCACCGAGCATATTTTTGAGAATCGATTCATGCATGTGCATGAACTGCATCGCATGGGTGCTGATATTGAATTGCATGGCAACACGGCGATTGTGCGGGGCGTGGATCTTTTGGGCGGCGCCCAGGTGATGGCGACCGATCTCAGGGCGTCTGCCTGTTTGGTATTAGCGGGACTGATCGCCTCGGATGAGACGATGGTCGATCGCATATATCATTTGGATCGAGGTTATGACTGCATCGAAGAAAAGCTACTGCAATGTGGCGCAGACATCAAAAGAGTATCGGATGCTGGCCTGCCGCAATTGCGGATGGTGAAGTGATTATCAGATGAAGCGAAGTCAGGGATCTTCGGCTTACGGCGTGTGCACGGCTCAGCGAGCCCCACAGATATGAGACGTCTGACGTACAAGTCCGACGACTTTGACCGGCTTTTGGCGACGTTGTTGAGCCGATCCGAAGAAATCGATAGTGCTCTGGATGCCAAGGTGCGCGCGATTATCAAGCAAATCCGTCAGGATGGAGACACAGCGCTGCTCGCATTCACACAGGAATTCGATCGATCAAGGGTTGAGCGCGCCTCGGCGCTCGAAGTACCTAAGTCTGAGTGGTCAGCGGCCCGAGGGCGTATTGGTCATACGATCGAGAGCGCTCTTATCGAGGCGGCGAATCGTATTCGTGAATTTCACGAACACCAGAAAGAGCAGTCTTGGCAGATCACCACGCCGGACGGTAATCGTCTGGGGCAACAGGTCACACCGATGGACAGGGTAGGTATTTACGTCCCGGGGGGTAAAGCCGCCTATCCGTCGTCTGTGCTGATGAATGCGATCCCGGCATCGGTGGCTGGAGTGCCTGAGATTATTATGGTGGTCCCAACTCCTGACGGAGAAGTCAACGATACCGTGCTCGCCTGCGCGGAACTCGCAGGAGTGAACCGGGTATTTCGTATCGGCGGAGCGCAGGCCGTCGCCGCTCTTGCCTACGGGACCGAGACCATTCCAAGGGTCGATAAGATTGTTGGACCGGGCAACCAATATGTTGCGATGGCGAAGAAACAGGTTTTCGGCGACGTCGGCATCGATATGATTGCCGGGCCTTCCGAGGTGGTTGTGATTTGTGATGCCACGGCCCCCTTGGAGTGGGTGGCGATGGATTTATTTGCGCAGGCGGAACACGACGAGCAGGCGCAGTCGATCGCAATCTGTGTGGGACCCGGTGTGGCTGACCGGCTTGAGAGTGAGGTGTATCGCGCGCTTCCTCAGCTGGAACGGGCAAACATTGTCGCGGAGTCACTCGCAAATCACGGCGCCCTTATTGAGGTGGAATCCGTTGAGGAGGCTGTCGATGTTGCTAACCGCATTGCACCTGAGCATCTTGAGCTGATGTTTGAATCTGCTCAAGACTGGGTGTCTGAGATTCGGCATGCGGGTGCTATTTTTTGCGGGTACCACAGCGCGGAGTCTCTGGGAGATTACTGCGCAGGACCCAATCATGTGCTTCCAACGTCCGGCACCGCACGCTTCAGTTCGCCGCTCGGTGTTTATGATTTTCAGAAACGTTCAAGCGTTATCCATTGCTCCGACGCGGGCGCTATAGCGCTGTCCCAAATCGCAAGCGTATTGGCACGAGCGGAGGGTCTTACGGCTCACGCGCGATCGGCAGAATTTCGAGGCGCTCAGGAAAACTAGACCCTGATGACTGAAAGTGCGGTAATCAAACGCTGGGTACATTCGCATATTCGGTCGCTGGATGCGTATTCGGTCGCCAAGGCCGATCACCTGGTGAAGCTGGATGCCATGGAGAATCCCTACGTGTGGGATGCGGACTTAAGGGCTGAGTGGCTTGAGGTCTTGCGCGCCACCGAGGTGAATCGCTATCCGGATGGAAAAGCATCGGAATTAGCAGCGGCGTTGACTGACGCCTTCTCCATTCCTGCCTCGCTTGGATTGTTGCTGGGTAACGGGTCGGATGAGCTGATTCAGACTGTCGCACTGGCGGTGGGTGGCTCCGGGCGAGTAATGATCTCGCCTGAGCCGAGCTTCTCTATGTATCGGGTGATAGCCTCGATCACGGGCTCAGCCTATATCGCAACACCACGAGACGAAAAATTTGATATCGATGCAGATGCGCTGCTTCGCGCAGTCGTGCAGCACGATCCATGTTGCGTATTCATCGCCTCGCCCAATAACCCGACAGGAAACGCCTGCGATCGGAATCTCATTGAACGGGTTGCAGAAGTATGTTCAGGAATTGTAGTGGTCGATGAGGCCTATCATGCCTTTAGTGAATCGAGTTTTATTGATCGCGTCCAAGCGCATGAGAATGTGGTGTTGATGCGCACGCTCTCTAAGCTCGGACTTGCCGGGTTGAGACTTGGCTTTCTAATGGGGGATGCGAGTCTGCTCCATGAGCTGAACAAGATTCGACTGCCCTACAATGTTAACGTGCTGAGTCAAGCGAGCGCCGTCATTGCACTTCGCCACCTGGATTGGTTTGATGACAAGGCGGAGAAGATCAAGAGCGCAAGGTCGGATTTGTTCTTGGCGCTTTCGAGTATTGCTGAACTAGAAGTCTATCCAAGTGAAGCGAACTTTATCTTATTTCGTGCTCGTAGAGGTTTGGGTGAGACCGTGTTTGCAAAACTAAAGACCCATGGGGTGCTTGTAAAAAATCTGCACGGATCGCATCCTCAACTGTCGGATTGTCTTCGCGTCACGGTAAGCACACCCGAAGAGAACCAATTATTTTTAGACGCGCTTACATTGGCGCTGGGCTAACGTGGTTGCGGTATCGCCCTAGAGCTGATTTGATACAATGCGCCGCCCTAGCGCTTGTGCCCGTTATTAGAGTGTTCCGCCATGTCGTCCCGTCAAGCCTCCGTTGAACGAAAAACCCGCGAGACGCAGATCGCGATCCGTCTGGATTTGGACGGCACCGGGACTGCCTCCCTCAATACCGGACTTCCTTTTTTCGATCATATGCTGGAGCAAATCGCGCGGCATGGACTGATTGATCTCACAATTGAGGCCACCGGTGATCTGGCAGTGGACGCGCACCACACCGTGGAAGACGTGGGTATCGTGTTGGGTCAGGCGATAACTCAGGCGCTGGGTGAACCACGCGGCATCAATCGATACGGTCACGCTTATGTCCCGCTGGATGAGGCCTTGAGTCGAGCTGTGATCGATTTTTCGGGCCGACCTGGGCTTGAGTTCGCGGTTACTTGGCCCCGGGCTCGCGTAGGTGATTTTGATCTGGACCTTCTTCATGAATTTTTCCAGGGTCTCTGTAATCACGCACATGTCACGGTGCATATCGACAACCTCCGTGGGCAGAACGCCCACCATGTCGCCGAGACGGCGTTTAAGGCTTTCGGTCGGGCGCTTCGCATGGCGCTAACCCGGGATGATCGCCAGAAGGATTCCGTACCGAGCACCAAAGGAACGCTGCTGGGATAAATGCCGCACATCGCCGTTGTCGACCTCGGTACCGGGAATCTTCATTCGGTTGCCAAGGCGATCGAAAAGCTGGCCTCCCCCGGACAGGTCAGGATTACCTCGGAAGCCGCCGTTATACGATCCGCTGATCGTGTGGTGCTGCCCGGTCAGGGTGCCATCGCCTCCTGGTTTGATGCATTAATCGGCCGAGGGCTTGCGGACGCTGTTAAAAACGCGCTTGGAACCAAACCCGTGCTGGGTATTTGCGTGGGTATGCAGGCGCTCTTCGATCACAGCGACGAGGACGGTGGGATTGATGCGCTGGGCCTCATCGCTGGCAGCGTGAGACGATTCGATCATCAGTGCATGACGGAGCTGGGATTGAAGGTGCCGCATATGGGCTGGAATCGAGTGACGCAATCCGCAAATCACCCGCTGTGGGAAAAAATTGCGGACGGCACGAGGTTTTATTTTGTACACAGTTTTTACGCCTCCGCCCTGAAAAAAGAGCATATCGTGGGGATGACGGAGTACGGCGCAGAATTCGTGAGCGCCGTCGCGCGAGAAAATGTATGTGCAGTTCAGTTTCACCCCGAAAAAAGCCACCGTCAGGGCCTTCAGTTGTTAGAGAATTTCCTCGTCTGGGACCCTGATTCCTGAACTCCTTCTACGCGGGTTAATTTTCTATGCTTTTGATTCCGGCTATCGACATCAAGGGGGGTCGCTGCGTACGCTTACGACAAGGCGATATGTCCGATGAGACACTATTTGACGACGACCCTAAAGAGGCGGCCGGGCGGTGGGTTGCTCAGGGTGCGGAGCGTTTACATCTTGTCGATCTGGACGGTGCGATCGCAGGCCAACCGGTTAACGCACAAATCATCCGCGCCATTGTGGATGAATTTCCCGATGTCCCGCTGCAGGTGGGCGGAGGTATCCGCGACTCAGAAAGCGTGGAGACATATCTGGATGCGGGTGTGCAATACGTCATCGTTGGTACGCGAGCCGTAAACGAGCCGCACTTTGTGAGCGATTTGTGTGCTGAATTTCCGGGTCACGTCATTGTGGGGCTTGACGCCAAGGACGGGCGGGTTGCGACTGACGGATGGTCAAAATTGTCTCGACATGATGTCATCGACATCGCGAAGCACTTTGAGGACGACGGCGTGTCAGCGATCATTTATACAGATATTAATCGAGACGGTATGTTGAGCGGGGTCAATGTCGAGGCAACAGCAGCTCTGGCGGAGGCAATTCGTATACCCGTTGTTGCCTCCGGGGGTATCCGGGATCTTGATGATATCCGAGCGCTGGTGGCGGTTCAGGACTCTGGCATCAGCGCCGCGATTACGGGTCGCGCCATTTATGAGGGGACCCTCGACTTTCAGGAGGGACAGAGCATCGCGCGAAAAATGAGCAGTGGCGGGGTTTGATCGTGGGCTTGGCTACACGGATTATCCCCTGCTTAGACGTTGACGAGGGGCGAGTCGTAAAAGGGGTGAAGTTTGTTGATATTCGAGATGCTGGCGATCCCGTCGAAGTGGCGAAACGCTACGACGATCAAATGGCAGACGAGATCACATTTTTGGACATCACCGCAAGTTCGAGTGATCGCAACACGATGGTTGAGGTGGTGAGTCAGGTTGCCTCACAGGTGTTTATTCCTCTCACGGTCGGCGGGGGGATTCGTGGTATTTCTGATATCCATCGTATGCTCAATGCTGGCGCCGATAAGGTCTCAATCAATACCGCCGCGGTGAACGACCCTGAAATCGTGAGCGAGGCGAGTCGTCACTTCGGTGCGCAATGCATTGTCGTAGCGATTGATGCGAAGCGCCGTGGCGATCGTTGGGAGGTATTCACCCATGGTGGTCGACGCTCCACCGAAGTCGATGCCATCGCGTGGGCAAGAGAAATGGCAGACCGGGGAGCCGGCGAGATTCTTTTGACGAGCATGGATCGGGACGGCACCAAGCACGGCTTTGATCTGGAGTTGACCCGAGCAGTGAGCGACGCAGTGCCGGTGCCGGTGATTGCGTCCGGGGGCGTCGGGACCCTTGAGCATCTTGCCGATGGAGTGTTAACCGGTCGAGCGGACGCCGTGTTGGCGGCCAGTATTTTTCACTTTGGGGAACACACTATTCGCGAGGCAAAAACATATATGGCCGATCGCGGCATCGAGGTAAATTTAGGATGAGAGAATCCAGCTGGTTGGACGAGATTAAATGGTCGGCCGATGGCCTGGTTCCTGCAATCGCGCAAGAGGCAGATAGCGGCCGCGTATTGATGGTGGCCTGGATGAATCGCGAGGCTTTGCTCGAGACCGCGACGACAGGTCGGGGCGTATATTGGTCTCGCTCACGCGCTAAGCTATGGCGCAAAGGTGAGGAATCTGGCAATGTTCAAAAAGTGAGCGAGATCCGGCTGGATTGCGATGAGGATGTCATCCTGCTGCAAATTGAGCAGGTTGGCGGTATTGCTTGCCACACCGGTCGTCACAGCTGTTTTTACCGGCGTTTAGAAAAAGGGGGCTGGTCGGCGGTGGATTCCGTGCTCAAGGACCCCAAAGAGATGTACGGCTAGCTCCTTTCAACGGCGTCTATCGGAAGCGCTTCGTGGTGGAGACCACGAGGTTTATGATTTCTCAATAAAATCCGCTAGTTCCCGATGTTTTTTCAAAGCGGTTATCATGCGAGAATTAGGGGAATTCGGCTTCTGAAGTCGACCCGCAGCAACACCGAGATACAGATCTCGAATCATTTACCTCAGTCGAGGGTAGGAGAATATTATGGGGTTAGGTGGGATTAGTATTTGGCAGCTCTTGATCGTATTGGTGATCGTGCTGCTGTTGTTCGGCACCAAGAAGTTAAGGAATCTCGGCTCTGATCTGGGTGGCGCCGTAAAAGGGTTTCGCAGCTCAATGAAAGACGGTGGGGCGGCCGACAGCGGATCCGAGGCAGAGTCTGAGCAAAAGACGGAGAGTCTTACGGAGTCAGCGGACGCCGCAGAAACGGATAAGAGCAAACCGAGCGTCTAATCGGCCGAAGGCCTCGTCATGTTCGACATCGGCTTTTTAGAGATCGTAATCATTGCAGCCATTGCGCTGGTGGTGTTGGGACCTGAGCGCTTGCCGCGTGCGGCTCGGACGGCAGGCATGTGGGTCGGCCGAGCACGGCGCATGGTCGCTGACGTTAAATCAGATATCGATCGTGAAATCCGGGAAAGCGAACTTGCCGATATGCGCAAACTCGGCGATGAAATGAAGAATGTGACAAACGAGATTTCGCAAGCGGCGGACGCCGTTAAAAATGACGATGCGATGGGCGATGTCGTCGAGTCTATTAAAGAGTCGGCAAAGACCCTGAATCAAGACGTCGACGAAAAAACCGGCACTGCCTAGCCTAGCACCGTCGGTGAACCAATCCGCAAATCGTCCGGAGTCGCAGGGCGCGACGTTCATGTCGCATCTGTTGGAGTTGCGCGACCGGCTGATGCGGGGCGGTGGAGCGGTACTCGTGCTGTTTATCGCCGCGGCACCTTTTGCGAATACTCTTTACGAGTATCTCGCCATGCCATTGATGGCTGCTCTGCCGGAGGGGAACTCGATGATCTCGACCGAGCCCCACGGACCTTTTTTCGTCCCGTTTAAATTTGCTTTCGCCTTTGCAACGGCTGTCGCCATGCCGTATCTTCTTTATCAGCTCTGGGCATTCGTTGCGCCCGGGCTATACGAGCATGAAAAGCGCCTGACTATTCCGCTGCTGATCTCAAGCAGCATTCTTTTTTATCTCGGCATTTTGTTCGCTTACTTCGCTGTCTTTCCGTTGATCTTTGCGTTCTTCACCAGCACGGCGCCTGCGGGTGTGTTGGTGATGACCGACATCAGTGCTTACTTAAGTTTTGTACTCAAGCTGTTTTTTGCTTTTGGGTTAGCCTTTGAGGTACCGGTGGCTACGGTGCTGCTGGTCAGAATGGGAATTACGACGCCGGTCAAACTCGCTGCAAAACGCCCTTACATCATCGTGGGTGCGTTTGTTGTGGGGATGCTGATGACCCCGCCGGATATGTTTTCGCAGGTCATGCTCGCTGTTCCGGTCTGGCTGCTCTTTGAGGCGGGGCTCTATTTCTCGCGATCGATCAAACCTCGCACGAAGCCGGAACCCCAAGATGAGGATCCGGAGGACGAGGCGATGGAGCGAGAGCTCGAAGAGGGTATCGCTGAATTCGAGCGGCTCGACTCACAAGATACGCCTCCTCGGAGCTAGTCTCGACTTTTTCGGACTGACGTACCCGTCGTGCATTACGAGGTTCATGTGGCTGAATGGGGCCAGTATGAAATGCTCCTGTCAGCCTTGCGATTTGAAGTGTTTGTGAAGGAGCAGGGCGTGCCCGTGGAGCTAGAACTCGATGAGGATGACCCCCTCGCCACGCACGTTGCCTCATTTGCACATGGCGAGGTTGTCGGGACCGGGCGAATTCTCTCGAACGGGAAAATAGGTCGAATGGCGGTTAAGGCCTCCTTCCGAGGAATTGGAATAGGCAGTGCCATATTGATGCGCCTGGTGGCGGAGGGGCGTCGCCTTCGTCTGTCTCGCGTGTACCTTGGCGCGCAACTCTCGGCGATCACGTTTTATGAAGCCCATGGATTTGCAGCCTACGGGGACGTATTCCCGGACGCTGGGATCGATCATCAAATGATGGAACTTTTGCTGGGTTAATAGGAATCAGACGAAATGAAAAAAAAGTTGCCTCGGATTAGCTCTTTTGACCTCTCGCCGGGCGACCATCTGTCTGAAAAGTACGAGGTGATCTCTCGCTTGGGTTCGGGCTGGGAAGGGGAGGTGTATTTGGTTCGGGAGACAGGAACCCGCATCGACCGCACGGTAAAAATTTTCTTCCCCCGGCGTAATCCGGGAAACCGGGCCCTTCGTTTTTATGCGCGCAAGTTGCATAAACTTCGACACTGCCCGGTCGTAATTCAGTACCACACTCGGGATAGTTTTGAATTCCAAGGGGTGAAGGTGTCCTTCTTGGTTTCAGAATACGTTGAGGGAGAGTTGCTATCGGAGTTTTTGAAGCGACAGCCCGGTCGAAGGCTGAGCGCATTCCAGGGCGTACATTTGCTTCATGCGTTGGCGAGCGGCATCGAGGCGATCCACAATGTCGGCGAGTACCATGGGGATCTACATACCGACAATGTCATTGTGCTTCGACACGGTTTGGGTTTCGAACTGAAATTGCTTGATATGTACAGCTGGGGAGCGCCCAATGCAGAAAATATTCAACACGACGTGTTTGATCTCATCCGACTCTTCTATGATGCTATTGGAGGTCCACGCTGGTACGCTCGACAGCCGCAGGCAGTAAAAGATATTTGTAAAGGGTTGAAGCGGTCACTGATCGCGCAAGAGTTCAGGAGCGCGGGTCAGTTGAGTCAGCATCTGGAGATCATGGAGTGGCACTAGCGAGGCCCCAGTGAGCGATCCCGAAGCTCTTAACCCGCCGCTGATCTTGTGTGGGGAGAATCTCGACGCACCGAAGCTCGTTACGATCGCGTCCGGTCAGGCTGTTGTTTTTAACCGGCCTTTCGGCGGATTGGAAGGAACCAACGAGGATGGAGTTGGTGTATTCGAATACGCAGAGGAAAAGATTTGCCTTGCGGTGGCGGATGGCGTGGGCGGTATGTCTAGGGGGCGCGATGCCGCCGGTCTGGTTATCGAAAAGATAAAAAAATGGACGGAGTCCAAAGGGTCGACGACGCTGGAGGACTGCCTTAAAAAGGCTAATCAAGCGCTGCTTACCGATTTGCCGCGATCCGGCACCACGGCGTCGGCTGTTCTGGTTGACGGCGCTTCCGCGCTGACATGCCACGCCGGCGATTCGCAAATTCTGGTCGTGGGTCAGCGAGGTCGTATCAAATTACGGGTAGATGCCCACTCTCCCGTCGGCGTAAGTGAAACGCTTGGCTTGATAGAGGAGGACGAAGCCCTGCATCATCCCAAGCGACACTTCCTCAACAACATGTTGGGCGACCCGGCGTTATGGCTCGAGACACATGAGCTTACTCTGGCAGCCCGCGACACTATTCTTATTGCATCGGATGGATTGTGGGATAACCTGTATCTCGCCGAAATTATTGAATTTGTCCGCTCGGGTGATCTTCTGGACTCTGCGCAGGCCATGACGGAGCTCGCTGTTCGTCGAATGGATGACCCAGCACCCGGATCCCCATCGAAACCTGACGATTTAAGCTTTATTTTGTATCGACCAGACCCATCGAAGTTAGCCGAAGACCTCGACGATCAGATGGATGACTCGGCCTCAGCCACCGCGTAACCCTTCGATCAGCGTTCGGGTCTTCGCGATTTGCTCGGTGGCGAACTCGTAGTACTGGGCATGACTGGCGTTGCGAAATACCTGGGCCACTGATTCAAAGTAATCAAGCGCCATTTTGGCAGCGCCAGCGTCGGCGAGACGCTCGGCAAGACTTTTTTGGGCGATCGCAAGATTGGCCGTTGTCATTGCCCAGGTCATCGGGTTCTTGTCCTGAGTCCATTCCTTCAGGGCGTTTTGGTATGCGGTAACGGCCTCATTGAAAGCCTTTACATCTTCGGTTCTCTCTCCAAGCTTTTGCAGCGCTGCCCCAAGATTATTCTGGGTCATCGCCCATTGCTCCGGGACGCGATCGCGAGTCCTTTCAGCAAGCGCATTTCGATAGGCAGCAACGGCCTGTTCGAGCGTGCGTGGCCCTTTGCGCTTCTCGCCTAGCGTGCGCAGTGCGGTCCCGAGGTTATTGAACGTAGTAGCCCAGTGAAGCGGTGCTCGATCCCGCGTCCAGATCAGTAGCACGCTCTTATACGCCTCAACCGAGCGTTTTAGTAATTGCGGATCATTCCTACGTTGTCCCAGCGTCTGCAGCAGCGCCCCCAAGTTATTCTGAGTCGTGGCCCAGTCCCATGGCGTAGTCTCTGGTGAGCGAACAGTGAGCGCCTGCTCAAAAGCCTGCAGCGCCGCTTCGAGCATATCTTCATCTTTCTGTCTGTGGGCAAGCGTACCCAACGCATTACCCAGACTGTTCTGAGTGATTGCCCATTCCAGCGGGTCTGCCTCGTTGCGCTGGATGAGCTCCGCGCTCTGTAGGTGTTCAATGGCTTTCTCTAGCGTCCTGGTGCCATGCATGCGTTGGCCCAGAAGCGCTTGGGCGGTGCCCAACTCCGCGGTCGTCTTTGCCCAATCAACAGGGTTGTTATCCCTAGAGACAAGCGATTCGAGAATCGACTCATACGCCCCGATCGCGTCGCGCAACGCCTGATCTTCCAGAAAGTCCTGTCCTAAGTCTCGAAGGGCCTGCGCTTTCTTCAGAGCGTATGTCCATCTTGAGAGTTCCCCGAGCTCCGTGATGGACGCAGCGTCCGCAAAACGCGCCGCTGCGAGACGGTACTCTTGGCGAAGACGATGAGTGAGACCGCGCGCACAATACAGCATGGCCCCAAGTTCGGATCGCTTTGATTCACCCTCTAAAGCCGTAAGGGCTCTATCAATCTCTGAGAAGTGGATCACCGCGTCTGGCTTAAGTAACCGCCTAATCTGATCTAGCCCGCTATACAGATCTTTTGAAATTGTCGGAAGACTCGAGGCTTCCAGGAGTAGTTCGCTTAACTGTGAAAAATCCGACCAGGCTTTTCGGGTTAGTTCGACGATCTGATCACGCCGCACGCCACTCGCCAAAATAGGTTCGAGCAAGGCCTCGATCTCAAAATCTGTTGCACCCAGATTTTTCTGGGCGGCTGTCCGTTCATTGTCGAAGTTAGGATCCAATCGTGCGTGCTCAACGTGTGGTTAGAAGCGATGGCTCGGAACCAAGAATATAGGCGATTACCCGTATTCAGCTCCTGAACTAACGACCCTGGCCGTCAGCAAACGGATCAAGGCCAAAAAAAACGGGCCCCTTCGGGCCCGTTTTTTCACGCATTCATCGCCCTAGTCGACGATGTGATACACCGGCGCTTTTTCCATCGTCCATTCGCCGGATTCAGGATCGCGATGCGATACCGTCAGTGCGTGCCAGTTTTCATCATCGAGACGCAAATAGTCGCCACGATAATAGTAGCCTGGCCAGCGTGTTTCCTTGCGGAACAGGGTATGGTGAATCACGCTCTCAGAGGCTATTGCGCGATGTTTGAGTTCCCAGGCACGCTGTAGTTGGTGAAGATCTTCAGCACCAAGGAATTCCAAATCCTCGTGAAAGACTTTCATCAGTTCCAGACCGCGAAGCAGTAACGGTTCGTTGGTCATGTAGTTGACCGTGATGCCGCCTGCATATTCGTCCATGAGCTTCTCCAGGCGTTGAAGGCCCTGGATCGGCAGGATGTAGCTTGGCGATACCGTGCCACCGACAATCTCGTTACGGCCAACTTCATAAGTCTCAAGCGGCTTGTAGATTTCAGCACGACGATCTTCGATCTGCTTGTCAGAGATCACGATCTTTTCATTGGCATGCTCGCGGATGTACTTGACCGCCGCTTTCGCAGCAAGACGTCCTTCCGTGAACGATCCGGAAGAGAACGCGTGCGCGGTGCCTCCGAGCGCATCGCCGGCACCGAACAATCCTTCGACGGTCATCATACGGTTGTAGCCCCAAAAGTACTCGCTGGGGGATACGTCCTCAGGTCCACTGGCCCAGGCGCCGGAACAGGTCGCATGTGAGCCCATGACATAAGGCTCCGATGTGGTCAGTTCAGGGTTCGTGTACTTCGGATCGATATCCTGTGATGCCCACACGACAGCCTGACCGACGGTCATTCCCAAGAAGTTTTCCCAGCCTACCGTTTCCTTGTGGGGATCCTGGAAGGCTTCCTTGGTAACCATGTGAATGGGTCCGCGCCCCGCTGCTACTTCTTTCAAGAACGCATGGTTTCTCAAACACGTTGGGGTGGGATGATGGTCGATGTAATCACCCACCATGGCTTTGGTGTCTTCGTACCACTTTGACTCGTACTCATCACCATAGGCATTTTGGGTATAGGTCTTCAGATGCAGGAAGTAAGCGCCAACCGGACCGTAACCGTCCTTGAAACGGCACAGCACGATGCGGTTCTCCATCTGCGTCATTTTTGCGCCAGCCATGATCGGCAGCGCATAGGCTGAAGCGCTACTCCAGGGCGCATACCAGGTACGGCCCATGCCCTCCCCAACTGATCGAGGCTTGTAAATATGCGACGCACCACCGGCGCCCACAATGACGGCTTTGGCTTTGAACACATGCAGGTCACCAGTACGAACGTTAAAGCCAATCGCACCACCGACGCGGTTCGCCTTGCTCTCATCCATCAGAAGATGAGTCACCATGATCCGGTTGTAAATCTTGTCGGCTGATTTCTTCGCGGCTTCCGCCACGATGGGCTTATAACTCTCGCCGTGGATCATGATCTGCCATTTACCCTCGCGTTGATAGCGACCGGTTTCCGGGTCTCGCATGAGGGGAAGGCCCCACTCCTCAAACTTGTGGACAGTCGAGTCAACGTGTCGTGCCATGTCATAGGCAAGATCTTCGCGAACCATTCCCATAAGGTCATTGCGGGCGTAGCGCACGTGATCCTCAGGCTGGTTCTCATCCCATTGCATGCCCATGTAGCAGTTGATCGCGTAAAGCCCTTGCGCGACAGCACCGCTTCGATCAATGTTTGCCTTCTCGGCAACCACGATCCTCATATCCCGGCCCCAATGGCGCGCTTCATAGGCAGCGCCTGTGCCGCCCATGCCGCCGCCGACGACAAGAATGTCGCACTCTTCAAAAACAGTCTTGAAACCCATTAGTAATACACTCCCTGCTTAAATTTGCTCTTATCGATTTCGGGCAACCCACGATCAATGTTTAGTGCCTGGGGTTCGAAGACCAGCAGCTGCGAGTCCACTTCCTCAGAGGTCGGTTCGGCAAGTTCTGCGAGTTTGGGGATCTTCTCACCCCACGGCTGCGTCGTGATAGGAGAGATAAAGTCCTTCACCTCGCCGTTTCTAAATTTGATCTTCCATGAGATCGTTCCCTTTTCTTCTTCGCGCAATACGCGGACGCTGTGTCCCATCGGCGCAAAGTCCGCGTATCCGCGTGCGTCGATCGCATTCTGCGGACAGGCTTTAACGCAGGAATAGCATTCCCAGCACATGTTGGGTTCAATATTCATCGCACGGCGATAGGTTTTATCGATATGCATGATGTCGGACGGGCAAATATCCACGCAGTGGCCGCAGCCGTCGCACTTGGTCATATATACAAAGGTAGGCATTTTTTTCTCCTTAAGCGCAACCCGCTCGTTTTCTTAATAGCTGGCGAGAGGATCCGTTAATCAATTTTTTGTGCTCGATCAGTGTTGTTTAGTAGTGACGTGCCGGTTCTCGTTTGATGCCGAGTCCGAACTGAGCAGGTTTGTCAGCCGGGGCCGGGAGGTTAGCGCGTGAGCCGTCAGCATCCTGCATGCGTCGTTGGTAGGCTGCTGCCGGTTTAAAGAACATGTGAGCGAACTTCGACCACAACACGGTGCCAAAGAGGGTCGTGCTGGAAATCACGAAAAGCACTAACGCCAACGTGGTCCAGGCGCCGTTACCCTGCATCGCCAGATAAGACCAAGCGAGAGCAAATGTTGTCGTCGCCAATAAGGCCAGAACAAAAAGATCGGCGCGCATAATCTTGTACCAGCTGTTTCCTTCGGCTGCGACATCGACGCGAATGAAGAACCAAAACCAATATCCGCCTACGCAGACCATGAGCGCGCCGATGTGCCAGAGCCCGGTAAGGACAGTGGGCGCAGCGGTGGCGGAGGTCGGGTAAGAGAAGATCAGCATAACGGTTGTAACAAGAAAGATTACAAAACCGTACATCCCGAGCAGGTGGGCGACGCGACGCTTGGCATTGCAAAACTCGCCGGAAAGCATGACATCATGCACGGCGGTTTTGACGGCGATCGCGGCTTTTTCGCCTCCGCCAACATTTCGCTCTCGACTTTTCTCGGCTTTTTGCGAAGCTTGAAAAAAGTACTTGGCGCTTTTCTTGTGTACGACGTCAAGCAGAGTTCCGCCAAGAACGAGCAGGAACATAAGAACCACGTAGCCTTGCATGATGGCAGCGGGTAAGAGATCCGCGAAGGGGTTGTGACTTAACATAGGACAGATTTTCCTCGGTGAAAACAGGGGACATCCGCAATGCTGAAGGATAAGAAGGAATGACACAAGCCACTGTTTTCTTGCTTGCAATAAAGAGAATTTATGTGAGCCAAGTTAGTTTTCTCGAGGGCACTGCACCCTATTTGCCGATAACATTTTCCTATTGCAAAGCGCATGGTGGAAAAGACGCTCCCGTCTAATATCAAAGCGCAGAGAACAGGCTCACGGAGGCTCAACCGCCGCCCCATATAATCGCGCTTCGGGCTAAAAAGCCCCAAGGTTCCATTTAATTTCAACGATAAGAGTACGGGAAATGACGGATTCGATCCAAGTCGCTTCAGATGTGCTGCTGACCCCCTCCGGCCTTGCGTTTGCCGATATCGATCGTGTTATGGGAGACATGCTCGGTCGCGGTATCGACTACGCTGACCTGTATTTCCAATACACCCGCCAGGAGGGCTGGTCCCTTGAAGACGGCGCGGTGAAGTCGGGCAGTCGAAGTACCGATCAGGGCGTTGGGCTTCGGGCGGTGAGCGGCGAGAAAACGGGGTTCGCCTACTCGGACGAATTTGTCTTGCCTGCGTTAGCGCAGGCCGCAGATGCCGCGAAGGCAATAGCTCATTCCGGAGGCATGTTGGCGCCGGCTACTAGACGCCCGAGGAACTATCCCTCGCTTTACAGCGCCGCCGATCCGATCGCCAGTCTCACGGATGAAGAGAAGATTCGCCTGCTGCAGCGTGTTGAGACGGAGGCTCGAGCGTGTGATTCACGTGTGAGTCAGGTCATGGCAAGTTTGGCCGCCGTGCACGACATCGTGCTTATTGCCCGAAGCGACGGTGAGTACGTTGCGGATGTTCGACCGCTGATTCGTTTAAATGTCACCGTAATCGCCGAACAGAACGGTCGCCGCGAGCAGGGCAGTTGTGGCGGCGGCGGACGTTTTGGGTATAACTGGTTCCTCGAAGAGGATCGTGCCCTTGGCTTTGCCCGAGAAGCCGTCCGTCAGGCACTAGTTAATCTGGAGGCGGTCGACTCGCCGGCGGGGACCATGACCGTTGTGCTTGGTTCGGGCTGGCCAGGCATACTGCTACATGAGGCTATTGGCCACGGGCTCGAGGGTGATTTCAACCGTAAGGGCACCTCGGCGTTCTCCGGGAGAGTCGGAGAGAAAGTCGCCTCTTCGGTCTGCACGATTGTCGACGACGGGACCATTGCCGATCGTCGTGGTTCTTTGACCGTTGATGATGAGGGCACGCCCACGCAGAACACGGTGTTGATAGAGAAGGGTGTGCTCAAAGGGTATATGCAGGATTCGCTAAATGCCCGTCTCACCGGCACGAGCCCAACCGGCAACGGTCGACGCGAGTCTTACGCGCATCTTCCGATGCCGAGGATGACCAACACTTATATGCTGGCCGGCGATCATGATCCTCAGGAAATTATCGCGTCGGTGGACTCAGGCCTTTATGCCGTGAACTTCTCTGGTGGCCAAGTGGACATTACCTCCGGCAAGTTTGTGTTCTCTGCAAGCGAGGCTTACCGCATTGAGAAGGGGAAGATCGGCGCTCCCGTAAAGGGCGCGACATTAATCGGAAACGGTCCTGACGTACTGACGAGAGTCAGCATGGTGGGCAACGATCTGGAGCTCGATTCCGGGGTGGGTACTTGTGGAAAAGATGGGCAGAGCGTTCCCGTGGGTGTGGGACAGCCGACCATGCGTATTGATGGTCTTACCGTAGGAGGCGTTGAGGTATGAGCGACTCCCCGGCCGAGATCACCGAGCACAACGCGACTTTGGATGACAGTCATCTGCAAAACGCTGTAGAGCTCGCGCTTGAAGAGGCAAAAAGCCGAGGAGCGACGGCGTCTGAAGCAGCGGCCAGTCTGAGTCAGGGCCTATCGGTAAACGTGCGCCAGGGTCAGATTGAAACCGTAGAGCACACCCGTGATCGCGCCCTGGTGGTATCCGTTTATTTTGGCCATCGAACGGGCAGTGCCAGCACTTCGGATTACTCTCCGAGCGCTGTGCGTGAGACGGTAATCGCCGCTTGCAGCATCGCAAAATGGACCGAAGAAGACCCGTGTAACGGCCTCGCCGATCCTGATCGCCTCTGCAAAGCGCCCATCGATTTAGATCTTTACCATCCTTGGACGCCGTCTGTCGATGAAGCGCGCGATTTGGCGCTGAGCTGCGAGGCGCAGGCATTGGCGAAGGATGCGCGCATCGTCAATTCCGAGGGGGCCTCGGTGGATGCGCATCAAGGTTCTGAGGTGTACGGCAACAGCTTGGGGTTTTTCGGGAGAACTCGTAAAACGCGTCAGGGTATTAGCTGCTCTGTCATCGGCCAGGAAAACGGCTCGATGCAGCGGGATTACTGGTACAGCTCGGCTCGACGCTTCGACGATTTGGATGCGCCAGAGACGGTTGGTGAAAAGACGGCGAGTCGCACCTTGCGGCGTTTAGGTGCTCGCCGCGTTCCAACCTGTCGGGTGCCCGTGCTTTACGAGGCGCCTGTCGCCTCCAGCCTATTGGGGCATTTCATCAGCGCGATAAGTGGCGGCGCTCTCTACAGGCGCGCTTCTTTTTTGCTCGATCACCTGAATCAGAAAATATTTCCTGACTTTGTGCGTATTCATGAGCAGCCATTACTCGTCGGCGCGATGGGGAGCGCTGCGTTTGACAGTGAAGGTGTAGCGACAGCCTCCCGCGATATCGTGTCGTCGGGCGTTCTAAAAGGTTACGTACTCGGCTCCTACAGTGCACGACGCCTTGGGCTCGAGACTACCGGTAATGCGGGAGGTGTCCATAACCTGACGATTGACCCCGGCACAAAAAGCCTTGAGGAGATGATCAAAGATCTCAACACGGGCTTTTTGGTCACGGAGCTTATTGGCTTTGGCATCAACAGCGTGACTGGCGATTATTCGCGCGGCGCCGCCGGCCTGTGGATCGAAAATGGGGAAATCGCCTATCCGGTTGAAGAGGTAACCGTTGCCGGGAATCTCAAAGATATCTTCCAGAATATCGTAGCGGTTGGGAACGACGTCGATACGAGGAAAAGCACCCGCTGCGGCTCAATCCTTGTTGAAGGTCTGACGATTGCGGGCGAATAAGCAACGAAGATCGCTTGACTCTCCTTACTCAAGCGTGACAAACGAGGATTAGGTGCTGGGGGCGCTCCCGAGTCGCTCCAGGACATCGCTCGCTATCAGTCGCTTTCACTTATCTCCTGTGGCAAAATAACTTACAGCAGGATCATGATAATTTGCGTGAAATTAAGTGTAGTGAAGCTTTCGGAAGCGAGGCGCGGCTGATGCCGACCTAGGCCTGTGCTTCGGACCGTTGCGTGAAAAATCGCGCAGTGGGTCCAACTTCTTCGCTGCACCGGCACCGCGGGATTAACCGATGCAGCCATTGCTCCAAGCCGCCTCTGAATACTGGTTTGCCCTCGGAGAGTTCTTTGCGTTTGACGTGGATTTGCTTTCTGAGCCGTCCATGGTGTTCCGCATCACCCTTCTGTTCGTCCTGCTTTTTTGCTCAGCATTTTTTTCAGGCTCGGAGACCGCGCTCTTTTCGCTGTCGCGCCTTGATCTTCAGCAGCTACGGCGTCAGCGCAATCCGCAATCTGAGGCTTTGCATGCGTTGCTTGATCAGCCCCGACGACTGATTATTTCTATTCTTACAGGTAACGAGCTTATCAATATTGCGGCCACGATTAACGCCGCTGGAATCTTAGTGACCCTTTACGGCGAGCAGCGCGCTGCGGTTCTGAGCATTATTTTCATGGTACCGCTGGTGCTCCTTTTTGGCGAGATGACGCCAAAAACGATTGCGGTATCCAATCCGGTGCGTTTCAGTACAGCCGTCGTGGCAGCGCCCATGAGTGTGTGGGTGCGATTGGTAGCGCCTCTTCGAGGGTTGATTCGAATCGTTTCCGATAGGCTCACCACGCGGATCGTGGGCGAGGAAAAAGCCGCGGAAAGTATCTTAAATATCGATGAGTTTCTTACCCTGGTTGAACAAGTGGCACAGAAAGGCGAACTGGATGCGACGGAACGGGCGCTGATCAACAAACTACTTGAGTCGGGTGATACTGAAATTGTCGAAATTATGACCCCTCGCACGCGGACAGACTTCCTAAGCGCCGATCTGCCGGTGACGGAAATCATCGAACGATTCCGCCAGTTGCGCCACACCCGCGTGCCGGTGTTTCGTGTGCATCGCGACAATTTGGTGGGTTTCATTCATGCAGAGCATATTTTGCAGTTGCTCAGTGACGGCATCGATACCAATGAGCTGGGCTTGAGCGAGATCATGCACCCGCCCGTCGTAGTACCGCTAACCAAAAAAGTGGACGAGATGTTTGATTTTTTCCGGGCCAACGGGGTGAGGGCCGCCGCCTGCCTGAACGAATTTGGCGGCGTTGAGGGGTTCATCACAATCTACGATGTTTTGACCTTTATTTTTGGCGACATCAGCGGTGAAACGCGGGGTCGATCTCTGTATCAGGAGCGAGATCTCAACATTTATGAATTACCCGGCGAAATGAAGCTAACCGATGCGAACAACCTGACGCACTTTGGTCTTGAAGATCCGAGGATGACGACCATTGGCGGCGTGGCATTTCGGCACCTGGATCGTTTGCCGCATGTTGGCGACCGCGTGGTTGTAGATGACGTTGCGCTGACCGTGCTGGAGATGGATGCGCATCGTATCTCCCGCGTGCGTGTTGCTAAGGTCTCAGCTGAAGAGGATTTTGAGGAGCTGACCGAGGAGCAGCAGTTTGAACTGACCCAGGACCTCGAATTTGTTGATTATGACCTGGTGTCATCCGACTCAGGTTCTGAATCGGAGGCGATGGCCGATGAGCAGCAGGTTATTGAAAGCTTGGGCGTTGGCGTCAATTCATCCCAAAAGAATCAGCAGGCGGGCTAGACCGTGGACTTCCTCCTCACACTTCTCCTGATGATTGGGCTTTTGATCCTGAAGGGCTTTTTTTCAGGATCCGAGATCGCCATGGTTAACGCCGATAAGGTCAGGCTGAATGCTAACGCCGGTAAAGGTCATAAAGGGTCAAAAATGGTTCTAGACGAATTTCGCAGTCCGGAAATTCTTCTTGGAACCACACTCGTGGGAACCAATATCGCAACGATCGCGCTGACCACGATTGGCACGTTGGCAATGATCCGCTTGCTCGGTGACAGCGGCGAATGGGTTGCCTTTCTCGTCTTTACGCCGCTTTTTCTTATCCTCGGCGAGATTGTTCCCAAGAGTGTTTACCAGCACCGCTCGACAGACATAGCGCCGCGAGCGATCTACATACTGCGTGCTTTCCGATACGTGTTTTATCCGCTCGTCATGGGATTTTCGCGAATTTCCCGATTCGCAGCCCGGGTCTTTGGCGGCGGGCGAGTGGAGCAGAACGTGTTCATGACGCGTGAGCTCATTCGTTCGGTCGTTGAGATGGCGGAGCGGACGTCGGGTGTGGATGCATTTGACCATGGCCGCATTCGACGCGTGATCCGTTTTGGCGAGACCACCGTAGGTGAAGCCATGATCCCGATTGCTGAGGTAACCGCGATCAATCAGACCAAGTCGTCGCGCCGCGCTGTCGCGATGGTGCGCAACCGCGGCTTCAATCGTCTTCCGGTTTATCACCGAAATATCAGCAACATCATCGGGATTGCAACCATCACCACTTGGGACATGATGGATTCGGAGCTCATCAATCAACCTCTGGAGTCTCTTGTAAAGCCTGCGCTGTACGTGTCGCCCCGGCAAACCATCGAACAGTTGCTGCCGCTTCTTCGAAAGCGTGATGACCACATGGCCATTGTTGTCGACGAGTTCGGCTCAGCGATCGGGATGATCACGATGGAAGACATTATCGAAGAAGTAGTCGGAGAGATCGATGTCGGTTATGACTTTGATGAGTACACCCCGAAAAAACGCCATCAGTTGGAAGAAGTCGAAACCGACGTCTATGTCATGGATGCTCGAGTTCCTATTTCGGAAGCCGGCGAGGCCTTGGGGGTACACCTTTCCGATCATGACGCCCATACGGTAGGCGGTCTTGTAACGGCTCGACTCCGTCGGATTCCAAAAGTGGGCGACAGTGTGGAGGAGGCAGGCTTTCTGTTTATTGTGGAAGAGGCCAGCGAACGTGCCGCGCTTTTGCTCCGTGTAGAGCCGACCTAACGCGACTCCTCCGTCCCTACAGCAGCGCTCGACCGATATCGAGAAGAGGCTGCACGACGAGCTTCAAGAACACCGTGAGGACGATAAATACGATCACGGGGGCCAGATCGAGAACCCCGGTAGCAGGGATCAGTCGTCTCGCCGGTGATAAGAGCGGCTCGGTGAACGAGCCCAGAAGTCGGCTCATCGGGTGTCTGCTGGTGGGATTGAACCAGCTGAGGATGGCTCTTGCGAAGATGCTGAAAATAATGACGTAGGTCGCAAGCTTTAGCAGTTCACCACAGCTCAGGATGACCAACCCGAGGAGATTTGGTGAATGACCCATCAGCAGGTTTATCAGCATCAGTCGCAGACTCTCAAGGACAATCAGCAGAACGATCGCCGCTAGATCTACGCCGAAAAAACCAGGCACAATGCGCCGCAATGGCGTCAAGACAGGATTTGATACTTTGACGACGAACTGCGAGAGCGGGTTATAAAAATCGGCCCGTGTCATCTGCAGCAGGACACGAAACATCACAATCAGAATAAAAAATCCTAGGATGGTATCGATCAGAAAAAGGCCTGTATCGGAGAGGTAGTTCACTGGGCCTCCTCATCCGATGAGCCCAACTCCCGAGAAAGCTCGTCAGCACGCCGCCGGGCTGCGGCCACCGCCTTGCCATAGGATGCAGTCATCTTTTCAGTCTGCATGATGTTCAAAGCGGCTTCTGTCGTTCCCCCGGGGGAGGTCACTTGCTCCCGCAGGGTCGTGACCGATTCGCTGGATGCTAGAGCAAGCCGGCTGGCGCCGAGGGCCGTTTCTATCGTGAGCAGCCGAGCAGTTGCTGCATCCAAGCCTTCGGCTATCGCGGCGTTTTGCAGCGCTTCCATCATATAAAAGTAGTAAGCCGGTCCACTGCCAGACACGGCAGTGACCGCATCCAATAGTTTCTCTTCGGCCAGCCAAACGGTTTTGCCGACGGCTTGTAAAATGCGCTCGGCGTCATCGCGCCCCACGTCCGAGACGTTGGGGTTGGCAAACAAAGCCGAGATGCCGGCACCGATTAGAGCAGGCGTATTCGGCATGACACGGACAATGCCGGCCTCGCCCCCAAGCCACCGCTCTAGGCTCTTAATGGTGATGCCGGCTGCTATAGAAATAAAGAGAACATCTCTGCTCCTGCGGAATGAAGCAATGGAGTCAATCGCGCTCCGCATCACCTGAGGCTTTACGGCAAGCACCAGGATATCGGCGCGATGGGCAACCTCGCTATTGGCCTCGAAGACCTCGATGCCAAAGCGCTTTACGAGATCCTCACGAGATTTCTGAAGCGGCTCGGACACGACAATCTGGGATGCCGGTACGCCTGACTGAATGAGTCCGCCAATCAGGCTTATGGCCATATTGCCGCCGCCAATAAAGCCGATTGATTTATGAGTCATGGGCTAGGTCACCAACGGCTTCTGGCGCGCGCCGAAAATTGCGGTTCCGATACGCACATGGGTTGCCCCTTCCGCGACTGCTGCCTCCATATCATCCGTCATTCCCATCGACAGACAATCCATCTCAAGGTCCAGCGCTCGATTCGTGTCATCAAGAAGTTCTTTGAGTATGCGAAAGACTTGGCGCTGGCGATCCAGATCGGTTTCGGGACTGGGGATCGCCATCAGTCCGCGAAGTGTTGTGTTGGGCAGGGCAGAGATGGTCTTGGCCAGTTCAGAAACAGCCTCCGGCGCCACGCCTGCCTTGGTGGACTCATTCTGAAGGTTTACTTGAATCAGCAGGTTTATGGGAGGGGTATCTGCAGGCCGTAGCTGAGAGAGTCGGTTCGCAATTTTTAAGCGATCGACACTGTGAACCCAATCAAAGTAAAGAGCCACATCCCGGCACTTGTTGCTCTGCACGGGTCCGATGAAGTGCCAAGTCAGGCCCAAATCTTCGAGGTTTGGGATTTTCTGCATCGCATCCTGCAGTTGGTTCTCCCCAAAATGCTGCTGACCGAGCTCAGCAACTGCACGCACATCCTCCGCGGGATATGTTTTGCTGACAGCGACCAGCTGTACGCTCCCGGGGGCTTTGCCGAAGTTATCCTCTGCTGTTCTTAGCCGCTGAACGAGGGCACGATAGCGCTCGGCGAGAGCATCTTTTGCTCCTGGTGACATGAAATTCGATTTTTACCGATGACGGACGCAATCTGTCTTAGATGAGTGTCCAGATTATACTGTTGCCATGAACCGTAACCTGCTTTCAGATATTTTGAGCAATGGATCTTTCTGAGCTACTGGCCTTCGCCGTGAAAAATGGCGCCTCGGATATCCATATCAGCTCTGGATTGCCGCCTTTAATTCGAATCGATGGCGATATTCGGCGCATTAAGGTGGATGCGCTGTCCTCAAACGTCGTTCACGACATGATCTACGACATCATGCTCGATAACCAGCGCAAGGAGTTTGAGGAGCGTTGGGAGGCCGATTTCGCATTTGAGTTGCCGAACATTGCGCGGTTCCGCGTGAACGCGTTTAACCAATCGCGCGGGCCGTCCGCCGCATTTCGAACGATTCCTACTGAGGTGTTGTCGCTAGAAACCATCAACGCGCCCGCAATATTTCGAGCGCTTTCAGAGAAACATCGTGGACTCGTGCTGGTTACCGGACCAACCGGCTCAGGGAAGTCGACTACGCTGGCGGCCATGATTGACTATGTCAATCACACGAAGAAAGGGCATATCCTCACGATAGAGGACCCAATCGAATTCGTTCACCAGAGTCACAGCTGTCTCATAAACCAGCGTGAAGTCGGGCGCGATACCCGGTCCTTCAATGATGCGTTGCGCTCTGCGCTACGAGAGGATCCTGATGTGGTCCTGGTGGGTGAGATGCGCGATGTGGAAACAATCAGCCTTGCGCTGACGGCTGCTGAAACAGGTCACCTGGTGTTCGGTACGCTGCACACATCCTCAGCGGCCAAGACCATTGACCGCATTATCGACGTGTTCCCCGCGGGCGAAAAAGAGATGGTACGAGCCATGCTTTCCGAGTCACTTCAAGGCGTCATTGCACAACGCCTGCTGAAAAAGCCGGGTGGGGGTCGCGTCGCCGCGTATGAAATCATGATTGGCACGCCGGCTATTCGAAATCTTATCCGAGAGGCCAAGATCCCGCAGATCTACGGAATGATCCAGACTGGAAAAGAGGCGGGCATGATCACAATGGACCAGTCTCTTGAAGATCTCGTCAATCGAGGCGTCGTCGAACGCGCGGTCGCGCGGTCGTTGGCCGTTGATCAGGCTAAATTCAGTTAGAACCTGATGGAAACGCTCGATCTTCTGCGCTTGATGGCCAATAAAGGCGCGTCCGACCTTTTCGTAACTGTCGGGGCTCCACCAAGCCTTAAGGTGGACGGTCAGGTGCTGCCGATCAAGACAGATGCGCTGGAGGCAGATGGCGCGAGACACCTTGCCTTCTCCTTGATGGACGACCGCCAACGCCAACAGTTCGAAGCGGATAAAGATGCCAACTTTGCTGTAAACCCAGAAGGCTTAGGACGCTTTCGCGTGAACGTTTTTCATCAGCAAGGCATGGTGGGTATGGTCATCCGGCGGATCAGTTCACATATCCCCACCTTTAAGGAGTTGAATCTGCCGGAACCCATCTTTGAAAAGATTGCCATGATGCGTCGTGGCCTGATCTTCTTTGTTGGGGGTACCGGTACAGGTAAGAGTTCCACCCAGGCGGCTGTGCTGGGGTACCGTAATCGACACACCCGTGGCCATATTGTCACGGTCGAGGATCCCATTGAATTTGTGCATCAGCATGATCGCTGCATCGTAACGCAGCGGGAAGTGGGCGTTGATACCTTGTCCTATCGGTCAGCTCTTGAGAACGCCATGCGTCAGGCGCCTGATGTCATTCAGATTGGTGAGGTGCGTACACCAGAAACCATGAAGAGCGCGCTGGTGTTTGCGGAAACGGGGCATTTATGTATTGCTACTTTGCATGCCAACAACACGTATCAGGCGCTTGAGCGTGTGATCAATTTGTATCCTGACGATTCGCGTGATCATTTATACATGGACCTATCCATGAATCTTCGGGCCATTATTTCGCAGCGCTTAATTCCCAATATAAAGGAGGGCGGTTCCGTTCCAGCTATCGAGATCATGCTGAACTCACCGTTGATTAGCGACCTCATCATGAAAGGCGAGGTCAACGAGATACGTGAAGCAATGGAAAAATCAACTGACGAGGGCATGATGACCTTTGATCAGTCGCTGTTCTTGCTTTATGAGCGCGGTTTGATCAGTTATGAGGATGCCTTGCGAAGCGCGGATTCTGTGAACAATCTCAGACTTCGGATCAAACTCGAGGGAGAGGATGCAAAGTCTAAGAAAGAGCTAGGCTCTACGTTTGATCAGGTGGAGTTCTAACGCAGCGGCGTTTCTGAATGCCTACTTCGGGCCCAAGCTGAGGACATCCACTCCTGCAACGATCGCGTTTGAGACGACGCCCGGGAGCGTTTTGCCGTCGAAGGGGTGGTTTTTTCCCTGGCTCACGAATTTACGTACATCAAGCACCTTCTCAGTTTCGGGGTTAAACACACATATATCAGCGGGAGCACCCGGGCTCAGCGCCCCGACATCAATGCCGAGTATGCGGGCGGGACCGGTGGTCACACGATCTATCGCATCAGCGAGCGAGATGACCCCTTCTTGGACGAGCTTCAAGGTCAACGGAAGCAGCGTCTCAATCCCTGCAATCCCGGACGCGGATTCGCTAAACGGTGCGAGTTTGGCGTCGAAGCCATGGGGTTGATGGTCCGAGCAGATGGCGTCGATCACACCGGTCGCGATTCCTTCGCGAAGAGCATCGCGGTCAGTAACGCTTCTTAAGGGCGGCATCACGTGGTAGCGTGTGTCGAACTCGCCGATATCCTGTTCGCTAAGATGCAGGTGATGTGCCGACACTGCCGCGGTTACGTTTAGACCCCGCTGCTTGGCTTCTTTTATCTTCTCGACCGATCGCGCGCAGGATATTTGAGTGATATGGGCGCATACTCCGGTCGTCTCGATAAGCGCAAGATCGCGGGCGAGCGCTACGACCTCTGCTGCCTCGGGTACTGCAGGTAAGCCGAGACGGGTGCTGACCTCGCCCTCATGCACGCAGCCGTTACCTTTTAGCCAGTGGTCTAGAGGCGTGAGAAACACGGTGAGATTAAAGGTGCTGGCGTATTGCATGGCCCGCCGAATCACGAGCGTGTTGTCAATAATGCGGTCACCATTGCTGACAGCGGTGCAGCCGGCGTCCTTTAGAGCGGCCATATCGGTCAATCGGTTGCCGTCAAGACCGACGGTAAGCGCGCCGAGCGGATACACGCGGGCTCTTTGAATGCGGCGGCCTCGTTGACGGACCATGTGCACCATCGCGGGTGTATCGATGACGGGGTTCGTGTCCGGTGGAACACAAACGCTAGTCACGCCTGCTGAAACCGCCGCATTAAGTTCAGTCTGCAAGGTCGCTTTATGCTCCTCACCGGGTTCGCGTAAGCGAGCCTGAAGATCAATCAGGCCGGGGCAGACGATTTTGTTGGTCGCATCGATCTCGTGATCGGCAGAAAAAGCATTTTGCGCCTTGTTCGGTTCGACAATGATGCCGTTAACCGCAAAAATGTCGCGAACCTCGTCTTTGCCGACGCTCGGGTCGATGACGCGGCCGCCGCGGATCTTCAGTTTCATGACGCAGCTCCAGGTCGCAGCCCGACGAGTTCTGCCATGATCGCCATGCGCACCGCGATGCCATTCTTGACCTGCGATAAGATCAATGATCGCTCGCTATCTGCGACTTCGGAGGCGATCTCCAGTCCCCGGTTCATGGGCCCCGGATGCATTACCACCGCATCGGGGGCGGCTCGATTAAGACGCTCCTGCGTTAGTCCATAACAGCGAAAATATTCCTGACTGCTGGGGATAAGTTGTCCTTCCATCCGCTCCAGCTGCAGGCGAAGCATCATCACCACGTCAACATCGACGATTCCCTCGTCCAAGTTCGTGTACGCGGAAACCCCGAGTCGCTCGATTTCGGTGGGTAGTAACGTGGCCGGCGCGATAACGCGGATTTCCCGGGCTCCAAGAATCTGAAGAGCGGCGATCTGTGAGCGCGCGACCCTAGAGTGAAGGATGTCTCCCACAATTGCGAAACGTAGGTTGGAGAAGTCGCCCTTGCTTTCTCTTATCGTGAACATATCCAACATCGCTTGTGTAGGATGAGCATGGCGGCCGTCGCCGGCATTGATGATGTGGACATGGGACGGTACGTGCCGGGCGATTAAGTGGGCTGTGCCGCTTGCACTGTCCCGAACGACGAAAATGTCTGTCTCCATCGCCTCGAGCGTTCGGACGGTATCGAGAATGGTTTCACCCTTTTTTGTCGATAAACGCGCCGTGTTGAGATTGATGACCGACGCGCCCAAGCGTTTTCCGGCGATTTCAAAAGTGGTGCGTGTCCGCGTGCTGTCTTCAAAAAAAAGATTGACCACCGTGTGGTCACTCAGCAATGTCGCGTTTTGCTTTTTTATTTCGGGATCGCTCGTCGCAAAATGTTTTGCGGTATCCAAAATACTCAGCAGCTGATTTCTACTCTGCCCCTCGACTGTTAAAAAGTGCAGCAACCGGTGGTCCGGGCTCAGCTGAAGACTCGCCGGCAGTGCAGGGCTTGTTTCAGCGGGCATGAGTGCGCGCCCCCCGTTCGTGCAGATATGTCTGAAGGATCAGTTCAGCCGCAACCGAGTCTTTCAGAGACTGGCGCTTTCTCTCTGTTCGCTTGCCGACCGGTATCGAGGCTTTAATCATCTCCTCAGCAGCTCGTGATGTAAGTGTTTCATCGACAAATTCGACGGGAATGCGAAATCTTTCGGAAAGGCCATCTCCGAAGGCTCGAGCCGCCTTGCACATTTCAGATTCTGCGCCATCCGCCCCAAACGGCAGTCCCACCACCAGAAGGCCTGGGAGCCATTCTCCAATGAGCTTTTCGATGGCGTTCCAAGGACCTTCTTTTTCGTCATTTCGGACCACCGCTATCGCCTGCGCAGTGTGAGTCAGTTCCTGTCCCGCCGCAACGCCGATTCGTTTCGTGCCGTAATCGAATCCGATGACTGTTCTGCTCATGCGTGACCTGCGCCGAAAGCCAATCGCTCAGGATCAACACCAAGAAGCTGGACTGCTTTGATCCAGCGATCTTTTACAGGGGTTGCAAAGATGAGCTCGGGGTCGGCCTCATGGGTGAGCCACGAATTTTGATGAATCTCGGACTCCAGCTGACTGGCCCCCCACCCTGCATAACCCAAGCTCAGCAAGGCGCGCTCGGGCCCATCACCCGTAGCGATCGACTCGAGAATATCTCGCGACGACGTCAGTCCCATCTCGTTCCCGATCTGGATCGTGGAGTCCCAAGCCCCGCCATCATGATGCAGCACGAGACCGACCTCATTATGGACCGGCCCGCCGACGTAAACCTCATCGTCAAGATGCGGGTTTGTGTCGGACGTCGTCATGTCGAGCTGACCCAAGATATCACCCAGGACCAAGCTCTCCATGGGCCGGTTAATCACGATCCCGAGCGCTCCGTTTTCGTCGTGCTGGCAAATGAGGGTTACGGTCTTAAAAAAATTAGGATCCTGAAGTTCGGGCATCGCAATCAGGAAGTGATTGGCCAGACTCGGGAACACGACGGCCTCTGTGTTCGTCATTGGACACCATCGATAGAAGAAGCGCCAAAACGCCAAGTGCGGGTGATGTGCAGCATATCGGTCTTGTCGGCGACCGCATCCGGTAGTGGCTCGAAGGGTCCAGAGTTCAACGCGATATTTCTTGCCATGTCATCAAGAGAGGGGTTTCCTGAAGAAGATAGCACTCTGACGTTACGAACGGTGCCACTGGATTCAACCGATACCAGCAATAGGACATCTCCTTCCTGTTTGCCTTTGGCCGATTTTCGTGCGTGATCCGTGCCGGTCGATTCTACTTTGGCGCGCCAGCGCGTCATCCAGTCATCTAACTCCGAAGGTGTCGCCAATGAGCTTACGAAACGTTCGCGGGGCAGGCCTTTAAAGCTGGATCGAAGCGACGCAACCTTACTCGGGGTGTACAGGGTTTCGTCGGGCATGATGCCTCCAGCGGTTGGTGATTTCTCAGTACTGAAACGAAGAGCTTGGCCGGCGTCGCTGGTAGTTAAGGCTTCGGCCGAGATTAACGAGACGTCAAGCACCTGGGGTTTGACATCGGATTGCGAGACTGACAAGCCAAAGCCGACCCCCAGCACGACTAAGGCATGCGCGGCAAAAGAAAGGGTTAGCGCGCTTTTTTTTCCGAAACTGGCGAGCCAACGAGGAGTCAAGGAAAAACGCGGGTGCCTGATCGGATCGGAGAGGGTCTCACATCCGGTGGCGATCAGTCGGTGGGGAAGTCTGTTAGCGTCTGAATCCAGGGGTCCTGCCTCTCCCGGGAATTTTAATGGTTTCGCGGATCGAGGTCATCATCAGGCCATCATAGAGCTCTATTCGTGCCAGACTCCCATGCGTTTAAAGCCTCCTGGTCGTGTGTTTTATTGAGCTTCGCGCTAAAATGGAGGGCATCGGCCTCAGTGATAAATCCACTTCCTCAGACCACGGCGTAGTGCTAGTGAAGGTCGGCTCCCGGCGCAGACATTTGAATAGTCGAATTATTTCCCGAGTGGGCCTTGCCCGCGGCGCGGATGAGTAGTTTTCCGGAGCTTTCTGATCTTTGCGAACTTGTCGTTCGCGCAGCCGATCACACCGGTTTGTCATCGATTGGTCTTCACGCGACACATTCGAAAGGTGACGGTAGCCTCGTTACTGAGTTTGACCATCAACTTCAAGCCCTCATGCTGTCCGAGCTGAGTGCATCCTGGTCGGAATACTCGTTCCTCGGGGAGGAGATGGAGCATGGTGAGCAAGCAGAAGTCGTTGGATCTGAGCGGTCGGGATTTTGGGTTCTGGATCCGCTCGACGGCACCACTAACTTTGCGATGGGGTTTCCCTTTTATGGCATCTCGCTCGCGTTGGTTGTAGACGGTGAGGCCCAACTCGGCGTGGTCTACGATCCGGTGAGGCAGGAGTGTTTCAGCGCGCGCCGGGGTTTTGGGGCAAAACTCAATGACCAATTGCTAAATACGCCAAAAGATCAGTTTGCCTTGAGGGATTGCGTTGCGAATGTAGACTACAAACGGTTGGTTTCCCATCTCGCAGACCGTCTGGTGCAGTACCCGCCTTATCGGTCTCAGCGCAATTTAGGCTCTTCGGTCCTCGAGTGGTGCTGGCTCGCTGCGGGTCGTCTACAGCTATACATACATGGTGGGCAGCGAATGTGGGATTACGCTGCAGGCAGTTTGATTCTCCAGGAAGCCGGCGGGGGCTTCTCCACTATCCAAGGTAACCCACTGGATTGTCGGAAGTTTACGAAGCGTTCGGCGCTTGCCGCTGTTACCCCGGCCTTACACAGAACATGGCTTACCTGGATTAAAGAAAACGACAGGGCCTCTATCAAATAAGACGGCGCTTAGGAAGTGACTGAAGTGAAAAAAAAGATTGGGATAAAGGCATGACAGATCGAAAGCAAAAAGCAAATGCAATTCGCGCGCTGGCTATGGATGCGGTTCAAAAGGCTAAAAGCGGTCACCCGGGTATGCCGATGGGCATGGCAGACATCGCCGAGGTGCTGTGGTCAGATTATTTAAAGCATAACCCCATGAATCCGGCCTGGGCGGACCGGGATCGTTTCGTGCTCTCCAATGGTCATGGCTCTATGCTGCACTATGCGCTACTCCATTTGTCCGGCTATGACCTCTCTATCGAAGAGCTCAAGAACTTCCGTCAGTTGCATTCGAAGACGCCAGGACATCCGGAGTATGGTTATGCGCCGGGTATCGAAACCACAACGGGGCCGCTAGGGCAGGGTATTGCGAACGCGGTTGGCATGGCCCTTGCCGAAAAAATGTTGGCCGCGCAATTCAATCGCGACGGACATGCGATCGTAGATCATTACACCTATGTGTTTATGGGAGACGGCTGCATGATGGAAGGCATCTCCCATGAAGCCTGCTCGCTCGCGGGTACTTTGGGATTGGGCAAACTGGTGGCGTTTTGGGATGACAACGGGATCTCCATTGATGGGGAGGTGGCCGGCTGGTTCACGGACGACACCCCCGCTCGCTTTCGTTCCTATGGATGGCACGTCATTGATCAAGTCGACGGCCATGATCCGGAATCCATCGGCCGCGCGATTGAAAGTGCGCGATCGGATCACGACAAGCCTTCGTTGATCTGTTGCAAAACGACCATTGGCTGGGGCTCCCCGAACAAGCAGGGCAAGGAATCATCGCACGGCGCACCTTTGGGTGATGATGAGATCAATCTGACTCGAGAGAACATCGACTGGAAACATACCGCCTTCGAGATCCCGCACGACATTCAATCGGCCTGGAGTGCTGTTGATGCGGGCGTGGCAGCCGAAGGCGAGTGGGCAGCGCGTTTCGATGGCTACCGTGAGGCGCTTCCTAATCTAGCGAGCGAATTCGAGCGTCGCATCAGTTCGTCGTTACCTGCCGACTGGACAGAGAAGGCGCAGGCATTCATCGATGCCCTGGACCAGCAGAATCCAACCGTGGCCTCGCGTAAAGCCTCCCAAATGGCACTCGATGGTTTTGGCCCTTTGCTTCCCGAGTTGGCGGGCGGCTCGGCGGATCTTGCGGGGTCCAATCTAACTATCTGGTCCGGTTCAAAGGCCGTGTCTCGGGATGATGCGAGCGGGAACTACGTCTACTTTGGCGTTCGAGAGTTTGGTATGGCCGCGTTATGTAACGGGCTGGCCTTGCACGGCGGGTTTATTCCCTACAGCGCCACATTCCTCGTCTTCTCGGATTACGCCCGAAACGCTCTGCGCATGGCTGCACTGATGGGAATTCGGCAAATCTTTGTCTTCACTCATGATTCTATTGGTCTGGGAGAGGACGGGCCGACGCATCAGCCGGTTGAGCACATGGCTAGTTTGCGGTTAATACCAAATATGTCTGTCTGGCGGCCATGTGATGCCGTTGAAACTGCGGTTGCCTGGCGTGCATCAATCGAACGTATCGCTGGACCCAGCAGTTTGGCCCTCTCACGCCAAAATCTCCCGCATCAGGCGAGAGATCAGGAGACCCTCTCCCACATCGCGCGAGGCGGCTATATCCTCCGCGACTGTCGCGATGAGCCCCAAGTGATCCTGATTGCCACCGGCTCCGAAGTAGAACTGGCGATGCAGGCAGCGGACGTCCTTTCGAAAGAAGAGGTGCGCGTGCGCGTGGTGTCCATGCCAAGTACCGATGTGTTCGATTCCCAGGATGTCGCTTACCGCGAGAGTGTGTTGCCGTCAAAGGTTAAGCGTCGCGTGGCGATTGAGGCGGGCGTGTCGGCCGGATGGTTAAAATATGTGGGTCTCGACGGCTGCGTGGTCGGACTGGATCGCTTCGGGGAGTCTGCTCCTGCGGAGGTTGCCTTCGAGTATTTTGGTTTCAACGTCGAAAATATAACGGCCAAAGTGAGGGCGCTGTTGTAGAAGATCTTGAGAGAAATAGGTTGAGTTGTTCAGGTTTTTATCGACTCCGTGCATCAATGAGTCTTTTTTAAGTCAAAGGAGATCAGTTTGTGGCGATCAAAGTAGCAATTAATGGTTTTGGCCGAATCGGACGTAACGTGTTTCGCGCCATTTTCGAATCGGGAAAGCAGGATCAGATCGAGGTGGTTGCTATCAATGATCTTGGGGATGCAGCGACCAACGCACATCTGCTGCAATACGATACCGCCCACGGCAAGTTCGGCCAGACGGTCAGCGTGGAGGGGGATTCCCTGATGGTCGGCGGTCATCAGGTCAAAGTGTTGGCGGAGCGCGATCCTGCCCAATTGCCTTGGGGCGATTTGGGCGTTGACGTCGTCATGGAGTGCACAGGATTGTTTACCAGCAAGGAAAAAGCCAGCGCACATCTTGCGGGCGGCGCAAAAAAAGTGATCATCTCCGCTCCCGGTGGTAGTGACGTCGATGCGACGGTCGTCTTTGGGGTGAATCACGGCGTACTGAAAAGTACTGACACCGTGATCTCTAACGCCTCCTGCACCACCAACTGTCTGGCTCCGTTGGTCAAGCCGTTGCACGATGCCATTGGTGTCGTGGGCGGGCTGATGACCACCATTCATGCCTATACCAACGATCAGGTCCTGACGGATGTTTATCACTCTGACCTGCGGCGTGCGCGGTCTGCTACGCAATCGATGATTCTCACAAAGACCGGAGCCGCGGCCGCGGTGGGACTGGTTCTGCCTGAATTGAACGGTAAGCTCGATGGATTCGCGATCCGAGTGCCGACCATCAATGTCTCGATGGTGGATTTGACTTTCGAGGCAGCTCGCGCGACGACCGTAGACGAGGTCCACGGCATCATGAAGGCGGCAGCGGATGGCCCTCTCAAAGGAATTCTGGATTACAACGACAAGCCGCTAGTGTCTTCAGATTTTAATCATTGCCCCGCGTCGTCCACCTACGATGCGGCGATGACGCGGGTCGTTAACGGTACGACCGTGAAAGTTTGCTCGTGGTATGACAATGAATGGGGGTTTTCAAACCGTATGCTGGATACCTGCATCACTTTGATGAATGCGGCTTAGGCTTGGCGGTTTCTTCAGGCGTAGTGAGTCGCAATAATTTGAACGGTAATCAACGAGGACTCTGAGCGGATGCCCGTTCTCAGAATGACGGATCTTGATCTGGCTCACAAACGGGTGCTGATCAGACAGGACCTCAACGTGCCGATTCAGGATGCAAAAGTCGCGAGTGATGCTCGAATCCGAGCGGCTCTGCCCACAATCCAACATGCGTTGGCGGAAAATGCCAAGGTGATCTTGCTTTCCCATCTGGGCCGACCCACCGAAGGTCAGTTTGAAGAGCAATTTTCCTTGGCCCCGGTCGCCCGGCATCTTGAGGGGCTGCTGGGTCAACCCGTTCGATTGATAAGAGAGTGGCTGGATGGGGTTGATGTTGAATCGGGCGAAGTGGTGTTGTGCGAAAACGTCCGTTTCAACGTGGGCGAAAAGTCCGATGATGATGCTCTCTCGCAGAGGATGGCGAAACTTTGCGATGTTTATGTGATGGATGCCTTCGGCACGGCGCACCGCGCGCAAGCCTCCACCCATGGCGTCGGGCTTCATGCGCCCGCGGCGTGTGCGGGACCGCTACTGGCAGCTGAGCTGGAAGCGCTAGGGAGGGCCTTGGACGAGCCGACCCGTCCTGTGGCGGCGATTGTTGGCGGCTCAAAGGTGTCCACCAAACTAACGGTTCTTGAATCGCTCTCTAAAAAGGTTGATCAGTTGATTCCGGGCGGCGGAATCGCAAACACGTTTATCGCTGCCGCAGGCTACCCGGTAGGAAAATCTCTCGTCGAACTTGAGCTTGTTGATGAGGCGGAGCGTTTGATGGCGAGCGCGCGCGATCAGGGCCGAGAGATTCCCGTCCCGACGGATGTCGTGGTCGGCACAGAGTTCTCCTCAAGTGCAATTGCCACAGTAAAAACGGTATCGGATGTGGCTGACGATGACATGATTTTTGACATCGGCCCTGAAACAGCGCAACGCTTTGCCGGAATGATGCGCGACGCAGGGACCATTGTGTGGAATGGCCCAGTCGGTGTTTTCGAGTTTGATCAGTTTGGAGAGGGGACGCGAGTCCTTGGTGAGGCTATTGCTTCTTCGGAGGCGTTTTCTATCGCCGGCGGTGGGGATACGTTGGCGGCCGTAGACAAGTACAGCATAGGCAGTCGAATTTCATATATATCCACCGGCGGCGGGGCCTTCCTCGAGTTTTTAGAGGGTAAGCCGCTGCCGGCCGTTGCAATGCTGGAAAAACGTGCACAGCGTTAGCGCTAATTTTTAGACAAGCCCTGATGGGCCAACCAACAAAGGAAATCAGTTACCAGTGAGTGTCAGGCGGCGTACAAAGATCGTTGTATCTCTTGGTCCCTCGACGGATCGCCCCAAAACCATGGCGGCGATGATCGAGCAGGGGATTGATGTGGTCCGGCTGAACATGTCCCATGGCTCTCGAGAGGATCATCGACGTCGTGCCCAGCTGGTCCGCGATGCGGCCGCCCAGCAGGGACGGGCCATTGGTCTTCTGGTTGATCTTCAGGGGCCGAAGATTCGTATTGGCGGGTTTTCTGAAGGAAAGGTTCAGCTGCGCAACGGACGCCCATTCACAATCGATGCTTCGTTGGGAGATCGTGAAGGTAACGAAGAGCAGGTAGGTACTAGCTATGCGGCGTTGGTAAACGACCTAACGGCCGGGGATCGTCTGCTTCTTGACGATGGCAATATCGTTCTCGAAGTGTCGAAGGTGGAAGGCAGCGCCATAAAAACACGCGTCATTGTGGGCGGTGAGTTATCAGACTCCAAAGGAATAAATAAACTTGGCGGGGGGTTATCTGCCGAGGCGTTAACCGAGAAGGATCTCGAGGATATCCGGTTTGCTGCCGAGATTGGAGCGGATTATTTAGGTGTTTCCTTCGTGCGCCACGGCGCTGACGTGGAGACAGCTCGCATGTTGCTAAGGTCTGCAGGAAGCGATGCGCACGTGGTTTCCAAGATCGAAAGGCGTGAAGCCATCGACAATATGCAGGAGATTATTGCGGCTTCCGATGTCATTATGGTGGCGCGTGGTGATCTTGGAGTCGAGATCGGGGATGCGGAGGTGCCGGGCGTACAAAAGCGATTAATTACTGAGTCGCGGGCCGGCAATACTGTGGTGATTACCGCAACGCAGATGATGCAGTCGATGGTAACAAGCCCACAGCCGACGCGTGCGGAAGTGTCTG